>ERZ1370068.2800-contig-1929_pt1 | contig 165469 bp, 184 predicted proteins | sample MGYA00561227_ERZ1370068 | MGnify/ENA primary metagenome ERZ1370068 (study PRJEB38410, sample SAMEA6850437) | metagenome | study: Metagenomic assessment of the ecological functions of the soil: analysis of the soil microbiota associated with the... | reverse complement strand
GGGGTATACCGTTCTAGCGTCCGTGGCGAGACCATCCAAAGGAGTGATTCCATGACCGAAGGGACCCAGCTCATCCGCGGCCTCGAGGGTGTCGTCGCGGCCGAGACCACCCTGTGCGACCTCGACGGCAAGAACGGCCGGCTCGCCTATTGCGGCTACGACATCGACGAGCTGGCGCGCCGGGCGAGCTTCGAGGAGGTCTGCTATCTCCTCTGGCACGGCGAGCTGCCCAAGCCCGCCGAGCTGGACCGCGTGACGCTCGAGCTGATCGCCGCGCGCGCCATTCCCGCCGAGCTGATCCAGGCGTTCGCGCTCATGCCGAAGGACACCGACCCGATGCGCGTGCTGCAGGCGTCCGTCGCCATCCTCGGCATGCACGACCCCGACGCCACCGACAACTCGCGCGCCGCCAACCGCCGGAAGGCCGCGCGCCTCACGAGCCAGATCGCGACGGCCATCTGCGCCCATCACCGGGTGCGCTCGGGGCAGAAGCCCGTCGAGCCCTCGCGCGATCTCTCGCACGTGGCGAACTTCCTCTACATGCTGACGGGGCAGAAGCCGTCCGCGGTGACGACGCGCGCGATGGAGGCGAGCTTCACGCTCTACGCCGAGCACGAGCTGAACGCCTCCACGTTCACCACGCGCGTCATCGCGGCCACCCTGTCCGACATGCACTCGGCGGTGGCCGGCGGCGTGGGCGCCCTCAAGGGCACGCTGCACGGCGGCGCGGGCGAGGCGGTGATGCGCACCCTGCTCGAGATCGGCCGGGTCGACCAGGTGGACGCCTTCACGGACAAGGCGCTCGCGGAGAAGCGCCGGCTCATGGGCTTCGGCCATCGCGTCTACACCGGCGGCGATCCGCGCCAGGCCGTGCTGAAGGGGCTGGCGGAGGCGGCGTGCGCGGAGACCGGCCAGCGGCTCTGGTACGACATCGCGGTCAAGCTCCACGCGCGCGTCCAGGGGAGAAGAAGCTGATCCCCAACGTCGACTTCTACTCGGCGCCGCTCTTCTACTCGATCGGCATCCCCGTCGATCTCTTCACGCCGGTGATCGCGGCGGGGCGCATCGCGGGCTGGACGGCGAATCTCCTCGAGCAATACGACGACAATCGCCTCATCCGCCCGCGCGCCGACTACAAGGGCGCCCCGCGCCGCGCGTTCGTGCCGGTGGACAAACGCTGATGGTGGCGAAGAGCCTCACGCGGAAGCTGATCGAGCGGCACCTCGTCTCGGGCAAGCCCGTGGCGGGGAGGAGATCGCGGTCGACGTCGACCAGGTGCTCCTCACCGACACCAATGGCGCGATGGCGTGGCTGCAGTTCGAGGCGATGGGCGCGCCGCGCGTGACGCCCTCGTGCGTGGTGAGCTATATCGACCACAACGTCTACGCCGTCGACTCGCGCAATTCCGACGACCACCGCTACATGGAGACGGCCTCGAAGCGCTACGGCGCGTGGTTCTCCAAGCCCGGCAACGGCATCTGCCACCAGGTGCACTTCGAGTCCTTCAGCGTGCCGGGCCAGGTCGTCCTCGGCACCGACAGCCACACGCCGCTCTGCGGCTCGACGGGCATGCTGGCGATCGGCGCGGGCGGCCTCGACGTCGCCGTCGCCATGGGCGGCGGGCCGTATCACCTGGCCATGCCGCGCGTCGTGCGCGTCACGCTCACCGGGCAGCTCCGGCCGTGGGTGTCCGCCAAGGACGTGATCCTCGAGCTGCTCCGCCGCTACACCGTGCGGGGCGGCAGCGGCAAGATCTTCGAGTACGCCGGGCCGGGCGCCGCCGCGCTCTCGCTGCCCCAGCGCGCGACGATCTGCAACATGGGCGCGGAGCTGACGCTCACGACCAGCGTCTTCCCGTCGGATGAGGTGACGCGCGAGTACTTCCGGCTCCTCGGGCGCGAGGGCGACTGGCAGCCGATCGCCGCCGATCCCGACGCCGAGTACGACGAGGAGATCGAGGTCGATCTGGGATCGCTCGAGCCCCTGGTCGCGCTGCCCGGCTCGCCCGACCGCGTCGTGCCGGTGAGCGAGGTCGCGGGCACGCCCATCGAGCAGGTCGTGGTGGGCTCGTGCACGAACAGCTCGTGGGAGGACATGTGGGCGGTGAGCCACGCGCTGCGCGGCAAGCAGGTGGCGCCGACGGTGTCCCTCGTCGTCTTCCCGGGCAGCCATCGCATCCTCGAGGTGATGGCGCGCGAGGGCCTGCTCGCCGATCTCCTGGCCGCCGGCGCCAATGTCTCCGAGCCGACCTGCGGCTCCTGCGCGGGCATCGGGCACGTGCCCGCCACCGGCACGAAGAGCCTGCGCGCGTTCAACCGGAACTTCCCGGGGCGGAGCGGCACGGCGGAGGACTCGATCTACCTCTGCTCGCCCGTCACGGCGGCCGTCTCCGCGGTGACCGGCGTCATCACCGATCCGCGCGACGCGGGGCGCCCGCCGATCCGCGCTATCCGGCGTCGCTCGCGGCGTCGATGGCGAGCCTGGTGCCTCCGGCGCCGGCGGCCGACGCCGCGAGCGCCCGCGTGATCAAGGGGCCGAATATCAAGGACGTCCCGCGCGGGCGAGCCCTGCCCGAGAGCCTGACCGCGCCGGTCCTGATCGTGCTCGGTGACAAGGTCTCGACGGACGACATCTCGCCGTCCGGCACCCAGAGCCTCATGTTCCGCACCAATGTGCCCGCCATCTCGGAGTTCTGCTTCCGGAACGTCGATGCCACGTTCGTCGAGCGCGCGAAGGCGGCGGGCGTGGGCATCATCGTGGGGGCGAGCTCTACGGCCAGGGCTCCTCGCGCGAGGCGGCGGTGCTCTCGCCGCTGCACCTCGGAATCCGCGCGGTGATCGCCAAGAGCTTCGCCCGCATCCACCGCGCCAACCTCATCAACTGGGGCATCGCGCCGCTGGAATTCGACGACCCCGCCGAGCACGGCGGCATCGAGCGCGACGACGTCCTCCGCCTCGACGGACTGCGCGAGGCGATCGCCGCCGGGCAGACCGCGCCGGTGACGAACGAGCGGAGCGGACGACGATTCCGCGCGCGGTGCGTGCTGACACCGCGCGAGCGCGACATCTTGCTGGCGGGCGGGCTCCTCGCCCAGACCGCCGCCGCCGGAGGGACAACGATATGAGGCCAAGCGCCCACGACCCAGAGGCGAGTCCCCGCGGTCTACATGCGAGGCGGCACGAGCCGCTGCCTGGTCTTCCACGACAAGGACTTGCCGCCGGCGGGCGCCGAGCGCGACCGCATCCTGCTCGCCGCCCTCGGCAGCCCCGATCCGTACGGGCGCCAGCTCAACGGCCTCGGCGGAGGGATCTCGTCGCTCTCCAAGGCGTGCATCATCGGGCCTCCCAGCCGCCCGGATGCCGACGTGGACTACACCTTCGCGCAGGTCGAGGTCTCGAGGCCCGTCGTCGACTACACCGGCAACTGCGGCAACTGCTCGTCGTCCGTGGGGCCCTTCGCCATCGACGAGGGCCTCGTGTCAGCGGGCGCCGACGGCGTGGCCGTCGTGCGCATCCACAACACGAACACGAAGAAGATCATCGTCGCCCACGTGCCGGTGACGGGAGGCGAGGCGGCGGTGGCGGGCGACTTCGAGCTGCCCGGCGTGGCCGGGCGCGGCGCGCGCATCGCGCTCGACTTCGTCGACCCGGGCGGCGCGGGCACCGGCAAGCTCCTGCCCACCGGCCGCCCGATCGACACCGTGGACGGGCTCAGCGCCTCGCTCGTCGACGCGACCAACGCCATCGTCTTCGTGCGCGCCAAGGACGTCGGCCTCACGGGCACCGAATCGCCGCAGGCGATGGACGGCGACCGCGCCCTCGTGGAGCGCCTCGAGCGGATCCGCGTCGCCGCGGCCCAGATGATGGGCATCCCGGGCAGCGCCGCGACGCCCAAGGTGGCGGTGGTCGCGCCGCCGACGTCGTTCACGGGGCTCGACGGCAATGCCTATACGGGCGACCAGATGGACCTGGTCGCGCGCGTCATCTCCATGGGCAATTGCCACCGCGCCTTCGCGCTCACCGCGGCGATGTGCCTCGCCGTCGCGGCGCGCCTCGAGGGCACGGTCGTGCGCGAGTGCTCGACGGCGCCCGACGATGCCGACGTCCGCCTCGCCCATCCCTCCGGCGTCCTGCCCCTCGACGCCCGTGTCGTGTCCGAGGGCGGCCGGCCTCACGCCGACCGGGTCACCGTCTACCGCACGGCCCGGCGCCTGATGGAGGGCTTCATCCGAGTGCCGTAAGCGCCGCGATCGAACGCCCGGCATGGTCGCTGAGCACGCACTGCTGCGCGCGGCTCTATATCCCGCAGGCGACTCAAAAGGTCCAGTGCGAGGCGGCGCCCGAGCGGCCGCACGCGAGGCGTAGTCTCCTCTACGTGCGGCCGAGGGCGCCAACGAAGCAGATTGGGCCTTTGCAGCCGCCTGCTACGCCGCCTTGACGGACGCTTCGCCGGTGTAGGAGATATCCTCCGCACCCTCGCGCTTGAAAATCTCCTTTGCCCTATCGATCTCGTCGCTGGTTTCAGTGTGGACAGAAATCAGGATATTGCCCTTGAGAATCTTGCCCTCGTACTGCTTGGCCTCGTACTCAGGGATGCCCAAACCAACGAGCGCGCCCGTGAGACCACCGGCCGCCGCGCCGACAGCCGCGCCAGCCAAGGCGGCCATGATCGGACCCGCGGCGATGAACGGCCCGACGCCCGGAATGGCCAGCGCGCCGATGCCGACCAACCAGCCCAAGCCCGCCGCCTACCAGCCCGCCCGTCCCTGCTCCGGTCGCAGCGCCTTCGGGCGCCTTCGTGTGCTGCTCGTGGGCAAAGTCGCGGCTTCCCGCCTTGTCGGGAAACAGGACGGAGATATCGTTGCCAGAGAAGCCAGCCGCCTTGAGTTGGTTTGCTATCCGCTCGGCCTGCGCCTCGCTGGTCGCAATGCCAAACACTGCTTTGTTGGCCATGATGCTGTCTCCTTTTCCCGTCGTGGAAGCAGACGGAATGTTTGCGAAGCCTAGTTGCTCGCGATCTCGAGTTGGTTATCGACGCGGCTGACTCCCGCCACCTGCTGTGCCTTCGCTGCGATGGTGGCCTTCTCCGCTGCACTCTTGACGGGACCGCGCAGGGTCACTACGCCGTCCGTGGTAATGATCTTGACGTTATGAGCGTTCGTGGAGAGGCTCTTGTCGGCCATAACCGCCTTGCGAATCTCCTGGGTGATGGCGACGTCTGACTTGGCGTTCGACTGATCCCCGGAGGTCTTCGCGCCATCCTTTCGGTCGCGAACGTTCTTGCCGGAGTTATCCGCCGGGTACTGTTGTGCGTGAATCGTGGGAGCCCAGGCGGTCAGCGCGCCCGACCATTGCTAAGTATTGCTATGAGTGTCTTCATTCGTATCTCCTTTCCTTGCGTGAAGTGCACTTCGCTGGTGGCCTCCGGCCTGGCCGCGAGCCCTCGAAGCCGCCTCCTCCAGTGAGCGTTGGTCAGAATCATCTGGAACAGCTTCCAGAGCAAGGCTCGTGCCTCAGGCGAGACGGGCGGTGCGCTTTAAATATAGGGTCCGAACGCCACTTGCCCGCTATCCAGCGAAGCTGTTCCGGTGGGTTAGATCGGGATTGAAGGTTGAATCGAGCCCAGTAATCAATACAACGACGGCCAGGCGCCCTCGGACCGCATGCTCGGCGCGTGCGGACAGGCGCCCTTGCCACGTCAACATGCGCCTCGCTGGCCGCTTCATCCGGCGGGACACCATTCTCGACGCTGTGGAGACATTTGAACTCGTCGAAGCGTACCCGGACGACAAGTACCTTCCCAGCTACCTCGTCCTCGGCCGGACCGGCGGGCGTCGAGCAGGATCTCTTCCAGACGGATCTCGGCGAGGCCACCGTGGTCACGCTCTACCTCAGCGCCGATCTCAACCGCAAGCTCCGCCCGAAGCTCCTCGCCGAGCTCGAAGCCCGGCAGCCGGATCGTCTCCCACGACTTCGACATGGGCGACTGGCCGCCCGAGCGCGTCGTGCGCGTGCGGGACGACGGTCGCGAGCAGGTCCTGTACCTCTGGACCGGTGCCCGCCACGCCGCTGATCACCTGCCGGCCGGCGGCGGGCGGCGAGCCGTTGGTCGTGACTTCCGTTCCGGGGCGATGCTAGACTCCTGCCCACGAGCGCTCGGCTCCACTCGACGCTCGGTATCGCGGAACAACGGCGAAAGGACCCGACATGACCGCCACGCTGCCCCTGCTCTACACCCACGTGATGGGAAGTCACGGATTCCCGGGCTGGTTCTGGACCGCGCTCGACAAGATCAAGGCGGGCGAGTACGGGCAGACCGACGCCCGGGAAACCTTCGACGACGCCACCCAGCTCGCCATCCGCGACCAGGAGCGCGCGGGCATCGACGTGGTCTGCGACGGCGAGATGCGCCGCTTCTTCTTCGTGCAGACCTTCTACGGCAAGATGGACGGCCTGGAAGAGCTCGAGCCGCTCCGAAAGACCGGCCTCTACGCCTACGACAGCGTGCCGCGCTACCGGCCCGTCGGGAAGATCGCGGTGCCGAAGGGGCTGGGCACGGTCGAGGAATTCCGCTATCTCAGGACCCAGACCGACAAGCCCGTCAAGGCCACCTGCCCGGGACCGGTGACGCTCTCCATTCACATCCAGACGCGGCCCGGCGACGCGTACGACAATGACCGCCTGGCGCTCTGCTGGGACCTGGTGCCCGCCGTCAACGCCGAGCTCAAGGCCCTCGCCGCCGCCGGCGCCGAGTGGATCCAGATCGACGAGCCGTCGGCGGCCATCGTGCCCGGCCAGATCGCCGAGTACGTGAAGATGTTCAATGCCTGCGTCGAGGGCGTGCGGGCGAAGATCGGCTTCCACGTGTGCTTCGGCAACCTGCTCTCGCGCCCGCGCGGCAAGCGGTCGTACCGGTGGATGTTCCCGCACGTGCTCGAGGTGCAGGTGCGACCAGTTCGTGTTCGAGTACGCCAACCGCGAGATGGCGGAGATCGAGATGTGGAAGGAGGTCGGCGTCGACCGCGAGGTGGCCTGCGGCGTGGTCGACGTGAAGTCCTTCTACATGGAGACTCCCGGAGGACGTGGCCGAGCGCGTGCGGCTCTGTCTCGCGTCCATTCCGGCCGAGAAGCTGTCGCTGGTGCCCGACTGCGGCTTCTTCCCCGTGCCGCGCTGGGTGGCCGCGGAGAAGCTGAAGCGGCTCGCCGCGGGCGCTGCCGCTGGCGCGACGCGAGATCGGCGGCTGATATCAATCGAGCAGCGCGTCAAGGAGGACGCACATGACCACGAGCAGGCGTGAATTCCTGAAGGCGGCCGGCGCCGCGGCGGCCGGCGCCGTCGCGTCCCCGCGGTCGCGCGAGCCCAGGCCAAGAAGGGCGTGCCCAAGGAGCCCGTGAAGATCGGCGTGATCGCCATCCGCGCCGGCATCGCCGCGCCGGTGGGCATGGCGGGGCTGCGCGGCACCGCGTGGTGGGCCGACCGCGTGAACAAGGCGGGCGGCATCCTCGGGCGCGAGGTCCAGCTCGTCACCGAGGAGGAATCGAGCCCGAAGGACACCGTCGAGCGGTACCGGAAGCTCATCCTCCAGGAGAAGGTCGACGTGGTCGTCGGCGGCATCTCGACGGCCGTCACGCTGGCGCTGGCGCCGGTGGCCGAGGAGATGGGCACGCCGTGGCTGTCCTGGGACGGGACCACCCAGAAGGGCGTGGACGAGACCATGCCCAATCCCAAGTGGGCCTTCAAGAGCGTGGACAACGAGGTCGAGGCCATCGTCGCGGGCATCCTCACGCCCAAGTACTTCAAGGGCATCAAGACGGTGGCGGGCATCGGCAACGACTACTCCTACGGGCACGACTGCTGGCAGACGTACCAGGCGGTGCTGAAGAAGCACAACCCGGACGTCAAGTTCGTCCTCGAGCTCTTCCCCAAGCTCGGCGTGACGGACTTCACCTCGCACATCGCGGCCATCCAGCAGGCCAAGCCCGATCTGCTCATGTGCTCGTTCTGGTCGGGCGACGCGACCATCATCATGAAGCAGGCGGCGGCCGTCGGGCTCTTCAAGAGCATGAAGGGCGTGTTCACCACGGCGGGCGGCGTCCACGACTCGCTCAAGAAGGAGTTCACGCCGGAGGGCCTGCTCCTCGGCTACAACTCGATGTACTTCGACGACCCCAAGGGCAGCCCGCTCCTGAAGCAGTTCGTCCGCGAGTACAAGGCCAAGTACAACGAGTACCCGGCCTACGAGTGCGACCACGCCTACTTCTGCGCGGAGTCCTACAAGGCCGCCGTCGAGAAGGCCTATGCCGCCTCGGGCCAGTGGCCCGCGAAGGAGCAGGTCGCCAAGGCGCTCGAGGGCATCGAGGTGCAGTCGCTCTCCGGCAAGCGAAGCTGGCGCGAGGACCACGTGCAGATGTGCAACTTCTACCAGGGCATCACCACGCACAAGAACAGCTACGACTTCGCGACGATCACGCCCATCGAGGTCGTGTCGACCAAGCAGGCGATGAAGCCCGCAGGGGCGAAGCTCCTGGACTGGATCGCCAACTGGAAAGCGTAGCCGGCCGCTGGTAGCGCCGCCCTCCGTCGCCGCGCATCTGGACGCGCGCGATGACCCGGCATCTCGTCAATATCGTGATGAGTGGCGTGTTCCATGCCGCCATCCTGTTCCTGGTGGCGGCGGGGCTGCAGGTGGTGTTCGGGGTGCAGAAGATCTTCAACCTGGCGTGCGGGTCGTTCTATGCGCTGGGGGCGTACACGGGCGTGTCGGCGGTCGGGACTGTACAGCGCGGCGGGTGGACCGCCGGCATTGTTCATCGTGCCGCTCGTGGCGGCGGGGCTCGCGGTGGGCTCGGTGGGCTGGGTCGTGGAGCGCGGGCTCCTCCGGTTCGTCTACGACCGGGACGAGACGTTTCAGCTCCTGCTGACCTTCGCCCTCGTGCTCATGATGGAGGACCTGATTCGCATGACGTGGGGGACGGCGCCGCAGTCGACCGCCGGCCTCTACCTGGTGTATGGCCAGGCGACGCTGCTCGACGCGACGGTGCCCGTCTACAACCTCATCGTCATCGCGGCGAGCCTCGCCATCGCGCTCGGCATCGGGTGGCTGCTGACGCGCACCGCCTTCGGCCGCATCATCCGCGCGAGCGCCGACAACCGGGAGATGGCCGAGGCGCTCGGGCGTGAACATGGGGCGCGTCTACGCGCGCGTGTTCACCCTGGGCACCGCGCTCGGCACCCTCGGCGGCGCGCTCGTCATCCCCGCCACCGCGGCCATGAGCGAGATGGGCATCGAGCTCATCGTGGAGGCCTTCGCGGTGGTGGTGATCGGCGGCCTCGGCAGCATGCGCGGCGCCTTCGTGGGCGCCCTCGTCGTCGGGGTGCTGCGCTCCGCCGCCATCGCGTTTTACCCCGAGCTCGAGATGCTGCTGATCTACCTGATCGTGATCGCCGTGCTCCTCCTGCGCCCGCGCGGCCTGTTCGGGAGCGCCGCCGCGTGATCGGCCGCCTCGTCCTGGCGTCCGCCGTGCTCGCCCTGCTCCTGCTGCCGGTGGTGGCGCCGCTCTACTACGTCCTGCTGATGCTGCCGTTCATGGCCTACGCCGTGGTGCTGCTCGGGCTCAACCTGCTCTTCGGGTATACCGGGCTCGTGTCCTTCGGGCACGCGCTCTTCATCGGCATCGGCGCCTACGCGGGCGCGTTCGTCACCACCCACACGCCCGTCCGGTCGCTCGAGGTCATCCTGATCGCCGCCGGCGTGCTGGGCGCGGTGGTGGCGGCGCCCGTCGGCGCGCTCTGCGTGCGCTACGTGAAGATCTACTTCGGCATGCTCACGCTGGCCTTCGGCATGCTCTTCTACACGTTCCTGCTCAAGTTCTACCGGCTCACCGGCGGCGACGAGGGCATGCGCGTGCTGCGCCCCTCGCTCCTCGGCCTCGATCTCGGCGCGATGCCGAAGACGGACTACCTGGCCGGCCCCTACTACTACTACTCGCTGGGGATCCTCGCCGTGGCGGCCCTCGTCATGTGGCGCATCGTGCACTCGCCCTTCGGCCTCTGCCTGAAGAGCGTGCGCGACAATCCCGCCAAGGCCGAGGCGCTCGGGCTCGGCGTCACGCGCTATCGCTGGCACGCCTTCGTCATCTCGGCGGTGTACGCCGCGGTGGGCGGCGCGCTCCTGGGCCCCCACCGGGAACGTCGACCCCACGCTCGCCTACTGGACGCAGTCCGGCAACATCGTCTTCATGACGCTGCTCGGGGGATTCGCGAGCTTCTTCGGCCCCATCCTGGGCGCCTTCGTCTTCATCTTCCTGCAGGACACCGTCATGTCGGTCGTGCCGTACTGGCGCCTCGTCTTCGGCGCCATCCTCGCGTTCGTGGTGATCTTCGCGCCGAGCGGGCTCATGGGGCTCTTCGCCCGCGCCGGTGCCGCCGGCGCATCGAGGGCGTGAGCGCCTGATGATCCTCGAGGCGCGGGACGTGACCGTGTTCTACGGCGACGTCTGCGCGCTCGCGGGCGTGAGCCTCGGCGTCCGCGACGGCGAGTTCGTCTCGATCATCGGCCCCAACGGCGCGGGCAAGTCGACGCTGATCAACGTGCTCACCGGCGTCCTGCACCCGACGTCCGGTGACGTGCGGTTCAACGACAGGGACGTCCGCGGCATCGGGCCGGTCGCGCTCGCGCGCCTCGGCATGGCGCGGAGCTTCCAGCTCGTGCACATCTTCCCCGACCTCACCGTCCTCGAGACGCTCCAGGCCGCGGTGGTCTCCCGGCTCGGGCGCGGCACGCGCCTCTTCGCGTCGCTCGCGGGCGACCGGCAGGTGCAGGCGCAGGCGCTCGAGGTCGCCGAGCTGTTCGGGCTCGCCGGCCAGCGCCACGCCGCGTCGAAGCACCTGCCCCAGGGCGACAAGAAGCTGCTCGACGTCGCCTCCGCCTTCGCGCTGCGCCCGGAGATCATCCTGCTCGACGAGCCGACGAGCGGCGTGTCGACGGCCGACAAGACGGCCATCATGGAGATCCTGGTGACCGCGTCCCGGCGCATCGGCTGCCGCGCCATCATCCAGGTCGAGCACGACATGGACATCGTCTTCGGCTACTCCGACCGGATCATCGCCCTGCACGAGGGCAAGGTGCTGGCCGACGCCGCGCCCGCCGCGATCAGGGAGAACCGCCACGTGGTCGACACCGTCATCGGCCGGCTCCCGGACCCGGCCTGATGCTCGCGGTCGAGGGCATCGACGTCTACATCCAGACCAGCCACATCCTGCGCCGCGTCTCGCTGGAGGTCGGCGAGCGCGAGGTCGTCTGCCTGGTCGGCCGCAATGGCGCGGGCAAGACCACCACGCTGCGCACCATCATGGGCTACCTCCGACCCCGCGCCGGGCGCGTGACCTTCCGCGGCCACGAGATCCAGGGCCGCCCCACCCACGAGATCGCCCAGCTCGGCATCGGCTGGGCGCCGGAGGACAGCGGCATCTTCCCCGACCTCACGGTGGCGGAGAACGTCGAGATCTCGACGTGGACGCGCCGGGCGGGCGCCCCGCCGCCGAGCGCATCGACCTCGCCTACCGGGTGTTCCCGGTGCTGCGCAAGTACGCATCGCGCAAGGGCCCCGCGATGAGCGGGGGCGAGCGCAAGATGCTCTCGATCGCCCGCGCGCTCGCCCTCGACCCCGAGATGCTGGTGCTCGACGAGCCCTTCGAGGGTCTCTCGCCCGCCATCATCCCCACGGTGAGCGCGGGGATCGCGGAGATCACCACGCTCGGCCGATCGATCCTGATGGCCGAATCGAATATCCACCACGTGCCCGCCGTAGCATCGCGGCTCTACGTGATCGAGCGCGGCGAGATCATCTACGCGGGACGGCCGGACGCCGTCCACGCCGACGCGGCGACGATGCGGGTGATCGGAGGCGCGGCGTGAGGCGCGAGGGCCGTCTGGGTTACACTGGGCTCATGGCGCGCGTGAACCCTTTCGCGCTCTATCCACCGAGCTTCGAGGAAGCCCTCCGTGAGATCCTCGCGGTCGGCCCCTCGAGCAAGGCCGCGCCCCCAAGGCCCACCAGAAGCGCCAGCCGACCACCAGGAAGGCCAAGAAGGCGAAGGCAAAGAAGAAGCGGAAGAAGAAGTAAGTCCGAAGAAGTACAGGAGGATTCACCCGATGGCCGATCTCCCGCTGATCCCGTCCACCGTCGTGGGCTCCCACGGCAAGCCCGGCTGGTGGTTCGCCACCGTGAAGGCGTACGAGGCCGGCGAGTACGGCCCGGGCGACCTCGACGAGATGTTCGACGACGCGGCCGACACCGCCATCCGCGACATGGAGCGCGCGGGCCTCGACGTCATCACCGACGGCGAGGTGCGCCGCCTCGACGGCTACGTCGATTCCTACTACGCCATCATCAAGGGCATCGAGCCCCTGCCGGTGCGGCGCAAGGCCGGGCCCTGGGGCTATGACCAGCAGACGCGCTACGAGGCGACGGGCCGCATCGAGACGCCGCGAGGGCGGCCTCGGCATCGTGAAGGAGTTCGAGTACCTGAAGGCGCACACGACCCGCCGCACGAAGGCGACCTGCGCGGGGCCGCTCACCTTCGGCTCGCGCATTCATCCGGGCAAGATGTACAAGGGCGTGGTCGACGTGGCGGAGCGCTTCGCCGAGGTGATCAACGCCGAGCTCAAGGCGCCTGGTCGCCGCGGGCGCCGACTTCATCCAGCTCGACGAGCCCGCCCGCGGCAACGTCTCGGGCGAGGAGATGGCGCGTCTCTACAACCTGGCCACCGACGGCGTGAAGGCCAAGCTCGCCTTTCACGTCTGCTTCGGCAACCGCTTCGGCCGCTCGCGCTTCGACCGGACGTATCGCCCCTACTTCCCCGGGCTCCTGAAGGCGCGCGCCGACCAGTTCGTGCTCGAGTTCGCCGGCCGCGAGCTGTCCGAGCTGGACGTCTGGAAGGAGTACGGCGCCGGCCGAGAGCTGGGCGCGGGCGTCGTCGACGTCAAGGGCTTCTATCCCGAGACGCCGGAGGACGTCGCCAAGCGCATCAGGCAGGTGCTCGCGGTCTGCCCGGCCGAGAAGCTCTACGTGAACCCGGACTGCGGCTTCGGCTGGTCGCCGCGCTACATGTGCAACCAGAAGGTCGCGACGCTGGCCGCGGGGGCGGCGCTGGCCCGCGCCCAGCTCACCGGGAAGGCAGTAGCCTACCGGTCCGGCCGACCTCTACGCCCGACGCCTGGGAATGGCATTTCTCACACTGACGTGTCGCACCAGGATCACCATCAAATGATGATTCCCGTCACGCACGCAATCTGCATCCGGCTGGCGGCGCGATGAACCAGCTCGAGCACGACCGCAGGCGCCGCGGGCTACCTCAGATCGCGACCGCCTCGCTGGCGGTGACGTTCCGCGGGCTATTCGAGCGTCACGTCGCCCGCCGCGGCGGCGGATTCCCAGGCCAGGCGCGGGATCTGCGTGGCGAGCTTGCCGCCGCTCACGTCGACGAGCGCGCCGGTGATGTAGCCGGCGAGGTCGGAGGCGAGGAAGCACACCAGATTGGCCACGTCCTGGGCGCCGCCCCAGCGCCGGAGGGTCAGCGTGTCGAGGAGCCGCCGCTGGTGCTCGGGCGCGGCCTCGGCGAAGTGGTTCATCTCGGTGGGGATCATCCCCGGGGTATAGCAGTTGACCGTGACGTTCCATGGCCTGAGCTCGCCCGCGAGGACGCGCGTGAAGTAATGCACGCCGGGCCTTGAGGCCGCATAGGCGGCGCCCCTGGACGATCGGCGTGGATCGCCGCGAACGATGCGGCATTGATGATGCGCCCGGCCCGCTGGCGCTTCATGACGGGATCACTGCCCGGCACATCAGGAACGTGCCCTTCAGGTTCACGTCCTGGTTCAGATCCCAGGTCTCCTCGGCAGCGTCTTGACCAAGCTCTCGCCCCCGCCACGCCGGCATTCGTTGACGAGGATGTCGACGCGCCCGAAGGCCTGACGACCATGGCCACTACGCGCTCGATCTTCACGGGCGGCCCCTGCTCCCGCCGATCGCGTCGGAGGGCGCGGGCGGTGGCGCCGCTCCCGGGCCGCGCGCCTTCTGATACAGCGAAGCTCACGAGCAGCAGCACCACGCCCAGGATCAGGAAGGAGAGGATGCGGTACGCCGTCCGCACGGCGGAGAGATCGACGAGGAACACCTTGACGACGGTGAGCCCGAGGAGGGCGAGCGCCTCGTAGCGCACGGCCGGCGCCGAGCGGAGGAATCCCACGCGAGCGCGCCGGCCGCATAGAGCGTCCACAGCACGGACAACCCGACCTGGGTCCTCCAGCTGATCTCCGCCGCCACCTCCCGCCGTCCCGCCTCGAGCGCGGCGGAGAGCGCCGCGCCCTGGTAGCGGGTCCAGTCCACGCTCAGCACGAAGAGCAGCGCGAGGCCGCCCGCCCCGGACATGAGGCGCCCGAGCATCGGCGCGCGCGGCGAGGCATCCGAGCGCTTGAGCCATGCGCCCGCCACGGCCACGGCGAGGCAGGCGGCGACGCGCGACAGGAGCGGGCGGCTCACGAGCGAGGCGCTGGCGGCGCGCGCGAGGCCATCGTCGATGCCGAGGACGCGGGCGAGCAGGATCGCCGCGACGAGCGGCGTGGCCACGAGGAAGGCGGGCGACATCGACACCCGCGCCAGCGCTCCGAGCACCAGGACCAGCGCGGCGAGCAGGAGGGCGGGCCAGAGCCCGCGCGGCTCGCGCCAGAAGAGCGCGGCGAGCACGACCGCGGCCACCGCCCAGAGCGCGCTCTGGATCCGCAATCGCCGTCGCCGCCCCGAGCCGAGGCGAGCGCAACCCGCCGGCGCGGGCGCCGCCCGCGATCAGCGCGGCGACCACCAGGAGGTGCACGAGATAGGTCAGGTTCCAGACGGGCGTCACGTCGGGGTACCAGTAGCGATCGAGGAACACCACGCGGACCGCGGCGAAGAGCAGCGCGGCGAGGCCACCCCAGGCCGCCACCGGCGTGGTGAGCCGGGCCGCCATCCAGAGCAGCATCACACCCTGGACCGCCCACGCGAGCGTCACCCACCGGCCGTCGAGGGCGAGCGGGATCGCGATGGTGAGAAAGGTCCACGCGAGGCCCTCGTGCAGGACGACGGTGGCCTGATCGTCGGGCACGCGGGCCGCGTAGTCGGCGGCGGCCGCGCGGTAGATGACGGCCAGCGCCAGCGCATAGGGTCCCACGGCGAGGGGATGCCAGGCATTGAGCGTGACGTAGACGACCCAGAAGTACCCCGCCGCATTGCCCACCACGAGCAGGAAATCCACCTCGCCGATCCGGCGGTACTCCGCGCGCTCTCTCAGGAGCGGCACGGCCACGAACAGGAGGAACAAGCCCGAGAGGAGCACGAGCCGGGTGAGCGGGTTCACCGGCTCCGGCTGATACAGGAACATGGGCAGAAACAGGAGCGCGCTGCCCGCCCACGCCAGGCGGTTCAGCGCGGGCCAGCTCCGAAAGCGCGCGATCGCCAGCACGAGGAAATCGAGCACGAGCAGATAGACGAGGAGATTGCGCTCGTCGGGCCGCTCGACGCGGAGCAGCAGGGGCGTGAGGAGACCGCCCAGCACCGCGAGCGCCGCGGTGATCTGCCGACTCGACGCCACCGCCACGGCGGCGCCGAGCAGGGTCACCGCGAGCATGCCGCCGAAGGCGGCCGTCGAGCCGAGCAGGCCGTAGAGGACGTGGGCCGCCCACAGCGAGAGGTAGAGCACGCCCAGGCCGAGGCCGGCCAGGCCTTCGCTCAGATACGGCACGTCGCGGCGCCGGTGCAGGCCGAGACCCGCGAGCAGCAGGACCACCCCCACCACCGCGCCGAGCGCCACGCGTGCGCGCGGGGTGAGCAGGTCACTGTCGAAGGACCACTTCAGAAAGAAGCTGACGGCGAAGAGGAGGGCGACGATGCCCACCCACGTCGCCCAGCGCGCGCCGATGCGCTGCTCGAGATCGAGCGCCGGCGCCGCCGGCGATGCCGGCGCGGCCGGAGCACGGGCGCCCCGGGAACGGTCCATGGCGGCGGCGCGGCGGCGGGCGCCGAGACCTCGGGGCCGAGACCGCGGCGCCCCGGGCTCGTCAGGACGAGCGCCCGGACCGGCTCCGAGCGCGGCGGCGGGTCTCTCCGCCTGAACGGGTGCCTCGACTTGAACCGGTGCCTCGGGCGGCGGAGATCCGGGAGCCGGCGGGGCGGCGCCGCGCTCGAGCGTCCACACGCGATAGAGGAGGCCGCGCACCTGCTCCTCGAGCATCGCGATCCGATCGTCGGTCGGCGCCGGCGGCGGGCCGCGCCTGGCGGTGCGATAGGCCCAGATCGCGATGACGATGGCGGCGAGCGGCAGCAGCACGTCGACGAGGAAGCTGCCGAACGGGAAGATCATCGCGGTCGAGCCTACACCAGATCGACGACTGAGGCATACTGTGGCCCATGCGCTTCAGGCTCTGCATCGCCCGCCGCGCGACCGCGCCACCGCGCTTGATCCTGGCGGCGATCATCGCGCTCGTCGCCGCCACGCTCGCCATCCCTCTCGCGACGGCGGACGTGCGCCGGTACACCATCCAGACGGAGGCGAGCGAGCTCGGATTCAGGGCGACGTCGCGCCTCATGAACGCCGACGGGCGCTTCCACCGCTTCCGGGGTGACGTCGCCGTCGATCCGCGCGACCTCGCGACCGCGCGGATCAGCCTGTCGATCGAGGCGGCGTCGATCGACACGGGCATCGGCCTCCGCGACACGCACCTCCGGAGCGCCGACTTCTTCGACGCGGAGCGCTTCCCGACCATCACGTTCGAGAGCCAGCGCGTGGAGGCGGAAGGGCGCCGCGCCACCGTCACCGGCCGCCTCACGGTGCGCGGCGTCACGCGCGAGATCGCCGTGCCCGTCGACGTCGCCGTGTCGGACGTCGCCCTGGTCGCGAGCGGTGAGCTCGTCGTGAATCGCCGCGACTACGGCATGGTCTACAATTCCTTCGTCAACCCCATCGGCAACGAGGTGCGCGTGAGCTTCACCATCCGCGCCCGTGCGTCCTGAGGAGTCCGCGATGAACGTGAAGAGCCTCGGAGAGAAGCTGTCGGAGCTGCTCGGCCTCGGGCGCGCGCCCGTCGCCATCACCTTCCGCGCCACCGCGCCCGCGGGCGTCGCGCGCGTCGAGCGGGCGGGCCCGGCCGGGTGCGCGTACTGGAAGCTCGCCGGCGAGGGACAGGTCTTCTACACCGAAGCGGCCGATCACTACAACTGCCCCATCGGGCGCCTACACGCACGGCGTGGACCTGCCCGCGGAGCGGGCCGCCGAGCTCCAGCAGGTGGTGGGAACCATGGTCGGCCTCGAGTACATCCGCATGGAAGAAGTCCTCGCGATGCCGAAGCGGACGGAGCCCTTCGGCGTCGCGGTGTACGCGCCGCTCGCGGAGGCGCCCGTCGATCCCGACGTCGTCCTCGTGCGCGGCGATGCGCGCCAGATCATGCTGGTGGCGGAGGCCGCGCGCGCGGCGGGGATCGGTCACGACGGCGCCGCCATGGGACGGCCCGCCTGCACGATGATTCCCCAGGCCATGAGGACGGCGCGGGGCAATACGAGCCTCGGCTGCATCGGCAACCGCGTCTACACGGGCCTCGGCGACGCCGAGCTGTACTTCACCATTCCCGGCTCCCGCCTGCCCGACGTGGTCGCCAAGCTCGAGACCGTCGTCCACGCCAACCGCGAGCTGCAGCAGTACCACGAGGGCCGTCGCGCCACCCTCGCCTGAGCCCCGAACTCCTAGACTCCATGGACGCGCCCCTCGCCGGCCTGCTCGTCGCCGATCTCACCCAGAACATCGCCGGGCCCTACTGCACCCAGATCCTCGGCGACATGGGGGCGCAGGTCGTGAAGGTGGAGCGTCCCGGCCGGGGCGACGACGCTCGGGCCTGGGCGCCGCCCTACTGGGGCCGTGAGAGCGCCACCTTCATGAGCGTGAACCGCAACAAGCGCAGCCTCGCCGTCGACATGAAGGCGCCGGAGGGCCGCGCCATCCTCGGACGGCTGGCCGCCCGCGCCGACGTGCTCGTGCAGTCGCTGCGCGCGGGGGCCGTCGACGACCTGGGCCTCGGCTGGGACGACGCGCGCCGGATCAACCCGCGCCTCGTCTACTGCTCGATCACCGCGTTCGGCACCGAAGGGCCGCTCGAGGATCGCCCGGGCTACGATCCCCTGATGCAGGCGTACGGCGGCATCATGTCGGTGAACGGCCATCGCGGGCAGGCGCCCGCGCGCGTGGCCATGTCCATCATCGACATGGGCACGGGCATGTGGGCGGTGACGGCCATCCTGGCGGCGCTGCGCGAGCGCGACCGCACGGGCCGCGGCGCCCACGTCACCACGGCGCTGTTCGACACGGCGATCGCGGCCATCACCGTCCAGATGGGCAGCTACCTCGCCACGGGCGAGGTGCCGGAGCCGCAGGGCTCGGGCACGCAGATGATCGCGCCGTACGAGGCCTTCCCGACGCGCGACGCCTGGGTGATGATCGGCGCGGCGTCGGACGCGCTCTTCGTCAGGACCTGCGAGGCGCTGGGGCTCGCCGAGCTGCCGGCGGACCCGCGCTACGCGTCGAACCCGGCACGCGTCACCCATCGCGCGGAGCTCTTCGAGACGCTGGCCGCCGTGACGCGCACGCTCGCGACCGACGAGCTGCTCGCCCGGCTGCTGAAGGCCGGCGTGCCGTCCTCGCCCATCCTGAAGCTCGACCAGGTCGCCGCCCTGCCGCAAACCGAGGCGAGCGGCATGCTCGTCTCCGCCAAGCACCCGCGGCTCGACGACTACCGCGGCATCGGACTGCCGATCCGCTGGGACGGCGAGCGGCCCGGGATCGCGCGCGTGCCCCCGCTGCTCGGCGAGCACACCGCCGAGGTGCTGGCCGAGCTGGGCTTCGACGCCGCCGCCATCAAGGACCTGGGAGACCGCCATGTCGTCCAGCTATAGGACTCTCACCGTCACGCGCTCGGCCGATGGCTACATCGTGACGGTGGAGCTCCACCGCCCCGAGGCGCTGAACGCCATGAACACCGCGATGGGCCAGGATCTCCTGCACTGCTTCGACGCCTTCACGTGGGACACCACGGCGCGCGCCGTCGTCTTCGCCGGCGCGGGCGACAAGGCCTTCTGCGTGGGCGGCGACCTGAAGGAGCGCGAGGGCATGACGGACGAGGCCTGGCGCGCCCAGCATCTGATCTTCGAGCAGGCCGCGGCCCGCGTGCTCCACTGTCCGGTGCCCGTCATCGCGGCCGTCGAGGGCTTCGCCATGGGCGGCGGCTGCGAGCTGGCCGTCCTCTCCGACCTGATCGTGGCGAGCGAGAGCGCGGTGTTCGCGGTGCCCGAGGTCACGCGCGGCATCTTCCCCGGCATCGGCGGCACCCAGCTCCTGCCCCGCATCATCGGCGCGCCGCTCGCCAAGGAGATGATCTTCACCGGGCGCCGGGTGAGCGCGCAGGAGGCGAAGGCGATCGGCCTCGTGAATCACCTCGTGCCCAAGGGGCAGGCGCGGGCCAAGGCGCTCGAGATCGCGGCGACCATCGCCGACAATGGGCCCATCGCGGTGCGCCAGGCCAAGAAGGCCGTCAACTGGGGCAGCGAGACCGATCTCGAGACGGCGATGGCGCTGGCCATCGAGGCGTACAACAATACCGTCACGACCGAGGACCGCCTGGAGGGCGTGCGCGCGTTCAACGAGAAGCGCAAGCCCGTGTTCAAAGGACGCTAAGTAGTCGGAGGGCCTCGACGGCCCCTCCGAGGCCTCCCATGAAAATGCGGGATTGCGCCGGCGAAGCCGGCGCTCGAATGAGGCAGAGGAGAGACCATGAAGGACATGACGTTCACGTTGACCGAAGAGCAGCGGGCGCTGAAGGCCGCGGTGTACGAGCTGTGCAAGCAGTATGCGCCGGAGTACTGGCGCGAGCTCGACGCCAAGCGCGAATATCCCGACGCCTTCATCAATGAGCTGACCAAGGCGGGCTATCTCGCCGCGCTCATCCCGCACGAATACGGGGGCGCCGGCCTCGGCATCGTCGAGGGCGGGCTGATCCTGGAGGAGATCAATCGCTCCGGCGGCAACGCGGGGGCCTGTCACGCGCAGATGTACATCATGGGGACCGTGCTGCGCCACGGCTCCGAGGCGCAGAAGAACACGTACCTGCCGAAGATCGCCACCGGCGAGCTGCGGCTGCAGGCGTTCGGCGTCACCGAGCCGAACTCCGGATCCGACACGACGAAGCTGCAGACGACGGCGATCAAGCAGGGCGACCGCTACATCGTCAACGGCCAGAAGATGTTCATCTCGCGCGTGCTCCAGTCCGACCTCATGCTGCTGCTCGCCCGCACGACGCCGGTGGACCAGGTCGAAGAAGAAGACGGACGGGCTCAGCGTCTTCCTCGTCGACATCCGCGGGCTCAAGGGCTTCGAGGTGCGGCCGCTCCGCATGATGATGAACCACTCGACCAACGCGCTGTTCTTCGACAACGTCGAGATCCCCGCGGACAGCCTGATCGGCCAGGAGGGCAAGGGCTTCTCGTACATCCTCGACGGCATGAACGCCGAGCGCATCCTCGTCGCCTCCGACTCCCTCGGCGACGGGCGCTGGTTCATCGAGAAGGCGGTGGCCTATTCGAGCCAGCGCGTGATCTTCGGCAGGCCGATCGGCGCGAACCAGGGCGTGCAGTTCCCCATCGCCAAGGCGCACATGGCCATCGAGGCGGCCGATCTCATGCGCACCAAGGCGGCCAAGCTCTTCGACGCCGGCGAGCCCTGCGGGCCCGAGGCGAACATGGCCAAGTACCTGGCCGCGGAGGCGGCGTGGGACGCGGGCAATGCCTGCATCGACGCCCACGGCGGCTACGGCTATGCCGAGGAGTACGACGTCGAGCGCAAGTTCCGCGAGGCGCGCCTCTACAAGACGGCGCCCATCAACAACAACCTGGTGATGGCCTACGTCGGCGAGCACGTCCTCGGCATGCCGCGCTCGTATTGAGCGGGCGTGGCGCGGGCGAGCGGCCGAGTCTGGTGGTGATCGCGGGGCCCAACGGCGCCTACGACAGCTCCGCGGGCGCATGCCGGCTCGTCGCCGTGGGCATGAAGCGACAACCGTCATCTATGACGTGGCCCTGTGGGCACGTGCTCGTCGGGAGACCAATCGTGGCTCGTAGCATTCCGGATCGTATTGGCCGCGCGTTCGCGGACGGCCGACCAATCGACAAGGCAGTCCGGCGGGCGGCAGAAGCAGCAATACTCCAGCACAAGCGCGCCGGCGTACCCGCTCGTGATCTGGCGAGATGGCAAGATCGTCCGGGTCTCCGCCAGAGCAGCTCCTCAAGCCTCGCCGCAAACCCAAGAAACGGTCGGCGAAGGCTCCCAACACAGCGAGGCAACGATGACCGACTCTCGGTTCGATCTCATCGTGATAGGCGGCGGCGTGTTCGGGCTCGGCACCGCCGTCGAGGCCGCGCGGCGGGGGCGGCGGACGCTCGTGGTCGACCGGCGCGCGGTGCCGAATCCGATCGCGGCCTCGTACGGGCCCTCGCGGAAGATTCGCTCGACGTACCTCGACCCGCACTACAGCCGCCTGGCCGTCGAGGCCATGGCGGAATGGCGGCGCATCGAGGCCGAGACGGGCCGCGAGCTCTACCTCGCCGTCGGCAACCTCGCCGTGAGCGACGGCTCCACCGACGACCACCTGGCCACGCTCGACGCGAACGCGCGCCAGGGCGGCGCCAAAGTCCGCTGGCTCGAGTCGGCCGACCTCCGCCGCGAGTTCCCGCAGTTCCGGCGGGGCAAGCGCGCGCTGCTCGAGCTCGAGGCGGGCTTCCTGCGCGCCACCGACTGCGTCGCGGCGCTGCGCGCGATCGGCGAGCGGCACGGCGTCCAGATCGTCACCGAGCAGGAAGCGCGGCTCGAGCCGGCGGGCGACGGCGTCGAGGTGCGAGCGGGCGCCGCCGCGTATCGCGCGCCGCAGGTCGTGGTGGCCGCGGGCGGCTGGTCGAAGCGGCTCTTCCCCGAGCTCGGCGGCGGGCTCTGGCAATGCCAGCAGGGCATCATGTACCTCGAGGGCGTGCCCGAGGCGTTCTGCCGGCCCGCCTTCGTGCCCTACTCCGCCGCCGACACGGGCTTCTACGGCTTCCCCGCCGAGCCGGGCCGCGTGGGCTTCAAGCTGGCGCGCCACCTCGTGACCGAGCCCGTCGACGACCCCGACTTCGACCGCCGCACGACGCCCGCGGGCTTCGTGGATGCGTCTGGCGAGTTCCTGCGCGAATGGTTCGGCCTCGATCCGGCGGACTACCGCGTCACCTACGATAGCTGCATGTACAACCTGTCGATGAGCAACGACTTCCTGCTCGACTTCCACCCGGACATGCCGGGCGTCTTCGTCGCGACGGCGGGGTCGGGCCACGGCTTCAAGTTCGGCTCGATCATCGGCAAGATCGTGATGGACCGGCTCGACGGCGTCGCGAGCGCGCGGTGGGCACCGCTGTTCTCCTACGACGCGTTTCTCACAGCGGGCTCGCGGCCCCGCCTGCTCTGAGCCCGTCGCCATGGCCCTCGGCGCGATCGACCGGATCAGCGTCACCACCGTCGTCGACAACTCCATCGACGCGCTGCGCGCCGACGACCGCGTCGCCCGGCGCTTCGGCACCGAGCGCGCGGGCCGCATCCCGACCCTGCGCGCGGAGCACGGGCTCGCGCATCACGTCGAGGTGGCGGGCGGGGACGAGACCACGCGCATCGCCTTCGACTTCGGCCTCACCGCCGAGAGCATGAACCACAACTGGGGCACGCTCGGCCTCGACGCCGCCACCATCGACCTCGTCGCGCTGAGCCACGGGCACGTGGACCACTACGGCGGGCTGGTGGGCTTCCTCGAGAGCCACCGCGGGCGGATGCGGCGCGACCTCGCGCTGTACGCCGGCTCCGACCACTTCGCCCACCGCTGGACGGAGCGCAACGGGCGCCGCGTCGACATGGGCGCCCTCAGCCGCCGGACGCTCGAGGCCTATGACCTCGACGTGCGCGTCGTCGCCGAGCCGCGCGAGCTGGTTCCGGGCGTCATGCTCAGCGGGGAGATGACGGCGCCGATGCCCTACGAGGTCATCCCGCCGTCATTGCGAGTCGAGGAGGCCGGCGCGCTGCGCCAGGATACCTTCATCGGCGAGCAGACGCTGATCGCCCACGTGAAGGACAAGGGGCTGGTGGTGGTCACCTCGTGCTCACACCGCGGCATCGTCGGCATCTGCCACTGGGCCGCCCGGGTCGCGGGCGTCCCGAAGATCCACGCGGTGATCGGCGGCTTCCACCTGAGCGGGCTCGGCGAGGAGCGCATCACCCAGGTGACCGACGCCTTCCGCGCCCTCGAGCTGGACTACATCGTGCCCCAGCACTGCACCGGCTTCGAGGCGCTCGCCGCGGTCCAGCGGCACCTGGGCGACCGCCTCGTCATCAGCTCCGTCGGCACCACGTTCACGTTCGGCGCCTGACCGCCGCACCTGCCGGCTACGACGCTTCGACTCGCCTCGGGACTACTTCGTCGCCACTGTCCTCTGAGCGCGGCGAAGTGGCGATGACGAGTCTCGCGCAAGTGATACGACTCCGAACGTCGCCAGTATGGAATTCGACCGACGTCGCATCGAGCGGCCGAACCGGCAGACAGAGTTCGCCCAGCGGATATGGTCATCGGTGGGGACGAGGCAATGTCCGCGGCGCGGACTTGGCACAATCTGCTGCGAAGGAGAGGGCCTTGCGATCCGGTGTCGTCAGAATGACGGCGCCCAAGGGTCGTAGGTGCCGAAGTTCCAGATATGGCCCTCGAGGTCGCGGCACGTGAAGCCGCGCCCGCCGTAGTCCTCGTCCTTGATGTCGATGAGGATGACGGCGCCGGCGAGCTTGGCCCGCGCGTAGACGACGTCGGCGTCGGAGACGATCAGGTAGGGCGACTGCGTCGCGAAGCCGCCGATCTCGTCGGGCTGCTTCATCAGCTTGCCGAACTCGGAATCGACGGCAGACCCCACCATGATCATCCCGTTGCCGAAGCTGAGCTGGGCGTGGGCGACGGTGCCGTCGTCATTTCGCACGACGAGGTGCTTCTCGAAACCGAACGTCGCGCACAGCCACTCGATGGCGGCCGGCGCATTCCGGTAGCGGAAGCACGGGATCACGGTGGCCCGGGTATTTTTGGCCAGAATTGACATGGCATCCTCTGCTAGGAGTGCTCGAGCTCCTGGACCGGCCGCACCTCGATGGTCCCCAGACGCGCCGGCGGGAACCGCGAGGCCACCTCGCACGCTTCGTCCATGTCCTTGGCCTCGACGAGGAAGAACCCGCCCAGCTGCTCCTTCGTTTCGGCGAAGGGGCCGTCGGTCGTGGATACCTTGCCACGCCGGACCCGGATGGTCCGGGCGGTCAAGCGCGTTGCAGCGCATTCGAGACGATGTAGTGGCCGCTCTGACGGATCTGCTCGTCGTAGTCGAGCGCCGAGTCGACGAGGGTCTGCATCTCCCCCTCGGCCAGAGCGTCCAGCACCAGATTCGTCGTGGTAGATCAGAAACAGGAACTTCATCGGGTCCTCCTCGTGGTTGGCGTGCGCCAGGTCGTGAGCAGCTTTCCCTTCCGGACCCGCACCGTCGCCGCGGTCTCGACGGGCTCGAGCGCGTGGGCCAGGGTTGCCCGCTCCTCCGGAGAGGCCTCATCGTACGCTATGCTCTCGTCGGTGCAGGCCTCAGATGGATGCGGACACCAGATGGTCGTCCGGAGGGTCCGGGAATCGACGTCATCTCGGCGATGAATGTGAAATTGACGTCCCGGCCGTCATGTTGGCCGAGTGTAGCGCACCGGAGCGCGCGAGCCTGCGGCGACGGGCTCGTGATAGAGTGGCGTCCGGCATCACGATCCACGGAGATCGAGGGCGACCGATGAGCGAGAGCGAGCGGGCGGACGCGTTGATCGCGCGGATGAAGGCGGCGCGCGGCTACATCTATCCGGAATGGGAGCTCGCCGCGCGACGGGACCCCGAGTTCGTCGAGGCCTATAACCGGATCTACGAGCTGGGCCTGGGCGAGGGGCGCCACGTGTCGGCCAAGGTGCGGGAGTTCGTCGCCATCGCGCTCCTGGCGTTCCGCGGGGCAGAGAAGGCGGGCCTGGTCGCGCACATGAAGCGGGCCATCCGGCTCGGCGCCACCAAGGAGGAGCTGTTCGAGGTCCTCGAGACCTGCCTCGTGCCCGGCGGGGCGCCGACGTTTCATCGCGGCCTGAGCGCGCTGCTGGAGGTGGACGACGATGAGTCCAGGTGAGCGGGAGCTGTCGGGCCGCGTCGCGATCGTGACCGGGGCCGGGGTGGGCATCGGCGCGGGGATCGCCGTCGCCCTCGCCGAGGCCGGCGCGGCCGTGGCGGTGGCCGATGTCGACGTGGCCACCGCGGCGTCGACCGCGCGTGGCATCGAAGGCAAGGGTGGCCGCGCCCTCGCCGTGCGCGTGGACGTGTCCGACGCGGGCCAGGTGCGGGACATGGTCGAGCGGACGGCCGAGGCATTCGGCTCGGTCGACATCCTCGTCAACAACGCGGGCATCGCCACGACCCAGCTCGTCGAGGACCTGGACGAGGATGCGTGGCGCCGCGTCCTCGAGGTGAACCTCACCGGCGCCTTCCTCTGCTCGAAGGCCGTGCTCCCCTGATGCGCGAGAAGGGCTGGGGACGCATCGTCAACATCGCGTCGGTGGCGGCCAAGCGGATCAGCTTCACGGGCGCCGCGAGCTACACGGCCTCGAAGGCCGGGCTCCTCGGGTTCACCCGTCACCTCGCCTACGAGGTCGCCGCGCTCGGCATCAACGTCAACGCCATCTGCCCCGGTCCGACGCTCACCGCCATGTACGAGCGGAACGCCGACGAGGAACCCGGCGCGAGCGCGTCGCGATGGTCCCGAAGGGCCGCTTCCTCACCCCCGACGACACCGGCCGGGTCGCGGTATTCCTGTGCTCCGAGGCCGCCGATCCCCTGTGCGGCCTCGCCATCGACGTCGATGGCGGGAGCTTGCTCGGCTGGATGCCATGGGAGAAGTACATGGCCAACCGGCGGCGGAAGTAGCGCTAGAGCGATGAGAAGGGCCCATCTGCTTCGTTGGCGCCCTCGACAGCCGGCTCAACGTACAGAAAGTACGCCTCGCCGGCTGCCTTCGGGCGCCGCCTCGCAGCTGGACCCTTCTCATCGCTCTAGCCGGGCTCTCCGTCGGGCTCCTAGCGACGAGACCTTCCGAGCCGTGGAGCTGATCGAGGCCGGCCGCTACCCGTTCGGCAAGCTCCACACCCACTCGTTCCCGATCGAGCAGGCCGAGGACGCCATCCATGCGCTGGCCGGGGACATCCCGGGCATGAACCCGGTGCACCTGGCCATCGTGCCGGGCGCGCCGCGCGTCCCCTGCCCCGCTGAGCCGGGCGCGGGGCGCGCGGGCGGCCCTGCGCCCCGTGCTAAAGTAGGCGTCCCATGTTTGGCCCCGTCATCGAAGGCGCGCGCGTCCGGCTGGAGCCGCCGCGGCCCGAATGGTCGCCGACCTACCAGCGCTGGCTTGCCGACATGGAGGTCACGCGCTACCTGGTGCAGCGCAATCCACCGTCCCTGCGCCAGGAGGAGGAGCTCCTCGAGAAGGTCGCCGAGGACCCGACCCGCGTCGTCTGGGGGATCGTCCTGAAGGATGGCGGCAAGCTCATCGGCGTGATCGGGCTCGACAAGATCGACTGGCGGCTGCGCGATGCCGAGAGCGGCATCATGATCGGGGACAGGAGCGAGTGGCGGCACGGCCATGCCAGCGAGGCGATGCGGCTGCGCACGGAGTACGCCTTCATGGAGCTGGGCCTGCGCAAGATCTGGACGGGCGTCGACATGCCGAACGTGGGCAGCCGGCGGGCGCTCGAGAAGGCGGGCTATCGCCAGTGCGGGGTCATGCGGCGGCATTTCTTCGTGAACGGCCAATGGGTCGACGTCTGGATGGCCGAGATCCATCGCGAGGATTGGCGGCGGGCGCGGGAGGCGACATGTTCGGCCCCGTGATGGCGGGCGAGCGCGTGCGGCTCGAGCCGCCGCGCAGCGAGTATGCGCCGGCGTATCTCCGCTGGTTCGCCGATCGCGACGTGACGCGCTACCTGATGGTGCGCTATCCCACCTCGCTCAAGAAGCAGGACGAGTGGCTCGAGCAGATGGCGGCGAGCACGGACGACGTGCTCTGGGCCATGGTGCGCGCATCCGACGGCGGGCTGATCGGCAACCTCGGCCTGCACAAGATCCTCTGGCGCCACCAGCGCGCCGAGCTCGGCTATGTCATCGGCGAGCGGGATCAATGGGGCAAGGGATTATGCCACGGAGGCCGTGGCGCTCGCGACGTCGTACGCCTTCCTCGAGCTGGCGCTCCAGAAGGTGTGGGCGTCGGTGATCGCCCCGAACGAGGCGAGCCGGCGGGCCCTCGAGCGCAATGGCTACCGGCAATGCGCGGTCTTCCGGCGCGACCGCTATGTCGAGGGCCGGTGGCACGACCTCTGGGTCGGTGAGATCCTGAGGGACGAGTGGGCCGCCCTGCACCCCGGCGCCCTGCAGCAGGACACCTGATAGGAGATGACGCCATGAAGCTGCCCAAGCGCGTGACGATCTGCGAGGTGGGAACGCGGGACGGATTCCAGATCGAGCCCGAGTTCGTCCCGACCGACCAGAAGATCGAGGTGGTGAACCAGCTCTCCGCCACCGGCATGCCGCGGATCGAGGTGACGTCGTTCGTGTCGCCGAAGGCGGTGCCGATGCTGAAGGACGCCGAGGCCGTCATGGCGGGCATCACGCGCCGGCCGGGCACGCGCTACGCCGCGCTGGTGCCCAACGACAAGGGCGCGGTGCGGGCGGTGGACGCGGGCGTGGACGACATCCACACCGTGGTCTCCGCGAGCGAGAGCCACAACCTCGCCAACGTGAACATGACCATCGCCGATTCGCTGGCCAAGCTCGAGGCGACGGCCCAGGTCGCCCGCCGCGGCGGCAAGCCCGTGTACGCCGGCATCTCCTGCTCCTTCGGCTGCCCGTTCGAGGGCGACGTGCCGGTGGCCCAGCTCGCGTCGATCGTCGAGCGGCTCGTGGGCTTCGGCGCCGCGGGCATCGGCCTCGCCGACACCACGGGCATGGCCAATCCCGCGCAGGTCGCGCGCGTGCTCGAGCACGTGATCCCCGCTTCCCCGGCGTCGAGTGGACGATCCACACGCACGACACGCGGGCGATGGCCATCCCGAACATCCTGTTCGCGATGGAGCTGGGCGTGACGCACTTCGACGCCTCCATCGGCGGCCTCGGCGGCTGTCCCTTCGCGCCCGGCGCCTCCGGCAACGTCTGCACGGAGGACCTCGTCCACTGCCTGGCCGCCATGGGCGTGGAGACGGGCATCGATCTCGACGCGCTCATCGAGGCGTCCCGGCGCGTCCAGCAGATCCTCGGCCGCGCGCTGCCGGGCCAGATCGTGAAGGCCGGCCCGTGGACGCGGCGCTATCCCCTGCCCGACGGCGTGAAGGAGAGGATCCCCGCTCGCTCATGACCAAGACCGCCGACCGGATGCTGCGGCTGATGGACCGCGCCGTCACCGAATGGCAGATCCCGATCATCGGCAAGGACAAGGGCCGCGTGCTGCGCCGCCTCCTCCTCGAGCACAAGCCCCGGCGCGGCATCGAGGTCGGCTCGCTGATCGGCTACTCCGCCATCCTGATCGGCGCGAACATGGCGCCGGGCGGCCACCTCACCTGCATCGAGGAGAACCCGTTCCTCGCGTGGATCACCCAGAGCAATACCGACCGGGCGGGGCTCAAGGGGCGCGTCAAGGTGATGCAGGGCGATGCCCTGCGCGTCCTGCCGCTCCTGCGCGGGCCCGTCGACCTCCTCTTCGTCGACGCCAACAAGGAGGACTACCTCGACTATCTGCGCGCGGTGGAGCCGCGCCTGGTCAAAGGCGCGCTCGTTGTCGCCGACAATACCGGCATCTTCCGGCGCCAGGTGAAGGGCTACCTCGACCGCGTGCGCACCGCGCCGTGGGAGAGCCGCGAATACGACTTCGGCTCCGACTGCATGGAAGCCTCGATCTTCCGCGGGCAGCCGACATGACCGAGGAGCGCCACGACCCCGAGTTCCTGAAGCACATCTTCGACACGACGCAGGTCCTCCGGAAGCCGGTCAGCGGCATCATCGCGGGCTATCACGTGCTGCCGTACATCCTCGTGGGGCCGCAGGAGAACCGTCCGGCCGGCTCCGTCGAGGTTCGCGGCAAGATCAAGGTCTCGCCGCGCCTGGTGTTCGCCCCCGGGCGCGCCGGACAGACCTACGGCGATCTCTTCAAGGACACGGACCTGATGGATCAGACCCTCGTCGCCCGCGTCTTCTCCTTCGTCTACTCCTCGCGCCACCAGGTCACCCTCGAGAGCGAGGATCTGACGATCCAGCGCTCGGATCGGAACCCCGAGACGCAGATCGAGCGCGCGCTCGACGAGCTGGCCCAGCGCGAGGTCATCAATACCGGGGTGATCCTGGCGCCCGACGTGCGGTTCTATCCGGTGTCCCTCGACCGCTTCATCACGGAGATCCTGGACCAGGAGTTCCGGCCGTCCTGAACGCCCGAGCCCCAGGAGGTGGACATGGCACCGACGCTTGGCCGGGATGCGCTCAATCCATGATCGAGTCGCTCACGGCCGGCGCGGGACGCGGCGCGCGAGCCGCCCTGATCGCGCTGCTCCAGGACGTGGTGGACGACGGCGCCTCCGTGGGCTTCCTGCCGCCGCTTTCGGTGGCGGAGGCGGGCGAGTACTGGGACGGCGTCTTCGAGGCCGTCGACGGGGCGCGCGGCTGCTCTGGGTCGCGCGAACGCCGGGCGATGGCCTCGCCGGCACGGTGCAGCTCGACCTCGAGAAGCGGGCGAACGGCAATCACCGGGCGGAGCTGATCAAGCTGATGGTCCACACCCGCGCCCGCCGGCGCGGCATCGCGCGCGCGCTCATGCTGGCCGCGGAGGCGGAGGCGCGGCGCCTCGGCCGGAGCACGCTCTTTCTCGACACGCGCCTCGGCGACCCCTCCGAGATCCTGTACCGCTCGCTCGGCTGGGAATTCGCGGGCTCGATCCCGCGCTATGCGCGGAGCGCCGGCGGCGCGCTCGACGCCAACGCCATCTACTACCGACTGCTCGACGCCCAGTAATCCCGCCCGCCGACGCTGCGCGTTCGGGTAGACTCCTGCCGTGCGCGCGTACCTCCTGTCCCGTCTCGGCCAGACGGCGCTCGTGATCTTCCTCGCCCTGACCGCCGTCTTCTTCCTCGTGCGCCTCGGCGGGGACCCCGTCATCCTCTTCCTGCCCATGGACATCCAGGCAAAGGACATCAACGAGTTCCGCCAGCGCCTCGGCTTCAACGATCCCCTGATCACCCAGTACGGCCGGTTCATCGGGGGCGCCGCGCTCGGGAATTTCGGCGAATCGCTGCGCTACAAGCAGGACGCGCTCCGCCTCGTCCTCGAGCGCCTGCCCGCCACCCTTGCGCTCGCGGGCGCCGCGCTCCTCTTGACGGCCTGCCTCGCCATCCCCGCCGGGGTGCTCTCCGCGGTGCGCCGCGGCTCGCTCTGGGACTACGTCGGCATGACCGGCGCCGTGCTGGGCCAGGCCATCCCGGGCTTCTGGCTCGGGCTCATGCTGATCTACCTCTTCTCGGTGCGCCTCGGCTGGCTGCCCACCGGCGGCACGGGCGGGATCGCGCACTTCATCATGCCGAGCGCCGTGCTCGCGTCGTTCTATGCGGCGCGCATGGCGCGCCTCACGCGCTCCTCCGTGCTCGAGACGCTGCGGGAGGAATACGTCCTCACCGCGCGCGCCAAGGGCCTGGCCGAGTGGGTGGTCATCGCCAAGCACGCGCTCAAGAACTCGGCGATCCCCATCGTCACGCTGGCCGGGCTCGAGACGGGTCAGCTCCTCGGCGGGGCCGTCATCACCGAGACCATCTTCGCCTGGCCCGGAGTCGGCCGCCTCACCGTGCAGGCGCTCCTGAACCGGGACTTTCCCGTGGTGCTCGCCGCGGTGTTCCTGATCTCCGTCACCTATACGCTGATCAACCTCGGGGTGGACCTGCTCTACGGCTGGCTGGACCCGCGGACCCGCCGCGAGGCGGACGCGGCATGATCGGGCGACTCGAGCGCCACGCGCTCGGCGTCCTCGGCCTCTTCCTGACCTCGGTGACCCTGGTCGCCGCCCTCGCCGCGCCGCTGCTCGCGCCGCACGACCCGGTCAAGAGCGATTTCGTGGCGAGCCTCAAGCCGCCGGGCACGCCCGGCCACGTCCTCGGCACGGACCAGCTCGGGCGCGACCTCTACTCGCGCGTGCTCTACGGCGCCCGCATCGCGCTCTTCATCGGCTTCTGCACGGTGCTGCTGACCGCGGTGGTGGGCGGGCTCCTCGGGCTCCTCGCCGGCTTCTTCGGCGGGTGGCCGGAGACCGTGCTCATGCGCATCGCCGACGTGCAGCTCTCCTTTCCCTTCGTGCTCCTCGCGCTCACCATCAATGCCATCGTGGGGCTCGGGCTCCGGAACATCATCATCAGCCTCTCCGCGGCGGGCTGGGTGGTGTACGCGCGCGTCGTCAGGGGCGAGGTGCTGTCGGTGAAGCAGCGCGATTTCGTGCAGGCGGCGGCGGCGCTCGGAACGGGCCGGGCCCGCGTGCTCTTCCGGCACGTCCTGCCCAATGTCGCGCCGTCGATCATCGTGGTGGCGAGCCTGCAGTTTTCCCAGTTCATCGTGGCGGAGGCGGCGATCTCTTTCCTCGGCTTCGGCGTCCAGCCGCCCACGCCCGCCTGGGGCAGCATGCTCTCGGAGAGCCGCGATTTCCTCTACGTCGCGTGGTGGCTGGCCGCCTTTCCCGGCATGGCCCTGGCCCTCACCGCGCTCGGCATCAACCTCGTCGGCGACTGGCTGCGCGACGTCCTCGATCCCAAGCTGCGGGTCTAGCCTAGCCCGCTGCATCCTCACGGCGATGTCTCGGCTGGGCCAGCCGCTCGTCTATGCTCCTCTCATCATGGATTGGGCTCCTGGCTCTCGCCGCACCATCAAAGGAGAACTCAATGAGGCGCCATCCGTGGTTGGTTGCGATGGTGGGAATATGTTCCCTTGCTGCCGGCTCGGCTATCGGGCAACAGAGTTCGTCCCCTGAGAAACTCAAGGCAAGCGGCGAACACACGAGCTTTGAATGGCTCTTTCTCCCGATCAGTGTGGCAAAGGATCGAGGGCTCTGGACGCGAAATGGTCTCGAGCCGGAGTTTATCGCCGCAGCGGCTTCAGCGGTGCAGCTCAAACAACAGGTAAGAGGCAGGCGTCAAGATCGGTTTGGTAAACACCGCCGAGGTGCTTCTAGCCAGATCGCAAGGCACGCCGGTCAAAATCGTTGCGGGTTACCTGGGCGAACCCGTCGCAAAGATTTTTGTCCGGGCTGATTCGCCGATGAACACAGCGAAAGAGTTGGACGGCAAGAAGATCGGCATCCTTTCTGCAACCCACACCTCATACCGAGCCGTTCTGTATATGAACGACAAGCTTGGAATCAAGGCTGAGCCCGTTGCCCTTGGAAACCTTGGGAACAATACGGTTTGCCTTGAAGGCGGGCACCGTTGATGCGATCTATTCGGCGGAGGGCGCCGCTCTCACGTTGGTCGATGCCGGTGTACTGAAGATACTGGTCGCGCTGCCTGATGTTTACCCGAGGCCCTACACCGCTGTTGTCGTGTGGGCGACGGACGATCTGATCCAGCAGAGACCTGACACTGTGAAGAGGTTCGTAAAGACGGTTCTGGAGGCAGTGGGATACCTGAAGGAACATCCTGACCAGGCTATCGACCTGTACATCGAGAAGACAAATGCGCCTCGAACCTGGCTGGCCGAGCGGTCATCGAGTTGAACAAGTTTCTGATGCCGAGCGGGAGGGGCAGTGGGCAAGATTTGGTGTCTGGCCGTAGAGGGAAACTGGCAGTTCACCAAGGGACTCGGGAGCGATTCCGGCCGGCACCAATGTGAACGTTCGAGACGCCGTCGATGCCAGGTTCCTGCCCTAGTGCAACATGCGCGTGCGCCTCCGCGAGGCTCTCGCGCGACGACACGACGGCGCGGATGAAGCGCCTGGTCCGGGAGAACAGGCTTCGGGCGCTGCTCCCGGTCGCCCTACACGGGCTCGGCCGATCTCGCCGCGATCGAGGTGCAGGTCTGGCAGTCGAGCGCAGGCAGTCCATTCCTCGCAGGCCCGCTCACCGTATAATCCGGCCCATGCCTATGTCCCCAAGGAGGATCACCGCCATGCACCTCACGACCCTCGTCGCCCTCGCCGGCGTGCTCCTGGCCGCCGCCGTTCCCGCAGAGGCCCAGGACCGGGCGCGCACCAAGGAAGTGATCGTCGGCTTCGCCGCGGAGCCGCGCTCGCTCCTGCCGAACACCATCGTGGACTGGACGACCAACAACCAGCTCGAGCACATGTACGACCGCCTCGTGGACCGGGACGCCAAGGCCTACAAGCCGGCCCCGATGCTCGCCACGGGCTGGAAGATCGTCAACGACACCACGTGGGAGTTCACGCTGCGCCAGGGCGTCAAGTTCCACAACGGCGAGCCCTTCAATGCCGCATCCGTCAAGGCCACCATGGACTACATCAAGGACCCGGCGAACAAGACGCACTATGCGCCGCGCTGGGCCCAGGTGAAGGACGTCCAGGTGGTCAACGACTACACCGTGCGCTTCATCACCGAGAAGCCGTGGCCCGGCTTGATCGACCGCATCGCCGCCACCGACTTCCTGCCGATGCCGCCCAAGGCGCTCAAGGAGCAGGGCGTCCAGGCCCTCGCCGCCAAGCCCATCGGCACCGGGCCGTTCAAGTTCGTGCAGTGGGTGCGCGACGAGAAGCTCGTGATGGAGAAGAACCCCGACTACTGGCAGGGCGCCCCCGATCTGAACCGCGTGACCATCCGCTTCATCCCCGAGTTCAGCGCGCGGCTGGCCGCGCTGCTCGCCGGCGAGATCGACATCATGAAGGACGTGCCGCCGCACACCGTGGAGATGCTCGACAAGAGCGGCAAGGCCAAGGTGCGGAGCACGGTGTCCTCGCGGATCAACTACCTGGCCCTCGTCAACCTGAAGCCCGGCCCGATGCAGGACCTGCGCGTGCGCCAGGCGATTCACCACGCCGTCGAACGTCGACGAGCTGATCCAGCAGGTGCTCAGGGGCCGCGCCACCAAGATGTGCGGGCCGCTGTCGCCGCTCAACGTGGACTACTCGCCCAAGGGCGAGTGCATCAAGTACGATCCCGCCCGGGCGCAGGCCCTGTTCAAGGAAGCGGGCATCGATCCGACCAAGCTCCAGCTCACGCTGGACACCCCGTCCGGGCGCTATCCGCTCGACAAGGACGTCTCCCTCGCCATCGCCGCCCAGCTCCAGCGCATCGGCATCAAGGTCAACGTGGTGGTGAACGAGTGGGGCACGCACCTCGACAAGATCAAGAACCGCACGACCGGCGACATGTTCTTCCTCGGCTGGGGCCCCGCGCTCGAGGCGCAGGGAACGATCGAGCAGCTCTTCCAGGCCACGCCGACCTACTCGTCCTACGGCAACAACAAGGCCATCGACGCCAAGATCGCCCAGGCCGTGACCATCGTCGACCCGAAGAAGCGGCTCGAGGCGTGGGCGGAGCTGCAGCAGATGGTGCGCGACGAGGTGCCGTGGGTCTTCCTGTGGCAGCAGCACGACCTCTACGGGGTCGCCAACTGGATCGAGTGGACCCCGCGGGCCGACGAGAAGGTCTGGATGTACGAGGCCAAGGTCGTCGCGCGGTAGCGCGGTTGCCGATAAGGGCCCATCTGCTTCGTTGGCGCCCTCGGCAGCCGGCTCAACGTAGAGCGACGTACGCCTCGCCGGCTGCCTTCGGGCGCCGCCTCGCAGCTGGACCCTTCTCGACAACCGGCTGGGGCTGAGACACGGGCGATCAAGCAGAACTGGAGGAGCCTACGATGGCGGGGATCACCGTGTTCACCAACGCATTCCTGATCGACTGCACGGGCAAGGAGCCGATCGACGGCGCCGCCGTCGTGGTGGACGGCGAGCGCATCGTGGACGTCATCGCGTCGGGCCGGGTGGGGCCGCTGCCCGGCCGGGTCGAGACGCTCGACCTCGGCGGGCGCACCCTCATGCCGGGCCTCACCGACGCCCACGTCCACGTCTACGCCGCGGACGGCAATACCGCCGAGCAGCACCGGCAACACCCGCCGAGCCTCCTGGTGGCCAAGGCGCTTCGCCGCATGGAGCAGGCGCTCATGCAGGGCTTCACGACGGTGCGGGATGCCGGCGGCGCGGACTACGGCCTCCGCGAGGCCGTGGCGAGCGGGCTCTACCCGGGGCCGCGCATGCTCGTGTCCGGCCGCGTCCTCTCGCAGACGGGCGGGCACGGCGACAAGCGGCGCCGCGCGGAGTGGACCGCGCCCGTCGAGTGCTGCCTCGGCATGGTGGGGGTCATCGCCGACGGGCCGGACGAGGTCCGCCGAGCGACGCGCGAGCAGCTCCGTCACGACGTCGATCAGATCAAGGTCATGGCCTCGGGCGGCGCCATGTCACCCGGCGACGAGCTCGACACCACCCAGTACACCGTCGAGGAGATGCGGGCGGCGGTGGAGGAAGCGCGCGCGGTGGGCACCTATGTCCTCGCCCACGCCTACTCGCCCTCGGCGGTTCGGAATGCGCTCCAGGCCGGCGTCCGGTGCATCGAGCACGGCAACCTGATCGACGAGCGAGTTGCCCGCGACATCGTGAAGGCCGGCGCCTATCTCGTGCCGACCATGGTGACCTACGAAGCCATCTGGCGCGAAGGCAAGAGCTACGGCATCTCCGAGCACCAGCTCCAGAAGATCAACATGGCGCGCGAGAAGAGCGTCGAGGGTCTTGCGCACGCCTATCGCGCGGGGTGCAAGATCGGCTCGGGCTCGGATCTGCTCGGCGACATGCAGGCCCAGCGCCTGGTGGAGCTCGAGCTGAAGGGCCAGGTCATGAAGCCGATGGACGTGCTCTTGTCCGCCACGCGCGTCAATGCCGAGATCTTCCGCAGGGAGAAGGACATCGGCAGCGTCGAGCCCGGGAAGTTCGCCGACCTCATCGCGGTGAAGGGCAATCCCCTCCGCGATCTCACGCTCTTTCAGAACCCGAACAACCTCGAGCTGATCATGAAGGGCGGCGCGGTCTACAAGCGGACCTTCTGACCGCCCCCCGCCGATCCCATCGAGCCCCGCCGGGCCCCGTTGCATGACGGGCGCCCGGCGGGGATGGCGCGTGTCGCTGTACCGCTTACTTCTTCTCGGTTCCCGTCACCTTGTCGGCGGCCTTGTCCATCGTCGCCTTGTCGGTCTTGTCCTGCGGCCTTCGTGGGATCGGTGGCGTGCGCCGCCTTGTCCGCGGCCTTGACGGTCTTGTCCGCGGCCTTGTGGCCCTTGTCGGCGGGCTTCTTCTCGGCGGTCTTGGCCTTGTCGGTGGCCTTGTCCGTCACCTTGTCGGTCTCCTTCGCCTTCTCACCGGCCTTGTCCTTCTGCTCGACGGCCTTCTCCGCGGGCTTGGCCACGGGAGCGGGCGTCTGGGCCTGGGTCATGCCGGCGACTCCGGCGAGAAACGTCACGGCGATCACTGCGGCGGCTATACGGCGCATACTGGTCCTCCTGGCTGTGAATGGTGTGTGAGTTGCCCGGTGCGGCGTTGCGTTACCCGGGGCAGGAGGAACGCCAACCCGTCCGACTCGAACTGAACCGCCCTACACCTTCGACAACACGCCGCCTCCGCGCTCGGTTCCCGCGGGCCCGCGGCCGGTCGGCCGGCCCGCGGGCAAACCGGCTCGGACCGCGGCGCTTGGTATACTCCGGCCCATGAAGATCGGTTCCGTCGAGATGAGCGCGCTCGGGCGCATGGCGCCCATGGCGGGCATCACCAATGCGCCGTTCCGGTTGATCGTGCGGGAATGCGGCAGCGGCCTCACCACCACCGAAGAGATGGACGCCTCGGCGCTCCTCACGAACCATCCCCATGCCGATGCCATCGCCGCCTACTATCCGGAGGAGCGGCCGCTCGCGATGCAGCTCCTCGGCAAGGACGCCGACCTGCTCGCGCGCGCGGCCGAGCGCTGCCAGGTCCTCGGCGCCGACATCGTGGACCTCAACATGGGGTGCCCCATGCCCAAGATCACCGGCAAGGGCAAGGGCGCGGCGCTGATGCGCGACGTGACGGGCACGGCGCTGATCCTGCGCGCGCTGAAGAAGGCGCTCTCCGTGCCGTTCACCGTCAAGATCCGCGGCGGCTGGGACGACGAGCATCTGAACGCGGTCGAGGTCGCCCAGATGGCCGAGGCCGAGGGCGTCGACGCCATCACCGTGCACCCGCGCACGCGCTCGCAGCGGTTCACGGGCAGAGCCCCGTGGACGATCATCAAGGACGTGGTGGAGGCGGTGCGCATCCCCGTCACCGGCAACGGCGACGTGCGCTCGATGGCCGAGGCCCGCCAGATGGTCGCCGCGACGGGCTGCGTCTCCGTGATGATCGGCCGCGGCGCGCTCGGCAGCCCGTGGATCTTCGACGAGGCCTTCGACGCCCTGTCGCCCGAAGATCAGCGCGCCTACAAGGCCCGGATCATCGCCCGGCACTGCGAGCTGATCCGCACCCACTACCGCGAGAAGTACGCCCTCATCCAGATGAAGAAGCACCTGGCCTGGTACACGGAAGGCCTGGGCCACGCCGCCCGCTGCCGCGCCGAGATCTTCCAGACCCGCGCGCCAGACGAAGTCTGGCAGGTCTTCCAAACCTACTGGGAGGCCCCAGGCTCCTAGCCAGGCTCGCGTCACCCGCCCCGACCAGGCCGGACGCATCGGTAGAATGAACGCCTGCGGCCGTCCAAGGTCGGGTCTCCTGCTCATCGCTCAGCCCCTCGCGGGCAACCACCAATGACTCTGCGCGAGCATCGCCGCGGCCCCTGACCGAGGTACGGTTCGCGGGCAGCGGCCGGCGCGGCGGGCCGGCCGATCCGACCGGCCTCCGCCGGGAACTTCCGCGCCCCGGGGCGGTCTAAGCGATCGAGATCGAGCGACCTCACGATTGGAGGGGAACGATGGCGACGACGAGATGGCTCGCGGTGGTGTTGGCGGGAGTGCTGGCGGCGGGCGCCTCGGCCGCGGGGGCGGGCGGCGGCAAGCCGGCTGAGCCCGACGAGGCGGCGCTGGTCAAGGGCAACAGCGAGTTTGCCTTCGACCTCTATGCCCGGCTGCGCTCCCGGGACGGCAATGTCTTCTTCTCCTCGTACAGCATCTCGAACGCCCTCGCCATGACCTACGCCGGCGCTCGCGGCCCGACGGCGACCCAGATGGCCGCGGCGCTGCGCTTCCCGATGGACGGGGACCGCCTGCATCAAAGCTTCGCCAAGGTCAACCGCGACGTGAACGGCGCCGGCGCCAAAGGCGGGGCCGAGCTGCAGGTCGCCAACGCGCTCTGGACCCAGACGGGCCTTGCGACGCTCCCCGCCTTCCAGGCGACCGTCAAGAATCTCTACGGGGCGGGCCTCACGCCCCTCGATTTCATGCGGGCGCCCGAGAAGGCGCGGATGACGATCAATGCCTGGGTCGAGCAGCAGACGCGGGACCGGATCAAGGACCTCATCCCCGAAGGCGTGCTCAACTCGGACACGCGGGTGGTCCTGACCAACGCCATCTACTTCAAGGGCAAGTGGAAGTACGCGTTTCCCGAGGCGGCGACGCGAAACGACACGTTCACGCTGTCGACGGGCAAGACCATCGGTGACGTGCCGCTCATGAGCCAGCAGGGAGCGTTCCGCTACCTGGACGGCGGCAGCTTTCAGGCGCTGGAGCTTCCGTACGATGCGAACCAGCAGTCGATGATCGTGTTCCTGCCGAAGCGGGCGGATGGGCTGGCCGAGCTCGAGAAGACGCTGACGGCCGCGCGCGTGACGGACTGGCTGGCCCAGTTGACCGTGCGGGAGGTGGACGTCACGCTCCCGCGGTTCAAGGTCACCGCGGAGTTCCAGCTCAAGGACGCGCTGACCGACCTGGGCATGCCGCTCGCGTTCTCACCCGGCAAGGCCGACTTCTCCGGCATCGCGACGGGCCGAGCCACTCGCCCTCTCGGCCGTGATCCACAAGGCATACGTCGACGTGAACGAGAAGGGACCGAGGCCGCCGCGGCCACCGCGGCGATCGTCTACGCCACGTCCGCCCGCGCACCCGAGCCGACGCCGGTATTCCGCGCCGACCATCCGTTCTTCTTCGTCATCCGCGACAACGGGACCGGCAGCCTCCTCTTCGCCGGGCGCCTGGTCAATCCACAGGCGAAGTGACGAGAGCGCTCACCATGCTTTCCTACTAGAATGCCCACGAAGGCGTCACGGGGGACAGGTGACGTCGAGCTGAGCGTTCTGGAAGGAGCAGCGCATGGAGTTTCACATCACCGAGGACCAGCGTCGTCTCCAGGAGCGATGCCGGTCTCTCGCGGCCGACTTCGCGTCGCGCGCGGCCCAGCATGACCGCGAGGCGAGCCATCCCCTGGAGAACTACGCGGCGCTCTGCGACGCCGGGCTCTACGCGCTCAACGTCCCCACCGAGCTCGGAGGCGCCGGGGTGGGCTTGCTCGGCTACTCGCTCGCCGCCGAGGAGCTGGCCCAGGGCTGCGCCTCGACCGCCCTGTCGTTCAACATGCACCTGTCGATTGTCGGGCCGCTCATGGAGAGCCCGCTCGTGTCGATCGGCACCAAGAAGCGACTGGCCCACATGGTGGTGCACGACAAGAAGCTCATCGCCGGCAACTACTCGGAGCCCACCACGTCGGGGCTGGTCGGGACGCCCGTGCCGCTGACGCGCGCCCGGCGCGTGGACGGCGGCTATCGCATCAGCGGGCGCAAGGCCTTTGCGTCGATGCTGGAGGCCGCCGACTACTGCGCGGTGATGGCCTATCCGGACGAGGCGACCGCGCCGACCGCGGCGATGATCCTGCTGGTGCCTCGACAGGCCGCGGGGCGACGCGTCGAAGAGGTCTGGGACACGCTGGGGATGCGGGCGACCCGGAGCGACTCCATGGTGCTGGATGAGTGCTGGGTGGCGGAGGACGCCCTCATGGTGCGGGCGGACGATATCGTCCCGTTTCGCCGTGATGGCGCCAACTGGTCGTGGGCCTCCTACACCGCGGTCTATCTCGGCGTCGCCGTCGCGGCGTACAAGGCCCTCATCGAGACCGTGCGGCGGAGAACGCCGCCCGGCTTCGCCCAGTCCCTGGCCTATCATCCGGACGTGCGCCGGCACGTGGCGGAGATGAGCGTCGATCTGGAAGCCGCCCGGCTCCTGACGTATCACTCGGCGTGGCTCAGCGATACCCAGGGACCGACGCCCGCGACCCTGGCGGCGTTCTATCGCGCCAAGTACTTCGTCGGCGAAGCGGTGACCCGGATCACGCGCACGGCCATGACCCTCGGCGGCGCCCATGCATTGTTCAAGACCTCGCCGCTCGAACGGCTGTTTCGCGATGGTGCCGTCGCCCCGGTACAGTTCCCGCCGCGGGATTTTTGCCTGGCGAGCCTCGGCATGCTGGAGTTGGACCTCGATCCGCGCGATGTGCTGCCCCCGCTGAAGAGCGATCGCCCGGACGCCGGTCCCATCATCCGCTGATGCGCACCCTCGCGCAGACGCGGGCGGCCGCACTCCTCTTGATCGGCGCCGTGACCGTTCAGGTCGGTTGCAGCGGCGCCCCCATCGCACCGACCTACCCCAGGGAAGAGCTCAAGGTCGAGTGCGAGCGCCATCGCGGCGTGTGGCACCCCGACGACCTCATGGGCGGCTTCTGCGAGTATCGGGCGGCCTAGAGAAGCGTCGGAAACGCCGCGCGGCGACTCGGCATTCGTCCGCAATGCCAGCGGCGGACCGAGGACTTCGTGGGCAATCAGCGATGCCAGTAGCGACGGCCCCGCACGCAGTCCTGCGAGGAGGCTCGTCGGAGACACGGCGTCATTCTCGACGGGTGTGACCGGTGGCGCGGGCGGATCGGGCGTCGGGGCAGGGGGCCAGACGCCGCGGGGCTCCAGGGGAAGTCGGCCACGTCAGCTCGACTTCGGCGCGGCAGGCGCCGGAGACGTCAATGCCTGCGACGCCTGCGGCTGCTCGGGTGCGACGCCCTGGCTGATCGCGCCGCGCATCTCCGTGTCCGCCTTGATGTTGTTGAGCCGGTAGTAGTCCATCACCCCCAGCCTACCGCTCCGGAAGGCCTCGGCAATCGCCTGCGGGATCTGCGCCTCCGCCGCAACCACCTTTGGCCCGCATCGCCTGCGTCTCAGCTTTCTGCTCCTGCTCGGCGGCGAGTGCGGCGTACTGTCGTTCCGCCGCTTTTGCCTGCGCGATGCGGCGGTCGGCCTCCGCCTGGCTCATCTGCAGCTCGGCGCCGATATTCTTGCCCACGTCCACATCGGCGATGTCGATCGACACGATCTCGAACGCCGTCCCCGCATCCAAGCCTTTCGCCAGCACTTGCTTGGAGATCCGGTCGGGAAACTCGAGCACCTCCTTGTGATCGATGGCTGCGCCGACCGCCGAGACGACCCCTCTCCCACGCGTGCGAGGATCGTCGACTCGCCCGCGCCGCCCACGTATCGGTCCAGGTTCGAGCGCACGGTGATGCGCGCCTTCACGTTGAGCTGGATGCCGTTCTGCGCGACGCCCTGGAAGACCGGCGTCTCGATGACCCGGGGAGTGACCGACGTCTGGAGCGCTTCGAGCACGTCGCGGCCCGCCAGGTCGATGGCCGCCGCCCTCCGCCATTCCAGCGGAATCTGCGCACGCTGGGCCGCGATCATGGCCAGCGTCACCTTCTCGACGCGACCGCCTGCCAGATAATGCGACTGCATCTCGTCGACGGTCAACGCCAAGCCGGCTTTGCGTGCGCGCACGAGGTTCGTCACGATGACGCTCGGTTGAATACCCATCAGCCGCATGCGGATGAGCGTGACTATCGACAGTGGGACTCCGGCCGCGATCGTGCGGATCCACATTCCCAGCAGAAAGTAGTACAAGAAGAACAGGAACCCGAAGATGACCGCCACGATCACCACCGCGCTGAAGAAACCGACAGCGGTCATCGGTAGCTCCCTCACTTCTCCACGGGGAGAGAACGCACGAAGATACGGGCGCCTTCGACCCGGCTGACGCGAATCGGGGTTCCCGCTTGAATGAAGTCGCCCTCCGGTGAGGACGTCGAGCCGCTCACCATCGACGGTCGCCACGCCGGCCGGGCGCAGATAGGACGTCGCGTGGCCGGTATGATCGAGGAACCTGCGAGTAGTCGGCACTGGTCACGTACTCGGGGCCTTGAGCGGGCTTGAAGACAAGGCGCCGCGCGAAATGCGCTCCGGGGCAAAATCCGCCACGACAGCGCCGATCATCAGCGCAGAGAGCGCGGCCGCAACGGCGAGCGACTGCAACGCGACCGTCAGGAACCCGTAGCCGAAGGCCAGCACCACCGCCACCAGGAGCGCGATTGTTCCGATGGCGCCAGCGATGAAATGGCCGGGGATGACGTGCAGCTCCAGCAGGATTCCGACGATGCCGAGGATCGCCAGCACGATCACGAGTGAGTCCGAAAAGCCGGAGTAGACATGCGTTCCGAAGAACAGCGCCAGCGAGCCGACGCCGATGGATCCGGCGATGCCGTGCAGCGTGAGCATCTCGATCGTGATGCCCATGAAGCCCACGCATCAGGAGGAGGCCGCTGATCGCGGGGCTCGTCGCGAAGCGCGCCACCTGCTCGGCGAACGTGTATTGCGCAGTGCGCAGCGGCAACCGATCGAGGCCGGCAAAGCGCAGGGCATCCGCAAGCGTCGGCTCGATCGCATCGGCGTATCCCGCGCGCTTCGCCTCCTCGGCGGTCAGCGACAGGATGGCGCCGGCCGGCTTGTAGGCCGGCACATCGACGGTCGCGTCCGACCATGGCCGCCGCCAGCGTCGGATCGCGATGGTTGCGCTGCGCGGTCGACCGCGAACTCCGAGCGCAACGCCGCGACGGTCTTGACCGTCTTGGGAATCGGCTCGGCCGCACCGAGGCTGCCACCAGGGGCCATCACGATCTTCTCGCGCGGACAGCGTGATCAGCGCCCCGGCCGAGAAGGCACGCTGCGCAACATAGGCGACGGTCGGTACCTGGGCGCGGAACATGGCGTCGCGGATCTCGAACGCCGAACTGACGAGGCCCCCGGTCGTGTTGATATCGAGGACCAGCCCCTGCTGCATGCGACGCGTTGGCATCGTCGACGGCGCGCGCGACCATATGCGCCATCCCGTCGTCGACCGTCCCCTGTATCGGCACGACGATCACGTCGCGCGACGCGGCGCGTGCCATGAGGCCGATCTCGAGGTGGCAAGCGGCGAGAAGAACCGCACCGTAGAGGGCCAGGCGCACCGCCTTCTTCATGGCGCTAAGCTCGAGGCGAAGGTGGCGAGAGCGAGGGGCGATCCGGGCTAGCTTCCGCGTCACCCATTTGGGTGGAGCCCTCCACAGCAGGCGAGGAGTTCCGGGACCCGCGTCCTTTGGAGACGCGGGGGCATTATCGCCCGGTCCGACTACCTGTTAAACCGAAAAATGTCGCGGCTGCGGCCCAGCCAGCTCACATGGAAGAGCTTTTGCGGACGCTCGACGACGACTTCGACACGCATCCGGGGGCTCGCCGCTGCCCAGGGCTGGCGCGCCGCGGCCTGCTCGGACCTCCTCGCGGAGGACCTCGTCGCAGTTCGGGCTTGCCATCGATCGGGCGAGGGCGTCCCACCGCCCGGGACGCACCGGCCCGGGAGTACGCCGGAAGCCGACGGGTCCAGAGCCGGGATCGAGCGGCTCGGGTGGGACGTCCCAGGACGTCGCGGACGGCTCTCGCCTCATCCGAGAAACCAGATGAGCCGGAAGGTCAGATGACAACGCGGGGCGCTGTCCTTACTGCGTCGTTGTATCTCCGCGTGATACGCACACCATGTGTCTTGTTCGGCCCTCAGGAGAGCACGCTATAGTCAGCGCGCCTTTCCATCCAGCGAAGCGGAGCGTGATGGGGTCAGCCACGAGCGGTAGGGACGCTGGTGTATCCCGTCGAGGCCGGCAACGCGGGCACGAGCACCGTCCGCGACTCTGTACCGCCGGTGATGCCCAAGCCGCGGTTGCCCGATCGCGTCCGCGGGGCCCTTCGCGTCCGACACTATAGCCGACGAACGGAAGAAGCGTATGTCGCCTGGATCCGGCGGTATATCTTCTTCCACGGCAAACGGCATCCCGCCGAGCTGAACGGCCCTCACGTCATCCGATTTCTAAGCGCCCTGGCGGTTGAGAGGCATGTCGCCGCCTCTACCCAGAATCGCTGCTGAGCGCACTGCTGTTCCTCTACCGCGACGTGCTGGGCGTGGAACTACCGTGGCTGGATGACATCGTGCGCGCAACTATGGCCGGATCGCCTGCCCGTCGTCCTCAGCCGCGACGAGGTGCGCGCCCTCATCCAGCGGCTCGACGGCGCGCCGCGGCTCATGGCGTGCCTGCTGTATGGGGCGGGGCTCCGAGTCATGGAGCGCTGCCGCCTTCGCGTCCAGGACGTCGACTTCGGGACCAACCAGATCGTCGTCCGCGGCGGCAAGGGGGACAAGGACCGGACGACCATGCTGCCGGGTATGGCCAAAGCCGACCCTGGTCGGGCATCTTCCGCACATCCGCGCGCAACATCAGCAAGACCTAGCCGCCGGGTCCGGCCGGGTGGAGTTGCCCACCGCCCTGGCCCGGACATACCCGCACGGGGCCGTCAATGGGTGTGGCAGTGGGTATTCCCGGCCACGCGCATCTACCTGACCGGGAGACAGGCCAGCGTCGGCGCCACCACTTGCACGAGACCGTCCTGCAGCGTGAGCTAAAGCGCGCGGTAACAGCGGCGGGCATCGCCAAGCGCGCCAGCCCCCACACGCTCCGCCACTCGTTCGCCACCCACTTGCTGCAGGACGGCCAGGACATGCGCACCGTGCAGGAACTCCTGGGTCACCGCGACGTATCGACGACGATGATCTGGCTACACGCATGTACCAATCGCGGGCCGGCGCGCCGCGTCCGCAGCCCCGCCGACCGGATGTTCAACCCGTGACGCCCGCAGCGCGAAACTTTATGGCAGACGGGATACGCGGACGGGATTCGGGCCGCCTATCTCCCTCCGAGGCACGGCCTGGGCTCGCTGCAACCCGTGATGGCGTGAGGGAGAAGTCCCACATCCGAACGCGCGGCCGACGGTGGCGATATCCAGCGACATTCCGCAGCCTCCTTCGAATTCCGCACCAGGATACGCAGGTCTGTCTACTTTCGTTCGGCAGTTCTGACGGTTCTTCTGCTGGCATCGTATACTCGGGCGGTGCAATTGGAATGGGACTCTAGGCGGAGGCGGCAGAACGCCAGAAATGGCCGCTGTCGGGGCTCGCCCACGTCGAAGGGTAGGACGACCTGACAACGGGGATCCCTCCACGCCACACAAGCCGAATCGCTGCGGGCTGACGAGCATGGCGACGGGCAGCGCGAGCCACAGTTTTCGCGAGACGCTGCGCCTTTTTCCTCGAAAGCGTTTGCTGCGACCTCTGCCGCTTCGAGCACGTCGCGACGGAGCACATCGCCCGGAGGACGTCGTGATACGGCAGGAAGTGGCGGTGTCGGCCCGTCCGCGTTCGCGGACATCCAGGTCACACCGAGGGGCAAGGCGCCTTACTTCGTGGAGGTCGACTACGGCTACACACCGGAGCGGCTGATCGAGAGCCTGCGGCGCAAGTACAGCAGGCCGAACGACGCGACCGCTGCGGCGAGTAAGGTTGTGCTCGTCATCGACGTGAATGGCCGCAAGGACTGGTCCGGCTCGAGGACGCGCGCGGAGCGTCCACGCCCCGATCTCGCGCTCGAAGTCTGGGACGAACGCCGTCTCGACGAGCTGGTCCGTCGACGGTTCGGTGTGAGCCTGGGCTCGCTGGAGGAGCACGATCGCCTCGAAGCTCCGGGCCGCGGTCGACCGCGCGAAGGGGCACCACGCCTTCGGGGACGAATTCAGTGCCGATGCTCTCCAATCCACGCTTCTCTGGCATTTCGGCTTCTGGCGGCTGCGACAGCTGCGTGAGAGCCGGCAGGAAGACCGCGAGCGACATCCTCCCCGCCCGGGCGGTATCCCAACGTCGTTGTCGTCATCGCCGACCTGTCCGGTTACACGAGATTTGTCCGCGATACCCGTGACGACGACGTCCTGCGCCGATCGCTCACCGCGTTCGCCTCGGAGGACACGCTACCAGATCATCAATACCGGCGGCATGCTCTTACCAGTTCCTCGGCGACTCCGTCATCGCGATCTTCGGCATCCCGGAAGCCGCTCCCGACGATGCGCGAGCGTGGGTTCGCCTGCGCGACGGCGCTGCGTCGACATCGGCGCCTCCATCGCGAATGAGTGGCAGCGCCAGATCGACCAGATCGAGCCATCGACCGGCGCACACGTCGCGATGGCGACCGGCGATCTGCAGGTAATCGAGTTTCAGCCATTCAGCCGCGCACATGTCGGCGTCGTCGGCGACGCGATCAACCTCGCCGCTCGTCTTTGCGACGTCGCGCTGACCCACGAGATTGTCGTGAGCAACAGCCTGTACAGCCGGCTTAGTGACCCCGCGCGCGATGGTTTCCTCGCAATGGAGCCGGTTGAGGCCAAGAACGCTGGATCGGTGCGCGCCTGGAAGCTCGCGCCGCGAACCGGGCCGCGCTCCTGAATCGGTGCGTCGGCACGTTCGGCAGCAACTGGGTGTGCTCCGCTTAATCCACTTTCCCGCGAACCGGCTCCGCGGCGTGCCTTGGCTTGAAGTCGCAAGCCGTCGATGAGTTCGGCGCCGAACTTCTGTTGCAGCCGACCGCCGTTCGCTTCGCTTCGCTGCGGCGGCTGAACCGCGCGTTGGGCACGATCTGGCAGAATGGGATCGTAGAATCTGCCCTGCCGGGAGGTCGCATGAACTTGCTGGGTAGCCAGTCGCCGGAAGAACTGGCGAAGCTGCTCACGATCGCCCGGTGGGGCTCTGCAATATCTCGCCGTCCTCACAGCGATTGCCGGATTGTTCACTCAGTACATTTCGATCGCATCTCGAGCCTTCAGCGGGCTGAGAAGAAGGCGGTGCGGAACAGCGGCTGCGACGGCTGAGGAACGAATCCAGATCGCAGAGGCGGCGCGGCGAACCATCGAGGAGACGATTGCGCCACGAGTACTCAGCGAACCGCAGGCATTGAAGCTGGTCACGTTACTGCGCTTGTTGAAGCAGTCCGAGCCTCTGGTCGTGGCGTCGAGGATGATGGATAGCGAGAGCTTCGGGTACGGGCGCCAAATACTCGGCGTATTTCAGCAGCCGGCTGGCAGGCCGCCCATACCGAACTATCATCGCACTCTTTCCCCGGAGTGGCGCTCTTTCTTCCACCCGAAGAATGCGCATAGCCCCGCATTCGATGGCGTTCGCGATGCATTCAGACGCGCGGGCGGTGCGGTTCTCCGAGGATGCCTTGATGTTCGCCGAACACCCATTCAGTTGGATCATGCTATCTACGTGATTATCGGACACAAGTAGTTGCGTGAGATGATGCCTCAACTCAGCTTGCGTAGCGGCCGGCGCCTCGCGGTGCTTGGCGCCGCCGCTGAAGCTGGCGGTTGGGGCATGCAACCTGCGTTGTGATTAAGGTTCTAGCGATCGTCGCTGTCACCTTGCTCAGCGCGGTGGCTGGCTGGCGCTGCTGTCCAGACTTACGGATCACGCGAGTACGCGTCCATGGTCATCTGGTGTTCCATCGCCGTTGGCGTGATTGGCGGCTGTATGGTCGCAGGGTCAGTTGTTTTACGTCGTTCGGATGACGTTCATCTTCGGTTAACGGTTTATCCGATGCGTCCGGATCTCGAAACACGCGACCGGCAGGAAGGAGAGCGGGGCGCATTGTGGGGATTGCTCGTGTTCGTTTCTGCGGTCATAGCAGGCGCTATCGGCTTTGGGCTGTCTCTCTCCTTTCCGTGACGTGTTTGTTGTTCGGTGAAGTGCCGAGCGAGATGTCCGACAGAACGTTCGGCCAGCGGGTGCCACGGCGCGCTCGGTGAACACCGGAGGGGGAGCCCAGTCGGATAGGCTCCCGGCATGGCTAGACTAGCCCGCGAAGTCGAATCGCAGGCTCTGAAGCCTCGCGCAGGGAGCGCGCCCGCCTCGCGCAACGCCTTATCTCGGGCCTGGATCAGGGACTGAGGGGATGAGGAGAACGAGGAGATCTGCGGCGCGGTTTGCGGTGTCATCGAGAATAGCAGGGCTACGAGGCGTCTCTCGAGATCGGGAAGCTGTACCGCGTGATCCGCGACCGAGACGCCGAAGCGCACGGTTATCTCCGCATCGTGGACGAGAGTGGCGAGGACTACGGGTATGCCGAAGAGCGCTTCTTCGCGATCGACCTGCCGAGGCCCCTCGAAAAGGTCCTGCTCAAGGCGGCGTCCTGACCACGCGAAACGGCCCATGCCTCATCGCCGCGAAAGCTACTGACCCCGCCCGCGGCCCGCGATGTCCCACACCGCCTCCACCGTCTCTCCCCGCATCACGTGGATCTTGTCGTAGAGGTTGATGGTCGGATCGCAGTGCGGCGGGAAGAACTCGATGCGCTGGCCGAGGCTCGGGAGCCGGCCCTGCTGCGTCACCGTGAGCCGGCCGTGCTCGTCGCCCGCCCACGTGTACTCGACCCCCGGCCACTCGACGGCCTCCGGCACGAACGGCTTGTCGGTGGAGAACGCCTTGAGCCCCGCGTCGATCATCGCGATCTCGCCGCTCGGCACGCTGATCACCGTGGTCAGCACCGTGAGCGCCATCTCGAAGTCGGCGTAGGCGCCGCCCCCTTGCCGCCGATCCGGCGATAGTCGAGGTCCATCACGCAGTACGAGCCGCTCTGCAGCTCGGTGAGCCCCTCGAGCTCGGTGTCGATATTGTAGGTGCCGCTCGATCCGCCGCTCACCACGTCGACGGGCAGGCCGTTCTTCTCGAACAGGTCGCGCGTCTTCATGAGCCGTCCCATGCACCGGCGCGACGTCCGCCTCCGCTCCTCCCAGCCCATCACGTGGGCGCAGTGGCCGGCATAGCCCTGCAGGCCGCGCAGGTTCAGCGCCGGCTCGTGCACCACGGCGCGGCCCAGGGCGAGCGCGGGCTCGAGCGGCTGGACACCGGTGCGGCGGCCCAGCACGTCCACATCCACGAGCACGTTCAGCACGCGCCGGCGCGCGTCATCGCCTCCCCAGCTCGCGCACATTGTCGGGATGGTCGACGACGACCATGGTCTCGGGCTGCCGATCGAGCACGCTCAGGAGCCGGCCGATCTTCTCGGGCCCGACCACCTCCGTCGTGATGAGGATATTGCGCACGCCGGCCGCGGCCATCACGTCGGCCTCGCCGACCTTGGCCACGCAGACGCCGACGGCGCCGGCGGCGACCTGGCGCCGCGCGATCTCCGGGCACTTGTGGGTCTTGGCGTGCGGGCGCAGCTTCTTCCCGGTGGTCTTGATGTAAGCGGCCATCTTCTCGACGTTGCGCTCGAAGCGGTCGAGGTCGAGCAGGAGCGCGGGCGTGGGGAGCTCGTTTCGCGTCATGGCTCCGGAGGATAGCACGGCCCACGAGGAACGCTCTACCGCCAAGCGCCGGTCCCCCGCCGGTCCCGGTGTATCATGGCGAGCCATGACGGCCGAGACGCCGATCCACCCGGGCGCAGTCGACTGGTCGGGCGAGAACCCCGGGATGTACTTGAAGGACAAGCCCGACGGCCCCTTCGTCACGCTCGTGAGCTTCTTCCGGCGTCGTGGTCTCACCGTACGGGCGCGGCCAGGCGCTCGTGCTGCTGGAATCGCCGCTCCTCGACACGAGCTTGCCCGAGGCGCTCAATGTCTGCGTCACCGACAACGACGCCCTCGCCCACTGGCTCGTCGCGGAGTTCTTGTCGCGCTTCGGCGCCTTCCGCGGCGCCACCGCGCTCGAGTCCATGCGCTACGTGCCGCTCACCGGATCCCAGGCCTCGGGCGACCCGCGCGAGAGCTACATGGAGTGGGTGAAGGGGGAGGGCGTGGAGGTGACGCTGTCGTGGGAAGACCTCGGCCAGCCGTTCATGATCAGGCTGCCGGCGCAGCAGTCGGCCACGGGACGTCACGAGCTGTGGAGCCTGTTCGTGGAGTCCGGCCGCGTCAGCGCCCGGGTCAATGGGCGGGAGCTTCGCGGTCGTCCCGTCCCGCGCGACTTCGCCGGCCGCAGCAGCAGCACCGCGTTCCTGGCGTTTTCGGAAACGTGGATCCGCGCGTGACGCCGGGGTAGCGCCGGGCGCGACCGGCGAGACCGGGGCGCCACGCGCGGCGCGGGGTCAGACGAGCGGGTCTCGGTGGCCCTGGATGATCCGGACCACGATCACGCCGATGGCGACCCCGAGCAAGAGGTGAATGCGGCCGCCGAACGTGTGCGAGCTGACCACGCCGAACGCCCACAAGACGAGCGATGCCACGAAGAATGACCACATCATCCCAGCCTCCCTTGTCGGTCCGGCCTAAGTGGCAACCGACGTGCCAGGCGCGCCCCGTCCGCGCTGATGGGGAATGGGCGGGAACATCGAGGGCTTGGGTGCCCGGGGCGAGTGGTCGGACGCGCGGCTTTCACTGTCCGTGTAACTTCTACAATGTAGCTATTGCACGGTCCCGCTATTCGACACTCACCCGGTTGCTGAGCTCCTCGCGATCGTCGGGCCGACGCGGGAAATGGCGGCTCAAGACCGAGCCCAGCTCGCCGATGGCGTGCACGAAGCCGTCACGCGGGCGCTCTCCGGCCAGGTGGCGCGTCATCCCGTCCACCACCTCCTGCCAGTACGCGTCTCCCACCCGCCCGTGGATCTCCACGTCGCCGATGACGGCGAGCTTCCTGTCGGCGATGGCCGCGTAGACGAGGACTCCGTTTCTCCCGTCCGTCCGGTGCATGCCGAGCCGCTCGAAGACGGCAATGGCGCGGGCCACCGGATCGCCGGGACAGCGGTGATCCAGGTGGACGCGGATCTCCGCCGAGGTGCTCGCCTCGGCGAGCGCGATGGCCCGCGTGACGGCGTCGAGGTCCTCCTCGCTCATGAACGTCCGCACCCAGCGGGGATGTCGGGCCGCCATGCGGCGAATTATCCCACACGATGCACAACGCGGGGTTTCTCCGGCTACAATTCCCCAAATCCAGCGCACCTCGTGATCGCGCCCGGCGCGCCGCCGGAGGGCATCGTGACGACAGGAGGGGGCAATATGAGCACGCGAGCGCTCCTGCACGGTCGGATGGTCGGCCTCGGCATCGTCCTTCTCACCATCGCGTTTCAGGGATCGCCGAGCGCGCAGCAAGGCGCCGACCCCTCGGTCCGCGTCGGCGCCTCCGATCTGGGCGGCGTCGTGACGAGCGCGAACGGGCCGGAAGCGGGCGTGTGGGTGATCGCGGAGACGAATGATCTCCCGACGAAGCTCGCCAAGATCGTCGTCACCGACGACCGTGGGCGCTACCTCATCCCCGATCTCCCGAAGGCGACCTACCGCGTGTGGGTGCGCGGCTATGGCCTCGTCGACTCGCCGAAGACGCAGACGGCGCCCGGAAAGCTCCTCGACCTGGCGGCAGTCGTGGCGCCAAGCGCCGCGGCGGCGGCGGAATACTACCCGGCGATCTACTGGTATTCGATGCTGAAGGTCCCGGAGAAGAGCGAGTTCCCCGGCACGGGGCCCGATGGCAACGGCATCAACGTGGCGCTGAAGGCCCAGGAGCAGTGGCTCGACATCGTGAAGACCAACGGCTGCTACGGCTGTCACGCGATCGGCACCAAGGCGATGCGCACGATCCCGAAGGAGCTCGGTGACTTCAAGTCCTCGGTCGAGGCGTGGCAGCGCCGGATCCAGTCCGGACAGGCCCTGGTCCAGATGACCACCAACCTCGAGCGCATGGGCAGCGCACGCGCCCTGAAGCTCTTCGCCGAGTGGACCGACCGGATCGCCGCCGGCGAGCTGCCGTCGGCGAAGCCGTCGCGACCGCAGGGCGTCGAGCGCAACGTCGTGCTCACGCTGTGGGACTGGGCGGGTCCCAAGGACTACCTGCACGACGAGGTCTCGACCGACAAGCGCAACCCGCGCATCAACGCCAACGGCCTGATCTACGGGGCGACGGAGGAGAGCACGGACCTCTTCCCGGTGCTCGACCCCGTGCAGCCACAAAGCGACGCAGGTGAAGATGCTGGTCCGCGATCCCGCGACGCCGTCGTCGAAGAACAATCCGATGCTGCCGTCCCCGTTCTGGGGCGACGAGCGCATCTGGGACAGCCAGACCAGCATGCACAACCCGATGCTCGACGAGAAGGGCCGGGTCTGGTTCACCTCGCGCGTCCGTCCGCCCGCCAATCCGGACTTCTGCAAGCGAGGGTCGGACCATCCCTCCGCGAAGCTGACGCCGATCGACACGGCCAACCGGCATCTCTCCATGTACGACCCGAAGACCGGGAAGATCACGCTGGTCAGCACGTGCTTCCCCACGCACCATCTCGTCTTCGCGGAGGACGCGAACAACACGCTGTGGACGAGCGCGGGCGGTCCCGGCAGCGGTGTCATCGGCTGGCTGAACCGGAAGATGTTCGAGGAGACCGGCGACGAGGTGAAGTCCCAGGGGTGGACGGCGCTCGTCCTCGACACCAATGGCAACGGCAAGCGGGACGAGTACGTCGAGCCGAACCAGCCCGTCGATCCGACCAAGGACAAGCGGATCACGGCGGCGTTCTACGGCGTCGCGGTGAATCCGGCCGACGGCACCGTCTGGGGCTCGGTGCTGGGCTTTCCCGGGTATGTGATCCGGCTCGATCCCGGATCGAATCCTCCGGCGACCGCCCTCGCGGAAGTCTTCGAGCCGCCGTTGCCGGGCTACGGACCGCGCGGCATGGATATCGACCGGAGCGGCGTCGTGTGGACCCCGCTCTCGAGCGGCCACATGGCGAGCTTCGACCGCCGCAAATGCACGGGGCCGCTGAACGGACCGAACGCGACGGGCAAGCACTGTCCCGAGGGCTGGACGCTCCATCCCTTCCCCGGCCCGCAGCTCGCGAACGTGAGGGAGTCCGGCAGCGCCGAGGCGAGCTACTACACGTGGGTGGATCAGTTCGACACGTTCGGGCTCGGCAAGGACGTGCCGATCGCCACCGGGAACGCCAACGAGTCGCTGCTGGCGCTCGTGAACGGCCAGTTCGTCAACCTGCGCGTCCCGTATCCGCTGGGCTTCTACACGAAGTGGATGGACGGGCGCGTCGACGATCCGAATGCCGGGTGGAAGGGCAAAGGCTTGTGGGCCACCGTGTCCACGAGGGCGCCGTTCCACATGGAAGGCGGCAAGGGGACGACGAGCAAGGTCGTGAAGTTCCAGCTGCGTCCGGATCCACTGGCGAGGTGAGCGCGTCAGACGCCGCCGCGGCGATCCGGATCGTCGCCCATCTCGACATGGACGCCTTCTATGCCGCCGTGGAAGAGCGCCGGAACCCGGATCTTCGCGGCCGCCCCATCGTCGTCGGGGCCGATCCGAAGGCGGGCGCGGGCCGGGGCGTCGTCACCACGGCCAGCTACGCGGCCCGGAAGTACGGCATCCGGTCGGCGATGCCGATCACGCGCGCGTGGCGCCTGGCGGAGGCGGCGCGGCGCCGCGGAGAGCCGGAAGCCGTGTTCCTCCGCGGCGACCGTGCGGTCTATCGCGAGGTGTCGGACCGGATCATGGCCATCGCCGCCCGGGGCGCCGATGCCTTCGAGGAGGCGAGCATCGACGAGGCCTTCCTCGACCTCTCCTCGCTCGGCGACTTCGAGCGCGCGGCCGTCCACGCGCGGGCGGTGAAGGCCGAGGTCGTCGAGCGCGAGGGCCTCACCTGCTCGATCGGCATCGGGCCGAACAAGCTCGTCGCCAAGATCGCCTCGGACTTCCAGAAGCCCGACGGGCTGACGATCGTGCAACCGGAGGCGGTCCAGGCGTTTCTCGACCCGCTCCCGATCCGGCGGATTCCGGGCATCGGCCCGAAGAGCGAGGCCGCCCTCCAGGAGCGGGGATCCGGACGATCGCCGAGCTGCGCGCCGTCGAGCGGACGCAGCTCGCGGCATGGTTCGGCAAAGGGGGATGGAGATGGCCGAGCGGGCGCGCGGCATCTCCGGGAGCCCCGTCACCAACGAGTGGGAGCGCAAGTCGGCCGGCGAGCAGGAGACGTTCGAGCGCGACACGCTCGAGCCGGCCCTCATCCTGGCGCGGGCCCAGGCGCTCGCCGCGGGCGTGTTCAAGCGTGCTGCGGGCGGACGGATTCGGCGGCTTCCGGACGGTCACCGTCACCGTCCGGTTCGAAAACTTCGTGACCCTGACCCGCTCCCGGACGGCGGAGATCCCGATCGTCACCCAGGACACGCTCGAGGCGCTCGCGCATGATCTGCTGCTGCCGTTCTTCGACGAGCGCGAGAACCCCAGGCGCCGGAAGATCCGTCTGATCGGTGTCCGGGCGGAAAAGCTCCTGCGCGAGTCGCCGGCGGGCGGCTGACACGGCGGGTGCGCGGGCCGCCGATAAGGGCCCATCTGCTTCGTTGGCGCCCTCGGCTCGGGCGCTCAACGTACGGGGAGTACGCCTCGCGCCCGGCCTTCGGGCGCCGCCTCGCAGCTGGACCCTTCTCGCCGCCCCGGCCACCCGCCGCGTCCTCCGCGTGGTCACCGTATGCGCCTTCGGGCCAGGGGTCGCCAGTTCTGACGGAACCGGCCGGGCGATGCGCGCCGGGTTTCACCAGCTTCCGCTTGCGCCGCCGCCGCCGAAGCTGCCGCCGCCGCTGCTGAATCCGCCGCCGCTGCTTCCCGACCCGCTCCCCGCCTCCGAAGCCGCCGCCGCCCATGAAGGGGCCGCCCCAGCCGGTGCCGTGGCCGGTCCATCCGTTGCGACGGGCGCCGCGATCGAAGAAGAGCGACGGGACCACCGCGACGCCGATGCCGCCCAGGACCACGAGCAAGAGAAGGAGCTGCGCGAAGCTCACTGACCCGGACGGCGGCGCCGCGCGCGCCGCGGGAGCGCGGTACGTGCCCTTGATGGCTGCCTCGATCGCGTCGAGGCCGGCGCCGATGCCGGCGGCGACCTTCCCTCGCGGAAGCGGGGGCGACCACGTCGCGGAGAATCGACGACGACACCGCATCCGTCAGCGTCGGCTCGAGCCCGTAGCCGACCTCGATGCGCATCTTCCGGTCGTCGAGGAAGACCAGGAAGATCACGCCGTTGTCGAGGTCTTTCCTGCCCGATGCGCCAGGCCTGGGCGAGCCGGATCGAGAAGTCCTCGAGGCTCTCCCCGTCGAGCGATCGGAAGATGGCGACGACGACCTGGTTGCCACTGCCCCGCTCGCGCTCGACGAGCTGCTGCTCGAGCCGATCGCGCTCCGTCGGGGTCAGCGCCCCCGCGTAGTCGTTGATCCGGCGATCGGGAGCCGGCGGGATGCGCAGGTCCGCCGTGGCGACGGCGGCGGCGAGGACGAGCAGGAGGAATGCTGGGGCGAGGATGCGCGACAGGCGCATGGCCGGCCAGTCAGTCCCGCGCGGGACGCGCGTTAGAACTTCACCTTCGGCGGCGTCTCGCTGCCCGGCGTCGCCTCGAAGTAGGCCTTCTCCCGAAAGCCGCGCAGGGAGGCCACGAGGCTGCCCGGGAAGAGCCGGAGCCGCGTATTGTACTCGCGCACCGCCTCGTTGTAGCGCCGGCGCTCGACGGCGATGCGGTTTTCCGTGCCCTCGAGCTGGCTTTGCAGCGCCAGGAAGTTCTGGTTGGACTTCAGCTCGGGGTAGCGCTCGACGGTGACGAGCAGGCGGCTCAGCGCCCCGCCCAGCTCGCCCTGTGCCTGCTGGAACTTCTGCATGGCCGCCGGGTCATTGACCAGCTCCGGCGTGGCCTTGATCTGGGTCGCGCTCGCCCGGGCCTTGATCACTTCCTCGAGGACGGTGCGCTCCTGGGCCGCGAAGCCCTTCACCGTCTCGACGAGGTTCGGGATGAGGTCGGCGCGGCGCTGGTAGACGTTCTGCACCTGCGCCCACTTCTCGTTGACGCCCTGCTCGGCCTGCACGAGCTGGTTGTTGACCCCGATGCCCCAGATGAAGAGGCCGACGACGGCGATGACGATGATGCCGATGATGGCAATGGCAATACGCATGAATCGAATTATACGCCATGGTCCCGGTCACATCTTCGAGGTCAGCCTCGATCGGGCCTCGGATACACAGTGCAAGGAGTTGCGCCAATCTCGTGCGCGCCGCGCACGTCGGTGCTACCGTGGCAGTTCGTAACGTCGATCGTGATCGAGGTGAGGACCATGGCTGACGCATTCGAAGACCCGACGCGCCGTAAAGCGACTCCGCCGCCTGGCGCGCCGGCTCCCGCGAAGCCGAGCGCAAGAAGGCCCGGCTCAGCGAGGTGGACAAGCCCAGCGTAGCCTGCAGCCGCGCGCTGTCGGAGCGACCCGAGCACACCTCATCCGCGCCGACGGGCCTCTGGTGGCCACGACAGGGCGTGAGCCGCCCGGCCGGTCGGCATCGGCACGCTCCCCCGAGGGTCGGTCTTGGCATCGCGCGCGGTGCCTGCGACGATCGCGCCCTGACGGCGTCAGCCGTTCAGTCGACGCCCCGGCCCTCCGGTGGACCAGCCTCTTCAGCCGCACCCCGTGGTTCGTCTCTGATCGGCCGTCGCCCGATGCCCTCCTCCGGTGTGGATCGCAGCAACCTCCCTCTCGCCAAATCAGGGCCGGTCCGCGGGAACCTGGGCGCGCCGCCGCACCTCTAATCTACGGGACATGGGGCGGCGATGGGCCGCCTCGGTGCAGAACGGCTCACGGTAACATCGCGAGATTCAAGCGATCCTGAGTGGCCCCCAGGCTGCCGACCCAGGCCTGCCCTCGGCTGCCGCGCGCGAGCGTCGAGACCTTTAGAGATTCTTGAGGCGGATCGTCACGTACGTTGGCGGGTGTCTCGACAGCGGCGACCTGGGCGCCGATCAAGGCCCAGCGCCGACGGGAGGTGCGGTGATGGCAGACGTATCGTCTCGTTACTCCAGCTCGCCGGCGGCTCTCGGCGCCCCCATCGCCCGCGCCATGGCCCCGAACCCGCCGGTCACCGGGTGTGCGTTGGCGAATCATGCGGCCTAAGGCCGTGGAAATGAAGGCTGTACATGCCACGCGGCTGAAGCTTGAGGGATTCTTGAGCGCCGCCGCGGCTACTTTGAGGCCGCGCTGTCGTCCTATGGACAGGAGGCGGCAATGAACCAGCAAGAAAGTGAAACGGAGGTCGGGTGATGGCAGACATCGTGTACGTGGCGGTGACCGCGGCGTTCTTCTATCTCACGTGGCTCTTCGTCAAGCTGTGTGACGGGCTGTAGGGAGGCGCACATGCCATTCCTCTATGTCGTCGGCGGCGTCGTGTCTCTCGGGTTGCTGGTGTATCTGACGCTGGCATTGCTCAAGCCGGAGCTCTTCCAGTGACGGCGAACGGCGTGCTGCAGCTCCTGCTGTACCTGGTCGTCCTCCTGCTCCTGGCCAAGCCGCTCGGGGCCTACATGGCGCGCGTCTATGAGGGGCGCCCGTGGGGCTCGATCGCGCGCTCGGCTGGCTCGAGCGGCTCATCTATCGGCTGTGCGGAGTCCGGGCCGATCAGGAGATGGGCTGGAAGGTCTACGCCCTCGCCATGCTGCTCTTCAACGTGGCGGGCGTTCTGGTCGTCTATGCGGTGCAACGCGTTCAGGGTGTCCTCCCCTTGAATCCGGCGGGATTCGGCGCCGTCTCGCCCGACTCCTCGTTCAACACCGCGGTGAGCTTTGCCACCAATACCAACTGGCAGGGCTATGGCGGCGAGTCGACGATGAGCTATCTCACCCAGATGCTCGCGCTCACCACTCAGAACTTCGCCTCCGCGGCCAGCGGGATGGCCGTCCTGGTGGCGCTCATCCGCGGGTTCGCCCGCCGCTCGTCGCAGACCATCGGGAACTTCTGGGTGGATCTCACGCGAACGACGCTGTACATCCTGCTTCCGCTGTCCGTGATCTGGGCGCTGGTCCTCGTCTCCCAGGGCGTGGTCCAGACGTTCGGTCCCTATCCGAAGGTGACGGTGGTCCAGGCCACGACCTACGAGGAGCCCGACACCGACAAGGACGGCAAGCCCGTCCTCGACGAGAAAGGGCAGCCCAAGACGAAGAAATCGACGTTGACCGAGCAGGTCATTGCAGTCGGGCCCGCCGCCTCGCAGATCGCCATCAAGCAGCTCGGGACCAATGGGGGTGGCTTCTTCAACGCCAACTCCGCGCATCCCTTCGAAAACCCGACACCGCTGTCGAACTTCTTCGAGGTGCTCGCCATCCTCATGATCCCCGCGGCCCTCTGCTACACCTTCGGCGTCATGGTCGGGGACACCCGACAGGGCTGGACGGTCCTGGCCGCGATGACCGTCATCTTCGTAGCCCTTCTCACCACGTGCCTGGTGGCCGAGCAGCAGGGCGCCGTCTTCGTCAAGCAGGGGTCGACCACACCGCCAGCGCCCTGCAGTCGGGCGGGAACATGGAGGGCAAGGAGGTCCGCTTCGGCATCGCCAACTCGGCGCTCTGGGCGACCTCTACCACGGTCGCGTCGAACGGCTCCGTCAACTCGATGCACGACTCCTACACGCCGATCGGCGGCCTCGTGCCGATGCTGGCCATTCAGTTCGGGGAAGTCATCTACGGCGGCGTCGGCTCCGGGCTCTACGGGATGCTGATGTTCGCCATCATCGCCGTGTTCGTGGCCGGGCTCATGGTCGGGCGGACCCCGGAGTACCTCGGCAAGAAGATCGAGGCGTACGAGATGAAGATGTCCTCCCTCGTCATCCTGATCACGCCCGCGCTGGTGCTGATCGGCACCGCGGTGGGCGTGGTCGTCTCGGCCGGCAAGGCCGGGATGGCGAATCCCGGGGCCCACGGCTTCAGCGAGGTGCTCTACGCCTTCTCGTCGGCGTCCAACAACAACGGCAGCGCCTTCGCCGGGCTCAGCGCGAATACGCCCTTCTACAACACCGCCCTCGGTCTGGTCATGCTCTTCGGACGCTACTGGCTGGCCGTCCCCGTGCTCGCCATCGCGGGCGCACTCGCCAGGAAGAAGATCGTCCCCAGCGGACCGGGGACCTTGCCCACGCACACGCCGCTGTTCGTCGCGCTCCTGGTCGGCGTCGTGATCCTGGTCGGGGCATTGACCTATGTCCCGGCGCTCGCGCTCGGGCCCATCGTCGAGCACCTCACGCTCATCGCGGCGAAATAGGGGGATCTCATGGCAGGCACCGTGACGGCTCGCTCGCTCTTCGATCCATCGATCCTCGGGCAGGCGGTGATCGATTCCTTCCGCAAGCTGACGCCCCAGCGCCAGGTGCGCAACCCGGTCATGTTCGTGGTCTATGTCGGCTCCATGCTCACGACGCTCCTCTGGTTCCAGGCGCTGATGGGCAAGGGAGAGGCGCCCGCCTGGTTCATCTTCTGGGTGTCGGTCTGGCTCTGGTTCACCGTGCTGTTCGCCAACTTCGCCGAGGCCATGGCGGAGGGGCGCGGCAAGGCGCAGGCGGCGTCGCTCCGGAAGGCCCGGCGCGACCTCCAGGCCAAGCGCCTCCGCCAGCCGCGGCGTAGCGCCGACGTGGAGATCGTCCCCGCATCGCGGCTCCGCAAGGGGGACGCCTTTCTCGTCGAGGCCGGCGAGTACATCCCCGCCGACGGCACGGTCGTCGAAGGCGTCGCCTCGGTGAACGAGGCGGCCATCACGGGAGAGAGCGCGCCGGTGATCCGGGAAGCGGGCGGCGATCGCAGCTCTGTCACCGGGGGACGCAGGTCTTGTCCGACTGGATCGTCGTCGAGGTCATCGCCAATCCGGGCGAGGCCTTCCTCGACCGGATGATCGCGCTCGTCGAGGGGCCAAGCGGCAGAAGACCCCGAACGAGATCGCGCTCGACATCCTGCTCGCGGGGCTGACCATCATCTTCCTCCTCGCGACGGCGACGCTGCTGCCGTACTCGATCTACAGCGTCGGCGCGGCGGGCCAGGGCACTGCCGGTCACCGTCACCGTGCTCGTGGCCTTGCTGGTCTGCCTGATCCCGACGACGATCGGCGCGCTCCTGTCGGCCATCGGCATCGCCGGCATGGACCGGATGATCCAGAAGAACGTCATCGCCATGTCCGGCCGGGCCGTGGAAGCGGCGGGCGACGTGGACGTGCTGCTCCTCGACAAGACCGGCACCATCACGCTGGGCAACCGGCAGGCCACCGAGTTCTTCCCGGCGCCGGGCGTCACCGAGCGCGATCTGGCCGATGCCGCCCAGCTCGCTTCCCTCGCCGACGAGACGCCCGAAGGCCGGAGCATCGTCGTCCTCGCCAAGGAAAAGTACGGGATACGGGAACGCGACATCGAGAAGCTCGGCGCCACGTTCGTCGCCTTCACCGCCCAGACGCGCATGAGCGGCGTCAACCTGAACGGCCGCGAGGTCAGGAAGGGCGCCGCCGACGCGATCGAGATGTACATCAAGCAGCAGGGCGGCGCGGTCCACGCCGACATCCGCAGCACCGTCGACACCGTCGCCAAGGCCGGCGCGACGCCGCTCGTGGTCGCCGAGGGCGCCAAGGTGCTCGGCGTCATCCAGCTCAAGGACATCGTCAAGGGCGGGATCCGCGAGCGCTTCGCCGAGCTCAGGCGCATGGGCATCAAGACCATCATGATCACGGGCGACAACCCGCTGACCGCGGCGGCCATCAGCGCCGAGGCGGGCGTGGACGATTTCCTCGCCCAGGCCACGCCCGAGGCCAAGCTGAAGCTGATCCGCGACATCCAGGGCGAAGGCCGCCTGGTCGCCATGACCGGAGACGGCACCAATGATGCCCCGGCGCTCGCCCAGGCCGACGTGGCGGTGGCCATGAACACCGGCACCCAGGCGGCGAAGGAAGCCGGCAACATGATCGACCTCGACTCGAATCCGACGAAGCTGCTCGAGGTGGTGGAGACGGGCAAGCAGATGCTCATGACGCGCGGCGCGCTCACGACGTTCAGCATCGCCAACGACGTCGCCAAGTACTTCGCGATCATCCCGGCGGCCTTCGCCACCACGTACCCGGTGCTCGAACGCGCTCAACATCATGCACCTGGCGACGCCGCACAGCGCCATCCTGTCCGCCGTCATCTTCAACGCGCTCATCATCGTCGCGCTGATCCCACTGTCGCTGAAGGGCGTCCGCTACCGGCCGCTCGGCGCGGGACCCGTGCTGCGGCGCAATCTCTGGATCTACGGGGTGGGCGGCGTGCTGATCCCGTTCCCGGGCATCAAGATCATCGACATGATCCTGGTCGGCCCTGGGCTGGGTCTAGGCACGAAGGAGGAGATGCCATGCGTGCTCATGTTCGCGCAGCGATCGTCTCGCTGATCGCCTTCACCGTGGTCACGGGAATCGTCTACCCGCTGATCGTCACCGGGATTGCCCAGTTGATCTTCCCGTCTCAGGCCAACGGCAGCCTGATCGTCAAGGATGGCAAGCTCGTTGGATCGAGCCTGATCGGGCAGCCCTTCGACGATCCGAAGTATTTCTGGGGGCGGCCGTCGGCCACCTCCCCGTTTCAGGACAATGCCGCTGCCTCGTCGGGCTCGAACCTGAGCCCGACGAATCCCGCGCTCGTCAAGGCGGTGCAGGACCGGGTGGATGCGCTGCGGGCCGCCGATCCCGGCAATACCGCGCCCGTCCCCGTGGATCTCGTCACGGCGTCGGGTAGCGGGCTCGATCCTCACATCAGCCCGGCGGCCGCGCTCTACCAGGTGTCTCGAGTCGCCAAGGCGCGCAAGATGGACCCGCAGGCGGTGCAGCAGCTCGTCGACCGGCAAACCGACGGGCGGTGGCTGGGCATCTTCGGTGAGCCGCGGGTCAACGTTCTGCAGCTCAACCTGTCGCTCGACGGCAAGTAGTCCTCAACGCTGAGGAAAGGGAGACATGATCTCGAGAGCAAGGACCAGGCTCGCCACGGCCTGCGTGGTCGCACTGGGGAGTCTGACACCGGTATGGGCCCAGACCTCCGCCGCCGCCCGCCCGCGCCGGCGGAGGACAGGCTTACCGAGCAGAAGGAGGGGGCCAAGCCGAAAACGCTCTGGGACGAGTTCAAGCTCTTCTCCTTTATCGAGATGGGGGCCACGTTCAACCTGAACGGCGGCAGCAAGGGCGTGCCCGGCGCGACGTCGGATGGCTGGACGAACACGCTGCGCTACTACGACATCGATCAGGGCTACACGTTCAACATGGCGGAGTTCAGCATCAAGCGCGATCCCGACGAGGCGTTCCCCTTCGGGATGGGCCTGGTGCTGACCGCCGGACAGGACTCGCAGAAGAACCACTCGATCGGCATCCTGCGCGATGACAACGATGCGTACCCGTTCCGAAATACGCCGGTGTTCGACGTGCAGGAAGCGTACATCTCGGCGCGGATTCCGATCGGCAATGGCCCCGTGCTCAAGGTGGGCAAGTTCGTCACGCTGCTCGGCTACGAGGTGATCGAGTCGCCCTCGAACCTCAACTACTCGCGCGGGTACCTGTTCAGCCTGGCAACCCCGTTCACGACGACGGGCGGGCTCGTCTCGTATTCGTTCACGGACCAGCTCAGCGCGCAGGCGGGGCTGGTGCTCGGATGGGACCGCTCCAATACCGACAATGTCGGCCCGTCGGGCACGGGACAGATCGCGTTCACGCCGACGAAGGATCTGTCCACCGCACTGAACTTCATCGTGGGGCCGGAGATCTCCGGCGACAAGAACCCCATTCGCTGGGTGGTCGACCTCACGGCGAACTATACGGGCCTCAGCAACTTCACGTTCGGCTTCAACTTCGACTACGGCTCGCAGGCCAACGACGTGTTCCTCACCTCGCAGGGTCTCGACAAGAGCGCGTCGTGGTACGGCATCGCGGCCTATGCCGCCTACGACTTCCTGAAGGACTTCCGCGTCGCGCTCCGCCAGGAGTGGTTCAACGACGTCGACGGCGTTCGCACGGGCACGGTGGACGGCGTCACGCTGTTCTCGACGACGGCGACGCTGCAGTACAACATCTGGAAGGGCCTGTTCACGCGCGGCGAGTATCGCCACGACAGTGCCAACGAGGCCGTCTACGGCTGCCGGCCGGCCACCGGCTGCCTGAAGAAGTCACAGGACACGCTGTCGGTGAGCCTCTACTACAAGTTTTTCTGATGGCTCCATCGGTACGAGGAGGCGTCATGAGTCCAGGCAATGACAGTCGGGTGTGGATCGTGATCGGAGCGCTCGGCGGCCTCGGGCTCGGCTTCGTGCTGATTCCGCTGCGCTCGCTCACCTCCGCGTCGAACCTCGCCTTCGTCTTCATGGCCTTCACGATCGTCGTCGCCGAGCTGGGCGGGCGCTCCGCCGCCGTCGTCACCGCGGTCGTGTCGGCCATGACGCTCAACTTCTTCCTGACCGAGCCGTACATGTCGCTTCAGATCAACAAGGCGGACGACGTGGTGGCTTTCGGCGCGCTGGCCGTGTGCGGCCTCATCGCCGCGGCATTTGGCAGGCGGCGCGAGCAGATGTCCGAGCTGGCCGAGCGCGCGGGCGATGAGCTGGAGGTCCTGGACAAGCTGGTGGGCCGACTTCGGGCCGGGGCGCCACTGGACGACGTGCTCGACGATCTGAGGAACAGCTTCGGGCTCCGCGCGATCGTCCTGCGCGACGACACCGAGCGCCCTGTGGCGGCGGCCCTCGGCGGGCAGGCGGCGGCCTCCATGCCGGAGACGGACATCGCCCCCGATACCTTCCTCCCCGCCGATGAGTCGCGTCTCCGCTTCGGGCTTCGGGGACTCAGGCTGCCCGAGGGGGCGGCCGGCTCTGGCTCCGTGCGGGTGGTGGAGTCAGTGGTGGAGTCGCCTCGCTCGATATCTGGGAAGAGGATCCTCAGGGATTCGGTATGAGCGAGGCCCGTACCCTGACCATCGCCGCGTCCATTCTGGGCCTCGAGCTCGCCCGCAGGCAGGCCAAGCAGCCCCGATCGCCATGAGCGAGCACCGGCACGCGCACCGCCCGGATCCCGAGGCCCTGCTCGCGCGCGTCAAGGAGGAGGAAGCTCGGAAGCGGAGCGGGCACCTCATGCTCTTCTTCGGCGCCGCCGCCGGCGTCGGCAAGACCTACGCCATGCTCGAGGCCGCCCGCGCCCTCGAGGCGGACGGGGTGGACGTCGTCGTCGGCTACGTCGAGACACACGGGCGGGCCGAGACGGAAGCGCTGCTCGACGGACTCGACATCCTGCCTGCTCGGATGGTCGCCTACCGCGGAACGACACTGAGGGAATTCGACCTCGACGCCGCGCTCGCGCGCCGGCCCGCGGTGATCCTCGTCGACGAGCTCGCGCACACCAATGCGCCGGGCTCCCGGCACGCGAAGCGGTGGCAGGACGTGCTCGAGCTGGTCGACGCCGGTATCTCCGTGTACACCACGATGAACGTGCAGCACGTCGAGAGCCTCAACGACATCGTCGCCAAGATCACGGGGTCATCGTGCGCGAGACGGTGCCCGACTCCGTGCTCGAGCGCGCCGACCAGATCGAGCTGGTGGACCTCCCTCCCGATGAGCTGCTCCAGCGCCTACAGGAAGGCAAGGTCTATCTGCCCGAGCAGGCGCAGGCGGCCATCCAGAATTTCTTCCGCAAGGGAAACCTGATGGCACTCCGCGAGCTCGCCCTCCGGCGCACCGCCGAGCAGGTGGACGCTGAGATGAAGGCGTATATGCGTGACCACGCCGTGCCGCGGACGTGGCCGGTGAGCGAGCGCATCCTCGTCTGCGTGAGCCCGAGCCCGCTCTCCGCCCAGCTCGTGCGCGCGGGGCGTCGACTGGCCACGCGCATGGGGGCCGAGTGGATCGTCGCCTACGTCGAGACGCCCGCGAGCGTTCGCCTGCCCCAGGACGCGCGCGATCGCGTCGTCCAGACGCTCCGGCTCGCCGAGCAGCTCGGCGCCGAGACCGTCACGCTGTCCGGCGCCACGATGAGCGACGAGATCCTCGCCTACGCGCGGGATCGGAACGTCAGCAAGATCGTCATCGGCAAGCCTGGCCGGTCCCTGTGGCGGCGGATCGTGCTCGGCTCCGTCGTCGACGCGCTGGTCCGGGGCAGCGGGGAGATCGACATCTATGTGGTGAGCGGCGACCGCGAGACCAGGCCCACGAAGGCGCCGCGGATCCGGCCGCAACCCCTCGACTGGCGGGAATACGCCTTGGCCCTCGGAACGGTGAGCGTGTCGACCGCCCTCGCCTGGCTCATGTTCCGCCACGTCGGGTTGTCGAACCTGATCATGGTCTACCTCCTGGGCGTCGTCGTGGTGGCCACCCGGGCGGGGCGCGTGCCGACGGTGGTGGCCTCCGTGCTGAGCGTCGCGTTGTTCGACTTCTTCTTCGTGCCGCCGTACCTGTCCTTCGCCGTCTCGGACACCGAGCACCTCATCACGTTCACCGTCATGCTGATCGTGGCCCTCGTCATCAGCGGGCTCACCATGCGGATCCGCGCCCAGGCGGATCGGGCGAGGGATCGCGAGCGGCGTATCGCCGCCCTCTATGCCTTGAGCCGCGACCTGGCCACCACGCGCGACGTCGAGGGCCTGCTCGACACCGCGGTGAAACATATCGCCGACGTGTTCCCCGGCCAGCTCGCCGTGCTCTTGCCCGGCGATGACGGCCGGGTCGCGCCGCGGCGCATGCATCCCGCCGAGTTCTCGATGGACGCAAGCGAGCTGGCCGTGGCGCACTGGGTGTACCAGCACCGGCAGCTCGCCGGGCTCGGGACGGCCACCCTGCCGGGCGCGCGCGCCGTGTATCTGCCTCTGGTCGGGTCGCGCGGCGCCGTCGGCGTGCTGGGCTTGAGCCCGGCGGACGCACACGCTCTCGAGAGCCCGGAGCAGCTCCACCAGCTCGAGACCTTCGCCAACCAGATGGCGCTGGCCATCGAGCGCGCGCAGGCGAGCGAAGACGCCCGGCGCGCCGAGGTGCGGGCAGAGGCCGAGCGGCTGCGCAACTCGCTGCTCAGCTCGGTCTCCCACGACTTGCGAACGCCGCTGGCCTCCATCACCGGGGCCGCGAGCAGTCTGATCGAGGCCGGAGACCAGCTTGGCGACGCGACGCGAAAGGAGCTCCTCTCATCCATTCATCAGGAGGCCGAGCGGCTCGATCGGCTCGTCAACAACCTCCTCGAGATGACGCGCCTCGAGGCCGGCGGCGTCGTCATCCGCAAGGAGTGGCAGCCGCTCGAAGGCGTGCTGGGTGCCGCCCTCAAGCGGCTGGAAGGACGGCTGCGCGATCGTGAGGTGCACATCGACCTGCCCGCCGATCTGCCGCTCGTCCCAATCGACGCGATGCTGGTCGAGCAGGTCCTGATCAACGTCCTCGAGAATGCCGCCAAGTACACGCCCGCCGGAAGCGCGATCGACATCTCGGCGGCGACCGTCGGAGGAGCGGTGCGGGTCGACATCGCGGACCACGGCCCAGGCGTCGCGACCGGCGAGGAGGAGCGTGTGTTCGACAAGTTCTACCGAAGCCCGGGCGCGGAGGGCCGCGGCGTCGGGCTCGGCCTCGCGATCTCCCGCGCCATCATCGACGCCCACGGAGGAAAGATCTGGGCCGAGCCGCGGGCCGGCGGCGGTGCCGTCTTCCACTTCACGCTGCCGATCGGCGACGCTCCACCCGAGGCACCTCCCGCCGATCGATGAGGCCAGGCGCGCCCCGAGGACAATCGTGGACGCGAACCTGCTGAAGCGGTGGTTCGTCGGGAAGCCGATGTCATTGGCGCAGGCGAGCCACGAACGCCTGTCGAAGACCGTCGCTCTCGCCGTCTTCTCGTCCGACGCGATGTCATCGGTGGCATACGCGACGGAAGAGATCCTGCTCATCCTCATCCTCGCGGGCGCAGCGGCCACTCACCTGTCCGTGCCGCTGGCGATTGCCATTACCGGGCTCCTCGTCATCGTCGCCGTCTCGTACCAGCAGACGATCCACGCCTATCCCTCGGGAGGCGGGTCCTACATCGTGGCCCGGGCGAACCTGGGCCCGACGTCAGGGCTGGTGGCGGCCGCGGCGCTGCTGATCGACTACGTGCTCACAGTGGCGGTCAGCGTCGCCGCCGGCGTGGCCGCGCTGACGTCCGCCCTCCCGGCGTTGTTGACCCACCGCGTCGCGCTCGGCGTGGGGTTTGTCGCCCTCATCGCCTTCGCCAATCTGCGCGGTGTCCGCGAGTCGGGACGAATCTTCGCCGTGCCGACCTACCTCTTCATCGCGACCTTCGCAGTACTGGTCGGGACGGGCCTCTACCTCACGCTCCGCGGCGGGCTCCAGCCTTTGCCTGCACACGCTGCCGAGGCATCCACCACGCTGACCTGGTTCCTCGTACTGCGGGCCTTTTCTTCCGGTTGCACAGCGCTCACAGGGGTGGAAGCTATCTCGAACGGGGTGCCCGCTTTCAAGCCGGCCGAGTCACGCAACGCATCGATCACGATGGGCTGGATGGCGGGCATCCTGGGTGTCCTCTTCCTCGGGATCACCGTGCTCGCCTGGGCACTCCGCGTGACCCCGATCGAGAACGAAACCGTTGTCTCGCAGATCGCCCGCGCCCTCTTTGGCACGGGACTCTTCTACTATCTCGTCCAGATCTCGACCATGCTCATTCTGATACTGGCTGCGAACACGTCGTTCGCCGACTTCCCGCGACTGTCGAGCCTACTGTCCCGAGATCGCTACGCGCCTCGCCAGTTTGCGAAGCTCGGTGATCGCCTGGTCTTTTCCAACGGCATCCTCATCCTGGGTGGTCTCGCCGCGCTGCTCCTCATCATCTTTCGCGGCGAGACCCACGCGCTCATTCCGCTCTACGCGGTCGGTGTGTTCCTCTCGTTCACGCTCTCGCAAAGCGGCATGATCCGACATTGGCTCACCAGACGTGGCCCGGGCTGGCGCCGGCGCCTGGCAATCAATGGAACGGGTGCCGTCGTCACCGGCATGGTAACGCTGGTCATCGCCGCGACGAAGTTCACCCATGGTGCCTGGATGGTGGTGGTGCTCATCCCTGTGCTGGTCATGGCATTCAAGGCGGTGCATCAGCACTACGAGGCCGTGGCCATGGAGCTGTCGCTCGAGCACCTCGTTGACGAGCCACCGGTGACGACCACGGTACTCGTTCTCGTGGGCGATCTTCATTTGGGCGTGGTGCGGGCACTGCGCTTCGCGCAGTCGTTGGTTCCAAACCCCAAAGCGGTCTACGTCGAGACCGATCCGGCTCGGACGCTGCGGCTCGAGGAACGCTGGACCAAGGGCGGCTGCGGGGTGCCGCTCGTTGTGCTTCCCTCACCATACCGCTCGGTATTGCGCCCGCTTTTCGACTACATCGAGCGCATCCAGCGGCAGTCGCCGAGCGGGATGATCACCATTGTCATTCCCGAGTTCGTGCCTCGCCACTGGTGGCAGCAGGTGCTGCACAACCAAACGGCGCTACTCGTCAAAGGCGCGCTCCTCTTCCGTCGTGGAATCGTGGTCGTAAACGTTCCCTTCCACCTTCGGTCGTGAAAACCCGGAGGAGTGCTACTCCGCTTCGGTTATCCTCACATCAGCCCGAGCCGCGGATTAGCGTCCTCCAGCTCAATCTGTCGCTGGACGGCAAGTAGTCCTCAACACCGAGGAAAGGGAGACCTGACTTGAGAGCAAGGACCGGGCTCGTCACGGCCTGCGTGATGGCGCTGGGGAGTCTGGCGCCGGCGTGGGCGCAGACCTCGACTCCGGCGCTCACGCCGGCGCCGGCGGAGCAAAAGCCGAAGACGCTCTGGGACGAGTTCAAGCTCTTCTCCTACATCGAGATGGGGGCGACGTTCAACCTGAACGGCGGCAGCGAGAGGTGCCCGGCGCGACGTCGAATGGCTGGACGAACTCGGGGCGCGTCTACGACATCGATCAGGGCTACACGTTCGACATGGCGGAATTCAGCATCAAGCGCGATCCCGACGAGGCCTTCCCGTTCGGGATGGGCCTGGTACTGACCGCGGGGCAGGACGCGCAGAAGAACCACTCGATCGGCATCCTGCGCGACGACAACGACGCGTTCCCGTTCCGCAATACGTCGTGGTTTGATCTGCAAGAAGCATACATCTCGGCGCGGATTCCGATCGGCAATGGCCCCGTGGTCAAGGTGGGCAAGTTCGTCTCATTGATCGGCTACGAAGTGATCGAGTCGCCGCTGAACCTCAACTACTCGCGAGACTACCTCTTCAACCTGGCGAGCCCTCAAACCACGACCGGCGGGATCCTTTCCTACACGTTCACGGACTGGCTCAGCGCGCAGGCGGGACTCGTACTCGGGTGGGACCGCTCCAATACGGACAATGTCGGCCCGTCGGGCACGGGGCAGATCTCGGTGAAGCCGACGAAGGATCTGTCCACGGAGCTGAACTTCATCGTCGGGCCGGAGATCTCCGGGGACAGGAATCCCGTGCGGTGGGTCATCGACCTCACCGCGAACTATACGGGCATCGGTAGCCTCACGCTCGGCTTCAACTTCAACTACGGCTCGCAGGCCAATGATGTGTTCCTCACCTCGCAGGGTCTGGGCGACAAGAGCGCGCAGTGGTACGGCATCGCGGCCTATGCCGCGTACGACTTCCTGAAAGACTTCCGCGCCGCGCTCCGCCAGGAGTGGTTCAACGACGTGGATGGCGTCCGCACGGCCACCGTCGGCGGCGTCACGCTGTTCTCGACCACGGCGACGCTCCAGTACAACATCTGGAAGGGCCTCTACGGCCGCGGCGAGTACCGCCACGACAATGCCAGCGAACCCGTCTACGGCTGCCGGCCGGCCACCGGCTGCCTGAAGACGTCGCAGGACACGCTCTCGGTGAGCCTCTTCTACAAGTTCTTCTGAGGAACAGTCATGAGGCAAGGAGACGATCGCCCCGTCTGGATCGAGACCGGCGCGCTCGGAGGATTGGCCCTCGGCGTGCTGATCTCGCTGCGCTCGCTGACCTCGCCCCCTCCGATGGATGAAGCGAAGGGCCCGCCCGGCCCCGCCGGCGAGCCGGATGCCGAGCCTCTCAGCAAGAAACCCGTCGTCATCCTCATCGAGGATGAGCCCGAGATCCGCCGGTTCCTGCGCGCCTCGCTGATCGGCCACGGCTATAGATTGTTCGAGGCGACCACAGGGGCCGAGGGACTGCGCGAAGCCGAGTCGAGACAGCCGGACATCGTCGTCCTCGATCTGGGCCTGCCCGACATCGACGGGCTCGAGGTGATCCGGCGGCTGCGCGAATGGACCGGCGTGCCGATCATCGTGCTGTCGGCGCGCGGCCAGGAGCAGGACAAGATCACTGCGCTCGACGCCGGCGCCGACGACTACGTCGGCAAGCCCTTCGGCGTCGGCGAGCTGCTCGCGCGGCTCCGCGTCTCGCTGCGCCACGCCGAGCGCACGGTGCGCGAGGCCGGCGAGCCCACGTTCTCCGCCGGCGACCTCGAGGTGAACCTCGACTGAGCGCCGGGTGCTCGTCGGCGGGAAGGAGATCCACCTCACGCCGATCGAGTACCGGCTCCTCGCCACGATGGTCAAGCACGCGGGCAAGGTGCTGACGCACCGCCAGCTCCTTGCGCGAGGTCTGGGGCCCGCCCTACGCGGACCAAGCGCACTACCTCCACGTCTACATGGCCCAGCTCCGCCGGAAGATCGAGACCGATCCCGCCCGACCGCGCCACTTGCTCACCGAGCCCGGGATCGGCTACCGCCTCGCCGCCGACTGAGCGCGGCGCCTCGGCGGCGGGCGGCCTCGCGGCGCCATGGCTCGCATGGGCGCTGTAGGAGAAGGTGGCCGGGGCGGCTACAATCGGCGGCTGGAGGATCTCCGCCTGACGCTCATCCTGCTGCTCTACGCGGCCACGCTGTTCGTCGGTGCCACGCTCCTGTTCGTGGTGCAGCCGATGGTGGGCAAGATGATCCTGCCGCTCCTCGGCGGCACGCCCGCCGTCTGGAGCACGTGCATGGTGTTCTTCCAGGCCGCGCTCCTCGGCGGCTACGCCTATGCCCACGCCACCACCGCGTGGCTCGGCATCCGCCGGCAGACGATCCTGCACCTGGCGCTGCTCGCCGTCCCGCTCGCCGTCCTGCCCCTCGGCGTCGACGCGAGCCGCCTGCCCGGCGGCGAGGCCAATCCCGTGCTGGGCGTGCTCGTCCTGCTCTCGCTCTCGGTGGGCCTGCCCTTCTTCGTGGTGAGCGCGACCGCGCCGCTCCTGCAGCACTGGTTCACGCACACGGGTCACCGGGCGGCCCGCGATCCCTACTTCCTCTACGCCGCGAGCAATCTCGGGAGCATGCTCGCGCTGCTGAGCTACCCTGCGCTGATCGAGCCGCGGCTCCGGCTCAGAGATGCCGGGTGGCTCGCGCAGACACGGCTGTGGACCCTCGGCTATCTCCTGCTCGCCGTCCTGATCGTCCTCTGCGCCGTCGTCGCCGTGAGGCGGAGCGCCGCGCGGACCGCGGCCGCACTTGACGCGGACGGCATGGAGCCAGCGCCCGCGCCGTCGGTCGAGGCCGCCCGGTGGAGCGAGCCCGCGCCGACCGTCCGCCGGCGCCTCTACTGGGTGGCGCTCGCCTTCGCCCCTCGAGCCTGCTCCTGGGCGTCACCACCTACGTGACCACGGACATCGCCGCCCTTCCCCTGCTCTGGGTGCTCCCGCTCGCGATCTATCTCCTGAGCTTCATCATCGCGTTCGGCCGCTGGCCCCCTGCGCTCCACCGGGTGGTGAGGGCGGCCACGCTGCCCCTCGTCCTCCTCGTGATGTTCTTCATGATCTCGCTCTACCAGCCGCGGAACTGGGTGACGGCGCTCTGGCACTTCCTCGTGCTCTTCGTCGTCTCCCTCGCCTGCCATGGTGAGCTGGCGATCAGCCGGCCCTCGCCCCGCCACCTCACCGAGTTCTACCTCCTCATCTCCGTGGGCGGCGTGCTCGGCGGAATCACCAATGCGCTGATCGCGCCCCTGGTCTTCAACTCGCTCCTGGAGTACCCGCTCGCGATGGCGCTCGCCTGTGTGCTCGTGGCGGGGGCCCGCGCGGGGCCGGACCGGCGCGCGAGCCCGGCTGCTATCCGTGGCGCTGCCGCTCGGGGTGATCCTCCTCGCGCTCGTGCTCTACTCGGAGAGCCTCAGCCTCCAGGTCGACACCACCTTCCTCGTTCGCGTGTTCGACCCCGGCTCCCATCTCATCACGACGTGGATCAACCCGAGCGAGCGGCTCGTGAACAAGCTCTTGACCTACGGCGTGCCGCTGCTGGCGTGCGCGCTGCTGTGGCGGCGACCGCTCGCCCTCGGCGCGGCCCTGGCGGGCCTGCTCGTCGTGGCGGGCTTCGTCGACGCGCGGAACAGCGAGGAGATCCGGCGGGCGCGGAGCTTCTTCGGCGTGCTTCGCGTCACGCGCGACCGCGACATCAAGGGCTACACGGAGCTGCGCCACGGCACGACGCTGCACGGCCGGCAGGCCAATGACCCGAAGCGGCGCGGCGAGCCCCTCTCCTACTACCACCGCGAAGGACCGATCGGACACCTCTTCGCCGAGCTGCAGCGCCGCTCCCCGTCACTGCGCATCGCGGTGATCGGCCTCGGCACGGGCACGCTCGCGGCCTACGCGCGGCCGGGCGACGCGATCACCTTCTACGAGATCGATCGGCTCGTCCGCGACATCGCGTTCGACCGCGCGTATTTCACCTACACGACGGACGCCACCGCACGCGGCGTCAGCCAGCGCGTGGAGCTGGGCGATGCGCGGGTGCGGCTCGAGCGGGTCAAGCGGGAGCGGCCCGGCGAGCGCTACGACCTCATCGCGGTGGATGCCTTCTCCTCCGACGCCATCCCCGTCCACCTCCTCACCCGCGAGGCCCTGCAGCTCTACCTCGACATGCTGGCGCCGGGCGGCGTGCTCGTCCTGCACATCTCGAACCGCTATCTGGACCTCGAGCCGGTGGTGGCCAATCTCGCCGAGGATGCGGCGCTCGGCGGCCGGCTGATCGGGGACGACGAGTCCGAGGAGATCGCCGGAGCCACCCGATCCACCTGGGTGGTCCTGGCCCCGACGGCCGAGGCGCTCGGCGGCCTCGTGAAGGACGAGCACTGGTCCGCCGAGGGGCTGGAGCCCGATCCGCGCGTCGGCGTGTGGACGGACGACTTCCACAACCTGCTGTCGATCCTCAAGTGGCGTTGACCTAAGTGACCTATTGTGGTCACATGTGGTCATGCAACGCGCCCAGATCGCCGAGCTCAAGGCCCACCTCAGCAAGTACCTGGCCAAGGTCCGCACTGGGGACATCGGTGATCGTGTGCGACCGGCACATCGCCCATCCGCTCGGCTCGTCCCCTACGCCGAGGCCGATGACGGGTTCGTGGTTCACCGCGCCCACGCGACCGGCCAAAGCTCTCCGGACGATCCGCGGGATCAAGACCAAGCGCGCGGTGAATGTAGTTTGCGCTCCTGCGGGACGGACGCGACCAGCGGTGAACGTCTACCTCGACACCAGCACCGTCCTGCGCGTCCTGCTCCGACAGCCAGAGCCGCTGGCGGTCTGGGCGGGGATGGGAACCGCGCCTACGCGAGCGAGCTCCTGCACGTCGAAGCGTGCCGGGTGATCGATCGGCTCCGTCTGGAGGGCGTCCTGGACGACCACGGGATCGCCGATGCGCACGAGGAGCTGGTGCGGATCGAGAGCGTGATAGCGAACATCCCGTTTGTCCCGATCGGTCGTCGAGCGCGCGTCCCCGCCCATGGCCACGGGTGGTCAAGAGTCTCGACGCCCTCCGCACCTTGCCAGCGCCATGCCCTGCGGGAGCGGCTCAGAATCACGCTCGTCTTCGCGACCCACGATCCACAGCAGGCCCGAGCCGCGCGGGCGCGGGATTCGCCTGCATCGGCGTCTGACACCTACCGAGCGCGCGGGATGCCACGGGGACAGGCCGCTCGGCCTCCTTGTCCCGCGCTCCTCCGCCGTCGGGCGGATCAGTCGTGCGCGCGGCATCGATCAGCGTCACCGGGCCTCGGGGCCCTCCACGAGATCCAGGAGCTCGGAGACGTTGTCAGGGACAAATCGGGCCCCTAAGCGCCCCGAGGGTCGCGCGGCTCGATCCGGAAGGAGGCGGGCGCGCCCCCCCGCGGCCCGCCGAGAGGGCCACACCCGAAGGCACTCGTTCGGGATGGTCCTGAACGGCTTGCCCGTGCAGCGGGCCTCGGCCCTGAGCTGGGCCGCGACGTCTTCATCAGGGCGTGACGGTGGTGGACGGGCAGCGAGCCCCGTGGAGACCTGGGTGTTCTTCCTCGCGGTCGTGAACGCGGGCGCGCTGGGTGGCGGCACCGTCCCCGAAGCGTCGATCGCCGGGCTCGCTTCGGCGTCTTTCTCGTTCCCGTGACGAAGTCTTTCGGCTTGCGTCGCGGGTGCGATCCACCACGTCGTCATCGCCGGCTAGCGCCGCCCCCAGGGCCGGCGGCGGTCGCGCAGGACTCGCGGGCCGCAGTTGTAGCCGGGGGCGCCCGCTGACGCCGCCGCCCGGATGCGTGGCCGCGCCGCAGAGATAGAGGCCGCGGACGGGCGTCCGGTAGTCGGCATGGCCGGGCACGGGCCGGAAGGAGAAGAGCTGGCTCGGCGTCATCGCGCCCTGAAAGATATTGCCGCCGGTGAGGTTGAACGTGCGCTCGATGTCGAGCGGGGTCAGCACCTGGCGGCGCGAGCACCGAGCGGCTGAAGTTGGGCGCGTACTCGTCGAGCAGCGCGAAGCACCGGTCGGCGAACGGCTCGCGGAGCTGATCCCAGTGGCCCTCGCCGAGCGCATACGGCGCGTACTGCACGAAGATCGACATGAGGTGCCGGCCCGGCGGCGCCACCGTGTGGTCCACCACCGAGGGAATGGTGCACTCGAGCACCGGGCGCGCGGAGGGCCGGCCGTACTTGGCGTCGTCGAACGCGCGCTCGATGTAGTCGAGGTCGGGACAGATGTGGATCGTGCCCCGGTGCTGGGGCCCGGGCTCGGTGCCCGGGCAGGCGCGAAAGCTCCGGCAGCTCGGCGAGCGCGACGTTGATCTTCAGCGAGGCGCTCGCGTAGCTGATCCGCCCGACCGCGGCCAGGAACTCGGCGGGCAGCTCGCGCGCCTCGAGCGAGGCGCGTGAACGTGACGTGGGCGTCGGCGTTGCTCGACCACGACGGGCGCGCGAAGCTCCTCGCCGTTGGCGAGGCGCCACCCCGGCGACGCGGCCGTCCCGGACGAGGATCGCGCGCCACCTCGGCCTCGCACCGGATCTCGACGCCGAGGCCGCGCGCCGCCCGCGCGAGGGCCTGGGTGAGCCCGCCCATGCCGCCGCGCACGTAGCCCCAGACGCCGCGCCGCCCGTCGGTCTCGCCCATGACGTGGTGAAACAGCACGTAGGCGGTGCCCGGCATCGACGGGGCTCGCCATCGCGCCGATGATGGCGTCGGTGGCCAGCGTGGACTTGAGCTCGGTCGACTCGAACCAGCGGTCGAGAATCGGTCGCGGCGGCGCCGGTCAGCACCTCGACCGCCTCCGACGCCGCCGACCCGAGCCGGCGGAATGACCGCCCGAGCGCGAGCAGGCGCGAGGAGGCCGCGCGAGGCCGGGCCGCAGCAGATCCGGCGCGCGTCATGGTGATCGTCGGCTCGACGCAGCGCGGCGACCCGCTCGAGCATGGCCTCGTACTCGGGGTAACGCGCCGCGTCGCGCGCGCTGAACTTCGCGATCTCCCGCTCGGTTGAGCGCGGGATCCGGCCCGAGCATGAGCGAGCGCCCGTCCGGGTAGCGGCGTGAACGACGAAGGGTTGCGCGGCAGCACCTCGAAGCCGTGCCGGCCGAGGTGCAGGTCGCGCACGATCTCCTTGCGGAAGAGGCTGTTCACGTAGGCGGCGGTCGAGACCTTGAAGCCGGGGAAGGTCTCCTCGGTGACGCAGGCGCCGCCCACCAGATACCGCCGCTCGAGCACGAGCACGCAGCAGCCCGGCCCGTGCGAGATAGCAGGCGGCGACGAGCCATTGATGGCCCCCGCCGACGATGATCGCGTCCCGCCTGTCCGCGGCGCTCATGGGCCTCGACCATCGCGACGCCGAGAGGTTCGTGTCAGCATCCCGACGTCCGGGAAGGATCGACGCGGAAAAAATTCCGGGCGCTCAGGAGCGATAGAGCTCGGCTCCGAGGCTCGCGTGGACCGATCTCGGGAGTCCGCGTCGGGTCATCGAGGTCATGGATCGTCTCGGGATTCGTCCGCCCTGGGCCGACCGGCTCACGAGCCTCGGCCTGACGCGCCCCGGGGGCAGCACCTAGTCAGCCCGTGGGAGAAACCGCGGCTAGACGCGAGTGAGAAGGGTCCATGTCTGCGAGCGCGGCGCCCGAAGACCGCACGCGAGGCGTAATCTCTCGCGTTGAGCGTGCGGTCGAGGGCGCCAACCAACGCAGATGGGCCTTTTATCAGCTCCTGCTGCGAGGACCGCGGAGAGCTGGGCAGGCTCCACCGGCTTCACCAGGTGCGCGTCGAATCCGGCCTCGCGCGACCGCCGGTGGTCTTCGGGAAGGCCGTAGCCGGTGAGCGCGATAAGCCGCGCCGTATGACCGGCCTCGCGCGCTCGCCGGGCGAGCTCATAGCCGTCGAACCCGGGGAGGCCGACGTCGACCAGCGCGACGTCCGGGCTGCAGTCGGCCCAGCGCCTCGAGGCCCCCGGTCCGTCGCTTGCCTCGTGCACCTCGTGCCCGGTCAGCTCGAGGAGAAACCGCAGCATCTCTCGGCTGTCGGGGTTGTCCTCCACGATGAGAATTCGCCGGGCCCCCAATGCCCGCGGGGCCTCGACCGCCGTGCTGCTCGTCGTCGGCGCGGGGATCTGCGGCAGCTCGACCACGAAGGTACTGCCCTGACCCGGGCCGGGGCTCGTTGCTGCGATCCGTCCTCCGTGCAATTCCACCAGGCGCCGGACGAGGGTCAGGCCGATGCCGAGGCCGCCCTCCGCGCGATCGAGCGTGCGCTCCCCTGGACGAACAGCTCGAAGATGCGCTCGAGCAAGTGGGAGGGATGCCCATGCCGGTGTCGGTGACCTTGACGCGCGCCGTCTGGCCGTCGCCGTCGACAGCGATCGAGATGCTCCCGCCGGCCGGCGTGTACTTGATCGCGTTCCAGAGCAGGTTCATGACGATCTGCTCGATGCGCGACTGGTCGCCCTCCACCCAGGTCGCCTCCGCGCTCACGCTCGAGCTGATGGCGGTCGGTTTGTCCCGCGCCCGCCAGCGTATCCACGCAGCGCCGCACCGCGTCGGCGATGTCCACGGGCGCGCGCTCCAGGATGATCTTCCCCGTGCTCACGCGGCCGACGTCCAGGAGGTCGTCGACGAGGCGCGCGAGCTGACGGACCTGCCGGTGGATCACCTCGCGCGTCCGCAGCGCGGGCAGGTCCTTGGAGCTGATCTCGTCGAGGACGTTCACCGCGCTGCCGATGACGTCGAGGGGTTGCGCAGCTCGTGGCCGAGCATGGCGAGGAATTCGTCCTTGGCGCGGTTGGCCGCCTCCGCGTCCTCGCGCGCCATCTGCTCCCGCGCCAGCAAAGCGGCCCGGGCTTCGGCGACCTGCCGCTCCACGGTGATGTCGGTGGCGATGCACACGAAGCCCGCGACGGCGTCGGCCTCGAGCACGGGATCGACGAGCAGCCGGAACCAGTGCCCGTCGCGCGCCAGCTCGATGGTCTCGCGAGTCTTGCCCCGCGGCAGCCGCGTCAGCGAGGATTCGTCCCCGGGGGCGCGTCGGTGAGCCACAGCGCCGCCCAGGGGTGCCGGGCAGATCCGCCGCGGCCTTGCCGCAGAGCTTGGCGAACGCCGCATTGCACTGCACGACGGCGCCGTTGGCGGTGAGCAGGCACACCCCGCTCCCGATCGCGTCGAAGGTCGCCTGCCACCGCCGGCCCGCCGCGCGCAGTCCCTCCTCGGCCCGGTGCAGCCGGAGCAGCGCATGGACCGTCGCGAGCAGGACGGGGGCCTCCACCGGCTCGGTCAGGTAGGCGTCGGACCCTCCCTCGAAGGCCAGCTCCTGGGCGCGTTCGTTCACGAAGGTGGACGAGACGTGCACGACGGGCAGCGCGAGTGTGCCGAGCTGCTCCCGGATCCGGCGACAGACCTCGAAGCCGCTCAAGTCCGGCAGGTTGATGTCGAGCAGCACCAGGTCGGGGCGCTCCTCGGCGACGATGCGGAGCGCCTCGGCGCCCGTCCCCGCCTCGATCACCTCGTAGCCCGCGCGGCGCAGCGCCTGGCTGCGCGCGTATCGCGCGGGGACGTAGTCGTCGACATTCAGGATGCGGCCCCGCGGCTCAGCCATGCGCTGGCTCCCGCTGGAGGCCCGCCGCCGACAGCGCCTCGAGGAGGCTCGATCCGCGCTGTCCGACCGCGACAGCGTCTGCTTCGAGACGATGCGCGCCGCGTGGGGGCGAGCATCCGCTGCTCCTCGCTGCTGAGGGTCTTCGACGTCAGCACGACGACCGGGATGTCCGCGGTCAGCGGATCCTGCTTGAGCCGTGCGAGCACCTCGAAGCCGCTCATCTCGGGCATGACGAGGTCGAGAACGATGGCGTCCGGGCGCTGCGCGCGCGCCTGCAGAAGGCCCTCCGCCCCGCCCGCCGCCTCCTGCACGGCGAAGCGCGCCTCCGCGAGCCGGGTCCGCACGAGATAGCGGTAGATCTCGTCGTCGTCGATGAGCAAGATCCGCGGTGATCGCCGCGTATCGACGACGAGCACGGGGATGCGCGCGGGATCCAGAACGGGCCCCTCGCTCGTCGGCGCCGCCTGCGCCTCCGCTCCCGCGTAGACGAGGGGAATCGTGGCCGTGAAGGTCGAGCCGACGCCGAGCGTGCTCTCGACCGACACGTGGCCGCCCAGCAAGGTGGCGAGCTTGCGCACGAGAGGCAGCCCGAGGCCGGTGCCGCGCACGCGCTTCTGCACCGGATTGTCGAGCTGGGTGAACTCCTCGAAGATGCGCTCCTGGTCCTCGGCCGCGATGCCGATCCCCGTGTCGGCGACGGAGCAGACCACCGATGCGCCGTCGGGCGCCAGGCGGGCGGTCACCCGGATCTCGCCGCGCTCGGTGAACTTGAGCGCGTTCGAGAGGAAGTTGCGCAGGATCTGCGACACCTTGCCCTCGTCCGTGCGCAGGAGCGGCACGCCTTCCGGCTCCTCGAACACGAGGGCCACCGACTCGTTCACGAGCAGCGGGCGCAGCATGCCGCGCAGGGCGGCGAAGAGGTTCCTGAGATCGAACTCCGCCGGCCGCACGACCGTCTTGCCCGCCTCCACCGCCGCGAGATCGAGCAGGTCGTTCACCAGCTCGGACAGATCGTCGGCGGCCTGGCGGATGTAGCCCACCTGCCGGCGCTGCTCCGCGGTGAGCGGGCTGTCGCGGTCGTCGAGCAGGAGCGCCGACAGCGCCCGCATCGAGTTCAGCGGCGTGCGGAACTCGTGGCTCATGTTCGACAGAAAGCGCGACTTGATCTCGTCGGCGCGCCGCAGCGTATCCGCCTTCTCGTCGAGCTCGGCGTAGAGCGCGACCACGCCGCGGTTGGTGTCCTCGAGCTCGGCGTTGAGGCGGGACAGGTCCTCCTGGCGCTGGCGGAGCTGCTCGAGCGCGCCGATCAGCTCCTGGTTCTGCTGGCGGATCTCCTCGATCGGGCTCTGCGGCGCGGCCTGCGCCAGCGTGCGCGCGAGCGCCCGCAGCGCGGCGGCGTCGAGCTCGCGGCGCCCGTCGCGAGAACAGCTTGCCGACCATCACGGTCGTCCCCTGGCCGATCGATGACGTCACCTCGAACCGGTCGACCAGGCGCCGTGCGCCCGCCATGCCCAGCCCCATGCCCGTCTGCGACCGGTACCGCCCCGAGAGGACGGCGTCCACGTCGGCGATGCCCGGGCCGCGATCACTCACGCGGATCACCAGGAGCTGCGGCGCGCGCTGCCCCTCGACGAAGAACTCGACCGCGCCGCCGCGCGCGTACATGAAGGCGTTGCGCGCCAGCTCCGAGATGGCCGTGGCGATGCGAGTCTGGTCCTGCCCGTCGAAGCCGACGGCCGCCGCGACCTGGCGCGCTTTCTGGCGGACGGCGACCACGTCCTGCTCGTAGCGGATCGCCATGGACAGGAGAGAGACGCTCATGCGGCCCGCCCGCGCGCGGCGACGACGGTCACGTCGTCGCGGCCCCGGTTGAAGTCGCGGAAGAGGACACCGGCCACGAGCGACGGGTGCCGCTGCACGAGCCCGGGGTAGCGGTCGAGATCCCAGCGGCTGACGAGCCCGTCGGTGTGCACGAGGAGGAGCGCGTCATCGGTCCAGGGATAGCTGAACTCAGTGATCTTGTGCAAGGTGTGACCGGCGGTGCCGTTGAGGACACGAGCTGCCGGGAGCCGCGATTCGCGATGATCGAGCCGGCGATATTGCCGACGCCCGCAAAGATCGCCACGCCGGCGCGCCGGTCGATGTTCACCACCGCGACCGCCGCGCCGCGGGTGCCGCGGAGGGCCTGATGGATCGCCGACACCTGCGCGGCCGGGCCGAGGGTCGGGTCCCGCTCGAAGCACCGCACGGCGGCGCGGGCCGCCTCGGCCGCGCCGAGCCCATGCCCCAGGCCGTCCGCCATCATCAGGCGATAGCCGTCCGCCGTGTCCGCCGCCGCCCAGCCATCCCCGCAGACCTCCTCGCCGGACTTGGGCACGCACACCGCGCCGACTTCCCAGCGCCGGGCGGCCGGGGCCGAGGCCTCGGGCGCCGCGACGTGGGCGACGATCGCCGTGCCGCCCGGGCGGCTCGAGTAGACGTCGACGAAGGACGCGAGGCGCCGCACCGCGCCGAGGCCGGTTCCCAGCGCTGCCGCTGGTCGAGTGGCCGTCGCGAAAGCTCTCCTCGACGCTCGCCATGCCGCCACCCTTGTCGAGTGCCAGGATCTCGAGCGCCGGCCGACCCGGCAGCGCCCGCACGATCAGCTCACCGCCACCCGCGTGCTTGACGAGGTTCGTCCCCAGCTCGTTGACGAGGAGTGCCAGCTTCTCCCGCGGCACCTCACCGAGCCCGACCCGCGCGGCCAGCTCCACGACGCGGCGGCGCGCCTCTCCGACCTGACTGCGGTCGCCGATCGGGCAGAGAAGCGGATCCTGCATCCCGGTCACACCCATCGGGCGATGCGCACCCGCGTGCCCTGCCCGGGCACGGAGGAGATCTCGAACTCGTTGGACAGCCGCTTGGCTCCGCCCAGGCCGAGGCCGAGGCCGGAGCCGGTCGTGTAGCCGTCCGCCAGGGCCCGCGCCACGTCGGCGATGCCCGGCCCCTTGTCGGTGAACGTCAGCCGGAGCCCGCGGCGCGCGCCGTCCTCAACGCCTCCAGCAGCACCGCGCCCCCGCCTCCGTGGACGAAGGTATTGCGCGCCAGCTCGCTGGCGGCCGTCACGATCTTGGTCTGGTCGACCAGCCGGAACCCCAGCGCGACCGCCAGCTCGCGCGTCATCTGCCGCACGCGGACGACGTCGGCATCGGATTGGATCGCCAGCGTCTCCTCACGAAGGACCGCCACCGTCCAGCCTCCCGGATGCGCCCAGAGACTGGCGGATCAGCGCCATCCCGCGCTCGGCATTGAGCGCCGTCCGCACCCCGGGAAGGCTCAGCCCCAGCTCCACCAGGGTGATCGCGACGGCCGGCCGCATGCCGACCACGACGGTTTCGGCGTCGAGGATCCGCGCCATGCTCGCGATGTCCCCGAGCGCGCGGCCGATGAACGAGTCCACGATCTCGAGCGCGGAGATGTCGATGAGCACGCCGCGTGCGCGGTGCTTGACGATCGAGTGGGTGAGCTCGTCCTGCAGCGTCATCACCAGGCGGTCGTGCATCTCGACCTGGATCGTCACGAGCAGGAACTCCCCATCTTGAGGATGGGGATGCGGTCGCCCGCCGCGCTATCGTCAGCCACGGGGCGTCGAGCGGACGATGCTGGCGCCGCAGGCGCTCGAGCGCCACCACCAGTGCCGAGGCCAGGGTCGCCTTGGTCACGACGTCCCCCAGGTCGACGCCGAGATGGACGATGGTCTGGGCGATCTGCGGCCGGATGCCGCTGATGATGCACTCGGCGCCCATGAGCCGCGCGGCGCCGACGGTCTTGAGCAGGTGCTGCGCGACCAGGGTGTCCACGGTGGGCACACCCGTGATGTCGATGATGGCGATGGACGCGCCGGTCTCGACGATCCGCTCGAGCAGGCTCTCCATCACCACCTGCGTGCGCTCGCTGTCGAGCGTGCCGATGAGGGGCAGCGCCAGGATTCCGTCCCAGAGCGCGACCACGGGGGTCGACAGCTCGAGCAGATCCCGCTGCTGGCGCATGATCACCCCCTCGCGGCTCTTCTGGAAGGTCTCGGCGGTGAAGAGGCCCAGCTTGTCGAGGAGCGTCGTGGCGACCCACATCTCGCGCGCGAGACCCTCGGCGTCTTGCTTGTACGCCTCGCGAAGGACCGCGAACAGCGGCTGCTTGAACGAGAAGACAAAGGTCGCCGTCTCCGTCGGCGTGAAGCCCTGGCGCGCGCGTGAGGCCGACAGCGTCGCCAGCATCTCCCTGAGCGGCCCCCAGACGGAGCCCCGACGTTCTCGCGCCGGCATCGGCCTGGGCGGCCTCGGTCAGCAGCCTCACGAATGTCCGGGCCTGCTCTTCCAGCTCGGCCTTGTCGATCGCGCCGCTCCGTCCGGCCTTGGCCAGTTCGCTCATCCAGTCGGCGAGGAGGCGCGCCTCGTGTCGGCGCAAGATGGCGGCAAGTCCAGTGTTTAGCTCAGCCATGGCATGTTCCTCGGGGTGACTGCGAAGTCGTTCGTGGTGAAGCTGATGGCGCTGCCGACACCGCCATTAGACCCGGGACGGCTGCGCTTGGCAAGCCTAGAGACTCGCGCACAGCCCCCCGGAGGACCAGTGCGCGGCGATGGGAAGTTTTTCCCTCACGCCAGGCCCCTGGCGGCTTGATCGGGCGACCGCCGTGTCCTATCTTGAGCGCGGGCCGACGAGGAGGGCCCGATCCATGCCCGACACGGACACGGTGCATCTCGGAAGCGGCAAGGTGCGCGAGCTGTACGCGCTCGGCGACGACCGCCTGCTACTCGTGGCCTCCGACCGCATCTCCACGTTCGACGTCGTGCTGCCGACCGAGATCCCCGACAAGGGGCGCGTGCTGACCGGCCTCGCCGCGTTCTGGTTCGCCCGCACCCGCTCGATCTGCCCGAACCACCTCCTCGCGCTCCGGCCGGACGGGCGCTCGACGGAGTGCCGGCGGCTCACCATGCTGCCGATCGAGTGCGTGGTGCGCGGCTACCTCGCGGGCTCCGGCTGGAAAGACTACCGGACCACGGGCGAGGTCTGCGGGCACCGGCTCGCCGCCGGGCTCGTCGAGTCCGATCGGCTGCCGGCGCCGATCTTCACCCCGGCCACCAAGGCGCAGGCCGGTCACGACGAGAACATCACGCGCGAGGAAGCCGCGCGGCTCGTGGGCGCCGAGACCCTCGCCGCCGCCGAGCGCCTCTCGATCGCGCTCTACCGCTTCGCCGCGCGGCACGCGCTCGAGCGCGGCATCATCATCGCCGACACGAAGTTCGAGTTCGGCGCCGACGCGGACGGGCGGCTCGTCCTGGGCGACGAGGCCCTCACGCCCGACTCGTCGCGGTTCTGGCCGGCCGACCAGTACGCCCCCGGCGGTCCCCAGCCGTCCTTCGACAAGCAGTTCGTGCGCGATTTCTGCGAGCGGACGGGCTGGAACAAGACCTATCCGGGTCCCGCGCTGCCCCCGACGTCGTCGCGGGGACGCGGGCGCGCTACGTCGAGGCCTTCGAGCGCATCACCGGGATCGGCTTCGCCGACTATGTCGCCCGTCCGGACGCGGTGCTGTCCGTGCCTGAAGAGGCGAGCGGCGGGGGCGACCGTGAAAGTCGCGACGTGGCGGGGCGGTAGCCGCTTCACCCTCGACGAGGCGCCCGAGCCCGCCCCGGGCCGGGCCAGGCGCTGGTCGCCGTCCGCGCCGCCGGCATCTGCGGCACCGATGTCCATGCGACGCAGGGGCTCTTCCGTGGACGCCGCCGCTGGTGCTCGGCCACGAGTACACGGGCGTCGTGCAGGACGTTGGACGGGGCGTCAGCCGCCGCCTGGTGGGCAAGGCCGTCGCCTGCGAGCCGTCCTACGGGTGCGGCAAGTGCGCGGAATGCGCCGAGGGCCGGATCTCGCAATGCGCGCGCGCCATGCGCGTGGGCGGCTTCGCCGAGCGCGTGGCGCTGCCCGTCGCGGCGCTGCATCCCCTGCCCCGCGGGCTCGACCCCGTCACGGCGGCGCTCACCGAGCCGGCCGCGTGCTGCCTGTCCGGGCTCGAGATGTACCCGATGCCGCGCGGCGCCAGCGTGCTCGTGATCGGCGGCGGCATCATGGGGCTCCTCACGATGGTGCTCGCGCGGCGGCGCGGCGCACGGCGCCTCTGGCTCTCCGATCCCATCGAGGAGCGGCGCGCCATGGCCCGCCGCCTCGGCGCCTCGGTCGTCATCGATCCCACGCGCGAGGATCTGCGCGAGCGCGTGATGGCCCTCACCCGCGGGCGCGGCGCCGACGTCGTGTGCGAGGCCGTCGGCAAGCCCGCGCTGGTCACCGAGTCGCTCACCCTGGTCCGGCCGCGGGGCGTGGTCCAGCTCGTCGGCGTCAGCCCCAAGGGCGGCACGCTGCCGCTCGATCTCTGGGACGTGCACTTCCGCGAGGTGCGCATCCACGGCGCCTTCGGCCGCGGCACCGCGTTCCGCCGCGCCCTGCGCCTGATGCCCGCGCTCGCCGTCAAGCGCCTCGTGACCGCGCAGTTCTCCCTCCGATCGCATCGGGGAGGGCTTTACCAACGCCGCGGCAGGGCACGGCGTGAAAGACGATGATCACGCCCAGGCGCAGCGACGAGGTCGGCTGTCTGCCCAGGTTGTCTATCTGCATTCTCAGCGTCGGGCGCCCGATCCGGACTCTCGGGCCGGTCGCGCAAGAAGATCAAACACTTATGCGGCTGGGATCATGGCATCGCCGCTTGCCGCACTCAGGGCATACCCATTCGATGCAAGGAGATTGGGAACCATGCTCGTGAGGACACGCTCCACGTTTGCGCAGCGCCGCAGCCTCATTGCTGTCGGCCGCGACCCTGCTGGTGGGGCTGGGCGGGGCCGGCCTCGGCGCAGCTCGCCGACACCCCGTGGCCGATGTTCCACCATGACGTGCGCCACACCGGCCAGAGTCCGCTCCTGGGCCCCCTCTTCCCGTCCGGGGCGCCGGCGCCGGCCGACGTCCAGGTCTGGCACGGCTTCGACAGGGTCCGGACCTCGCCCTCCGCCTCAGCGCCGACGGCAGCGTCCTGTACGCGGGCCTCGGCTTCTACTTCTGCGCCATCGCCACGGCGACGATGACGACCAACTGGTGCTATCACCTCCACGCCGACGTCTCCGACTCCTCGCCCGCCATCGACAAGGACGGCATCATCTACGTCGGCGACCGGGACAATACGTTCACGCGCGTTCTACCCGAACGGCACCGTCAAATTTCAGGAGAACAACGGGTACGAAGGCGACATCTGGACCGATCCGGTCATCGCCCCCGCCAGCGTGCCTCGCCGCCGGCACCATCTACTACGCCCACGACCAGAGCTTCGACGGGTTCGGCGTCGTCACCGCGATGACCCCCGGCGGCACGATCAAGTGGAAGTATGTGGTCGGCACCCGCATCCGCAAGTCTTCCCCGGCCATCGGCAAGGACGGGGTCATCTATTTCGGCGACCTGGCCGGCGTCCTCCACGCTTTCAGGACAACGGACCGTGTCCGCCAGCCAACCCGTTCTGCGGCAAGGGCGTCAAGCTGTGGTCGGTGCAGGTCGGCACCGCGACCCCGGCCTGAGCGCGGCCCCCGTCATCTCGGCGGACTGGAAGACCCTCTATATCGGGACGGGAACCGGGCCTCACCGCGCTCGACATCAGCCACAATCCCGCGGGCCCCGACCGTTCGGTGGATCTTCCCGACCGCGGGCAAGGTGGACCAGACACCCGCCCTCGCCACCGATGGAACGCTGTACGTCCCCGCGATGTCGATGAGCCAGAAGCGGCTGTACGCCCTCAACCCCAGACGGCACCCAGAAGTGGGTCGCTCGGACCGATCGACCACCGGATCCGAGAACAGCGCTTACCCGATCGTGGGGGCTGACGGCGTCATCTACCTTGGCCTGGACATGAGCGTCTACGCCCTGAGCCCCGCGGGTAACGTGCTCTGGACCTATGCGACGACGAACTTCATCATGTCCTACCCCTGATCGGCGGCACGGCCGATCCCGCGACCGGCGGGCCGGCGGTCTTGTATCTGCCATCGCGCGATCACAACATCTACAAGATCTCGGGCATGCGCACGGTCTCGGCAGGAACAGCCCGCCCGTGGCCGACGCCGGCGGGCCGTATGGGCCGGCCCGTTGTCGGGCAGACGGTGACGCTTCGACGGATCCGGCAGCTTTGATCCCGATCCCGGCGACGTCATCACCTGGTCCTGGGACTTCGGCGACGGCAGCTTCGGCTCCGGCAGCGAACCCGTCGCACGTCTATTTGAGCCCGAGCCCCCGCGGGCTATCCGGTGACTCTCACCGTGAACGATGGTCTGGCCACCGCCACCGCCACGGTCAGGTCGTGGTGACTGGCAGCCCGATCGGCAGCAACTTCACGGACAACTTCACCCGTGCCCTCGACCCCTCCGACACGGCTCGACGACCCCAACTCCGATGGCCCGGAGTGGGTGGAAGTCGCGGGCAATCGCGATCAGCGGCGGCCGGAGTCGTCAATACGCTCCTGGGCTACAACATGGCCATCCATGCCAGCCCTGACCCGGCGCGGATCAGAGCGCGGCGGCCGATTTCACGTCCGGCACCAACAACACGGCGCCCCGGTTCGGCGTGGTCCTGCGCGCCCAGAATGCCGGCAACCACTACCGGGTCTACCGGAGCGCCGGCGGTTCGAGTCAGGTGCGCATCGCCAAGGTCGTCGGCGGCGTCCGAGACCATCCTCACATCTGCGCCGGTCCCACCAACCCGCCGTCAACACGCCGCTTCCACCTGAAGGGGACCATCACCGGGTCGACGCTCACGCTCTGGCTCGACGGCGTGCAGAAGCTCACGGCCACCGACTCGACGTACGCGAGCGGCTGCTGTCGGCTTCTTCCTGTACACGGCACCGCTGGCCACCCACTCGAGCAGACAACTTCTGCGCCGTCGTCGGACCGGGAGCGTGCCCGTGATCGGTTCGCGAGGCGCCGTGGCGTTGATTTCCACTCCCGGGGCGTGCTAGAACCGGGCTCTACCCCAACGAGGAGGCTCGCCGCATGGACCTGAACTACACCCCCGAGGACGTCGCCTACCGGAAGCAGGTGCGCGCCTGGCTCGAAGAGAACTTGCCGCGCGAGGAGGTCCGGACGCTCGACGACCGGCGCCGGTGGCATCGCAAGCTCTACGAGGCGGGCTATCTGGGCATGGGCTGGCCGAAGGAGGTCGGGGGCGCCGGCGCGCGGCCGATGGAGCAGGCCATCGTGGCCGACGAGATGGCGCGGGTGAACGCGCCCGCGCCCACCAATGGCCTCGGCCTCGGCATCGTCGGGCCCACCATCGTGGTCCACGGCACCGACGCGCAGAAGGCGCGCTACCTCAGGAAGATCCTCACGGCGGAGGAGCTGTGGTGCCAGCTCTATTCCGAGCCCAATGCCGGCTCCGACCTCGCCGCGCTCAAGACCAGCGCCGTCGACGCGGGCGACCACTTCGTCGTCAATGGTCAGAAGATCTGGACCTCGAGCGGCGCCGTCGCCGACTGGGGGCTCCTCCTCGCCCGCACCGACACCAAGGTGGCCAAGCACAAGGGCATCTCGTGCTTCCTCATGAACATGCGCCAGCCCGGCGTCGACGTGCGCCCGCTCAAGCAGATCACCGGCTCCTCGGAGTTCTGCGAGGTCTTCATGACCAATGCGCGCGTGGAGAAAGCCGACCAGATCGGCAAGCTCGGCGAGGGCTGGGCCATCGCGCAGACCACGCTCGGCTACGAGCGCGGCGGCCGCGCGCTGGCGCGCGTCACCAGCTATGCGTCGCAGCACCACCGGCTCGTCGCGGCGGCCCGCCGGCTCAAGCGCCACGGCAAGGCGCTCATCGACGACCCCTCGTGCGCCAGAAGCTCGGGCGCATCTGGGCCGACCTCGAGGTGGAGCGCTACGGCGCGCTGCGCACGCTGACCATGCTCGAGCGCGGCGAGCACCCGGGCGCGGGCGGCTCGCTGACCAAGCTGTCGTACTCGGAGCTCGAGAAGCGCTTCATGGATCTCGCGCATGGAGATCCTCGGCCCCTACGGCCAGCTCACGGACGGCGCGCCGGAGGAGTTCCGCCTCGAGATCGACACCGCGGTGGGCGACCGCGGCACGTGGGCCTACGCCTACCTCTGGTCGCGGGCGGGCACGATCTACGCGGGCTCGAGCGAGATCCAGAAGAACGTGATCGGCGAGCGCATCCTGGGATTGCCCAAGGAGACGCGGGCGGACCGCGCGGGAGCGGCGCGATGAACTTCTCGTTCACCGACGATCAGGTCCTGCTCAAGAACTCCGTCCGCGCGGCCCTCGACGAGCACTGCAAGTCTTCCCACGTGCGGTCCATGATCGAGGACGGCAAGGGCTACAGCGACGCACTCTGGGGCGAGATGGCCAAGCTCGGCTGGCTCGGCCTGCCGTTTCCCGAGGAGCAGGGCGGCGCGGGGCTCGGCCTGGTCGAGCTGTGCCTGGTGCTCGAGGAGCTGGGACGCGCGGCCTACCCGGGCCCGTACTTCGCCAGCGTGGTGCTCGGCGGGCTCGGCCTGATGCTCGGCGGCAGCGCCGCGCAGAAGGAGAAGTGGCTCTCCGCCATCGCCGCGGGCCAGGCGCGGGCGAGCGCGGCGCTGCTCGAGGACTCGCTCGACTGGGCCCCCGCGACGACGACGGCCACCGCGACGCGCGCGGGCGACGGCTGGTCGCTGTCGGGCGTGAAGCGCTTCGTGCCCTGGGCGCACGTGGCCGACGTCGTCCTCGTCCCCGCGCGGTCGCCCGAGGGGCTCTCGCTCTTCCTCGTGGACCCGAAGCAGGCGGGCGTGACCTTGAAGCCCATGGTCGGCATCGACCTCGCCAACCGCTGGTCGCAGATGCGGCTCGACGGGGCGCGGGTGGCCGCCGACGCCCTCGTGGGCCAGCCGGGCACCGCCGAGCCCGTGCTCGAGTCGCTGCTGCGGCGGGCCGCGGTCTGCGCCTCCGCCGAGATGCTGGGCGCGGCGCGCCGCTGCCTCGACATGAGCGTGAGCTACGTGAAGGTGCGCGAGCAGTTCGGCCAGGTCATCGGCTCGTTCCAGGCCATTCGCCACCGCTGCGCCGAGATGCTGCTCGAGGCCGAAAACGCGCACTCCGCCGTCTACTACGCGGCGTGGGCCCTCGAGGCGGGCGCCGAGGACGCCGCCGTGGCCGCGTCCATCTGCAAGTCGTACGTGAGCGACGCCGCGCGCAAGGTGTGCGGCGACGCCATCCAGGTGCACGGCGGCATCGGCTTCACGTGGGAGTACGACCTGCACCTCTACATGAAGCGCGCGAAGGCGCTCGAGCCGCTCTACGGCGACGCGGAGTTCCACCGCGAGCTGATCGTCCGGCACGTCGCGGCATGAACCTCCGCATGAATTCAGCGCCGCTCGCGGGCGTGCGGGTCGTCGACCTCACGTCCTATATCGCCGGGTCCTACGGCGCCATGATGCTGGCCGACATGGGCGCCACCGTCATCAAGGTCGAGGCGCTCGAGGGCGATTCCTTCCGCGAGCTGCCCGGCTTCTTCGGCTGGAATCGCGGCAAGCGCTCGATCGCCATGAACCTGAAGGATCCCGACGGCCGTGCGGTGGTGCACCGGCTCGCCGTGGGCGCCGACGTGGTGATGGAGAACATGCGCCCCGGCGTGGTCGAGCGCCTGGGCGTCGACTACGCCACGCTCCGCGCGCTCAATCCGCGGCTCATCTACTCGTCGGTGACGGCGTTCGGGCCCGATGGGCCCTATCGCGACCGCCCGGGCTTCGATCCGCTGCTGCAGGCGATGGGTGGCGTCATGGCGGCCCAGGGCTTCGGCGGCCCGCCCCAGTACTCGCGCATCGCCCCCACCGACTACTACACGGCGGCGCTCGCCTGCCAGGCGATCCTCGCCGCGCTCTTCGTGCGCGAGCGCACGGGCAAGGGACAGCGCGTCGAGACATCGCTGCTCCAGGGCGTGATCGCGCTGCAGGCCGGCACCTTCGTCGACTACCCGGCGCGGGAGACGGTGTATCGCGAGACGCCGACCTACCGCATGTACCAGGCGGGGGACGGCGGGTGGCTCTTCCTGGCATGCGGCAACCAGTCGTTCTGGACCAAGCTCTGCAAGGCGCTCGGCCGCGAGGACTTCGCCGACGATCCGCGCTTCGGCTCCTGGCTCGCGCGGCGGGACCATGCGGACGCGCTCACGCCGCTGCTCGAGGCGGCGTTTCAGTCCAAGTCCCGCGACGAGTGGCTCCGCATCCTGGCCGACCACGACATTCCCGCCGCCGGCACCCAGACACTCCGCGACTTCATGCACGACCCCGCGGTGCTCCACCACAAGATGGCCGTGACGTACGAGCATCCCGAGGTCGGGCCGCTCACCCTGATGGGCCAGCCCCTGCGCTTCTCGGAGTCGCCCGTGCCCGACGCGGGGCCCCCGCCGACGCTCGGCCAGCACACCGCGGAGATCCTGCGCGAGGCCGGCTATGCCGACGCCGACATCGCCGACCTCGCCCGCCGGCACGTGGTCGTCGGAAAGGATCTCCCCGCATGACGTACGAGACGGTCCTCGTCGACCGGCAGGACCACGTCGTCACGATCACGCTCAACCGCCCCGCCGCGCTCAATGCCCAGAACAATCCCATGCGCCGGGAATTGTTCGGCGTCTTCGCCGACCTGAGACAGGACGAGGACGTGCGGGCCATCGTCGTCACGGGCGCGGGCGAGCGCGCCTTCTCGGCGGGGGCGGACATCAAGGAGTTCCTCGAGCCGCCCGTGCCCACGCGCTTTCGCGAGCAGCGCAAGCGCCTCGACTACCGCGGCGAGATGGACCGGTGCCCGCAGCCCATCATCGCGGCCATCCGCGGCTTCGCCCTCGGCGGCGGGCTCGAGCTGGCGCTCGCCTGCGACATCCGCATCGCCGCGGAGGACGCCCAGCTCGGGCTCACCGAGGTGAACCTCGGCATCATCCCGGGCGGCGGCGGAACGCAGCGGTTGCCCCGCGTGGTGGGTCGGGGCAAGGCGCTCGAGATGATCCTGACCGGCGCGCGCATGACCGCGGACGAGGCGCTGCGCATCGGGCTGGTGGAGCGCGTGGTGCCCGTCGCCCTGCTGATCCCCGCGGCGCTCGCCCTCGCCCGCGCCATGGCCGACAAGGCGCCGATCGCCCTGCGCTACGCCAAGGAGGCGGTGGTGAGCGGCCTCCAGCATGTCGCTCGCCGACGGGCTGCGGCTCGAGAACGATCTCTCCACGCTGCTCCGCACCACCGAGGACCGCGCCGAGGGCGCGCGCGCCTTCGTGGAGAAGCGCAAGCCCAGGTGGTCCGGGCAGTGAAGGCGGAGGGGGCCTCGATGGCTCCCTTCGAGGCGCCCGCCGCGCGTCGGGCCGGCAACTCCGGTCGGCGCAGGCGGCTGCTGCCCGTCGCCCTCGCGATCCTCTGTCTGCTCCATCTCGTCCCCGTCGTCGCGCGGGTGGCGACGGCGGCCGCAGGGACGACCGAGGTCGCTCCCGACGTCCAGGTGCCCCAGAAGGCGCGCGACATGCTGGCGCAGATCGAAAAGCGCCACGGCGAGCCCCCGCGGGGTCTATATCGGCGGCCGCACGTTCCGGAATCGCGAGCAGCGGCTACCCGCCGGGTCCTATCGCGAGTATGACGTGAACCCCAAGGTCCGCGGGCGAGACCGGGGCACCGAGCGCATCATCATCGAGCGGAGAAGTGGGAGGGCGTACTATACGCTCGACCACTATGAGACGTTCGTCCCGATGAATTGAACCTGACATGCCCGCCACCGACCACCTGACATCGCTTGCGCCGCCCTGGGTGCATCTCGTCGTGCTGAAGCCCGGCGAGCGGGCCGAGTCGGCCGTTGGGAGCCCGCACGGCTTCGTCACGACGGTCGTCGACGGCCGGCGCGCGCGCTCGAAGGCCGCGCTCATCGAAGAGGTGACGCGCGCGTTTCGGTGTCCCCAGGGCACCGGTCGCAACTGGGACGCGCTCGAGGAGTGCCTCGCGGATCTCGAGTGGCTCCCCGCCGCGGGGTATGTCCTCGTCATCGACAATGCCGACGAGCTCCTCGCCGAATCGCCCGACGACTACCGGACCTTCATCGAGCTGCTGAAGGACGTCGCCGGAGAATGGGCCGCGCCGCGGAACGGACAATGGGCGCGCCCGGCCGCGCCGTTTCACGTCGATCTCGCCGTGACCGACGGCCGTGAGGCCGCGCGCACGGACTGGAGCGTGCCTCGACTCGCGCGCGAGGGAGGATGACATGCGATTCACGTGGTTCAACCTGATGCCGTGGCCGCACCTGCCCGACGACTTCCGCGAGAAGAACCGCTCGGTCTGGGTCGACATCCCGAACACGCTCTACGACCCGCGCAAGGGCCATCGCGTCTACCACGAGTACATGGACCAGCTCGAGTACGCGGAGACGCTCGGCTTCGACGGCATCGGCGTCAACGAGCACCACCAGAACGGCTACGGGCTCATGCCCTCGCCCAATCTCATCGCGGCAGGCCTCGCCCGGCGCACCTCGCGCGCGGCGATCTGCGTGATCGGCAACTCCATCGCGCTCTACAACCCGCCCATCCGCGTGGCCGAGGAGTTCGCCATGCTCGGACGTCATCTCGGGCGGGCGCCTCGTCGCGGGCTTCCCCGTCGGCACGCCGATGGACACCAACTTCTGCTATGGCCAGATCCCCGCGCTGACCCGCGACAAGTACCGCGAGGCCCACGAGCTGATCATGCGCGCCTGGGCCTCTGATGCGCCCTTCGCCTTCGACGGCAAGTACAACCAGCTCCGCTGGGTCAATTGCTGGCCCAAGCCCATCCAGCAGCCGCATCCGCCCATCTACATCCCGGGCGGCGGGTCCATCGAGACGTGGGACTTCTGCCTCGATCACGACTACAACTACTCGTACCTGTCGTTCTTCGGCTATCTGCGGGCGAAGTCGCTCATGGACGGCTACTGGGAGCGCGTCGCCAAGCGCGGCAAGGATCTGTCGCCCTACCGCGCCGCCTTCGCCCAGATCATCTGCGTCGCCGACAGCGATGCCGAGGCCGAGGAGCTGTACGCCCCGCACTGCCTCTACTTCTTCAACCGGTGCCTGCACGTCTTCCCGCCCTTCGCCGATCCGCCGGGCTACCGCACCGTCGACACCATCAAGTACGGCGCGCTCTCGCAGCTCTCCCAGGAGGCCCAGGGCGTCTTTCAGAACGTCACGTGGAAGCAGCTCGTGAACGACCGCTTCGTGGTGGCGGGAAGTCCGGACAGCGTCCGCCAGCAGCTCGAGGAGGCGATCCACGGGCTGCGCGTGGGTCACATCTTCGGCCTGTTCCACATCGGCGACATGCCGGACTGGAAGACCCGTCACTCCTCCAAGCTCTTCGCGGAACAGGTGATGCCGAAGCTCCGGGACCTCTGGCCGGAGTGGAGCTCCGACACCCGCTGGTGGATCAACCCGATGGAGGACCGCTTGCGCCCGGGCCCCCTGCCCGGGGTCGCCAATCCCTGACCGCATGCGGATCGCCGCCATCGAGGTGAGTCACTGGCACTCGCTGTACGACTCGGCGTATCTGCGGCACCTCACGGCCATGCCCGACGTGCAGCTCGTCGGCGTGCAGGATCCGAGCGCCGAGGTCGCGGCGCAGCGGGCGGCGGCGCTCGGCGGCCCGCCGGTCTTCACCGACTACCCGCGGATGCTCGCCGAGACCCGGCCGGACTTCGTCGTGGCCCTCGGGCGGCACAGCGCCATGGCGGACACGGCGCACTTCCTGCTCGACGCGGGCTACCCGTTCCTCATGGAAAAGCCGATGGGGATCAATGCCGACCAGGTGCGCCGCCTCGCCGACAAGGCCGCGGCCAAGGGCGCCTTCGTCGCGGTGCCGCTCGCCCAGCGGTACCAGCCGTTCACCGCGCGCGCCCGGCAGCTCCTCGCCGAGGGGCGATTCGGGCCGCTGTCCCACATCTACTTCCGCCTGAACCGGCCGACCTCCGCGCGCTATTCCGCGTGGGGCTCGCCCTGGATGCTCGATCCCGCCGTCGCGGGCGGCGGCTGCCTGCGCAACCTGGGCCCGCACGGCTTCGATCTCTTCCTGTTCCTGACCGGCGAGCACGCGCGCGTGACCGGCGCGCAGCTCAGCCGGGCCGCGCTGGGGGAGCGCGTGGAAGACTATGCCTCGGTGCTCGTGCGCTCGGCCTCGGGCGTCCTCGGCACCATCGAGGTCGGCAATGGATTCCCGCGCGACGGCACCGACGGCGAGTGGAAGATCGCCGGCCGCGACGCCATCTTCACGATGCGAGACGACACGCTCCGCCTCGTCACCCGGTCGGGCGAGGAGACCGCGCCCGGTCAGGCCCCGGAGCCCATCGCCCTCACCGCGCTCCGCGACGCGCTCGATCACTGGCGGCGGGGCGAGCCGCCGCCGATCAGCGTGGCGGACTGCGCCCGTGTGGCGGTTCTCATCGACCAGGCCTACGATTTGGCCGGCGGGGCCGCGGGCTGAAATCGCGTCAGGACCGACACCACCGGCCCGCCCGACGGGCCACGAACACTCGATGCCGCAGGATGCTCAAAGGTTCAGATGCGAGGCGGCGCCCTCGGCCGCACGCGAGGCGTAGTCTCGTAGGGGAGTGCGGGGCCATGTCTGGGCCCCGCAGACGAGTTCGTCCGTCCGACAATCTCGCGCACGTGGCACGGCGGCCGAGGGTGCCGTACCTCCGCAGATGGGCCTTTTTCAGCATCCTGCCCAGGAGGATGACATGGCCGGAATGGTGCGTGCGGTGGACCGGGTCGAGATCGGCAAGACCGGGGTACGCGTCTCCCGCCTCGGGCTCGGCGGGGTCGCCCTGTCGGGCGCGCCGCCCTCCACCGATCCGCAGGCGGCGACGGAGGAGGCCGAGGCCGTCGCGCTGATCAAGAAGAGCCTCGCGCTCGGCCTCAACTATCTCGACACCGCGCCGATGTACGGCGTCGGCCAGAGCGAGAGCCGGTATGGCCAGGCGCTGCGGGGAGTGCCGCGCGACAGCTACGTGCTCTCCACGAAGGTCGGGCGGGTGCTCGATCCCGCCGAGCCCGGCAGCGCGCGCATGGCCTGGTCGTTCGATTTCAGCCGGCCGGGGGCCCTGCGCTCGTTTCAGTCCTCGCTCGACCGCCTCGGCCTCGACCGCGTCGACATCCTGTACATTCACGACCCCGACGACCACTACGACAGGGCCGTCGCGGAGACCGTTCCCGTCCTGCTCGAGCTCAAGGCGCAGGGTCGGGTGAAGGCCATCGGCGCGGGGATGAACCAGTGGCAGATGGAGCTCGCCTTCGCCCGGCAGGGCCACTTCGACTGCTTCCTGCTCGCGGGGCGCTATACGCTCCTCGACCAGACCGCCCTGCCCGAATTCCTGCCCTACTGCGTCGAGCACGGCATCAGCGTGGTCGCGGGCGGCCCCTACAATAGCGGCATCCTCGCCGTCGGCCCGCGCGAGGGCGCCACGTTCAACTACCGGGCGGCCTCGGCCGAGATGATGGACAAGGCCCGGCGCGTGGCGGCGGTCTGCGAGCGCCATCGCGTGCCCCTGCGCGCCGCGGCGCTGCAGTTCATCCTGGCCCATCCCGCCATCGCCTCGGTGATTCCCGGGGCGCGGTCGGTGGCGGAGGTCGAGGAAAACGTCGCGCTCGTCGAGCACCCGATTCCCGCCGCCCTCTGGGCCGACCTGAAGCAGGACGGGCTCATCGCCGACGCCGCGCCGACACCCGGCGCGCGCTGAGCGCGGTCCTCGTCGCGCCCGGCCCCGACCCGAAGTAGAATGGGCGCGGCCACATGGGCGTGTTTCTTCGACCGATCTCAGGAGGAGTGGACGATGACCTATGACCTCGTGATCAAGAACGGGATGGTAATCGACGGATCCGGCCTGCCGCGCTATCGCGCCGACGTGGGCGTGCGGCGCGGCCGCGTCGTGACGATCGGGCGCATCAAGGACGGCGCCCACGAGGTGATCGACGCCGAGGGGCAGGTCGTCGCGCCCGGCTTCGTCGATGGGCACACCCACATGGACGCGCAGATCTTCTGGGATCCCCTCGGCACCTCGTCGTGCTGGCACGGCATCACCAGCGTGGTGATGGGCAATTGCGGCTTCACCCTGGCGCCCTGCGCCGAGGCCGACAAGCACATGGTCGTGCGCAATCTGCAGCGCGCCGAGGACATCTCGGCCGAGGCCATGGAGGCGGGCATCAAGTGGGGCTGGACCACCTTCCCCGAGTACCTCGACTGCCTCGCCGCCGCTGCCCAAGGGCATCAACTACGGCGGGTATATCGGCCACTCCGCGCTCCGCACCTACGTGATGGGCGAGCGCGCCTTCGAGCAGAAGGCGAGCGAGGACGATCTCCGCGCGATGGAGCGCGAGCTGCGCGACGCCCTGCGCGCCGGCGCCCTCGGCTTCACGACCTCGCGCTCGCCGGCTCACGAGACCCCCGACGAGCGGCCGGTGGCGAGCCGCGCCGCGAGCTGGGACGAGGTGCGGCGGCTCGTCGGCGCCATGGGCGACCTGAACGCCGGCATCTTCGAGCTCGCGGGTGAAGGGGTGGACCGCGTGGCCGGCGATCCCGGCCTGCGCGAGTACCACGTGCGGCTGCGCGACCTCGCGGTCGAGACGGGCCGCCCGATCACGTTCGGCGTGTTCAGCCGGCGCGGGGTGCCCGACGCGTGGCGCCAGTACCTGGCGCTTCTCGACGAGACGGCCGCGGCGGGCGGGCGCATGTTCGCCCAGGTGCACAGCCGCTCGCTCTCCGCGCTCCTGTCGTTCAAGACGCAGATGCCGTTCGACCGCCTGCCGCTGTGGAAGGAGCTGCGCGCGCTGCCGCTCGACGAGCAGAAGCGGAAGCTGCGCGATCCCGCGCTGCGGCCGAAGCTGATCGAGGCCGCGGGAGGGCGCTCGGACCGCCGCGCCGTCGGCACCGAGGCGAAGGACGCCGACTACGACTGGCTGCTCGTCTTCGACAGCGTGTACGGCCCGCACCGCACGGTGGCCGAGGTCGCTCGCGAGCGCGGCCAGCATCCCGCGGAGACGATGATCGACCTCGCGCTCGAGAAGGACATGGACGCGTTCTTCCTGCAGCCCGTGGCCAACGAGAACCAGGACTGGGCGCTCGAGCTGATGCGGCACCCGCGCGCCGTCACGACCTTCTCGGACTCGGGCGCGCACGTCTCCCAGCTCATGGACTCGTCGCTCCAGACGCACCTCTTGAGCCACTGGGTGCGCGAGAAGCAGGCCTTCACGCTCGAGGAGGCCGTGCGCATGCTGACGCTCGTGCCCGCCTCGCTCTGGGGCTTTGCCGATCGCGGGCTCATCCGCGAGGGCATGGCCGCCGACTTCGTGGTCTTCGATCCGGACACCATCGCCGCGCTGATGCCGGAGGTGGTGGACGATCTTCCCGCCGGCGCGCGCCGCCTCACCCAGAAGACGCGCGGGATCGCCGCCACCGTCGTGAACGGCGAGGTCCTGCTCCGGGACGGCAAGCACACCGGGGCGCTGCCCGGCCAGCTCCTGCGGGGCCCGCTGGCGCGGAGGGCCTAGCGCCCGGTCGAAACAGGGCGCGGGGCCGATGGGCGTCTTCCGAAAGCGCTCCGGCTCCGCGCTCTGCTACGCGTGCGGCAAGCTGAACCGGGTGGACGCCGCCGTCTGCTTCTATTGCGGGCGCCGCCAGCCCGGGCTATGGGGCTTCGCACCCGCGCTCGGACAGCTCATCGGCCGCGTGAGCGTGGCGAAGGCCATCACGCTCGTGTGCGGCGCCGCCTATCTCCTCGCGCTGGCGCTCGATCCCAGCGCCGCCATGCGCCCGCGGGGCGTCTTCAATCTGCTGTCGCCGAGCACCGCCGCGCTGGACGCGCTCGGGATGACGGGCCGCTATGCCCTGGCCCGGGGACGATGGTGGACGCTCCTGACCGCCATCTACCTGCACGGCGGCCTGCTCCACATCGCGTTCAACATGCTCTGGGTCTACCAGCTCGCGCCCGCCGTCGAGGAGATCTACGGGCGGGCGCGGCTCATCGTCATCTTCACCGCGGCGGGCGTGCTGGGCTTCGCGCTGTCGGACCTCGTCGGGCCGCAGTTCACCGTCGGGGCCTCCGGCGCGGTGTTCGGCTTGCTCGGCGCGATGGTGGCCTATGCGCGGCGCCGCGGCGGCACCTACGGCATGGCCATGCTGCGCCAGTACGGGCAGTGGGCCGTCGTGCTCTTCGTCCTCGGGTTCCTGATGTCGGGCGTCGACAACTGGGCCCATGCCGGAGGCTTCGCGGGAGGCTACCTGGCCGCGCTCGTGCTCGGGCCGGAGGACGCGCGACCCGAGCGCGGCGCCGATCGCCTCGCCGCCCTCGCCACCATCGCGCTCACGGCGCTCGCCTTCGGGCTCGCCCTCTGGACGGCGTTCGGGGTGGCGCATGAGGCGTCCGCCGCGGGCGGTGCCGGTCAGCCGATCCGCGGGTCGAGCGCGTCGCGCAGGCGGTCGCCCACCAGGTTGATCGCGAGCACGGTGAGCAGGATGGCCAGGCCGGGAAGGTCGGCAGCCACCAGGCCACGCTCACGAAGTCGCGGCCGAGCGAGATCATGTGCCCCCACGTCGGATAGGCGCTGCCCGTCCCCACGCCGAGGAAGGACAGCGCCGCCTCCTGGAGGATGGCCTGCGCGACCTGCAGTGTCGACATCACGATGATCGACGAGAACGTATTGGGCAGGAGGTGGCGCACGAGCATGCGCGTCGGGCCGGCTCCCATGGCGCGCGCCGCCTCGACGAAGTCCTTCTCGCGGAGCGCCAGCACCTCCGCCCGCACCACGCGCGTGTAGCGCTCCCAGCCGGTGAGGCCGAGCACCACGATGATGGTGACGAGGCTCGGCCCGAGCGCCGCGACGAAGGCCAGCGCGAGGAGGAGCTGCGGGAACGACAGCGTCACGTCGACCACCGTCATGATCACGGTGTCGACGCGCCCCCGAGGAATCCGCTGAGGAGGCCGAGGGAGACGCCGACGAGCAGGCTCACCACCACCGCGGCGACGCCGACGATCAGCGAGATGCGCGCGCCGTGGATGATGCGGCTCAGGATGTCGCGCCCCACCTGGTCGGTGCCGAGCGGGTACGCGGCATTGCCGCCCTGGGCCCAGACGGGCGGGGTGAACCGGCGGATCAGGCTCTGGCGCGCGGGCTCGTGGGGCGACACGTAGTTGGCGAAGACGGCGGCGCCGATCACGCAGAGGAGGATCAGCGCGCCGGCGAGCGCGGCGGGGTTCCGCGCGAGCTTGCGCCAGACCCGCGATGACGACGGCGGCGGCGGGCGCGGCGGAAACGTCGATCGGCGGGGCGAGCGTGCCGATGGACATGGCGGTCAGCGCACCCGGATCTGCGGGTTCAGGTAGACGTAGAGCAGATCCACGGTGAAGTTCACGAGGACCACGATCAGGGCGATGAGGAAGACGCCCGCCTGGACGATCGGAAAGTCGAGCTGGCGGATGGCGCCCACGATGAGCCGCCCCATCCCCGGGCACCGCGAACACGGTCTCCGTGATGATGGCGCCCCCGAGGAGCAGGCCGAACTGCAGCCCCGCCACGGTGACGAGCGGCAACGCGGCATTCACCAGGGCATGATGCCAGATGACGAGCCACTCCGAGACACCCTTGGCGCGCGCCGTGCGCACGTAGTCGAGATTGACGACCTCGAGCATGCTCGAGCGCACGATGCGCAGCAGGAGCGGCGTCGAGGCGCTGGCCAGCGTCAGCGCGGGAAGGACGAGCGCGCCCCAGCTCTCCCATCCGGACACGGGCAGCCACCGGAACTGGACGGCGAAGAGGAGGATGAGCATGATGCCCGTCCAGAACACGGGCATCGAGGTGCCGAGGAATACCGCGAGCGTCGCGCCGTGATCGAAGATGGAGTTGCGCCGCACGGCGCTCAGGACACCGAGCGGCAGCGCGATCAGCAGCGACAGCGCCATCGCGAGCACGGTCAGCAGGAGCGTGGTCGGCATGCGCGCGAGCACGAGCGGCAGCGCGGGCTCGCGGTGGAAGAAGGACTGCCCGAAGTCGCCCCGCGCGATGTTGCCCACGAACCGGGCGAACTGCACGGGCAAGGGCTGGTTGAAGCCCATGGACTGACGCAGGGCCGCGCGGTCGGCCTCCGGCGCCTCCGGCATCATGAGGGCGACCGGGTCGCCGCTCACCTGGAGGATGGCGAAGGTCACGAGCGACACGCCCGCGAGCACCACCACGAGGCGCACGACCCGGCGCACGACGCAGGCTCAGCATCGCGCTGGCGCTCATCGAGCCCGCGTCCGCTCGAGCTCGCTCTAGCTGCGTGGCTTGGCGTCGAAGAGCCAGAGCCACTCGTCCCCGCGGGCCGCGTACTGCACCTTCTTCGAGATGGCCAGCGTGTCGAACTGCGTCCACAGGTAGATGGCGGGCGCCTCCTCGCGGATCATCTGCTGGATCTGCGAGTAGGTCCGCTTGCGCTTGGCCTGGTCCACCGTCGAGCGCCCCTCGTCGATGAGCTTGTCGAGGCCCTCGACGCGCGTGTACCACTTGCCGATCCAGCCGCCCTGCTCGGTGTGGAAGAGCGGGTGCAGCACCGCGTCGGCGTCGAAGACCGAGTAGTTGCCCCAGGTGCCGTAGTAGCCGTTCGTGGCCTTGCCCTCGGTCTGGAAGAACTTGTTCCACGCCGGGCCCGGGTCCCACATCCGGACCGTCGTGCGGATGCCCGACCTCGGTCAGCATCTGGCCGATGGCCTCGAAGATCGGCCGGTTCGCGACGCTGGAGCTGTGCAGCGTGATGTCCACGCCGTTCGGAAAGCCCGCCTGGGCGAGCAGCTCCTTGGCCTTCTTGGGATCGTAGGGATAGGGCTTGACCTCGCGATCGAAGCCGAAGGCGAGCGGCTGCACCGTGGTGGCGACCTGCGTGGCGAGGCCCGCCATCAGCTTCTGCATGATGGTCTGCTTGTCGATCGCGTAGTTCGCCGCCTGCCGCGCCGCCTTCTTGTCGAAGGGCGCCGACCGCATGTCGAGCTCGACGTAGTGGACGCGCAGGATCGGCGTCGAGGAGACGTAGGTCTGCGGATGGGTCTTGAGCTCGGGCGTGATGTCGGCGGAGACTTCCCGGATGATGTCGACGCCGCCCGTCTTGATCTCCGCGTACTGCGTGGCGTACTCGGGGATGGCGCGGAAGACGAGGTGCTTGAACGGCGGCTTGCCGCGCCAGTACTGGTCGAAGGCCTCGAGGCGGATGAGCTGGTCGCGCTTCCACTCGACGAACTTCCACGGGCCCGTGCCGACGGGCGACGTCGTCCCGAAGGCCTGATCCCCGACGGCCATGACGTGCTTCTTGGGGACGATGCCGAAGTAGACGAGGCGCTCGAGCAGGAGCGGGAAGGGCTTGTCCGTGATGATGTGAACGGTCTCGGCGTCGACCACCTTCACTTCCTTGATCGCGCGGATATTGCCGTACTGCGGCGACTTCTTCGTCTGGTCGAGCACCCGCTCGAACGGAGTACTTGACGTCCTCCGGCGTCATGATCGTCGCCGTTGTGGAAGCGCACGCCCTTTCCGGATCTTGAACTCCCACGTCGTGTCGGACAGCGCCTTCCACGACGTGGCGAGCCCGGGCTCGAACTCGAGCTTGGTGTTCCGGTGCAACAGCGAGTCGAACATGTTGATGTTCACGAGCACGCCGACCCGCTCGAAGTGCATGTGGGGATCGAGGGTCGGCGGCGTGGGACACCAGCGCGACGGTGAGCGTGTCCTTCGCCTGGGCCCCGCAGGGCCCGGCGCGGCGGCGAGCACCGCGAGGGCGAGGGCGGCGGCCATCGTTGCCCAACGATTCATCGGATCTCCTCCTCGTTCGAGACGACCAGGTTGAGTGAAAGCGAGGGCAGCGATGACCTCTCGGGTACGGGCCAATTTACTTCGCCATACTTCGTTACTTCGGGCGCCCGCGGCGCTCAGCGTACAGACGCGTACGCCTCGCGCCTCGGGCGCCCTCGTGCCTCGTCTGGCTCGCAACTTGGCCCGTACCCGGCCGCGCGGAGACGGCCCTGGCGCTAGCGGCGCGCGAGGGGGCCTCGCAGGAGCCGGCCCGGGAAGGCGCCCGTGTGCTCGCCGTCGCGGAGCACCACCGCGCCGTTGACGACCGAGGCGCGGAAGCCGGTGGATTTCTGGCGCAGGCGCCGGGCGCCGGCGGGCAGGTCGTTCACCACCTCGGGCATCAGGGCTGCCACGCGGTCGGGGTCGAAGACCACGACGTCGGCGGCGAGCCCTTCGCGCAGGAGGCCGCGGTCGTGGAGCCCCCAGGCGGTGGCGGGCTCGAGCGTCAGCATGCGCACGCCTCCTCGAGGGTGAGGGCCTGGCGGCGCCGCACCCAGTGGGAAAGGACGTGGGTCTGGAGCGACGAGTCCATGATCTGCGACACGTGAGCGCCCGAGTCCGAGAAGGTCACCACCGAGCGCGGGTGCCGCATCATCTCGAGCACGTGGTCCATGTTCTCGTTGAAGAGGGGCTGCACGAAGAAGCACCGGAGGTCGCGCTCGACCGCCAGGTCGATCATCGCCGCCACGGGATCGACGCCGCGCTCCCGGGCCAGGTCCGCCACCGAGCGATGCGGGCCGGTCGGATCCTCCATGAGGAAGATCCACTCGTAGTCCGGCCGCCGCATCTCCGCGCCGACGCCGCGGGCGAACTCGGCTTCGTTGGCCGCGCGGACGAGCTTGTCCCGCACGCCGGGGTCGCGGAGGGCCACGCGCTGCTCGTCGAGCGGCCGCTGCGCGGAGCTCGCGCCATTCCGGCAACCGGTCGAAGGGCAGCCGCGTCTCGAAGGAGAGCAGCACGGAGAGCGCGCGGCTGTGCACCTGGGCGAACATGCGCCCGCCCGCGCGCGCCGTCTCGTCGAGCAGCTCGAAGTACGGGCGCCACAGGTCCGGCGCGGCGCGCGTGCTGAACATGCCCCAGGTCACCGGCACGCCCGTCTCCACCGCGAGGTCGCGCAGCCGGCGGAGGTAGTCGCGCTGCCGGTCGGGATCGCGGCCCGTATCCTCGCCCGCGATCTCGAAGATGCCCGCGCCGAGGTCGCCCATCACGCCGACGAGCTCGCGCACCTCGTCCCACGCGGCCACGCGGCTCGCCACGGGCCTTCGGTCCGTGGTCTCGTGATTCCGGGTCCGCGAGGTCGTGAAGCCCATGGCGCCGGCGGCCAGCGCGTCGGACAGCTCGCGCTTCATCGCCGCCATCTCGGCGGCCGTCGGGGCCTCGGAGAACGCGCGCTCGCCCATGGCATAGGTCCGCAGCGCGGAGTGCCCGACATAGCCCGCGTAGTTGATCCCCTTGGGCCAGCGCTCCACGGCGTCGAGGTACTGGGCATAGGTCTCCCAGCTCCAGTCGATCCCCGCCTTCATGGCCTCGGCGGAAATGTCCTCCGCCCGCTCGAGATTGCGCAGGACGAGGTGGCGCTCGTCCGGCTTGCACGGCGCCAGCGTGAAGCCGCAATTGCCCATCACCACGCTCGTCACCCCGTGCCAGCACGAGCAGGTGCCGAGCGGGTCCCACGCCACCTGGGCGTCCATGTGGGTGTGGCCGTCGATGAAGCCGGGCGCCACCACGTGGTCGCGCGCGTCGATCTCCTCGCGCCCGCTCTCGCGCAGCCGGCGGGCGATGCGCGCGATCTTGCCGCCCGTCACCCCCACGTCCCCGAGATAGCGGGGAGCCCCGAGCCGTCCACCACCGTGCCGCCGCGGATCACCAGGTCGTAGGTCATCGCCACATCCTCACAGGAACCTGTCGGAGTAGAGCCGGCTAGAGCGATGGAGAAGGGTTCAGCTGCGAGGCGGCGCCCGAAGGCAGCCGGCGAGGCGTACTTTCTGTACGTTGAGCCGGCTGTCGAGGGCGCCAACGAAGCAGATGGGCCCTTATCATCGCTCTAGCCCGTACAGCTCGGCGACATTGTCGTGGAGGATCAAGTCCCGATCGGCGGGGCTGAGATGCGCCGTCTGCGCGGCGAGCACGTCCTGGGAGTGCGGCCACGTCGAGTCGCTGTGGGGAAGTCGTTCGCCCACATGAGTCGCCGCACGTTGCAGAGATCGGTCACCTGGAAGGCCACCCAGTCGTCCTGGAACGTGGTGTACACGTGCTCGCGGAAGTACTCGCTCGGCTTCTTCGTGAGCGTCCCCGCCGGCAGCCAGTAGCGGTGCCGCTCCCAGGCGTGGTCCATCCGGTACATGAAGTGCGGGACCCAGCCCGCGTCGGCCTCCACGCACACGAGCTTGAGCTTCGGATGCCGCTCGAAGACGCCGCCCAGGACGAACATGCCGATGATGTCCTGGCAGCCGCGGATGATCGAGAGGAAGCCGTTGAGGCGGGGCCCCGCGCCTTGAGGCTGTCCCCTGGCTCGTCAGGATGTGGAAGGACAGCGGCAGGCCGAGGTCGACGGCCGCCTCGTAGAACGGCGCGTAGATGGGATCGTCGTAGTCCGCGACGGCGGGATTGCCCGGCATCATCACGCCGCGGAGCCCGAGCCTCTTCATCTCGCGCAGGTCCTCGATGCCCTCCTCCACCGACCGCATCGCGGTTTGCCCGACGCCGATGAGCCGATCGGGGTGCGCCGCGCAGTACTCCGCGATCCAGCCGTTATAGGCGTCGAAGCACGCGTGCTTGTAGTCGAAGTCCGGGTGATTGCAGAGCATCATCCCGACGGTCGGATAGAGGACCTCCGCGCTGACCCCGTCCACGTCCTGCTCGCCGAGCCGCGCCTCGGGATCGAAGCCGCCCGGGTGCATGTCCTCCATCCGGGCGCCGAACATCCGGAGCTCCTCGGCGGGCTTGCCCGCGGCGGCGATGAGCCCCATCGGGATGGGCTTGTCCATGCCGTCGATGACGAAGAGGTCGCCGCGCTTGGCGTCGCGCACGACGTGGGGCGCCCGGTCGCGGAAGCGCCGGTCGATGCGGTCGACGTACGTCCCCGGCGCCTCGGTGATGTGCGAATCAGCAGAGATGATCGGCTTGGCCATGATCGGACTCTCCAATGTGGCGCCTGGGTCGGCGGGCGCACCAGCACCCTACCCCGGCGCGCGGAACCCCGTCAAGCTGGCGCGCGGCGCCGGCTTCTTCCCGGCCAGTCTATGGACACCAAGCAGGGACGCCAAGCAGGCCGGGATCCGCCAATGGGCGCGGCGCTCGGGCCGCCGCCGTGGCGGGCGGCTGGATCGCCGGCTGATCGAGGCCACCGCGTGGCGAGCCGGGACAGCTCGCGTTCGGCGAACCTTCGTGCGCTATGTCCCTACGGCAGGAGATCGGCGACGCGGATGGGCGCGGACGGCGCCGCGAGCGGCGTGATCGTGGCGTCCGTGCCGAGCGTCTCGATCGCCGCGTAACCCCAGTGTCGCCGGGCCGGGCCGGGTCTCATCGGCTCGCGATGAACTTCGAGCACGCGATCGATGAGGTTGACGATCCAGTAGTCCGAAATCCGTGCGCGTGCATAGGCCGCGGCCTTCCGTCCGCGGGCCATGCGCAAGCCTGCCTGCGCGACCTCGACGATAAGCGCCGGGCGGGTCGGATGTGACTCGATGTAATCACGCGGCGAGCCACGGACGACGCAGACGTCCGGCTCCGGCTCGGACCGGTCGTCGAGGATGATTGGACTTTGGGTCTGAACGAACCAACCCTCGCCGAACGCCCGCTCCGCCGCCTTTGCCACGAGGAGCACCGCCGTCCTGTGCAGGCTGTGCTGCGGTTCCTTCACGAGCAACAATCCATCGAGCAGCTCGATCGGGTCGTCCTCGTCGAGGAAGCCGTGGTCGATCAACCGCTGGTACTCGTGACAGGTCCAGCGATGCAGGACGGGCCGCTCCGCTAGCGTCATGGGACGAAGCCTACGCGCATGCCTCGAAAGGCGGTCAATGTCTCTGAAATGGATACGGCGGTGCGAGCGGCAGGCTCACAACCTGCGACTCGGCCATGATCGACTCTCCATGTGCCGCTGGCCGATCAGGCGCACGTGGCGCCCTCCCCAGCATGCGAACCCTCGGTGGTGCGCGCGGACCCTGGGTCCGTCTCGACGCTTAACGCCGGCGCTCCTGGCTAGCATGTCGCTAAGCCGGTCCGGCACTCTCAGCCCGCGCGGAGCCCCGCGTGCACCGCTGGTGCCCATGGCCGCTGGCGCGGCGCCCGAGTCCCGGGCTTTTCGTTACCAACGCACTCCACGTCAGTCACCCGGACGGAGCAGCCCGGTCGCTTGTTGGGCATGCAATCCAATGGTGACTTGCTTCCGGAATCTGCTACTCTTCCCGGACCGCGCCGGGCGTGTGGTGCCAAGATTCAATACGCAGGCTGGCACAAAGACAATGACGGATACCGAGCCTCATCGGCATCGCCTCGGGGGCCCAATATTCGCGGCCATGTGATTCACCCGACGCCCCCTTGCCCACGTGGCGGCGGCTGAGCAGCAACTACGACCATCGACGTGAATATTGCCACCTCAGGTACTCCCGGCTTGACCCCTTTTGCCGCCCGGAGTGCCGCAGGTGTCGGCAGCGACTACGAACATGCGCTCCTCGCATCTGGCATCTCACGCGACTCCCGGCAATCTTACCGTTTTGAGTAATTCCGACTCCCTCGCACAACGGAGGTCCAACAATGGCGACTAACGCGTGCTGCGCCGCGAGGCAAGATGCGCGAGACCCACGCAAACAGTTCTTCATCGAAAACCTGACCTGCGGATCTGAGTTTTCTCTGGAAGTGATGCCATTTCGATCTCTGCCGACAATGCCATAGACGCCTTTATCCGCACTCTGACATATTGATGTGTCGCCGGCGCTCTCGCAGCAACCTTCTTCTTCGGAAGTGCCTTTCGTCATTCGCGCGGCTCAGCTCCGATGAGCTTAGCATCGAGGACGACTGCGGAGGGGATGGGATCTAGACCACGCACAGCACCAGATCTTTCGCTTTTGGTCGTGCCCAGCTGGCTCTTATGAGAGTTCATCACGGGTATCTATGGCATCGGCTTGAAAGCGAAAGAGCCCTCTTCAAGATTGGTGAACACATCGGACATCGTGTCGCGCACGGTGGACTTCCGGGCTTGCGATTTCGATCTGACGAATTCCCGCGTGGGCCAGCGACGACGAATCGTGGACCTTTCCCTCGAACTCTATTGCCGGAGCCGCCGAACCGTCGCAGGCTGGCACGACCCATCACCATCCGCAACTTGACTCAAGCAGTTCAGATGCGTCTCAGGCGACGGAAACACTTTTGAAGCGATTGAGTTCGTTGATAGCCTTCTGACGTGCATGCATTATTCCTCTTCAAGCATCTCGGTGTTGCTCCTAAACGGAGTCCCCATCGCCGCTCAATCACTCCACTCTGCCGAGACGGCTGCCCTCCCCTCGAATTCCAGGAACGCTCTGAAATGGATAGTGTAACAGTATCTTTAGTTGCTGGGATTGCAGTGAACGCCAGAACGACGAATGGAATGCGGAACGCGCCGGCTGGTATGTTCTCTCTGCAATGGTCGCCGCTTAGTGGTAAGCGCGGACAAGACAGACTTAACCGGTTGGGGCCTAGGGTGGCCTCAGCTTCGTCAGCAAACACAGAGGATTCCTTGGCATTGGCCTCTTTCTCGGCGGATCCGGCCAGACTTCCTGACCACCACGAAGCGTGGTCTGAATAGAGATTCGGCCGTCTATCAGTTGGTTCGGAAAGAGATGAGTGCCCCGGCAAGACCGGGTCCTCAGCTGCCTTCTCAATAGCTTCTACCCTTCTGATCCAGATGAGACCAAGCCTGCTCGAGAAGTTGTCGAAACCTGCAACGGGCGAATCTTGGTCAGGTTGTTGCGCCGATCGCAACAGAGCTTCCCGGTCTGTGGTTCCGAATCGGAAGGGCCGACGCACGACGGTGTCGGTCCAGTTCGAGGCCGAGAGAGCGGCCATTGAGCGATCAGAAGAAAGATCGGCAAACCAACGTGGAGTGCCGGGGCCATTGGACGCTATGCATTTGACCACTACATGCAAACAGAGCTGCCCAGAATGACCCGCGCCGACTCACAGCTACCAAAAAAGTATTTTACGATCTCCGCCCTGGCTAAGCAGGTAGAGAGGAAGATGATACTCGACATACTGCAACAACTTGCTGAGGGCGGCTTTGCGCTGCGGGACTACAAGTACACTGGACTGGGCTCGATCTATTTTGTAGATTTTATGCTATTGCACCGGCTACTAGGATTGCGGAAGCTGCTGAGCGTAGAGATCGCGGCTTCTGGGAACGTCGTGTTAGATTCAACAAACCCTTCGGAGATGTTGACATCCAGATCGAGTGCCATTGGTGATGTGCTCCAAGTCTCGACAGAGACTTACACCACCTCGTTTGGCTGGATTACGACCACAGACTCGCGCCTTCGGATCTGCAGGATATAGTTCTCGCGGCTCAGGTCCTATCTGTGGGATCAGTGTTGCTGATCACGATTGACGTGGAGCCACCGGAAGATGGTCAAACACCAGCAGAATGGCGCAGATACTATGAGACTATTGCCGGTGACTTCCTGCCGTTTGACGTGATTATGGACCACTTTAGTAGATCATCACCGGCCACACCGCTGCCAGAATCATTACGAACGCAATTCGACAAGGCATCGTCGGCCGACCCAGCCTACAATATTTTCAACTCTTCTCGTTCCTGTACGCCGACGGGCATCAGATGCTGACGGTCGGGGGCATGTTTGCGGCGGGAAGCAGAAGCGCGACGCCTTGAAGGTAGCCGGCTACCGCAGTGCCCATTCGTAAGGCAGGACCCGGAAGGTCCGCCCTTCGAGATCAAGGTCCCCAAGCTTACCCGAAAGGAGCGTATATATCTTGATCAGAACATGCCTTGTGGGAGATGAGTGGGTGCCCACCGACTTTGATATCTCGGCTGACGAGCTGGCGCAGTATCGCGCGATCTACCGGCACTATCCGCTTTCACGGAGAGTTGCTGATTTAATGAAGTGTGGGCTGAGCAGTTGGTGGGGCCTTCGCCGCGCAACCACAGCGTCTGCCCTCGAACGGAAGGCTATTGAAGGTGCGCCGTGATGGACACTCTCCGGGAACTCTCCGCGATGCGCCGCAACGCACCCCAACATCCCCCAACGGCGGCCGAATCGAAAGGGAGACTTTCGCGGGGATCGTGGCAGTGACGGATTCATTCGAGCTGATCACCTCCGCCAGGTCCCTCGGCGGCGTTGAGGCGGTGGTTCGGCGGATCTCGGACACGACGGTCTCGCTGATGCATAATGGTCGGCAGGTCGATGGCGGCCTGGTCGAGACGGTCTTCCAGCACCCGGAAAGCGACGATGACGACAGCGAAGCTGCCGAAGCGCCTGGGCTTCTTCACGCGCCTGCTCGATCTGGCGGACCCCGCCGAGCGCTACCGGCTGGCGACCGCGCAGATCATCCATGCCGAACGCTTTGGCTTCGATTCGGCCTGGGTCGCCCAGCACCATTTCCATGAAGACGAAGGCGGCCTTCCCGGGCCGCTTCGTCTTCCTGGCGCAGGTCGCCGCGCAGACATCGCGGATCCGCCTCGGGACGGCGATCGTGACCCTGCCGCTGGAACTGCCGATCCGGGTAGCCGAAGACGCCGCGGTGCTCGACCTGATGTCCGGCGGCCGCCTGGAAGTGGGCGTCGGGCCCGGCGGCAACCTCTCGGCATTCGAAGCGTTCGGCCTGGACAGCGCCGAGCGCGGGACGCTGCTCGCCGGGCACCTCCAGGTGCTGCGCGACGCCTGGGCAGGGCGGCCGCTTCCCGGCGGGGACCGGCTGTATCCGTCGACTCCGCACCTCGTCGAGCGCATCTGGCAGGCGACGTTCACGGTGGATGGGGCCAGACGGGCCGGTGCGGCGGGGGACGGTCTGATGCTGTCGCGCACGCAGCCACGGCCGGCCAACGCTCCCGACCTGTCGCTGGCCGAGATCCAGAATCCGATGATCGATGCCTATCTGGCAGCGCTGCCCGAGGGCCGGCAGCCGCGCATCCTCGCCTCGCGCACCGTGTTCGTTGCCGACGACCGCAAGGAGGCCATGCGCTTCGCCGAAGCCGGCCTGGAGCGTCAGCGCGAGCGCCTGATCAGAACGGGCCGCGCGGCCGCGAGTGGATCGGTGGGGGACTTGATCGGCGCCTTCGACGTCCATCTCGGCACACCGGACGATGTGATCGCCTCGTTACAGGCGGATAGCGCGCTCGCCCGCTCGACCGACTTCACGGTGCAGGTGCATTCGATCGATCCGCCGCATCCCTTCATCCTGCGATCGATCGAGCTGGTCGCCGAGGTGGTGGCGCCCGCGCTCGGCTGGGAGCGCGATGACGCTGCGGGAATCCGGCGCGTCGCGTGATCACGAGGAGACGATGAGAATGCCGGGCACAGACGCTGACGTGATCGACGCGCTGGTCGGGATTGCGCCGGGATCGCCCCTGGATGCGATCCGCGCCCGTCGGCCGGAGGCGCGCACCCACGCGCAGGCGAGCTACCGCGCGCTGTTCGCGCCGGAGGTCCCTGGCGACGTCACGGCACAGGAGCGCTTCGCGGTGGGCACCTTCGTCACCGGCCTGCATGGCGAGGCGGCGATCGCGGCTTTCTACGCCGCGGGCCTTGCCGCCAGCGGAGCCTCGGCGGCGCTGCGCGAAGCGGTTGACGCGGCCATCGCGGAAGCCCGGGCGCACGGCCCCTATGGCAGCTACCCGGCGGGTCCGCTGAGTCGCGAGGATACGGCCGGGCCGGTCTATCGCGTGGGCGAGAAACCCGCCGCGTGCTGGGTCCGCGCCTCGCCGCGGCCTTCGAGCACATGCACCTGCTCGTCTTCCACCCGCGCGACGCCGACGCCGGCAGCGCTGCAGGCGCTGCTGGACGCCGGCTGGTCCACGACCGATATCGTGACGCTCTCCCAGATCGCCGCCTTCCTGTCCTTCCAGATTCGAGTGGTTGCCGGATTGCGCACCCTGGCCGGCCGCTCCTGACACGCGAGGTCCCGACATGCCCGATACGGTCCTGGTTCCCCTGACCACACGGTTCCCGTCGCCTTCACCCGGGCACAGCTCGATTGGCTGCCCTGGCTCGAGCCGCTGATGGTCGAGGCGCTGACCGACCGCCACATGGCGAGTCTCGTGGACGCCGCGCGCGTGAAGTCGCCGTATTTCCGCCTGCTCGCGCGCGACCCGGACGCGCTCGAGGCCAGGACGCGAACCGACAAGGACATCTTCTACAACCCCGATGCCGGCCTGCCGCGGGCGGAGCGCGAGCTCGCCGCCGCCGCGACCTCTCGCGTCAACGGGTGCATCTACTGCGCCTCGGTGCATGCGCGACACGCCGCGACCTATTCGAAGCGCGAGGCGGATGTGCAGCGTCTGCTCGACGACGGCGTGACCGCCGATCTCGGAGAACGCTGGAACGCCATCGTCGCGGCCTCGGTTGCGCTGACCGCCACGCCGATCGCGTTTGGGCCGGAGCATGTGGACCGCCTGCGTCGCTCGGGGCTCGACGATCTGGCGATCGCCGACGTCATCCATGCCGCGGCGTTCTTCAACTGGGCCAATCGGCTGATGCTGTCGCTCGGTGAGCCGGCGGCCGCGGCTCCAGCATAGGGCCGCGGACCGAACCGGCCTGTCGCGTCCTTGACACCGTGCTGCCGGCGGAGCAGTATCCTGCCGTAGCTGAGGCAAGCTCCGCCCGAAGCCGCGCACGCCTCCGGGGAGCCGGGCCTGCGGCGGCCGAGGCGCCTGGCGTGGAACACGCACCGTTCGTCCAAGGGAGGACGTCATGGAGAGCACACCGGCGAATCACGGTCTTTCCCGTCGCGAAGCCCTCAAGGTCGGCGGCGCCGCGCTCGCGCTGGCGGTCACGGGGTCACACGGCGCGGCGGCGCCCGCCGAGGCGCAGACGCCGAAGCGGGGCGGTGTGCTCCGCCTGACGGTCCAGGCGGACCCGCTGCACTTCGACCCTCATCAGACGATCTCGTTCGTGACGATGGTTCCGCTCTCCCTCGTGTATAGCCGCCTCGTGAAGGTGAAGGCGGGTCCGTCCGTGAGGCCGATGACCTACCCGATCGAGCCCGACCTCGCCGAGTCGTGGACCCAGCAGAACGACACGACCTACGTCTTCAAGCTCCGGAAGGGCGTGCGCTGGCACCCCAAGCCGCCGGTGAACGGGCGCGAGCTGACCGCCGACGACGTCAAGTACACCTACGAGCGGTTCCTCACGATCACGGGCAACCCCAACAAGCCGGTGCTCGAGTACGTCGACCGGATCGAGGCCGTCGACAAGTACACGGTCAAGTTCACGCTCAAGGAGCCGAACGCCTGGTTCCTGGACCTCCTCGCGTCGACCTCGACCTGGATCGTCGCCAAGGAATGCGTGGAGAAGTTCGGCGACCTCAAGAAGGTCGAGTCCGTCGTCGGCACCGGGCCCTGGATGCTCGAGCGCTGGGAGCCGAACGTCAAGCTCGTCTACGTGCGCAACCCGAACTACTTCGTCCCCGGGTTGCCCTACGCGGATGGCGTCGACATGCTCATCGACAAGGACCCGTCCTCGCGCCTGGCCACCTGGCTCTCCGGGAAGACCGACTTCGGGCCCGAGTACCAGCACGCCGTGCGCTGGCTCGATGCGCCGCTGGCCAGGCAGCGGAAGCCCGGCCTGCAGACCGCCGAGTACACCTGGTTCACCAGCGGCGCCACCGGCTTCAAGCTCGCGAACCCGCCCTTCAACGACCTCCGGGTCCGGCGGGCGCTGGGGCGCGCCACCAACGTCGCCGAGGTGTTCGAGTCGCTCGCCTTCTCCCAGGGGCACTGGACGCCCAACCCGATCGTCCCTGCCGCCTTCGCCGAGTGGTCGATCCCGATCGATCAGCTCGGGCCCGAGGGCAAGAAGCTCTACGAGTTCAACACCGCGCGAGGCCAAGCGCCTCCTCGCCGAGGCCGGGCACCCGAACGGATTCAAGACCACGGTGGAGGCGGCCGCGGCGGTCTACGGTCCGGACTTCGACGATTTCGTGCAGATCACCCTGAAGAACTGGAAGGCGGCCGGCATCGAGGGCGACCTGAAGCTCAAGGAGTACGGGGCGTTCATCTCGAGCACCATCTTCGGCAAGTTCGACGGCATGTTCATCGGGCTGCGCGGCGCCTGGGCCGACCCCGAGGCGTACTTCTACCGCTGGTTCATGCCGGGCCAGCCGCTGAACGTCTGGGGCGTCAACGACCCCAAGCTCACCGACATGATCAAGCTCCAGCGACGGACGTTCGACGTCCCCAAGCGCAAGCAGGTCATCTTCGACATCCAGCGGTATCTCGCGGACCAGGCGCTGTTCGGCCCGGACGGATCGATCAAGATCCTCTCCGCGTGGGACGCGCACATCAAGAACTACATGCCGAACAACGGCTTCGACTACGGCGGGCGGCTGATGGCCGCCTGGATCGACAAGTAGGGGACGCCCCGAGGGGTCGAGCGGCGTCCGGCGCCGTCATGCGCAACTACGTTCTCCGGCGACTGCTGGTCGCGATCCCGTCGCTGCTGATCGCCTCGCTCATCGTCTTCACGCTCCCGCGCTTGATCCCTGGCGACGTCGTCCAGCTCATGCTGCAGGAGAAGGCCTACGGCAAGGATCTCGAGGATCTGCGCGCGAAGCTCGGGTTGAACCGGCCGATCCACGTGCAGTATGTCGAATGGCTGCTCGCGGTCGGACGGGGGCATCTCGGCGAGTCGCTGTGGACCCGGCAGACCGTGCTCGCCGAGCTGACACGGCGCCTGCCCGTGACGGCAGCGCTGGGCGGCATGGCGCTCGGCGTGGCGATCCTGATCGGCATTCCCGTCGGCGTCGTCGCCGCCGTCCGCCCGGACGGCGTGCTCGACTTCTTCGCCCGCAGCGTCGCGATCCTCGGGCTGTCCATCCCGGCGTTCGTCACGGCCATCCTCGTGACGCTGCTCCCGGCCATCTGGTGGGGGTGGACTCCGCGGACGGGGTTCGTCGAGCTCTCGGCGGGTCCGGCCGCGTGGATGCTCCAGTTCGTCTTGCCCGCGGTCATTCTCGGGATCGCCTCGGCGGCGGGGATCATGCGGCTGACGCGCGGCATGCTGCTCGAGGTGCTGCGACAGGACTACGTGCGCACGGCGTGGGCGAAGGGGCTCCGGGAGCGGATCGTGGTGCTCAAGCACGCGCTCAAGAACGCGCTGATCCCCGTCTTGACGGTGCTCGGCCTCCAGGTGGCGGCCGTCGCCGGCGGCGCCGTGATCATCGAGTGGATCTTCGGGATCCCCGGCATGGGGCAGTTCCTCGTCGACGCGATCGTCCAGCGCGACTACCCGGTGATCCAGGGCATCAACCTGGTGATCGTCATCATCATCGTCGTGACGAACCTGACGGTGGACCTCGTCTACGCCGTGCTGGACCCGAGGATCCGGTACTAGCAGCCGATGGCGAATTCCGTCCGGACCCTCTCCGTTCCGGAGACGCTGCCGCCGGCGTGGCGGCTGCCCGCGCTGGCCCGGACGGTGCTGCGCTTCGGCCGCCGCAAACCGCTCGGCGCCATCGGGGGCGTGATCGTCCTGGCGCTCCTGGTCATGGCGATCTTCGCCGACCGCATCGCGCCGTATGCCTACGATCAGTCGATCCCGGCGGCCCGGACCAAGCCGCCGAGCGCCCAGTTCTGGATGGGGACCGACAACCTGTCGCGTGACGTCTGGAGCCGCGTGGTCTACGGCGCGCGGATCTCCGTCACCGTGGGCTTCGCGACCGTCGCCCTCGCCACGCTGATGGCCACCGCCGTCGGCGTCTCCAGCGCCTATCTCGGCGGGGTGTACGACATCGTGGTGCAGCGTGTGGTCGACGCCTGGATGTCCTTCCCCGCGCTCGTCGTCATCCTGTCGCTGATGGCGGCGCTCGGACCCGGGCTCGCCAACCTGATCTTCGCCCTCTCCATCCTCGGCGCCGCCACCGCGTCCCGGGTGATCCGGGGCTCGACGCTGTCCGTGATGGCGAACCCCTACGTCGAGGCGGCTCGCGCGCTGGGCGCCGGCCACGTGCGCATCGTGACCGTGTACGTCCTGCCCAACGTGATGGCGACCATCATCATCCTCTCCACCATCGGGCTGGGCACGGTGATCCTGGCGGAGTCGGCGCTGTCGTTCCTGGGCTTCGGCATCCCGCCGCCCGTACCCTTCCTGGGGCGCGATGCTCTCGGGCTCGGGGCGCTCGTACATGTACCACGCGCCGTGGATGGCCCTGTTCCCGAGCGCCGCCATCTCGCTCGCCGTGTTCGGCTTCAACATGCTGGGCGACGCGCTCCGCGACGTGCTCGACCCGCGCCTGCGCGGATCAGGCCGGTCGTCCTAGCTGATGAGGACGGCCGAGCGTGCACGGAGGGCAGGGCGAGTGCGCTCACCCAGCGACCGCCGCGCGGTCCCGCGCGATAGAGGCCGGGGAGGGAAAATCGGCGATGCTCAGTGCGTGCGCAAGCCGCTCGCAAGGCTTCCTGGCGTCGATCGTCCGTATGCGAAGCACTGACCAGACCGACAGCGGTCACTGCATACAGATCGAGCAGCCCCAACTCGTCATCGACTCGATCCTCGTGGTCGTCGACGACGTCCGCCACCCAAGACCAAGGCCGCCGGCTGATGCGCATCCAGAATTTTGAGCGCGGCTCACTGACGGTTCGATGGTGCGACGGATCGGCGACTAGGTCGTCATGGGGCAGCGCCATGCCTGCGGCACCTGGGGCGGACGGCGTCCGAGTCGGCCGGGCCGTGCTAGTGTCCGACTTTGCTTCACAAAGTACTTGACAATTGAAATCCTCACCGGCTATACGTAGCGCCATGCCTCAGGGACCCTCGGCGCGACCTCGGCTCTCCGACTCCCCGGCCCTGCACGCCCGGGCCATGGCGGACCTGCGCTTCATCCGCGAGACCATGGAGAACGCCTCGTCGTTCTCGACGTTCTCGGGCCTGGGCCTGGCGCTGATTGGCGGGATCGCCGGCGTCCTGGGCCTCGTCGCGGGCGGGCAGCCGACGCGGCTGCGCTGGCTCGGCGTGTGGCTCGCGGCGGCCGCCATCTCCGCGGTCATGGGCGCCCTGTCGACCGCCTGGAAAACGCGAGCGCTCGAGCAGCCGCTCATTCCGGGGCCGTCGAGGAAATTCGCCCTGAGCCTGGCGCCGACCCTCTTCGCCGGCACGCTCCTCACCACCGTCGTGGCTCAGGCCGGGTTGTTCGATCTCCTGCCCGGGGTGTGGCTCCTGCTGTACGGAGCGGGACTCGTCGCGGCCGGCGCATGGTCGGTCCGGACCGTGCCGGTGATCGGCGCATCCTTCATGGCGCTGGGCACCGCGGCCTTGCTGCTGCCGGCCGGCTTTGGCAACTGGCTCTTGATCGCGGGCTTCGGCGGGCTGCACCTGGCCTTCGGCATCATCGTCGGGAGACAGCATGGCGGCTGATTCGAACGCCGCCCGCCGGCAGCGATCCGAGCGGCCCGCGCCCCCGCCGAGGCGTCCCGGCCGGCCGGCCGGCGGGCCGCGTCCCGAGATCCGGCATCGCTCGACAACCTCGTCCACCACCGGCTCCGGCTCGGCATCGTGAGCGCGCTGGCCGCGGCGGAGCGGCTCACGTTCAACGAGATCAAGGCCCTGCTGAAGACGACGGACGGCAACTTGAGCGTGCACGCCCGCAAGCTCGAGGACGCCGGCTACGTGACGTGCACGAAGGGATTCGATGGCCGGCGGCCACGGACGGAGTATCAGCTCACCGCCCTGGGGCGACGGGAGCTCGCGCGCTATCTGACGCACATGGAGGCCCTCATCCGCGCGACCCGGGACACGCTGGGCCGCTGACGGCGACATCAAAATTTTTTGCGGAGATACTTTGATATGCAAAGTACTTTCTCATCCGTGTCACAGGGGATTCACGTGGCCATCATCATGGATGGCAATGGGCGCTGGGCCGTGGCCCAGGACCTCCGCGGTCGGCCGGGCACCGCGCGGGCGCGGACGCGGTTCGCCGCGTCGTCGAGGCCGCGCCGGATCTCGGCATCGGCACCCTGAGTCTCTTCGCCTTCTCCTCGGACAACTGGAAGCGGCCGCCGGACGAGGTCCGGATGCTGATGCGGCTGTTCGCGGAGTTCCTGCGCGCCGAGGCCCGCCCGCTCGCCGAGCACGGGGTCCGCGTCTCAGTCATCGGGCGGCGAGAGCGCCTCTCCGCCGACGTGGCGGCGGCCATCTCGGCGGCGGAAGCGCGGACCGCCGAAGGCCGGCGCTTGTCTCTCCGCGTGGCCGTCGACTACTCGTCGCGCGACGCGATCGTCGCGGCCGCCCGGCGCCTCGGCCTCTTCGACCGGCCTACGCGCGAGGGCTTCGGGCACCGGCTCGCCGAAGCCCAGGGCGGGTGGGCGCCGGACGTGGATCTGATGATCCGCACGGGGGCGAGCAGCGGCTGAGCGATTTTCTCCTCTGGGAGAGCGCCTACGCGGAGCTCCTCTTCACGCCGCGGATGTGGCCCGAGTTCAACGCGGCGGACCTGGCCGCGGCCGTCGGTCAGTTCCGGGGCCGCGACCGACGGTTCGGGGCGCTCTCGAGCGCGACCACCGCGCGGTGAGCGCCGTGCGCGAATGCGTGATCCTGTGGAGCGTGGCGGCGGGGTTGGCCGCGCTCGGCACGGCGGTCCTGTTCGAGGCGGCGGCCCGCCGGAAGCTGACCTCAGAGCGCGCGTCGGGGGCGCCGGGCGCGGGGCGGCGCCCGTCGAGCGCGGCCTGGACACGGTGCTGCAGCACCGCATCGTGAGGGTAGAGCCCGAGTGCCGCGGCGGCGGCCTTCGAGTCTGCCGCTCCGCCACGGGCGACCACCTCCAGTAGGACGGTGAACGCCTCCTCGTCTCGCGACGTCGCGAGCGACAGGATGACGGCGTGCCGAACGTCGGGCCGGTCCTCGCGGGGCAGATGGTCGCGGAGCGCGGCGACGGCCTCGGGCCGGCGGGCCTCGCCGAGCGCCATGGCGGCGGCCCGCGCGATGTCGCGGTCGCCCGAGGCGAGCCGCTCGGCTACGAAGGGCACCGCTTCGTCGGTAGAGAGCGACAGGAGTGCGACGAACGCGTCGGCGAGGACGCCCGGATCGACGTCTCCGCGAAGCGCGAACAACCGCATGAGCAGGGCCACGTCGGGCCGGCCGCTGGCCGCGAGGCCCCGAAGGCCTCCCGCCCGGGCGGCTGGCTCGGGATCGACGAGCAGGTTGACGCAGATGGTGAGCGCCGCAGGATCTCCGATGACGACGAGCGCCATGGCGCTGGTTGCGCGCAGCTCCGGCGCCGTGTCGATCGGCGGGCCGAACCCCGGCTCCTTCTGGACGTGGGCGGCACCCCGCAGGTAGACGTCGGGGGCGGCGTAGTTGAGCGCCAGCAACGCGTGGACGATCTGCGTTTTGGCTGCACATCCGGGATCACGCCGGACCGGATCCTCGAGGAAGCGCGGGAACGCCGCGAGGAGGTCGGGCGCCAGCGTTGAGAGCTCAGCCTCGCCCGCGGCGCGGGCGGCGCGGGCGACGACGTGATTGCTGCGGTGGGCGAGCATGTCGCGGACGAGGGCGACGGAGGCCCCATCATGGGGGCGGCGCGAGGCCTCGGCCAGCGCCCGCAAGGCCGCCTGGACCGCGTCGTGCTTCATGGAGGAGCGCTTTCAGCCCTTGACGGCCCCGGCCGAGAGCCCCTGGATCAGGTGCCGCTGCAGATACGTGAAGAGGATGGCCACCGGCACCGTGCTGATGATGACGCCGGCCGAAAGCTGGCCCCACTGGATCTCGTACTGGCCGACCATGAACAGGAGGCCCGGCGGAGAGCGTGCGCATCTCCGTCTGCGAGGTGAAGGTGATGGCGAAGAGCAGCTCGCTCCAGGACGCCACGAAGGCGAAGATCGCGGTGGCGGCCACGCCGGGGCGGCCAGCGGCAGCACCACCCGGCAGAGCGCGCCGAAGCGATTGCAGCCATCGAGCATGGCGCTCTCCTCGAGCTCGAGCGGAATGGACTCGAAGTATCCCACGAGCATCCAGACGGTGAACGGCACCGTGAAGGAGAAGTTGGAGTAGATCAGGGCCTGGTAGGTGTCGATCAGGCCGAGGGCATACCACTGCGAGAGCAGCGGCGCGATGAGCAGCACGGCGGGGAACATCTGGGTCGCCAGGAAGATCAGCAAGAAGGTCTGGCGCCCGGCGAACCGGAAGCGGGCCAGAGCATAGCCGGCAAGGATGGACACGAGCGTGGTCGCCACCATGGTCACCGACGAGACCCAGAGGCTGTTGGCGAAGAAACGGCTGAAGGGCGTGAGCTTGGACGTCCACGCCTCGACGTAGTTGGCCACGCTCAGCGAGGCGGGCAGATAGACGATGGGCGTCGCGTAGAGCTCGGCCCGGGTCTTGAAGGACGCGAGGAACACCCACACGAAGGGCAGCATGGCGAAGAGCGTGAGAGCGGCCAGGCCCACCCAGAGCACGGGGCCGCCCAGCACACGCTCGGCGAGATCGCGCCCGGGCGCCCGCCTCACGTCGTGCTCTCGAGGCCGCGGGTCATCCGCAGATAGAAGATCGTGAAGCCGAGCATGATGAGCAGGAGGGCGACGGACAGCGTGGCGGCATAGCCGAAGTCGAGGTTCGAGTAGGCCTGCATCAGCGTGTACGTCGACGTGATCTGGGTGGCATTGGCCGGCCCGCCGCTCGTCATGACGAAGATGAGGTCCGCGTAGTTGAAGGTCCACACGATGCGCGTGGCCGTGGCGACCACGATGATGGGGCGCAGCATGGGCACCGTGATGTGCCAGAACCGCTGCGTCACGGAGGCGCCGTCCACACGCGCCGCCTCGTAGAGCTCGGTGGGGATCGCCTGGAGCCCGGCCAGGAGCATGATGGCGAAGAAGGGGACGCCGCGCCAGACATTGGTCAGGATCACCGCGGGCATGGCGAGGACCGGGCTCGAGAGCCAGGCCACGCGCTCCGTCATCACCCCGATCCGGATCAGGACGTCGTTCAGCAGCCCGTAGTTCGGCTGATAGATGAACTCCCAGATCAGCGCCACCACCACGCCGGGAATGATCCAGGGCAGCAGGGTCAGGGTGCGGACGAGGGCGCGACCGCGAAAGGCCTGGTGGAGGAGGAGGGCGGCGCGCGAATCCGCCCAGGAACTGGAAGGACACCGAGCCGAAGACCCACAGGAAGGAGTTCCAGAGGCTCAGCCAGAAGACGTCGTCGTGGACAAGACGCACGTAGTTGGCCAGTCCCACGAACCCGTACTCCTGCGGCTTGATGAGCACGTGGTTGTAGAGGCTCATCTGCATCGCCTTGAGGATGGGGAACAGCACCGTGCCCCCAAGGGCGATGGCCACGGGCAGCAGATACAGATAGCCGGTGAGAAGCTCCCGGGCGCGGCGCGACAGCCGCGGCCGCGCCACGGGAGCCGCGAGGGTCGCTTCGCGCGCCATGCCTACGTCATGTTCTTCGTGAGGACCTCGGCGAACTTGTCGAGGAACTCCTTGGCGGAGAGCTTCCCGACCAGGGCCTGCTGGAAGAGCGGCACGCCTTCCGAGTCGATCTTGCCGCCCCAGCCGGCATAGGCGAGGTACGGGCTGACCATGGAGAACGGGAAGGACTTGAGGAAGCCCTGGTACGCGGGATCGGCGGTGAACTCCGGCCGCTCGGAGAGGCTCTTCCGGGACGGCAGCAGCCCGAGCCCCTTCGTGTACATGAGGTTGGGCTCGTCCTCCATGAGCCACGACATGAAGCGCCAGGCGCCGTCGCGGCTCTTCCCCTTGTTGAAGGCGGTGAGCGTCTCCGAGAAGTAGAAGGACGCGCGCTTCTTGGCGGGCCCGAGCGGCAAGGGCACCGTGGAGAAGTTCTTGTCGCCCACGAAGCCCTTCTGCTCTTCGGCCGACCCCGAGTTGTGGATGTAGGTATTGGTGATGCCGCGCCCGAAGCCCTCCACGATGCCGCGCCAGCCGTCGGTGGGCACGGAGGGCGGGCAGACCTTGTGCTTGCGGAAGAGATCGAGATACCAGTCGAGCGCCTCCGCCGCTTCCTTGGAGTTGATGACCACCTTGCCGTCCTTCATGACCTGGGCGCCGTTGGCGTACATGAACTCCGTGGCGTAGAGCACGGCCCAGGTCCCCTGCCCGCGCATGCCGAAGCCGTACTGGTTCTTGTCCGGCTTGGTGAAGGCCTTGGCGGTGGCGAGGAAGTCGTCGAAGTTCCAGTCGTCCTTGGGCGCCTTGATGCCCGTACTCCTTCAGCCGGTCCGTGCGGAAGTAGACACCGTCATTGGTGACGACCCAGGGCAAGGAGGCGATCTTGTTGTGGACGGTGACCGTCTGCCAGGCGATGGGCAGCACGTCCGTGTAGTACTTCCACTCCTTGCTCTTCGCGGTGAGATCCTCGAGGGCGCCCATGCCCTCGAACTCGCCCACCCAGTTGTCCCACACCTGGCAGCAGTCGGGTGGACTGCCGGCGGTGATCGAGGTGATGAGCTTTTGCCGGGCCTGCGCCTGCGGCACGAACTCCACCTTCACCTCGAAGTCCTTCTGCGCCTGATTGAAGCGCTGGACGAGCGACTCCACGAGAGCATTGCGCTTGGGCTCGGGCACGCTGAACTGGAAGCGGACCGGAGCGGCCCCCACGCTCTGCGCGGTCGGATGAGGGGCTCCTCCCACCAGGCGAGGTCCGCCGCCGCGAGGGCGCCCGTGGCGGCCATGGTCTTCAGGAGCTGTCGGCGCGAGAGGATGCGGCGCTCGTCCATGCGTATCTCCTCCTTGAGATTTCCTGTGATCCGTCCGGGAACGTCCGAGCCGATATCTTAGCCCAACTGGCCGAAAGCCGGGACTGCTTATGGACGGCAATCCAGCCGGCATTCTAACTGGCTAAAATGCCGGCATTTGAACAACTCATACTATTTCGCTAATGATATTGTGAAATATTGATGTATGATTCATACGTGATACGGCAATCTATCCGGCAATTCAAATGACAGAGTCGCGGCCAAGAGACGACGGCGAGCCGGTGGCGGGCATGGAACCAATGCTTCCGTCCGCCAGCGGCCCCAGCCGGCGCCGTCTCGAAGACCTGGCGGTCGATCTGACCGCAAAGGCACACGGGCTCGCCGGCCAGCTTCATCCGCGAGTGCGGGCAGAGGTCGGCACCCTGGTGCGCTCGATGAACTGCTATTACAGCAACCTGATCGAGGGGCACAACACCCATCCCATCGACATCGAGCGCGCGCTTCGTGCCGACTACTCTGCGAATGCCGAAAAGCGCGTACTCCAGCTGGAGGCGCGGGCCCACATCGAGGTCCAAGCGTTGCTCGACGGAGAGCCCGCGCTGTCCCCGGGGCTCGATGGCCCGGCAACTCGCTCCGCGTTCATCCAGGGTCTCCACCGGGAGTTTTGCCGACGCTTGCCCGATGAGCTCCTCTGGGTCGAAGACCCTGACACCGGCCGCAAGGCGCGCGTCGTACCGGGTGAGCCGCGGCCTGCGTATGTGAAGGTAGGACGGCATGTGCCAGTCAGCCCGGGCGCGGTGCCGCGGTTCCTCGCCCGGCTCGAGGCCGCGTATCACAGTCCCGAACTAGGTCGAATCGATCGCGTCGTCGCCGTGCCGGCCGCTCACCACCGGTTGCTCTGGATACATCCATTCCTCGACGGCAACGGGCGAGTGGCACGGCTCATGTCGCATGCGATGCTTCGTGAGACAGGCGTGGGTACCAGTCTCTGGTCCATCTCTCGAGGCCTCGCCCGGCACGCCGCCGACTACAAGCAATCGCTCATGGCGGCCGACGAGCCGCGCCGGAGCGACATCGATGGCCGCGGTGCCCTGAGCGAGGCGGCCCTTGCGGACTTTTGCGAGTTCTTCCTGCGGACCTGCGTCGACCAGGTGGACTTCATGGCCAGCGTTCTCGAACCGGCGACCCTCCTTGCCCGGATCGAGGCATGGCTGGCTGAAGAGGTCCGGTCCGGCATGCTTCACCCGCGATCCTCGGCTCTCATCCGCGAAGCCTTTCAGACGGGCAGCATCGACCGAGGGCGCGTGCCGGCGATCACCGACCTGGGCGAACGCCAGGCGCGCAATGTGTTGTCGAAGCTGATCGAACGCGGAGTGCTCGCCTCGACCAGTCACCGAGCCGCCGTGCGCCTCGCATTCCCAAGTGCGCTTGCCGAGCGCTGGTTCCCGAACCTCTATCCCGGCCTTGACTGACCGATCGATCGACCGCGACTGAGCAACAGGGACCCACGACGAAGCGCTGGGTTGTGGCGGGAAATCTGCGGATGTCTCGTCGTGCCTGCTCACGGGACGGGCACATCATCAAGAGCCGTGGACGACCGTCGACGGCGCCGGGCCGCCGAGCGCGTCGAGCACCGGCGGGCCAGGGCGGGCAGGCGCGGATCGCGCGCTCCCATCAGGAGCACCGTGTCCCCGGGCCGCGCTTCGGCGGCCACCCACTCGACCGACCGCGGCGTGATCATGCGCCACCGCGCATCCGATCGAGCCCGGCAGGTCCGCGGCCAGCGCGGCGCTCGACACATCCCGCGCCACGGTGCCCCCCGCGTAGAAGATCTCCGCAAAGCAGAAGCGGTCGCGGGCCCGGAGCAGGCGCGGCAGCATCAGGGCGAGCTCCGCGCGCATGAACCGCGCGGGGCCGAAGCCGTGCGGCTGAAAGACCGCGACGAGCCGGTCGCATCCCGCCTGCGCCGTGGTGAGGGCGGCGCGGATCTTCTCCGGGTTGTGGGCATAGTCGTCGACGACGCGGATCCCCGCCGGCGTCACGCCGACCACCTCGAAGCGGCGGGCGAGGCCGGGAAACCGTGGGAGCGCTTGCTCGATCGCCTCGGGCGACCCGCCCAGCTCGAGCGCGACCAGCGCCGCGGCCGCCGCGTTCTCCAGGTTGTGCAGTCCGGGCAAGGGCATGTCGAGCTCGAGGCGGCCCCCGGGCAGGCCGAGCACGCCCCGGCGCGATCCGGGCCCGTCGAGACGACGCGCAGGGGAAGTCCGCATCGCCCGGCACGCCGTAGGAGCGGGCGCCGACCTCGCGGCCGAGCCCGGCGGCCTCCGGGCAGCCGGCATTGACGAGGAGCCGGCCACACTGCGCGGCGAACGTGGCGAACTGCTCGCGCAGCGAGGACAGCTCGGCGTGATCGCGGCTGACATTGTGGATGACGCCGAGATCCGGGCGATAGCCGGTGAGGGTCCCGTCCGACTCGCACGTCTCGGCGATCGTCGGGCCATCCTCGAGCCCGGCCGAGAGCCCGCCGGCAATGCCCTCGCCGATCCGCGGCGCGCCGCCGATGACGGTGGCGGACCGGCCGCCGGTCTCGACGAGCCACGCCACCAGGCCGGTCACGGTGCTCTTGCCGCAGGTCCCGCTGATCGCCACGCCCGGACGGCCGGCATTGACGAGCTCGGCCAGGAGAGCGGGTCGCGGGAGCATGGGGATCGCGAGCGCGCGCGCCGCCCTCCACTCGGGCGTCTCCGCCTCGACGGCCGTCGAGTATACGAAGCGGTCGAGGTCCGCGCCGATCGCCGCGCCATCGTGCGGCACGAGCGCGATGCCTTCGCCGCGCAGCAGGGCCGCGGTCTCCAGCATCAGGCCCTGGTCGAGGGCGCGGTCGGACCCCTGCACGCGGTGCCCGCGCGCTCGCATGAGCCGGGCCAGCGGATTCATCCCGGCTCCGGCCACGCCGGAGAAGTGGTAGTTCAGCGTCGTCACCGCGCCCTTCAGCGTCAGGTCTTCGTACGGCGAGAAGTACGGGTGCCCGGCGATCGTCGGCACCTCTCCCAAGCGCGGTCCGACGCCGATCAAGAACGCCGGCTCCAGGATGGGCGCGAACATCGCGCGCTCGTGCATGAGCTGCTGGATCTTGTGCAGCATGGCCTCGCGCCGCTTCTTGTCCATCTCCTCGGCCTGGTCGCGAAAGAGCGCATCGATGTCCGGGTAGCCGCCGTACGACCGTTCTCTCGCCGGCAGCATACACCCGCCCTCACCGCCGATCAGCCGGGTTGCGCGACCATCAGCCCCACCGTCCGCCAGCTCCTCCGCCTCGATCTCGAGGCGCTCCTCGCCGAATGCGAACAGGCAGCCCGCGAGGACGGCGAGGCCGAGAGAGACGGCGATCCCGAGGAAGACCAAGCCGAGGAGGTCGACGGTGATCATGGGCGACGAGTCCTCCGGAGGTGGATCACGGTCCGGAGCGGCAGCTTCGGGTCGGCCCCGAGCAGGGCGCGGCCAAGTCCTCGGCACAACGGGCAGGGGAAGGTGGCGCGGAGCACGCGATCGCGGTGACCTCCTCCCCGAATCTAGCAACCCGGCCCGCGCGTCTCCTAATCTAGCCGGGAGCCGTTATCCACCGGGTTACCGATCCACCTCCTTGGAGGCGGGCGCGTGAGGCCGGGGCGGACCCGCCAGACCTCCGCCCTATGGCACACTGGCGCGGGAGGAAATGCTCATGGCCGACGGCGCGCGTATCGCGAACCCGCAGTACCTCGTCGAGACGGAGTGGCTGGCCGCGCACCTGGCGGATCCGGACCTCCGCGTCTTCGATTGCACGACCTACCTCGATCCCGATCCCGTCACCGTCTATGCGGCCCGAAGCGGCCGGCCCGACTGGGAACAGGGACATATCCCGGGCTCGGATCACCTCGACCTCCAGGGCGAGCTGTCGGATGTCTCGAGCCCGCTCCGCTTCACCATGCCGGCGCCCGAGCAGTTCGCCGCGGCCATGTCGCGGCATGGCGTGGGCGACCGGACCCGCGTGGTGCTCTACAGCGTCGGCAGCGTGATATGGGCGGCGCGCATCTGGTGGATGCTTCGGGCGTTCGGGTTCGACGACGTCGCCATCCTGAACGGCGGCCTCGACAAGTGGAAGGCCGAGGGCCGGCCGCTCTCGACCGAGCCGCCTCGGCATCCCGCGGCCCGGTTCGTGGCGAGGCCGCGCCCGGAGATGATCGCGACCAAGTCCCAGGTGGCCGCGGCGATCGCCGATCCGCGCGCCTCGGTCGTCAATGCGCTCACCGCGCGCCAGCACACGGGCGAGGGCGGCGTCCACTACGGTCGGCCCGGGCGCATCGCGGGCAGCGTGAACGTTCCCGCCCATCGCCTGGTCGACGGGGAGACCAAGGTGTTCCTGCCCGCGGGCGACCTCGCGGCGATGTTCGCGGAAACCGGCGCCGACCGGGCGGACAAGGTCATCACCTACTGCGGCGGCGGCATCGCGGCGAGCGCCGACGCCTTCGTCCTCGCCTTGCTGGGCCACGACAATGTCGCGGTCTACGACGGCTCGCTGTCGGAGTGGGTCAAGGACCCGGCCGCCCCCATGGAAACGGGCCCGGCCTGATCCCGCCGCCTGGATCGGAAGGGCCATCGACCGTCCCGACCCGGCCGGGGCGGATCTCTTCACCCGCTTCGAAGATGAGTTGACCATAGACTACGACCATGGTACAAGCCAGGCATGGACACCATGGCGATCTCGAAGTTCAAGGCAACCTGCCTGGCCACGCTGGAGCGGGTGCGCCGAACGGGTCGACCGCTGCGCGTCACGCGCTTCGGGAAGCCCATCGCCGACATCGTCCCGTCGTCTCCGGAACGCCGGCAACCCGAATGGCTCGGCTCGCTACGCGGGACGATCGAGATCCGTGGGGACATCTTGACGCCGTCGAGCGAGCTGGCCACGTGGGAAGCTCTCAAGTGAATCTGCTCCTCGACACGCACATCTGGCTGTGGAGCCACGCCGAGCCCGATCGCCTCAGCAAGCGGGTGGCGGGCGCGCTCGCCGACGACCTCAACCAACTGTGGCTGTCGCCGATCAGCATCTGGGAATTCCTCCTGCTCACCGAGCGCGGCCGAGTGCGCGTCCGCGGCGGGACACCGCCGGCCGAATGGGTGGAGGCAGCGCTGTCGCGCGCGCCCATGCACGATGCGCCACTCACGCGCGAGGTGGCGGTGCGCAGCCGGTCGGTGCGCCTCGATCACGAGGATCCCGCTGACCGGTTCCTGGCAGCGACGGCAGATGTCTACGAGCTGACGCTGGTCACGGCCGATGACCGCTTGCTCCGCGGGAAGGGCTTCCGGACGCTCGCGAACCGTTGAGCTACTACGGCCGCGTCAGCGCGCCGCCGGCTCGAGCGCCCGGCGCATCACGCTGAGCCCGACGCCGAGCCCCGCGGCCAGGCCGTCCTCGTTCATCTCGAACTCGGGGGCATGGTGCGGCGCCGGACGGCCGTGCGTCGGCTTGATCCCCACCCGGAAATAGCAGCCCGGCCGCGCGCGCAGGAAGAGGCTCATGTCGTCGCTCGCCATCACGAGCTGGCCTCCGTCGACCGCGCCCTCGCCCACCACGCTCTCCGCGCACTGCCGCACGAAGGCGCTCTGGGCGTCGTGATTCACCACCGTGGGCGTGGCGCCGCCCTCGAAGCGCACGCGCGCCTCGGTCCGGTAGGCCCGCGCGATGTCCGCGGCATAGGCGCCGAGCCGCTCCTTGAGCTGGGCGCGCACGTCGATCGCTGAACGTGCGGATCGTGCCGCGCATCGTCGCCGTCTCGGGGATGATATTGCCCTTGGTCCCGCAGAGGATCTGCCCGACCGTGACCACCGCGGTCTCCTGGGCGGCCACCTCGTGGGACACCAGGTGCTTGAGCCCGAGGAGGATATTCGCCGCGGCGGTCATCGGGTCGACGGACAGATGCGGCATGGCGCCGTGCCCGCCCTTGCCCACCACGACGATCTCGAAGTAATCGCATGAGGCCATGCTGGGCCCGGGCCGCACCTCGACGTGGCCCGCCGCGGTGAGCGTCGTGAGATGGAGCCCGTACACCTCGTCCACGTGCGGGTCGTCGAGCACGCCCGCCGCGATCATCGGCTCGGCACCGCCGATGACCTCCTCCGCGGGCTGGAAGATGAAGACGGACGTGCCCGCGACCTCCGCGCGGCGCGCGGACATGATCTCGGCCATCGTGATGGCGATCGCCGTGTGCCCGTCGTGGCCGCACGCGTGCATCACGCCCTTCGTCCCCGACGTGAACGGCGCCTCGAGCCGCTCGGTGAGCGGCAGCGCGTCGATGTCGGCCCGCCAGGCGATGGTGCGGCCCGGCCGGTCGCCGTGGAGGATGCCGACCACGCCCGGTGCCCGCGATCCCCGTCCGCACCTCGAGCTTGGCGCCGTGCAGCCGCTCGGCGATGACCTCGGCGGTGCGCCGCTCCTGGAACGACAGCTCGGGATGGCGGTGGAAGTCCCGCCTGAGCGCGATGAGCCCGTCCTGCCGCTTGTCCACTTCCTGCGACCACTCGATCGCCGTCTTCGCCATGGCCGGGTCCTCCGCTCGTCGGTTTGGGAACCCGCCGAGTCTACCCCAGATCGCGGCCCAGGGCGCGAGCGGGCGCTACGGAGCCTGGATCGGCGTGAGCGGCGCCGATCGAGGCCGGCGCGCAGGCCGACGGGCGCCCCGGTCCGGTAGCGAGTGACCGGGGCTGCGTTCCATCGCCTGTGCTGGGCTTCGATCCCGCCTCGCCCGACGGTTAGCATCCACGCGTCCAGCGCGCTGCCGGCCTCCGCCCGGCTCGCGCACCGCGCTCTCGCGAGTCGGTGCACGCTCCGCGATCGGGACACCGCGCCGCCGCGCCGACTCCGCCGTCGCCTCACCCCAGTTCCGTCCGACTCGTGGACAACCATGCCCTGGGCCGGAGCCGGCGCCGGAGCCGACGGGGCAGTGGAAATCGCATCGGAGGCCCGGGGCGCTGATACCGGGCTTCGCGCCGATGGACCGATCAGGTCGGCAAACGACACAAACGCCCCGATGACCGCGGCCGCCAGCGTGACGGCTCCTGCGCCCAATGCCAGCCGCAGCCCCCTCCCGGTGCGCCTGGGCTCGATTGGGATGATGGCTGCCGCCAAGTCGTGGTCGGACCCCGGGACGGATGCTGTGTCTTTCGGCCTCGGCCAGGGCGGACCGAGGTCGCGGTCGAGCTGGCGGCGGATCTCCTCGATCGCCCGCCTGTCCTGGTCGGTGAGCGGCGGCTCGTCGGCGTACTTCATCGCAAGGCCCCCTCTGCAGCGGTCGTCTGCGCCTTCTTGCTGCAACGCGAGTGCCGCCGGCACGCCCTCGCCGCGGCGTCTCGCGCTGCGATGTTCGTTGGGGCTGCAACGTGGGCCATGCCTCATCACCGCCTCCGACCATGTAACCCTTACTATGTATTTCCTGCTTGGGGAGGACGAGCTGGGACCGCGATCGGAGCCTTCGTCGGCTGGGCGGCGCCGTGGAGCGCGACGGCTGGGATTGGCGAGCTGCCTCGATTCCGGCCGGCGGCCTCCCGGGCGGCGCACGAGATAGACCGACTCGACCGCCCGTCGCCAACATACGTGACGATCGCTATGCTTGACCGGCCATGACGGGCGATGTACATACATCATATGGTCAGAACACAGCTCTATCTGGATGAGGCCATCCATCGTCGCCTGAGCGGACTCGCGCGCAAGCAGGGCCGCACGATCTCCGAGCTAGTCCGCGACGCGCTGGTCAGAACCTACGGAGCACCCGGCGCGGACCAGCGACGCTGCCAGCCTCCGCGCGATCGAGGGTCTATGGCGCAATCGGAAAGACATCGCCGACACCGACGAGTACGTGAGACACCTTCGCCGCGATACGCGCCGTCTCCGCGGCCCGAGGGCGTAGCTGGCGTGCTCCGGACTCGGACATCGTCATCGAGATCCTTCGGGGACGTGCGAGCATCGCCGAAGGTCTCGCGGCGGCTGAGATCACAGGAATCCCGACCTATTGCTGCGCGATCACCTGGGCCGAGATAGGCGCCGGCCTGCGGCCGGGAGAAGAGGCCGCCACCGAGGACTTCTTCCAGGCACGTGGCGAGGTCGTGATCGACGCAGCCACAGGCCGGCGCGCCGGCGCATATCTGTCGCGCTATGCAAGGTCTCACAACGTCGAGATCGCGGATGCGCTCATCGCCGCCGCGGCGAGCACGGCCGGACTCTCGCTCTGGACGCTCAATCGAAAGCACTACCCCATGGAGGACCTCCGGCTCTACAATCCGCCCCGCACATGACTCTCGCTTCGAGGAGACGGACATGGCCACGGTGATGGCGGGCGGGAACAACGTGGGAACGCTTCCCCAGGCGACCCGGCGCGATTTCTCCGGCGTCGACTACGACGAGGCGATGCGCCGCGCGCGGGCCCTGGTGCCGACGCTGCGCGAGCGCGCCCAGCAGAGCGAGGACGCGCGCGTGCTCCTGCGCGACAACGAGCAGCTCCTGCACGAGACGGGCCTCTTCCGCTTCCATCAGCCCAAGGCCTTCGGCGGGATGGAGCTGCCCTTCGTGGCCGTGGTGGACATCGTGGCCGAGCTCGGGCGCGGCTGCCCGTCCACCGCGTGGAACGTCGGCAACCTGGGCTGCGCATCACTGGATCCTCGCGTTCTACGACCCGGAGACGCAGCACGAGGTCTGGGACGCCAACCCCGACGCGCTCATCGCCTCGTCGATCGCGCTCGCCGCCGGGCGCGCCCGGCAGGCCGACGGCGGCTTCGTGGTCAGCGGGCGCTGGCCGTTTTCCTCCGGCGTCGACAACTCCGAGTGGAACATGCTCGCCGTCACCGTCTACGGCGACGACGGCAAGACGCCCCTCGACTGGCGCCTGTGCCTGGTGCCCAAGGGCGACTACGAGATCATCGACACGTGGCAGGCGATGGGGATGGTCGGCACGGGCAGCAAGGACATCGCGGTCACGGAGCGCTTCGTGCCCGAGCGCCGCGCGCTGCCGCTCGTGCGCTGCCGCGGCGGGCTCGAGCATCCGGGGGCCGCGCTCAACTCCGGCGCGCTCTTCCGCATTCCCGTGGTGGCCTCGGCCGGACATCCCCTCGGCTCGGCCGCGCTCGGCGCCGCCGCAGGGCGCCTATGACCTCTTCCTCGAGAGCGATGGCCAAGCGCGCGGGCACCTATACCGGCGCGAAGGTCGCCGACTTCCAGGCCGTGCAGATCAAGGTGGCGCGGGCGCGGTGTCTCATCGACTCGGCCCGCGATCTCATGCGCCAGTCGGCCATCGAGTTCCAGCGCGCGGCGGAGCACGACGAGGTGCCGGACCTCGAGACCAAGCTGCGCTTCCGCGCCCACTCCGCCTTCGCCGTCAACCAGGCGCGCGAGGCGGTCGAGACGCTCTGGTCGTGCTACGGCGCCAACGGCATCTACACCCGCGATCCGCTCCAGCGGCACCTGCGCGACGTGCTCGCCATCAACCAGCACTTCTCGTTCAACTTCGACATCGCGGGCGCCGCCTACGGTCTCGTGGCGCTCGGCGGCAGCTTCGCCAGCCCAACGATGTGACCGTACCGATTCCAGCTACCAGGAGCCTGTCGGAGAAGCTCGGCTAGAGCGAGGAGAAGGGTCCAGCTGCGAGGCGGCGCCCGATGGCCGCACGCGAGGCGTACTCTCTGTACGTTGAGCGTGCGGTCGAGGGCGCCGTACCTCCGCAGATGGGCCCTTATCATCGCTCTAGCCACGGAAAAGGAACACCATGACCGCTGAGACGGCACCGGCCGCCGCACCCCGCCACTGGACGTCGCCCGCGCGCTCGCGCCCGCATCCGCGCGCGGGCCGATGAGATCGAGGCGGCGCGGCAGCTCCCCGCCGATCTCGTCATGGAGATCGCGCGCGCCGGGTTGTTCAAGGTCGCGGTGGCCGAGGCGGCCGGCGGCCTGGGCGCCGACATCCTCACGGCGCTGCACGTCATCGAGGAGGTGGCGCGGGCCGACGGCTCGACGGGATGGTGCCTGGCCATGGGGGTCAATACCTTCCGCCAGAGCGCCCAGTTCTCGCCCGAGGTGCGGCGCCTCATGTTCCACAGCGATCCGATCGGTGTCTCCGCGGGATCGGCCAACCCGCGGGGCCGCGCCGTCGCCGTGCCGGGCGGCTATCGCGTCACCGGCCACTGGTTCTTCGCGAGCGGCTGCATGCACTCCTCCTCGCTCCACGGGGCGTGCAAGGTCTTCGACGGTGACGCGCCCCGCCGCTTGCCCAATGGCGACCAGGAAGTGCGGATCGCCTACTTCTACCCGAAAGCCGGCGCGCGCATCCTCGATACCTGGAACGTCAGCGGCATGCGGGGCACCGGCAGCCACGACATCGAGGTCGACGAGCTGTTCGTGCCCGACGAGCACACCTTCTCCGCGCTCGAGCGCCGGACGCGGGTCACGGGGCCGATCAACCGCATCCACGGCTTCGACCTGGCGGGCTGCGCCTTCGCCTGCGTCGGGCTCGGCGTCGCCCGCGCGGCCATCGACGCGCTGGTGGAGCTGGCCTCTGCCAAGGTCCCGCGCTCCTCCTCCGACCTGCTGCGCGAGCGGGCCGCGGCACAGGCCCGGGTGGCCGAAGCCGAGGCATTGCTGCGCTCCGGCCGAGCCTACCTGTTCGACGTCGTCCGCGAGATGTGGGAAACCGTGCTCGCCACGCGGCCCATCACCGAGCGCCAGCGCTCCGACCTGCGGCTGGCGATGACGCATGCCGCCCAGAGCGCCGCCAAGGCCACGCACCTGGTCTGCGAGACGGCCGGCACCACGTCGATCTTCACCGGCCACCCGCTGGAGCGCTATGCGCGCGATGCCGAGGTCGTCACCCGCCACAACCAGCTCCAGTTCGTCAACTACGAAGCCGTGGGCCGCACGCTCTTCGGCCTCGAATCGAACAGCCCGCTGTTCTAGGTCATCGGATGGGGCCTCGACGGCCCCTCCGAGCCTGCCCAAACTCGAATCGACTGCGCCGGCGAAGCCGGCGCTCGAAGCGGAACGCCAGACGCTGACAGCCGAACTCACGTCGCTTACTCCGACACCCTTCTGGCCGTAGACGGCGGCGCTCCCGCCCGTGATATAAGCGTGCGGCGTCAGCGGTTCCACTTGGGCCTCGGAGCGGAGGGACGACGATGAGTCTGACGACGCGGCGAACCATCTTGAAGGGCCTCGCCGGTGCCGGCGCCGCGACGGCCGTCTCCGGATTCCCCTTCGTGAACCGCCTGGCCCTCGGCCAGCAATCGCTGAAGCTCGGCGTCGTCGTCCCCATGACGGGGCCGATGGCGCTGGAAGCCCAGGAGATGCTCGCCGCCACCCAGATCGCCGTCGAGGACGTCAACGCCGACGGCGGCGTCATGGGCCGGAAGGTCGAGACCGTCATCCGCGACTCGGAGTTCAAGCCCGAGGTGGCCAAGCGCAAGGCCACCGAGCTGATCGAGGTGGAGAAGGCGGCGTTCCTCGTCGGCGCCATCGTCGGCTTCGAGGGCATCGCGATGGCCGAGGTCGGCTGCAAGAACGACGTGATCGTCAGCTTCTTCGGCCAGAATTTCCTGACCATCAAGGGCAAGATGTGCAAGTACCAGTTCGGCAACAACCTCTCGCCGTACCAGACGGCCGCGGCGGCGGCGCACTTCGTCGCCCAGCAGAAGATGGGCAAGAAGTGGCACATGCTCGCCAACAACTACTCGTGGCCGCAGATGTTCGAGCGCGCGTACTCGCTCGTGGCCAAGCAGGTCGGCGCGGAGTGGACGGGCGTGACGTGGGCGCCGCTCGGCACGCGCGACTTCCTGCCGTTCCTGCCGAAGGTCGCGGCGGCGAAGGCCGACGTCGTCTTCATCACGACGTGGGCCGCCGACCAGGTGGCGTGCGCCAAGCAGGTGCAGGAGTTCGGGCTGGCGAAGCAGTCGCAGGTCATCCACTCCATCACCGAGCTGACGTTCGCGGAGGCCGCGGGCAAGGGCGTCTACGAGAATTTCTACGCGGGCATGCCGTGGTACTGGTCCCTGAAAGACCAGTACCCGGCGGCCAAGAAGTACTACGACCGGCACTACGCGCTCCGCAAGCGCGCGCCGAGCGGCTACACGGCGTCGACCTATTCCACCGTGCGGGTCCTCCTCGACACCGCGCGCGAGGTGAAATCGCTCGAGACCGACAAGGTCACGCGCGCGCTCGAAGGGCGGAAGTTCCAGTACCTGAAGGGCCCCGAGCAGATCCGCGCCTGCGACCACGTGAACATCCAGGACGTGTACCTCTGCAAGGGCAAGTCGGCCGCCGGGATGAAGGACGGGTGGGACTACTTCGACATCGTCCAGGCCGTCGGCGGCGAGGCGACCGCCGAGTCCTGCGAGGGCGAGGGCTTCGATCCGAAGAAGCCCTCAGTCAGTCAGCAGATCTGAGGGCCCGGCAGATCTGACGCTCTTCGGCTACCCGCTCGAGATCTGGTACACCCAGCTCTTCATCGGTCTGGTGAACGGCTGCATCCTCATCCTCGTCGCCCTCGGGCTGTCGATCGTGTTCGGGCTCATGGGCATCATCAACTTCGCCCACGGGGTCTTCTACATGCTCGGCGCCTACGCGGGCTGGCTCACGGTGCACCTCACCGGGAACTTCTGGCTCGCCCTGGCCGTGGCGCCCGTCACCGTCGGCCTCCTCGGCGCCCTCGTGGAGCGCGGCGTGCTCAAGCGCATCTACGGAACCAAGAACGCGAACTTCGCGGGCGTGCTGGTGACCTACGGCCTCGCCATCATGATCCCCGATCTGGTGCGCATGACCTTCGGCCGGCCCGGCAAGCCCTTCGCGGTGCCGCAGGTCCTGACCGGCTCGCTGTTCCAGCTCGGCGCCACCGAAGTCCACGGCTACCGCGTGTTCATCCTGCTCGTGACGGCGGTGCTCTTGCCGCTCCTGTGGCTCCTGCTCAACAAGACCAATCTCGGCCTCGTCATCCGCGCCGGCACCAGCGACAACCTCATGGTGCAGCTCCTCGGCATCAACGTGGCGCGCACGTGGACCATCACCTATTCGCTCGGCGCCGCGCTCGCCGCGCTGGCCGGCGTGATCACGGCGCCTCTCGTGGCCGTCGCGCCGGAGATGGGCGGCCTCGTGCTGATCGAGTGCTTCATCGTCACGGTGGTCGGCGGGATGGGGAGCTTCCTCGGGGTCGTCGCGGGCGGGCTCCTCATCGGCCAGACGCTGGCGCTCACCGGCATGGTCTACGACGTGCTCGCGGACGTCGTCATCTATCTCATGATGGCCCTCGTGCTGCTCGTGCGCCCGCGCGGACTCTTCGGTCAGGAGGGGATGTCCGAGGAGTGAGAGGGATCCTCCTGGCCGCGCTGGTGCTGGCCACGGCGCCGCTCTACGCCGACTACACGCCGTTCTACCTCGGCCTGCTCACCGAGGTCCTCGTCTTCGGGCTCTTCGCGCTGGCGTACGACGTGCTCCTCGGCCATGCCGGGGTGCTGTCCCTCGGGCATTCGGCCTTTCTCGGCGTGGCCGCCTACGTCACCGGCATCCTGCTCGCGCGCTACCACGCGCCGCTCGAGCTGAGCATCCTGGCCGGCGCCGTCGGCGGCCTCCTGACCGCGCTGGTCCTCGGTGTCTTCGTGCTGCGCAAGCGCGGCGTCTACCTGGCGATGCTGACGCTGGCGCTGTCACAGGTCTTCTACTACGTCGTCCTCATGTGGACGCCGGTCACCGGCGGCACCGACGGCCTCGGCAACCTGCCGATTCTCTACCTGAGCGAGCCCCTCGGCTGGCGGCTGTCGAAGCGCCCGGTCACGCGGTACTACGTGATCGCCGCCATCATCGTCGTCGCGATGCTGGCGATCCGCCATCTGCTGCGCTCGCCCTCGGGCGCGCGATGCGCGCGGTGAAGGCCAACGAGACGCGCGCGGCGGCGTGCGGCTACGACACCCGCCGCGTCAGGCTCGTGGCCTTCGCGATCTCGGGCTTCTTCTCGGGGCTGGCCGGCGCGCTGCTCACGGTCGTGCTCGAGTTCGTGCCGATCGAGAACATCCACTGGCAGATGTCGGGCACCGTCCTGATCATGACGCTGTTCGGCGGGACGGGCACGCTGCTCGGCCCGTTCGTCGGCGCCGGCGTCTTCATCTGGATGCGCGATTTCCTCAGCAAGCACCTCGAGTACTGGGAGGTCTTCGTCGGCGGGGCCTTCGTGCTCATCGTGCTCTTCTTTCCCGACGGCATCGTCGGCACGCTGGCGCGGCTCGTCGGCCGGCGCCGGGCGGTGCCGGTCAGCGCGCTGGAGGACCGCCTGCCGGAGCCCGCACGGCTGGTGAGCAGCGGCGCCGCGCCGCGGACGACGGCGGCGCGCGTCTGCTCGAGAGCCGACGGCCTCACCAAGGCGTTCGGGGGCTCACCGCCGTCAACCGCGTCGACTTCCAGGTGCACAAGGGCGAGCTGCGCTCGGTCATCGGCCCCAACGGCGCGGGCAAGACGACGTTCTTCAACCTCCTCACCGGCGTCCTGCCCCCGTCGAGCGGCCACATCCTGTTCAAGGGCGAGGACATCACCGGGCTGCCGGCGCACGCCGTCTCGCGCCTCGGCATCGCGCGCTCCTACCAGGTCACGAATATCTTCGGCGACCTCACCGTCTTCGAGAACGTCCGCATCGCCGCCCAGTCGCGCGTCACCCACTACCGCTTCTGGGGCAATGCCGACCGGCTCGCGGCGGTGAACGAGCGCGCCGAGGAGATCCTCCGACACCTCGGGCTCTCCGCCAAGCGGCACGCCCGCGGCGCCGAGCTGTCGCACGGCGAGCAGCGCTATCTCGAGATCGGCATCGCGCTGGCGACCGACCCGGAGTTCCTCTTGCTCGACGAGCCGACGGCCGGCATGAGCCCCGACGAGACGCAGCGGACGGCGGCCTTCGTGCGCAAGCTCGCCGGCCACGTCACCATCGTGGTGGTGGAGCACGACATGGAAGTCGTGATGGGCATCTCCGACCGCATCACCGTGCTCAACTACGGCGAGGTCCTCGCCGAGGGCACGCCGGCGGAGATCCGCGAGAACGCGGACGTCCGCCGCGTCTACCTGAGGGACTGAGCCGGCCATGCTCCGGGTCGAGGGCGTCGACGCCTACTACGGTCTGAGTCACGTGCTGCAGGGCGTGTCGCTCACCGTCGAGGCCGGCGAGGCCGTCGCCCTGCTCGGCCGCAACGGCGCCGGCAAGACGACGACGCTCAAGACGATCATGGCCGTGGTGCGCGCGCGGCGCGGCCGCATCACGTGGAACGGCGCCGACATCACGGGCCTGGCGCCGTACCGCATCGTGCAGCTCGGCATCGGCTATGTCCCGGAGGAGCGGCGGATCTTCCCCAACCTGAGCGTGTACGAGAACCTCAAGATGGCGCGGCTCCACGTCGACGGCGGCCGGCGCATGGACGACTACCTGGCGCGGGTCGTCGAGCTGTTCCCGCCGCTCGCCGAGCGCCTGTCCAGCAAGGGCAAGACCCTGAGCGGCGGCGAGCAGCAGATGCTGACGATGGCGCGGAGCCTCGGCACGGAGCCCCGGCTCCTGCTCATCGACGAGCCCACGGAAGGCCTCATGCCCGCCTTCGTCGAGACGATCAGCCGGACGATCCTCGAGATCCAGCGCCAGGGCGTCGCCGTGCTCCTCGTCGAGCAGAACACGCGCCTCGCGCTTCAGGCCACGCAGCGCGTCTACCTGATCGAAAAGGGCGTGATCAAGCACGAGGCGCGCTCAGCCGACCTCGCGAACGACGCGGAGGCGCGCCACCGCTACCTGGGGTGTGAGGCGGCCTTGCGTCCGGTCACCTCAGGCCCCGCCGATCCACTGCCGGCGAGGCAGAACCTATCGGCGCGAGGGGGCCGGCACGGCGGGCCGCGTAGTGGCTCTCGCCCAACACACCAGGGACACGGGCGACGGGTCCAGATGTCGAGCACTTCCGACCACTCCTTCGCAACGCCACCTGCTGGAAGACCGCCACGACATCCGCACCGTTTGCAAGAGCTCCTCGGGCACCGGGACGTACGCCACCACGCAGATTTACACCCGCGTCCTCAATCGCGGACCGTCGGGCGTCGAGAGCCCGGCGGATCGGTTGCCAGGCCTCTGATGGCTCCCAGTCCGACATGCGCATGGGCCCCGGATATCCAGACCTATGCTTTGATCGTTTATCCGAGACCGCGCGTATCCTGTATCCGGGGCTCCATGTATTTCCGCTGGCCTTACCGGGCGTCGACCGCAACATCCTGTTCTTGCGTCCCTCATGAGGAAAATCTGATCGACCGGGGCCCCGGCTACATGCAGAGTCACCCGTGCTACGTTGTTCCACAGAATTCTAGTTCGGCGGACATGCAATGAGAAATACGCTTGCTTGATCATCGGCCGTCTTGGCTCCTGGTGACCTTCCCGGACAGCGCTGCGCGACGGAGGGCTGAGGCAGGACGCGTATGCCCGATCCGACGCCGGGTACCGAAGCGGCCATACCGGGTAGACGCCGAATGGAACCGCGCCGTCTTTGCCCGCCGCACCGGGCAGGTGGCCGCGTTCCTCGCGCCGCATCTGCGAGCCGGGATGCGACTCCTCGACTGCGGGTGCGGTCCCGGCTCGATCACCGTCGACCTCGCCCACGCGGTGGCGCCAGGCGAAGCGATCGGCATCGATCTGCGAGAGGACGCCCTGGCGCATGGGCGCGCGCTCGCCCGGGAGCGAGAGGATCGCGAATGTCACGTTTCAGGCGGCGAGCGTCTATCAGCTGCCCTACGCTGACGGCTCATTCGACGCGGCATTCGCGTGCGCAGTCCTCCAACACCTGGCCGCGCCGCTCGCGGCGCTCAAGGAGATGCGGCGGGTGCTGAAGCCAGGAGGAGTGATCGGCATCGTGGACGGGTCTTCGACGATCACCTTTCGGTACCCGACGAACCCGCTCCTGGAAGCGTGGGACAGGCTGCGGGCGCTCGAGCGCGAGGCACAACACGGGCCGTCCGTCGGATGCGCTCCAGCTGCGTGCCCTCCTGCGAGAGGCAGGCTTCGCGCGGACTCAAGCGTCGGGCGACATGGCCACGGAAGCCGGACCGCCTGCTGGCTCGCTCGAGGAGACACGCAGAGTCGCGCAGAACCACTTGATTCGGCTGCGCGGCGTGCTCGGAGAGTTGGCGATTGCCGCAGGGCTGGACGACGAAGCAAGAGCTGGAGCAGATCGCCGACGCCCTCATCGCCTGGGGTGAGGCTCCCGATGCGTTTACGCTCGACCCGCCTTCATGGCGATCGGCTGGGTCTGAGCAGAGCGTTCCTACATGAGTCTGAGACATGTCCACGCCGGGCCGCCGAACATCATGTTGGAGCGGACGTTGGCTCGCATTCGCTCGCCGCGGCCGCTCAACAATGGACGTTAGGCGGACAGGACCCATCCGATGGCATCGACTCCCGATCATCAGGGTAGCGACTTGGGCGATGCTCGGCGTCTTCCTCGCCGGTGGTGTGTTGGTCACAGCTCCGGGACTGGGTCGATGCCATGCCCACGAACCGAGGCGCTGCTCTACTTGTGGGCAGGGGAGATCACCAGCCCCCGGACAAGTCAGGTGCTCTACCGCTACGTCGGCAAGGCGAAGGATGGTGCGGGACGGTCACTCTCCGGCTACGAGCGCAACGTGCGCAAGCTGCTCGCGGATCGTCCGTACCGCACCCGGGCCCGGTGGGGCGTCACTCGTACGATACACCTTGTAGAACGTACGTATGGGCGGTATCGTGACGTTCGGAGGTGTTGGTATGGCTGATCCCACGAGACTGACGGCGTCGAAACTCCGGGCGAACGTCTACCGCGTGCTCGATCAAGTCCTCGAGACGGGTGTGCCGGTCGAGATAGAACGGCATGGGCGGCGGCTGAGAATCATCGCGGAGAAGTCGGGGAAACGGCCGCCCCCGGCAAGCTGACACGCCTCAAGCCCAGGAAACTCCTGCGAGGCGACCCCAAGCACTCGTGCACATCGACTGGTCTCGCGAGTGGCGGCCTTGATCTACGCCGACACTCATGTAGTCGCCTGGCTGTACGCCGGCCGGCCCGATCTCATTCCGCCGCGCGCACGAAGGCTCATCGAGGACAATCCGGTGCTCGTCTCACCGATGGTCGCCCTGGAGCTCGAATATCTCTTCGAAACCGGCCGCATTAGCGAGCCGGCGCGCGTTGTTCTTCAGGCCCTGGGTCGAGACATCGGTCTGCGCCTCTGCGACCTTCCATTCGCCGACGTGGCCGGGGCGGCGATGCGCCAATCCTGGACCCGCGACCCCTTCGACCGCATCATCGTGGCGCAGGCCGCCCTGCGGCGCACTTCTCTGATCACCAAGGATGCGGACATCCGCGCCCACTACGATCGAGCGCTCTGGGGCCGCTGAGCCTCGGGCTGGCGGTTACGGCAGGATGTCGGAGACCGGGATGCGCGCAGCCGGCGCGGCGAGGGGCGCGGCGGATGCCCCGGGCGCAAGGATCTCCAGCGACGCGTAGCGCCAGCCAAACCGGGTCGTGGGATCCAGGATCGGCTCGCGGTATATCTCCAAGACACGCTCGACGAGGTTCAGGATCCAGTAGTCGGCGACGCCAGCTCGCGCGTAGAGGCTTCCCTTGTGCTCCCGGTCCAGCGAGAGGCTCGATTCGGCGACCTCGACAACGAGCGCCGGCCGGGCGGGGTGCTCGCGGCTGTAGTCTCGGCGCGAGCCGCGGGTGACGGCGACGTCGGGTTCCGGCTCCGAGTCGTCTGTGAGCGCGATCGGCCCCTGGGATCGTACGAGCCAGCCGGGTCCGAGCGCGGCGCGGAGGGCGTCCTCCACGAGCCCAATGGCCGTGTAGTGCGCGCTTCCCTGAGGCTCGCTCACCATCAGCTCGCCCCCGAGCAGCTCAACGGGCTCGCCGGGGTGAAAGACGCCGATCTCGATCAAGCGCTCGTACTCCGCGCGCGTCCACCTGCGGAGACGGGTGCGATAAGTCGCCATGGCGGAGGCTACCGCCCGCGCCGAATGACGTCAATGTCGCAAGGGTGGACACCCATGCCCTGCCCGACGGCTGCAGCGCCCGGTGTTCCGAAGGCTGGTCCTACAGCTTCCCAGCGCGCGCAGGATCACCTCGGGCGTCATCGGCACGCGCGTGACGCGCGCGCCGAGCGGGCTCAGCGCGTCGTTCACCGCGTTCAGCACCGCGCCCGGCGCGCCCGCCACGCCGCCCTCGCCCGCGCCCTTGAAGCCGCCCTCGGAGTAGGCGGTCGGCGTCTCGACGTGGGCGACCCCGATGTCGGGCAGCTCCACCGCCATCGGGACGAGGTAGTCCATCATCGTCGTCGTCAGGAGCTGGCCCTGCTCGTCGTACACGCAGTGCTCGAAGAGCGCGTCGCCGAGGCCGTGGGCGACGCCGCCGCGCACCTGCTCGTCCACCAGCATCGGGTTGATGATGCGCCCGCAGTCCTCCGCCACCCAGTGGCCGAGGAGCTTCACGAAGCCGGTGTCCACGTCGACCTCGACGTGGGAGATCTGCACGCCGTTCGTGTAGGCGAGCGGCTGATGGCGGGGCACGTAGTGCCGCGTCACCGTCAGCTCGGACTGGAAGTCCTTCGGCAGCGTATCGGGGCGGAAGTACGCGACGCGGCCCAGCTCGGACAGCGGCAGCGCGCCTCGCCGGTGCGCGCGTCGACGATCTGCCCGCCCCGGATGTCGAGGGCGAGCGCGTCGACCTCGAGCACGACCGCGGCGACCTTCAGGATGTTCTCCTTCAGCGCCTTGCCCGTCAGGAGCGTCGCCTCGCCGCCGATGCCGGCGCCGCGACTGCCCCAGGTGCCGCCGCCGTACGGCGTCACCATCGTGTCACCCGTCACGACCCGCACGTCCTCGATCGCCACGCCCACCGTCGCCGCCGCCACCTGGGCGAGGATGGTGTCGGTCCCCTGCCCCTGCTCGGTCACGCTGGCGAGCACGGTCAGCTTGCCGCTCGGCTCGAGGCGGATCGTCGTGCCGTCCTGCGATGAGATGCGCGCCCCGCCGGTGCCGTACGTCTGGGCGCCCGGCACCGTCAGGTCGATGAAGACGCAGAGGCCGAGCCCGCGGTAGACGCCGCGCGCGCGGAGCCGGTCGCGCTCGGCGCAGAGCGCGCGGTAGCCCGACAGCTCCAGCACCGCGTCGAGCGACTCCTCGTGCGAGAGCTTCTCGAAGAAGAGCCCGGTGGGCGCGGTGTACGGGTACATGTCGGCGGTCAGGAGGTTCCGGCGCCGCACGTCGACGGGATCGAGCGACAGCTCGCGCGCGACGCGATCGACCATCGCCTCCATGACGAGCGCGGCGACGGGGTGGCCGACGGCGCGGTACTGGGACATCGGCGTCTTGTTCTGGAGCACCACGCGGCCGCGCGCCTCGTAGTCGCGCAAGCGGTAGGGGCCGGGCGTGGTGCGCAGGATCTGGCCGCACTCGACGACGCTCGAGCGCGGATACATCGAGAAGGGGCCGACGGGGGCCAGGTCGTCGAGGCGCATCGCGAGGATGGTCCCGTCGCGCTTGACCGCGACCTCCGCGGTGACGCGGTGGTCGCGCGAGTGGATGTCCGTCTGGAACGACTCGATGCGATCGGCGAGGAACTTCACGGGCCGGCCGAGCATCACCGCCAGCGCGCAGGTCGCGATCTCGTCGGGATACGTGTGGATCTTGAGCCCGAACGAGCCGCCGACGTCCTTGTTGATCACGCGCACGCGGTGCTCGGGGATCCCGAGATGACGCGACAGGATGTCGTGCAGCATGTACGGCGCCTGGCCGGAGTGATAGACGGTCAGCGTCTCGTCGGCCCGATCATAGTCGGCCAGCACGACCCGCGCCTCGAGGCTCACCACCGTGTGGCGCCCGGTGTCGAAGGTGTCCTGGTAGACCGCGTCGGCCGATCGAAACGCCGCGTCCACGTCGCCCGATTTCACGCGCGTCTCGAGCACGAGGTTGTCGCCGAGCTCCGGATGGATGAGCGTCGCGCCGGGCGCCAGCGCGGCCTCGGCGTCCACGACCGGCGGCAGCGGCTCCCACGTCACGCGCACGCGCGCGCAGCCGTCCTCCGCGAGGGCGCGCGACTCCGCCACCACCGCGACCACCGGCTCGCCCTGCCACACCGCCTTGTCCAGCGGCCAGCGGATACTGGGGCGCGGACTTCATGCCGGGGTAGTTCTTCAGCACGCCCACCCACGGCTCGCAGCGCGCCGCCAGCTCGCGGCCGGTGACCACGGCGACCACGCCCGGAAGCGCCGCCGCCTGCGCGGTGTCGATGGCGGCGATGCGCGCGTGGGCATGGGGCGATCGCACGAAGGCCGCGTGCAGAAGGCGCGGGATGACGACGTCGTCCGTGTACGTGCCCCGGCCGGCGACGAGCCGCGCCGTCTGGGGCCGCACGACCGAGCGGCCGATGTAGCTGCCGTTCGCGGGAGCGGCCGGTCGCGGGTGCGGCGCTCGGCATGATCGGCCCGCCCGCCGTGGCCGGAGCGCCCCGACGGCGCTCCGCCGCGCGCAGGACGGCCTGGACGATGGCGTGATAGCCCGTGCAGCGGCAGTAGTTGCCGCCGAGGGCCTCCCGGATGGCCGCCGGATCGGGATGGGGCTGTCGCGCGAGCAACTCGTGCGCCGTCAGCAGCATGCCCGGCGTGCAGAACCCGCACTGCAGCGCGTTCTCCGCGCGGAAGGCGTGCTGCAGGTCGGCGATCGCGCCGCTCTCGGCGAGGCCCTCGATCGTCTCCACCCGGCAGCCGTCGGCCTGGGCGGCGAGCATCAGACAGCCGCGCACCGGCGTGCCGTCCACGCGCACGGTGCACGCGCCGCAGACGCCGTGCTCGCAGCCCACGTGCGAGCCCGTGAGCCCCAGCTCGTAGCGGAGAAAGTCGACCAGGTTCTGGCGCGCCTCGACCTCTCGGGTCACCGGCGCGCCGTTGACGGTCAGCGCGATCCTCACGAGCCGCCCTCCGCCAGCCGGCTCACGACGCGAGCGAGCAGCACCCGGGCCAGATGACGGCGCAGCGCCGGGGAACCGTGGATATCACCAGGCGGATCGAGGTCGCCGTCGAGGGCGCGGCCGGCCGCGGCCAGCGCCATCGGCGTCCGCGCGCCGGCCGATCAGCGCGGCCTCGGCGGCCCGGGCGCGGACGGGCTTCGTGCCGACGCCGAAGAACACGAGCCGAGCCTCGGCAACCGCCTCGCGCTCGAGGCGCACACCCGCGGCCAGGCCCGCGAGCGCGAAGTCGCCGTGACGGCGCGCCAGCTCCTCGAACCCCCAGCGCCATCCGGCCGCCGCGCGCGGCACCGCGATCGCGGTGACGATCTCCCCGGCTCGAGCGCGGTCGTGTAGATGCCGCGAAAGAAGTCCGCCGCCGCGATGTCCCGTCCACCGCGGCGGCCGGTGACGCGGATCGTCGCCTCCAGCGCGACGGCGCAGGCCGGAAGCTCGGCCGCGGGGTCGGCCAGCGCCAGGCTTCCACCGACGGTGCCGCGCGTCCGGATCGCCGCGTGGCCGACATGCGGGATCGCGGAGGCGATCAGCGACGCGTGCTCGGTCACGAGCGCCGAGCGCTCGAGCGCCTCTTGCCGCACGAGCGCGCCGATCTCCAGCCCTTCGGGCGTCGCGCGGATCGCGTCGAGGCCGGGCAGCCGGTTGATGTCGATCACCGCCCGCGGCGTCACGAGGCGCATGTTGAGCGTGGGCACGAGGCTCTGGCCCCCGGCGAGAATGCGGCCGTCGTCCCCGTACCGATCGAGGAGATCGAAGGTCTCCGCGAGGGAGGCCGGCCGGTGATACTCGAACGGGGCGGGCTTCATGCCGGCCTATCCTGCCTCAGCGGCGTGACGAGGTAAAGAGGCTTCCACCGCGGTTCCCGCGTACTGTCTGACCCAGGAGGAGCCATGAAGAAGAAGACACAGGGCGTGAAGAAAGACATGGTGCGCGCCGAGGTGCGGAATCTGGTCCACGGCCCGTCGTACATGACCTTCGAGGACGCCGTCGCCGACTTCCCCATGAAGCACATCAATACCCGACCGCCGAACATTGCGTACAGCCCGTGGCATCTCCTCGAGCACATGCGGCTGGCGCAACGAGACATCCTCGACTACATCCGGGACGCCGACTATCGCGCGCCGAAGTGGCCCGAGGACTACTGGCCGCGGGTGGAGGAGGAGGCCGACGCGAAGGCCTGGAAGAAGACAGTGGCCGCGTTTCTGCGCGATCGCGCCGCGCTCGAGAAAATCGCCGCGAACCCCCGAACCAGCCTGGCGGCGCCGCTCCCTACGCGCGGCAGCACACGCTCATCCGAGAGCTGGCGATCGCATCCGAGCACAACACGTTTCACATCGGCGAGTTCGCGATTCTCCGCCAGGTCATGGGGACGTGGCCGGCGCGCCGCTGACCGATTGATCCAGCAGCCCAGAGGAGATCTGAAATGGAGGTGTTCATCTTTGCGCGATTTCACGCGCGTCCCGGCAACGAGGGCGCCGTGGCGGATGCGTTGCTCGACGTCCTCGCTCCTTCGCGCGAGGAGCCGGGCTGCCTGAGCATTCACGCGTTTCGGTCGATGCGCGACCCGCGACTGTTCTACATTCATTCGCGCTGGAAGGATGAAGCGGCGTTCGAATGTCACGCCGGCTTGCCGCATACGCTGCGCTTCGTCGAACGCGTGGCGCCGCTGATCGACCACCCTCTCGACGTCACCCGTGCCGGGCAAATCGGCTAGCAGGCTGCTGAAAGCCTCCTGCGGCTCTTTCAGCCGCCGGACGCGCACAAGGCGCGGGCCGGCATGATCACTCGATCCTGCACGCCGTACTTCTCGAGCGTGTCCTGCCGCAGCTCGAGGCCGAGCCCGGGCTCGTCCGGAACCGCCATGAACCCGTCGACGATCTCCGGGCGCGCCCGAAACAGCTCGAACCAGAGGGGATCGCGGGTCGGATCGGCGAAGGACTCCAGGATGAAGCCGGTCGGGCTCGCCGCCACGGCGTGGACGTGGATCTGCGGATCGTGGTGCGCGGCGAGGGGCACCTGGTACAGCTCGGCCACGACGGCGGCCTTCTTCCAGGTCGTGAGCCCGCCGGCCCAGGTCGAGTCGATGATGAGGTAGTCGACCAGCCCCTCCGCGAGCATCGTGCGCAGTCCGAACGGCGTGTACTCCGTCTCGCCCGCGGCGATCGGGATGGCCGTCGCCGCCTTGAGGCGCGCCAGGCTCCCGCGCTCGTCGTACCAGGGCATCGGGTCCTCGAGCCAGAAGATGTCGAGGGGCTCGAAGAGCTGCGCCGCGCGCTTGGCCGTCTGCAGGTCCCATCCCCCGTTGGCGTCGAGCATGAGCGCCACGCCCGGCCCACCGCCTCGCGGATCAGCCGCACGCGCTCGAAATCCGCCTCCGGTGTAAGACCCGCCACCTTCACCTTCAAGGTGCGATAGCCCTTGTCTGTGTACATGGCCGCCTCGCGCACGAGGTCGTCCGGACGCTCGCCGTCGCGGTAGTAGAAGCCCGTGACGTACGCGGGCACGCGCTCGCGCAGCGCGCCGCCGAGCAAGGCGTGGACCGGGCGGCCCGATCGCCTTGCCCATCAGGTCCCACACGGCGATGTCGATCGCGCTCATCGCCGTCACCAGCGCCCGCTGCTGGCGCGTCAGCGGGGAATGCCGCGCACCGACGTGTACGTCAGCGCGAACATGTCCTGCCAGATCGCCTCGACGTTGAACGGATCGCGTCCGACGACGAGCGGCGTGATTCGCTGCACGATCTCGCCGACGGCGCGCATGCCGTCGGGCCCCGGACGGGACAGGAACGGGCCATGCGCCTCGCCGATCCCGACGAGCCCGGAGTCGGTCGTGAGCTTCACGATGACCTCGCTCACCTGGGCGATGGTCGAGTTCGACACGCGCACGGGTTGCGCCAGGGGCGCGGCCAGAAAGTACGTCTCGAGCGGTGGTGATCTTCATGTCGGCCACGGATTCCTCCTCTTGGTCTCGCGGAGAGTATCGCACTTGACCGGCATCGGGCCCAGCTCGAGTGCGGCGTATCGGTGATCGGAGCCACGCCCGTTTCTCATGCAGGCGGTTGCTCCCGAAGCGTCTGCGTTCGGCCGGCCCGCGTCGTCTTGCCCAGTGGCGGCTATCTGTCCACCTTGCCTGCGGTGCAACGTGTCGGCTACAATCCTCCTCAATGGAGGCCGGTATGATCGCACCCAGGTCGGTAAGACTCAGTGGGAAAGGTCAATTTGTGATTCCCAAGGAGATGCGGGACGCACTCGGGATCAAGCAGGGCGACGAACTGCTCGTCGTGCTGGACGGCAAGCGCATGATCCTCACCCGCCCCGAAGAACACGCGCGCGGAGCCGAGGCGCCCTCAAGGGCGCGTGGGGCAAGAGCCGGCGCGACGTGGACCGGTACCTGGCGCGAGAACGTCGGTCGTGGCGCTGAAAATCGCGCGCTTCCTGACCGAGCTGCGCAATTTCGGCCGGGTGGTTCTCGATACCTCGGTGTTGATCTATCACCTCAACGACACCGAGCCGTACTCCGCGCTGACCGAAGCCGCGTTCGGCGCCATCGCTGGCGGGTCTCCAACCGCGGTGCTATCGACGATCTCGATCACGGAGGTGCTCGTCAAACCGTATGCCGACCGTCGCGACGATCAGATCGAGGCGGTCGATCGATTCGTGCAGTCTCTCCCGAACACCCGCCTAGTCGCGCCTGGCTACGACATCGCCCGAGAGGCGGCACGGCTTCGAGCCGGATACGGGCTCCGGGTTCCCGACGCGCTCCTGCTGGCGACCGCGTTGCACGAAGACGCGCAGGCGTTCCTGACGAACGACACCAGGCTCCGTCGTCTCAAGGCCGAAGGGCTCACTGTGATGGTGCTCGCCGACTACGCGTGATCGCATCCGGCCGTCCGCCCGGCGCTCAGGGCTGGCGGCCGTCGGGGCCGCGGTCGAAGACCCAGTCGACGGGGCCGCGCTCCAGTCCCAGCGCCTCGCGGCGCTCCTTGGTGGCCAGATCGTCCACGGCGGCGCCGTCGGGGGTGAAGACGACCCCATAAGTCGCCTGCGCGGCCTCGCGGGAGACCTTGCCGTCCAGCACGTCGGCCAGCCACCATCTCCGCGTCGCGCTCGAGCGGGTCGCCGTAGCCCGCGCCGCCCGGGATGTACTCCCAGAGCTGGTCGCCCGGGTGCAGCACGATCATCTTCTTCGAGGGCAGCTCCTCCCGCGAGCCGTCCCGCCTCAGGATGAAGGCGCGCCCCGAGGGCGCGGGCGCGCCGCCGTGGAGCCCCCAGGGCATCGAGGCGAAGCGCTCGCCGCGGTGGGAGACGCTGACGTCGGCGATCGTGGCCTCGTAGACCTTCACGAGGCCGAGGCCGCCGCGGAACTGCCCGGCGCCACCCGAGTCCGCCCACAGGCCGGCGCGGGGATGCGCAGCGGGAAGCCCATCTCGAGCGACTCCACCGGGATGTTCATGCAGTTGGTCACGTCGGTCTCGATGACGTCGATGCCGTCCTTGCGCGGGCGGGCGCCCATGCCGCCGGCGGCCAGCTCGCTGGCCACGAAGGGCTGGCCGGTGGCGGGATCCTGGCCGCCGAAGGCCATGACGAGGAGCGTGCCGGAATTGGCCGCCGGCATGCGCTCGGGCCGCGCGCGGACCAGCGCGCCCAGGATGGTGTCGGCGATGCGCTTGATGGTGGCGGTGCGGCAGCTCACGGGCGCCGGCGGCCGCGGGTTCACGACCGTGCCCTCGGGCAGCACCGCGTCCACGGCGCGGAAGCAGCCGCCGTTGTTGGGGATGGACGGATCGGAGATGGCGCGGATCGCGTAGTAGATGGCGGAGAGCGTGGAGGCGGGCACGGAATTGAACGGCCCGCGCACCTGGGGATCCGTGCCCGTGAAGTCGAACGTCATCGCCGAGCCGCGCACGCGCACCGTCACCGCGATCTTCACCCGGCGATCGAGCTCGACGCCGTCATTGTCGAGGCAGTCCTCGAAGCGGTACTCGCCGTCGGGGATCGACTCGATCTCCCGCCGGGTCAGCGTCTCCGCCCGCGCGAGCAGCTCCTCGATATAGCCCAGCACGCGCTCCGTGCCGTGGGCGGCGAACACCTCGCGAAGCCGGATGCCGCCGAGGCGTCCGGCGGCGACCTGCGCCATGAGATCGCCCGTGAAGACGTCGGGCAGCCGCACGTTCCGCTTGAGCAGACGGAACAGGTTCTCGTCCATCTCGCCCTCGCGGAAGAGCTGAGTCGGCGGGATGATGATGCCTTCCTGGTACAGCTCGGTCGCGTCCGTCGGCACGCTCCCCGGCGTGCGCCCGCCCACGTCCTGGTGATGGCACATCGTGCACGCCAGCGCCACCGCCCGGCCGTCCGAGAACACGGGCACCGCGAGGGTGATGTCCGGCAGATGCGTGCCGCCGTCGTACGGGTCGTTCAGCAGGAACGCGTCGCCGTCGCGCATCGCGCTCGGGCGGAAAGGCGCGCACGATGCGCTCGGCCGCGCACTGGAGCGCGCCCAGGTGGATGGGGATGGCCGCGGCCTGGGCGATGGTCTCGCCGCGGACATTGAAGAGCGCCGCGGAGGCGTCGAGGCCTTCCTTGACGATGGGCGAGGCCGCGCTCTTGAGCAGCGTCAGCTCCATCTCGTCGGCGATGGCCTCGAGCCGGTTGCGCAGCACCTCCAGGAGAACAGGATCGATGGACGTGCGTGGCGCTCATTCCGCCCTCCGGATGCGCAGATTCCCGCGTCGAGGGTTCGTTCTCATGTCGAGCGGCCCGGCTACGGGAGGAAGTCCCCGACAGGGATGCTGGCGGGCGGCCCTGCCAGCGCCGCCAGGACCTCACCGGGACGGGCGATCCGCACGTCTCGGTAAGCAAAGCGCCGTGCTCGTTCGGGAGCCGGCTCGCGATACACTCCACGACGCCGTCCACGAGGTTCACGATCCAGTAGTCGGCGATCCCGGCGCGCGCGTAGCCCCGGGCCTTCAGCCCGCGGTCCAGGTGGAGGCTGGAGTCGGCGACTTCCACCACCAAGGCGGCTGTCGTCGGGTGCCCGGGCGGGGTGTCGCGCGGCGTGCCCCGCACCACCGCCACGTCGGGTTCGGGCAGCGACGCGGCGCCGAGCGCCAGCGGGAGCTGCACGCGAATCCGCCAGCCGAGTCCGAACGCAACACGGAGCGCCTCGGCAGCGAGCTCGACGGCCCGGGCGTGCGGATCGTGCTGGGGCTCCGCCACGAGAGGCGCCCCTCGACCAGCTCGATCGGGTCATCCTCTCCGAGCAGGCCGATCTCGATCAACCGGTCATACTCATGCCGGGTCCAGCGGCGCGTCCTGATCCCTGTGGCGCTCACGACGATCCTCCGCTCTCACCGTAGCGGGCGAGTCATCGCCCGTCAATGACGCCGTAGAGATACGCCTCGAAGGGTGTACCCGGTCCCAGTGCTCATGGCGTTCTCCTGATGCGCAGATTCCCCGAGGGGTCGACGGCAGCCGCGTATCCGGGCGGGATGACGGTGGTGGTGTCCGCCTGCTCCACGATGGCCGGACCCGGGACCCGGGATCCGAGCGGCAGGCGCGCGCGGTCGTAGATCGATGTGGCAACGAAGCCGCCGGGCGCGAAGTACGCGCGGCGCTCGCCGACGCGAGCTGCGCCAACCCCGCCCTCGGAGCGCGCGGGCGGCCGCAGCCTGGGCTCAGGCAGCGGGTAGCGGTGCACGGCGCGGTAGTTCACGAATTCCACCGGCTGTTCGGCGCGCGCATAGCCGTATACCCGCTCGTGGGCCGCGTGAAACCCGCGCACGGCCTCCGCGATCCGCCCGGGCGCGAGCGGCGCGTCACGGGCACCTCGAGCTCGTACGCTTGCCCGACGTAGCGCATGTCCGCCGAGTAGGCCACCCGCACGTCCGCCGCGGGCACGCCTTCCTCGGCCATGCGCGCGCGACCCGCGGCGTCGAGCTCGGCGAGGCATCCGTTCACCGCCGTCGAGATCGATCGCATCGGCGCGGCCGGGGAGCGTCCGCGCGTGCTGGTGCTCGATCGCGGCCGCGAGCAGGCCGAACGCCGCGAGAACGCCCGGCGCCTCGGGGACGATGACCTCGGCCATGCCCATCTCCTCCGCGAGCGCGACGCCGTGCACGGGCCCCGCGCCGCCGAGCACGACCAGCGCGAACTCGCGCGGATCGTAGCCGCGCTTGATCGTCACCAGGCGAATCTGGTCCGCCATGCGCGCATTGATCACCCGGATGATGCCCGCCGCCGCCGCGGTCGCGTCCAGGCCGAGCCGGTCCCCGACGGCGGCGACCGCGCGCGCCGCGGCCGCCGTCTCGAGCGTCATCAGCCCGCCGGCGAACCGCTCCGGGTTCAGGTAGCCGAGCAGGAGGTTGGCGTCGGTGACCGTCGCCTGTTCGCCGCCGCGCCCGTAGCAGGCCGGCCCCGGGTCGGCGCCCGCACTCCGCGGGCCCACGCGCAGGCCGCCCGCGCCGTCGATCCACGCGATGCTCCCGCCCCCGGCGCCGACGGTATTCACGTCCACCATCGGCGTCCGCACCGGATACGGGCCGATGAACCCTCGGCGGTGATGAGCGGCTCGCCGCCCCGCACCACCGCCACGTCATTGCTCGTGCCGCCCATGTCGAGCGAGACGAAATCCCGCACGCCCGAGCGCTCGGCGGCGAACTTGGCGCCGATGACGCCGGCCGCCGGACCCGAGAGGAAGAGCGTCACCGGCTGCCGCGCGGCCACGCCCGCCGAGACGATCCCCCGCGCGAGCGCATCACGAGCGGCACGCCGGCGATGCCCAGGCCCTGGAGGGTCTCGGCGAGGCCGGCCAGGTAGCGCTTCACGACAGGACCCAGATACGCGTCGAACGCGGTGACGCAGAGGCGCTCGTACTCGCGGAAGGTCGGATCCACCTCGGACGACAGCGGACACGCTAATCGCAGGGGCCACCTCGCGGCAGATCTCCCGCGTCCGGCGCTCGTGCGCGCGGATCGACGAACGAGAAGAGATAGCAGACCGCGATGGCCTGCACGCCGTCGCGCTTCAACGCCGTCACCGCGGCGCGGACCTGCGCCTCGTCGAGCGGCACGAGGACGGCGCCGCGCGCGTCCAGCCGCTCGCGGATGCCGATGCGCCGGCGCCGGGGCGCGACGAAGGTAGGCGTCTCCGGATCCATGTCGAGGTCGTACATGCGGGAGCGCTTCTGCCGCCCCATCTCGAGCACGTCCTCGAATCCCTCGGTGGTCAGGATTGCCGTCACCGCGCCCTTCTGCTCGAGCACGGCATTGGTGGCCACGGTGGTGCCGTGGATGAACCGCTCGACCGCGGAGGCGGGCGCGCCGGCGAGCGTGAGCACGCGCCGGACCGCAGTGCCGATGCCCTCGAGCAGGTCCTTCGGGGTCGAGGGAACCTTGGTCAGGACCAGACGGCCCTCGGCGTCGAGCGCCACGATGTCCGTGAAGGTGCCGCCGATGTCGACGCCGATCTGCAAGGGATGCGGTTCCTTGGGCCCGCCGCCCGATTCTAGCGCGCCGGCAACCGCGGAGGCGAGGCCGTCGTCACGGTTTGCGTGGAGGGGCGGCGCTCTGGCGCCAGACGCGGCGGCCGGCGAACGCCACCGCGACGACGATCGCGGCGGCCACCCCCGCGAGCGCGGCGAGCGGACCCGAGACGATGCCGATCACCCACCCCGCCCCGAGCACGAGGACGGCGTTCATCGGGATCATTCCCACCTCCGACAGGAGGAGGTAGCGCCGGAACGAGATCGACGTGAGGCCGAAGCCGTAGTTGTTGAGCGCGAACGGCACCGGCACGACGCGCACGAAGGGAATGATGATCCAGGCGTGCTGATCGAGGAGGCGATTGACGCGAGCGAAGCGCGCATTGCCCTCGAGGCGGCGCGCAACGGCGTCCCGGGCCAGGTATCGCGCGATGAGGAAGGCGCTGGATGCCGACAGGCTGCTCGCCACCACCATGATCACGAAGGCCGCCCAGGGCCCGAATAGGACCGGCGAGACCAGCGTGAAGGGCAGGCCCGGCCCCGCCACCAGGGTCGTCGCGACGTAGATCGCGATGAAGACGATCGGCCCCCAGGCGCCGAGGCCTTCCATCCATCCCTGGGCGCGGCGGAGGTGCTCGGGCACGTCCACCACGTGCACGAGGCCCACCACGGCGACGACGAGCAGCGCCGCGGCCGCAAGCCTCCAGGCCGGCATGCGGTCGGCTCCTTTCCGGGTCGGAGATGATAGGATGACGCGCGCCGCGGCGGCCGGCGCCGATCGCCGCCGCGCGGTCTGTTCGAGCCACTCTCAATCAGGAGGCCTCGCGTGCTGCCAACTCACGGCCGCTACCGTCACTCGAGCATCGTCTCGCGTCCCGACTATACCTGGCCCGGCGGCCGCCGCCTGGCCGTCTACATCGCCGTCAATGTCGAGGCGTTCGGCTACGGCGTCGGCAAGGGCGCGGCCATCGCCCCGCCGGACCAGGCGCAGAGCCACAGCATCTATAGCTGGCGCGACTACGGCAATCGCGTGGGCATCTGGCGCATGCTCGAGCTCTTCGACGAGCTGGACCTGCCCGTGGAGGCGCAGATGAACGTCGCCGTCTACGAGCACTGTCCGGACATCCCCGTGCGGCTCCGCCAGCGCGGCGACGAGATCCTGGGCCACGGCGTCACCAATTCCGAGGAGCAGGGGCACCTCGACGAGGCCGCCGAGCGCGACCTCATCCAGCGCGTCACCTCCACCATCGAGCGCCACGAAGGCGCGCGCCCCGCCGGCTGGATGAGCCCGTGGCTGTCCAATAGCGCCGTCACGCTCGATCTGCTGCGGGAAGCCGGGTATCGCTACGTGATGGACTGGACGATGGACGACCAGCCGATCTGGCTCACGACCCGGGCGGGCCGCATCCTGTCCATGCCCTATCCCATCGAGGTCAACGACACGCGCGGGGTCATCTGGTACCACTACAGCTCGGCCGAGTTCGCCGACCTGATCGTCGACCAGTTCGACGAGATGCTCTCCCCAGTCCGCGCGGCAACCGCCTCGTCTGCCCGATCTCGCTCCACCCGTTCGTGATGGGCCGCCTGTACCGCATCCGCCAGCTCCGGCGCGCGCTCCAGCACATCGCCGCGGCACCGCGACAGCGTCTGGCTCACGCGCCCGCGCGACATCTGCGCCCACATCGAGGGGTTGCCGAAGGGCGTCGTCCCGAGCAGCGACGACGCCTAGCTTGGCTCATGGACGTTTGACGCGGGCTCTGTGCTAAGATGCCGCCCAGCCGGCCCGGCATTTCAGCCCGCGCGGAGGCCGGTAGTGCGCTGTGCCGACCGCTCCTGGGGCACCCAGCGTCCGAGTCTGTAAGGTCACGTCCACGTTGGCGGGCGCCAAAGAAGGGTGGCCGCCTCCGATGCCGTTCATGATGCCTACCTCCGGGGTGGGCTCTGGTCGAGACTAGGGAAGAATGGCCATACGCTTTCGAACCCCGCTCGCCCTTGCCCTTGCCGCCGGCGCCCTGCTGGCGCCCACCCGCCCTGCCGACGCCGCCCAGCTGATCTTCAACACTCAGGACTTCGCGCCCTTCAATTATGCGGTCAACGGCGTCGTGTCCGGGCCCGCCGCCGACGTCATCCGCAGGGTGTGCGCGAATATGAAGATCGAGTGTCCCATGAGGCTGCTCCCGTGGCGGCGCGCCCAGCAGGAGGTGGAAGAGGGGAAGGCACACTGGGATGTTCGTCATCGGCTGGAACGCCGAGCGGGCCAAGTGGCTGCACTTCTCGCCCCCTTGCTCAGCACCGAATACGGTTTCTTCGTCCGGAACGACAATCCGCTCACGTTCAAGCAGAACACCGACGTGAAAGGATATACCGTCGGCGTCTTCGGACCGTCCAACACCGCCACCGCCCTCGAGAAGATCAAGGCCGACGTCAAGGACCTCGCGATCGACATCACGCCGGACGACGTAGCGGCCTTCAAGAAACTGTCCCTCGGCCGTGTCGACGCGGTGTTCTCGAACAAGGACGTGGGGTTCGACCTCGTCCAGAAGCTCGACATCAAGAACGTCCGCTATACCGGCCGCCAGCAGAGCCTGAAGTACTACATCGGGTTCTCCCAGAAGTTCACGGACAAGCAGCTCGTCGATCAGTTCAACACCACGTTCCGGACGCTGCACAAGCAGGGCGTGATCCAGGAGATCCTCGCCCGGTACCGGATGGACGCCGCGAGCCCGGAATGAAAGATCTCACGGGAAGGGAATCGTCATGAAGAGGCTGCTGGTCGGCTTGCTACTGTCGATGCTCCTTCCGGCCGGCGGCGATGCCGTGCTTGCCGCCGGCAAGAACTTGAAAATCGCCATGGTCCTCTGGCGGGGGAGACGGAGGCGGAGAAGGGATTCCAGCAAGGCCTGAAAGATCTGGGCTACTCGGTCCAGTACACCGTCATGAACGCTGGACAGGATCGGGGCGAGCTCGGGCGATTGCTCAGGGAGGACCTGAAGCCAAGGCTGGACGGCGTGGACTATGTCTATGTCTACGGCACGACCGTCACCCTGGCCGCCAAGAGCATCGTTCAGGACAAGACTCCCATGATCTTCACTATCGTCGCCGACCCGGTGGGGCGGGGGTGGTCCGCAGCATGGAGTCGTCGGGCGGGAACATCACGGGGGTGACGAACGAGGTCCCACTGGCCCTCCAGATCAAGACGGCGCTCACCGTGTTCCCCTTCAAGCGCCTGGGCTTCCTGTTCAATCCCCGCGAGAAGAATTCGATGCTCATCAGGGAGAGGCTGGTTGAGGTGGTCCGGCCGCTCGGCATCGAGGTGGTCGACCTGCGGTCGGCGCCCGCCCTGGACATGCTGCAGGAGAATCTCCAAAAGCTTCGCGACAAGACGATCGCCGTCGATGCGGTCTACCTGCCCGCGGACAGCTTCCTCGTCTCGAACGCGAAGCAGATCGGCGCGGAGCTCAAGGCGGCCCGGGTCAAGAGCATCGCGGCCGTCGAGAGCTATATCGATCACGGAGCCCTGATGGGCGTGGTCCCCGACTACCAGCAGCTGGGGAAGGCGGCTGCCATGATCGTCCATCGGCATCAGGGCGGGCAAAGGCTCGAGGACATGCCAGTCCAGGCGGACAGGGACCCCGATCTGAAGATCAACGGGGCCACGGCCCGCCTGCTGGGCATCACCATCCCCGAGTCCGTCCGGAAGCGGGCGATCGTCGTCGAATGATCGGGCAGCTGTCTCGCCGACGGAACGAGGGGACGATGCGCGGTAACGTCTCCGGAGAGCGGCCGTCCGGGACCTGGAGTGTCAGCAAGCGCTTCACGCTGGCCTTCATCGGCGTGGTCACCCTGCTGCTCGTCGGCTTCGCGGTCGTGGCCATCGCAGTCGACATCCGGACGATCGACCGTGAGCTGCAGGATCTGCTGAACGACACGGCGCGGCTCACGCAGGTGAGTCTGGCCGTGCCCCTCTGGAATGTCGACACGGCGACGATCGCGAGCTTCGCGAGACGCATTGCTGCTGCAGGACTCGCTCGCATTTGTCGAGATCCTTTCGGAAGGCCAAACGGTCGCCCTGAGCAGTCGACCGCAACTCCGGGGCCGGGATTTCCCCTCCTTCACCGGGTCGTCGGCGTTCCTCGTCAAGACCGCCGATATCGTCCACCAGGGCAAGAAGATCGGAACGGTGCGGCTGGCCGCCTCGAGAGAGGGCGTCCAGCGGGCGATCCTCGTGAAAGCCGGCGGCATCCTGGCACTCACCCTCCTGATCATCGCCGCGATCTCCGCAACGTCCATGCTCATCACGCGGCGGTACGTCGCGCGCCCCTCGCGGCGCTGCAGCGGTCGGCGGGGCTCATCGCCGGCGGCAACCTCGACGCCCCGATCGACACGACGCACCAGGACGAGGTCGGTCATCTCGCGCGCGACCTCGATGCGATGCGCGGGTCCCTCAGGGCCCTCATCCAGGAGCGCCGCCAGAACGAGGAGCGACTCGAAGACGCCAACCGGACCCTCGAGCAGAAGGTCGAGGAGCGGACAGGCGCCCTGCAGTCGAAGACCCAAGAGCTGACCCGGACGGTGGAAGAGCTGCAGGCCCTCGGGTTGGTCGGCCGCGTCGTCAGCTCCACGCTCGACCTCGAGACGGTCCTCAGCGTCATCGTCGCGCACGCGGTGCAGATCACCGGCACCGACGGGGGAGCGATCTACGAGTACGAAGCGCCGACGCAGACCTTCCACCTGCGGGTAGCCCACCAGATGGAGGCGGAGCTCGTCGACGCGCTCCGGGCCCATCCCCCGGCTCGGCGAAGGCACGGTGGGCCGCGCCGCGCCACGCGCCTCCCGGTTCAGATCCCCGACATCCACGAGGAGGGAACGTACGACGCGCGCTTGCGCGACCTCTTCGGCCGCGACGACTTCCGGGCTCGCCTCGCCGTGCCGCTGATCCGCGAGGACGAGATCATCGGGGCCCTCGTCGTGCGGCGGAGGGCCCCGGGGCCTTCTCGGCCGAGCTGAGCGATCTCCTGCAGACCTTCGCGACCCAGTCCGTCCTGGCCATCCAGAACGCGCGGCTCTTCCGCGAGATCGAGGAGAAGCGGCGCGAGCTGGAGGCCGCCAGTCAGCTCAAGTCCCAGTTCCTGGCGAACATGTCGCACGAGCTGCGCACGCCGTTGAACGCGATCATCGGCGTGACCGAGATGCTCCACGAGGATGCGAAGGATCTCGACCGGGAGGACGAGATCGAGCCGCTGGAGCGCGTGCTGCGCGCCGCACGGCACCTGCTCGCGCTGATCAACGACATCCTGGATCTGTCCAAGATCGAGGCCGGGAAGATGGAGTTGCACCTGGAGCCGTTTCCGACTGGCCGCCCTGGTCGAGGACGTGGCGAAAACCATCGCCCCGCTTGCCGCGAAGAATGGCAATCGGCTCGTGATGAACTGCCCGGCCGCGATCGGGTCGGTGCACGCGGACCAGACTCGGATCCGGCAGGCGCTGCTGAATCTCGCGAGCAATGCCAGCAAGTTCACCGAGGGCGGGACGGTCACAATCGCCGCGCAGCGCAGTACGGAGGGCGGCCGCGACTGGATCACGATCGCCGTGACCGACACCGGCATCGGTCTGACGCGCGAGCAGATCGAGCGGCTGTTTCAGGACTTCGTCCAGGCCGACGCGTCGACGACGCGCAAGTACGGCGGCACGGGACTGGGGCTGGCCATCAGCCGGCGCTTCTGCCAGATGATGGGCGGCGATATCGCCGTCGAGAGCGAGCCGGGCCAGGGATCGACCTTCACCATCCGTCTGCCGGCGCACGTCGGCGCCGGCGAGCCCATCGCGGCGCAGCAGAGTGCCCTGCCGGGGCCACCGTCGCCGGCGGCGCCGATGGATGCGCCGGTGATCCTGGTGGTCGACGACGACCCCACCGTGCGTGCCGTGACGGAGCGCTTCCTCGTACGCGAGGGCTTCATCGTGGTAACGGCAGACGGCGGCGTGGAAGGGCTGCGGCTGGCGCGGGAGCTGAGACCCGCGGCGATCACGCTCGATGTGATGATGCCGGACCTCGACGGCTGGTCGGTGCTGTCGGTGATCAAGGGCGATCCCGCGCTCTCCGACATCCCCGTGATCCTCATGACGATCGTGGACGAGAAGGGCCGGGGCTTCGCGCTCGGGGCGACCGAGTTCCTGGTCAAGCCCGTGGACCGCAACCAGCTGATCGGAACGCTGCGAAAGATCTGCGGCGCGTCGGGCCGCCGGGTGCTCCTCGTCGATGACGAGGACATGGCACGTCGGGGGTCAGGCTCGCGCTGGAGAAGGACGGGTGGAGCGTGGGGCAGGCGGAGAATGGCAAGGTGGCCCTGGAGCAACTGGCGGAGGCGCAACCGGACGTCATCATCCTCGACCTGATGATGCCGGAGATGGACGGGTTCGAGTTCGTCGACGCGCTGCGCCGACACTCCGATTGTCGGGACATTCCCGTGCTGGTGCTTACCGCCAAAGATCTGACGGACGACGACCGGCGGCGACTGAACGGCCGCGTCGAGCACATCCTACAGAAGACCGGGCGGGACGAGATGCTTCGCGACATCGGCAGCATCCTCGCGAAACTGCTCGAGCGTTCGTCGTGCCAGAAAAGCCGCGGAGGGGCCGGCATGAGGATCCTGTACGTCGAGGACAACGACGACAACATCTACGTGCGTGAGGAAGCGGCTCACGCGGGCCGGCTTCACGATCCTGGTGGCCACCGACGGGGAGCAGGGCGTGGCGGTGGCCACCGCCGAGCGGCCCGACCTGATCCTGATGGACCTGAGCCTGCCGGTGATCGACGGATGGGAGGCCACGCGCCGCCTCAAGGCCGCGCCGGAAACCAGGCACATCCCGGTGATCGCGCTGACCGCCCACGCGATGACGGGCGACCGGGAGAAGGCGCTGGAAGCGGGCTGCGACGATTTCGACACCAAGCCGCTGGACCTGGCGCGGCTGCTCGGCAAGATCTACGCGCTGCTGCCGCAGGCGACCGGCGCGTGAACCCCGCCGCGGCCGCGCTGCTCGTCGTCGACGACAACGAGGACAACCGCTACACGCTGACGCGAAGGCTCAAGCGCGAGGGGTACACCGACCTCACGACGGCCAACGATGGCCGGGAGGCGCTCGCGCTCTTGCAGTCGCGCGCGTTCGACTTGGTGCTGCTCGACATCATGATGCCGGAGATGAACGGCTACCAGGTGCTGGAGCACCTGAAGGCCGACGAAAGCTGCGGGACCTGCCGGTCATCATGATCTCGGCGCTCGACGAGATCGAGAGCGTCATCCGCTGCGTCGAGCTCGGGGCCGAGGACTACCTGGCCAAGCCGTTCAACCCGACACTGTTGCGCGCGCGGGTCGGGGCGAGCCTGGAGAAGAAGCGCCTGCGTGACGCGGTGCGCGCGAGCCTCGAGCGCCTCGAGCACGAGCTGGATGCCGCGCGCGCGCTGCAGCTCGGCATGCTGCCGGGCACGTTTCCCTCGTGGTCGGCGCAGCAGCCGGTCGAGGTGTACGCGCTGATGGATCCTGCGAAGGAGGTGGGCGGCGACCTGTACGACTTCTTCGACGCGGGCGGTGGCGTGTTCTGCTTCCTGGTAGGGGATGTGTCCGGCAAGGGCGCGCCGGCCGCGATGTTCATGGCGCGCACGCGCAGTCTCGTGCGCATGGCTGTGGAGCTCTGGGGCCGGCTGGGCGCCGAGCGGGCCTCGCCCGCGGGTATTGCCGAGGTCGGTGAACCGCGAGCTGTGCCAGAACAATCGCGACCGGATGTTCGTCACCGTGTTCCTGGGCTTCCTCGACACGAGGACCGGGGTGATCGCCTACGTGAACGCCGGCCATCTCGGGCCGCACATCCTCCACGGCTCCGGAGAGGTCGAGCAGATTCCGGCCGGCCCGAGGCGCCGCTCGCCGTTCGGCTGGGCTCCTCATATCAGAATCGAACGCTGACGTTGCAGCCGGGGAAGCGTTGTTCGTCTGCACCGACGGCGTGATCGAGGCGATGAGCGAAACCGGGGAGCTCTACTCCAACGCGCGGATGGAGGCCGACCTCCGGGCGTCGTGCACGCGCACGCCGGAAGAGATGGTGCGCGTGGTCAAGGCCCACGTCGACGCCTTCACCGGGGCGGCGCCGAAGGCGGATGACGTGACGATACTCGCCCTGCGCTGGATGCCGGCGCGGGCCTGATTGATGCCCGGTCTCCTGCCGCACACCACGGATCTCGCGATTCGCAACGACGTCTCGGAGCTTGCGATCCTTCGGGCTGCGCTGGACCGCATCGGGGCGGAGTTCAGCATCCCGTCCCGGCCACTGCTGCAGCTTCAGGTCGTGCTCGACGAGATGGTCAGCAATGTGATCAAGTATGCCTGGCCTGAAGGGGAGTTCACGAGGCGCGCGTCCGCATCACGGTGCGTGTCGACGACATCGAAGTCGAGATCGTCGACGATGGCAGGATGTTCGACCCCCTGCGCGCACCGGCGCCCGAGGAGCTTCCGGCGGGCCGGCGGCCCAAGCCTGGAGGAGTGGGCATCCACATGGTCAGACATCTCGTCGACGAGTGTAACTACGCGCGAATCGATGGCCACAATCACCTCACGCTGACCAAGCGGCGCGCCGTGGCTGAAGCGGATCGATAAGAGGAGTGGGACATGTCAGAAAACGCTCTCAAGGTGGCCGAGACTCGCAGCGGCCAGGTGTACATCGTGGCGGTCAGCGGCCGCATCGACAGCACGAACGCCAACGAGCTGCTGGCGCGCCTGAACAGCCTGTTCTCCTCGGGTGAGAAGATCCTTCTCGTCGATCTGAAGGGGGTGCTCTATCTCACGAGCGCCGCGTTCCGGGTCCTGCTCGTCGCCACGGACGAGGCGGAGCGCAACGCCTCACGCTTCGTGCTGTGCAGCGTGCTGGGCCAGGTGCGCGAGCTGTTCGAGATGGGCGGGCTGCTGGACGCGTTCACCATCCTTGGCTCGCGCGAAGAGGCGGTTGCCCAGCTCGGCTGAGCGTGACGGAGCGCTCAAGTGGGCTCAGACGTGAAAAGACCCGCTAACCTCGTCTACGGAGTCGACGACTCGCCGCCGCTCGCGGTCACCGTGTTCAACGGCGTGCAGCACGTCGGCCTCATCGCGATCAATCTGGTGTATCCGCTGCTGGTATTCCGCGTTGCCGACACGCCGGTGCATGCGCTCACCAATCTGATGGCCGTAGGCATGCTGGTCCTCGGCGTCGCGACTTTCCTGCAGGCGCTGCGGCTGGGTCCGGTCGGCTCAGGCTACATGTGTCCGGCCACGTTCAGCGCGAGCTACTTTCCGGCTTCGCTGCTGGCGGCAAAGCTCGGCGGACTGCCGCTGGTGTTCGGGATGACGATGTTCGCCGGCGTGCTGGAAGCCGCGCTTGCGCCGCTGCTCAATCGGCTGCGGGCGATATTTCCGATCGAGATCTCCGGTCTGGTGATCTTCATGATCGGCTGGTCGGCTGGGATCGCCGGGCTGCGGTTGCTGCTCGGGACTCTAGCTGACCCGGTCAGCGCAGCGGAATGGTCGGTGGCGGGAATTACCCTTGCGACCATGGTTGCACTCAATGTCTGGGGCAAGGGTACCGTGCGCATGTTGTGCGCATTGATCGGTTTGGCAGCCGGCTATGCAGCAGCCGGTTTCGCGGGCCTGGTCGGCGCGGGCCAGTTGTCCGAAGTCGGCGCGGCGCCGTGGGTTGGTCTGCCCGCCTTCGGACAGCTGTCGTGGTCGTTCGACGTTGCGCTCGCCGCGCCGTTCGCCGATTGCTTGCCTCGCTGCTTCCCTCAAGGCGGTCGGCACGATCACCGTTTGCCAACGAATGAACGACGCGGACTGGGTGCGGCCGGACATGCAGTCGGCGATGCGCGGGGTGCTGGCCGACGGCGTGTCGACCGCACTTGCCGGCGTCGCCGGCGCCGTTGGCACCAACACATCGACCCCGTCGGTGGGACTGGCTTCGGCGACCGGCATGGCGAGCCGCAAGGTCGCATTCGCGGTCGGCACGATATTCATGCTGCTGGGGTTGTTGCCGAAACTGGCGGCGATGCTCGCGCTCGTGCCGCGCCCCGTGGTCGTGGCGGCGCTGCTGTTTGCCGTGAGCTTCCTCCTGATCAACGGGCTGCAGGTCATTACCTCGCGGCTGCTCGATGCGCGCCGGACCCTGACCATAGGACTGGCGATCGTCGCTGGTGGCGCGGTCGATGTTTTTCCGGTGATCGCCGCGAGCGTGCCGAAGGCGGCCAGCGCAGTGGTCGGGTCCTCGTTCGTATTCGCGACGCTGATCGCGCTGGCGCTCAATGTGCTGTTCCGTATCGGGGTGAAAAGGACGGTGAGTCTGAAGATCGAATCCGAAGCGATCGACCCGCAGAAGATCGAGGACTTCTTCAAGGCGCAGGGCGCGGCGTGGGGTGCACGTCCGGACGTGGTCAACCGCGCAACATTCGGCGTCATCCAGCTGGTCGATGCGGTGCGGGGCGAGTTTTGGCATCGCGGCGCGATCGAGATCGAAGCGAGCTTTGACGAATTCAGCCTGGATGTGGATCTCGCCTATGATGGCGACGTGCTGGAGTTCCCCGAGCAACGACCGTCAAACAAGGAGATCCGCGAAAGCGAGGACGGCGCCCGGCTGATGGCAGGCTTCATGCTGCGTAAATGCGCCGACCGCCTGCGCTCGAAAAGCAAGGACGCCAGGGCAAACGTACACATGCACTACGATCATTAAGCGAGCGTTGCATTGTGAGCAAGCAAGATCTGAAGAGGGTGCGGCTGCTGGACGCGTTCACCATCCTTGGCTCGCGCGAAGAGGCGGTTGCCCAGCTCGGCTGAGCGTGACGGAGCGGTCACGCTGACCCGTCCGGTCGGGCTCCTCTACTCGGTAGACGACGCCATGCCGGCGGGCATGCTCGTGCTGTCTGCGCTACAGCACATCGGGGTGATCGCGACAACCCTGTTCTACCCGCTCATCCTGGCCCGCGAGGGAGGGCTCGACCCACACGCGACCCTCAACTACATGTCTCTTTGCATGCTCACCCTGGCGGTGGGCACGGCGCTGCTCTGCCTTCGTTCCCGCTTCATCGGCAGCGGGTATCTCTGCCCGGCAGGCTACACGCAGATCTTTCTCGGGCCCTCCCTGTATGCCTTGCAGACCGGGGGACTTGCCGTCATGTTCGGGATGACCGTCGTCGCCGGCTTCCTGCAGGCAGCCCTTGCGCCCGCGCTGCGGCAGCTGCGCCCGCTGCTGCCGTCTGAAATTGCCGGCGTGGTAACAGCCATCATCGGACTGTCCATCGCAACGCTGGGAGTGCGCTATATCCTCGGGATCGACACCGGCCGCGAGATCCGGCCCGACTCCGTCGCTATCGCTCTGGTCGCGCTCGCAACGATGATCATATTGAATATCTGGACGAAGGGCCTGACCAGGCTATTCTGCACCCTGATTGGAACGCTTTTCGGGTGTGCTGCAAGTGCCGTGCTCGGCGAGCTCGACTGGTCAGTCGTCGCGTCGAGTGCAGGTGCGGCTTGGGTGCGTGTACCGGACTTCCAGTTCCCCGGCTGGAAGTTCGACGCCGCGCTGTTGGCGCCGTTCGCGATGGTGGCCATTGCCTCGACACTGCAGACACTGGGTAACGTATCCACCGCACAACGCATCAATGATGCGAACTGGGTGCGCCCGAGCTTTCGCTCCCTGAGCGGGGGTGGCCGCCAATGGGATCGCCTCGATGTTCGGCGGGATGGTGGGGACCCCGGGGTCAACGTGTATACCGCGTGCGTCGGGCTATCGAGCGCGACGGGAATCACCAGCCGCAGTGTAGGCTACGCCATCAGCGGCATGCTGCTGGTACTGGCGACCATGCCGGTGGCGGCCGGCGTCTTCCTGGCGATACCACATCCCGTCATCGGTGCTCTGCAGCTGTTCCTGGCGGCGTTCGTCTTGACGAGCGGCTTGCAGATGATCACGGCACGGATGCTCGATTCGCGCCGAACTATCGTTATCGGCGTGTCGTTTGCCATGGCGGTGATGGCCGATATCTACCGAGACGCGTTTACCACGCTGCCCCCGGTGCTTCAGCCGGTGTTTGGCAATTCGCTGGTGCTCGGGACGACCTGCGCCGTCCTGCTGAACCTGATCATGCGCATCGGGGTGCGCAAGCGAGAAACGCTGATCCTCGAGTCAGGGCCTCTCAATCGCGAGATCGTGGAGAAGTTCTTGTCCGAGCAAGGGGGCGATGGGCGGCGCGACGCGAGGTCGTCAACCGCGCCACGTTCGGCTTGGTCCAGGTGCTCGAGCTCATCAGCAGTCGGCCCGGCGGCGTCGAGATCGAAGCGAGCTTCGACGAGTTCAGTCTGGAGCTACGCGTGCGCCACGCGGGCGCGCCCGTTGCCCTCCCGGAGCACAGGCCCAGCCGGCGGGAGATCATCGACAGCGAGGAAGGCGAGCGGCTGCTCGCCGGCTATCTGCTGCGCCGCAGTGCCGACCGGATCACGTCCCGCGCAGCGGGTGAGCGTGCGGAGATTCAGCTACATTATGACCACTGATACCGTTGCCTTCGTCACCAATTGGGGCGAGCCGGCGCGCGGATCAGGGCTCGCGAGGCGCGGGGAGCGAGGCGACGT
>ERZ1370068.2985-contig-2109_pt1 | contig 165478 bp, 261 predicted proteins | sample MGYA00561227_ERZ1370068 | MGnify/ENA primary metagenome ERZ1370068 (study PRJEB38410, sample SAMEA6850437) | metagenome | study: Metagenomic assessment of the ecological functions of the soil: analysis of the soil microbiota associated with the... | reverse complement strand
TTGTACTTCGTTCAGTTACGTATTGCTCGGCTAGTCAGGGATCGCTCTCTCCGGCCGCGTTACTGCCGGGAGGAGCTCCCACACGAGGATGGACGTTGTCGCCCGCCATCGCGGCAGCGATGTGCTCACCGCCGTCCACGGTCGCCACTTTCCCAGCTCACCCAAGAGTCGGTCGAGTCCGGCCAGTCCCGGTGCGCCTGCCTCTGCTTCGATCCAAGAGCGAGATCGCCCGGTCTTCCTGCCCGGCGCCGTCCAGATTCCGTTGATCTTCGTCGACTGGCGCCGTCAACGGTCCACCGAAGCCGACGGCCACCTGCTCACCGTCATGCAGCGCATGGAACACGGTGTCGAACAAGTCTGCGGACGAGCTGCCGCGCACGGCACCCGGCTTGTCGTCGTCATGCCGGCGACCGCTCCAGGCGAGATCATCCGATGACGGGGTTGCATGCGCGCACGCCGATGACCAACAACTTCGAGCCTCCATGTCTTGATGACCCGGTTAGCCGCGTAACTAGTGTCCCGCACCGGAAACTCGTTACCTAATTCCGGCCGATCCGCGCCGAACGTCGAGCTGAGCGCAGCTGACCCCACAGAGCGCACAAACGCCCGCTCTGGCGGTCGGCCGCGATCGTTGGCCCGCGCATCCCTGAGGCGGCTGGGACCTTGTCGAGGAAGCCCAGCACGGTGTCGATGCGACCGTCGTCGTCGAGGACGACCACGTCGAAGCCGACGATGACGCGGTTCGGCATCGGCCGGGCCGAGTCCCCAGGAGAAGCGGGCCTGCTGGATGGTGCGCGTCGACCGGTCCGACCGGGCTGGAACGTGAATCCGGGAACCGCTGCTGGACTGCGCCGATCGTCGCATCGATGGCCGCACGGCCGGTCACCTCCGCGAGCGGGTCGGTGTAGCTCGGGCGCGGACTCCAATGTTGCGCGATCAGCGCGCGACGCGCCTCCGGGTCGGTCTCGTTCCAGCAGGCCAGGTAGTGGTCGATCAAGTCGTTCATGACGATTCCCTTTCGGTGTGGTTGATTCCGCCGACGATGGTGATTGGCGCCGAGTGCGGCCTGTCGGATTACCTCGTTGCAGGTAAAGCGGGGACGTGCGTTCAGCAAGTTCATGGGTTGCGCGGGTGGAGCAGCTGCCGAATCCCCTCGACGACGCCCTGCTGTAATTCCTCGACGACGTCTGGTGCCGCTTGCCGAAGGCGGCCCACGGTGCCACGGGCGGGCCGCCCGGTCACCGGCAGATCTCCTCGATCCGGCGGCGGAAGGTGCGTCGCGCCAGCGTTGTTCGGGAGCGGCTGCCAGGCTCACGGCGAGCGGCTTCACTGCCGTTGCCGTGCGGCGTCACCGACCGCCGGGTCTACGCCATCACCTTTAACGCAAGGAAGGTGCATGGTCACAAGTTCCCGGCGTATGACAGTGCACTGGACTGTGGATACTGCTTGGCGATCCCGGCCCAGGCGATGAGAACGGCGCGCGCCGATGCGTTACCCGGGAGGCAGACCGCATCGAGAAATGCGGCTGGCTACCGTCGAGCGAGTGACGACCGCATGGCATCCGCACCGGTCGGGCAGCTGCTGCGCGAATGGCGAGCGCGGCGGCGGCTCGGTCCAGCTTGATCTGTCAATCAGGCCGAAATTTCGGCGCGGCACCTCAGCTTCGTGGAGACCGGGCGGTCACGTCCCACCCGTGGGATGATCTTGCGCGTTGTCCGAGCAACCTCAACGTGCCACTCCGCGAGCGTAACCAGCTGCTGCTTGCCGGCGGGTACGCGCCGGCCTATCCGCAGCACGGCTTGGACGAGCCGCAGGTCGGCGCGGTGCGTGATGCCCTACAGCAGGTACTGCGCAGCCACGAACCGTTTCCCGCTGTCGTGATCAACCGCTGGTGGGACATGGTCGACGGGAACGGGGCGATCGAACTGTTCGTCGCTGATTGCGCGCCACAACTGCTCGAACCGCCTGTCAACGTGCTCCGGCCTGACCCTGCATCCCGACGGCGTGGCGCCACGTATCGTGAACCTCGCCCAGTGGCGGGCCCACCTGCTTTCAGCAGCTGCGTCAGCGCGCGGCCCAGACCGGTGACACCCGGCTGCACGAGCTCGAGGCCGAACTACGCAGCTACCCGGGCGGCGATGACGAGGCCACCGCGGCGTCCACCGATATCGTGCTGCCGCTTCAGCTGCGCCACGAAGGCAGGCAACTGTCGCTCTTCAGCATCGAGGCACATGTCGGCACCGCCAACGACATCACCGTGGATGAGGCTGACGATCGAGGCGTTCTACCCGGCCGATGCCGAGACCGAAGCGAGCGCTGACCCGCGACGGGACCGCTGCCGCCGCCATCAGGGTTAGACGGAAGGAGATGCGGCAGGGCAGCTCGGCGACATCCAACAACGCATCGGACGCTGAGGTCATCCGCGTACGGGTCGCAGGATCGCCTGGCCGAGATATTGGCAAGCACGCAATGCGAGTTCCAGGTCCGCGCCCGATCGCTGATCGGTCCGCCCAAGGCGTCCTCGGCCTTGCTGGATGCGGTACTGACACGCTGTTCTACGTGCAGCACAAGTCGCTCGGCGGTGATCGTATAGGCTCCCGGTTGACAGGAAAACCTGCAGCGTCTCGCGTAGCCGAGCATGGGGCTCGTCGTCCAGGGCGAGGTCGGCGAGCATGCCCCACTACCTAGCTGCGGGCGGCGCTGATGTCCGTGCAGATCCAGCGCGACAGCGCCGACGTCAGCGAAAGTAGTACAGCCGACTGCCGGGTTCGGCAGGCGAGGGCGAGGCCCTGCGTGCGCACCGCTTGCTGGTGGGTTAAGCGGAACCCGTCCAGCCCGTGTCCGGGTTCCCCAGCAGCGATGCCGCGCCGAACCGTCGCCGTTGTCGAATGCCTTCGACAACCTCTCACCCGAGACGACCGCGTTGCCGCTGACCGCGTAGCCATATCCAGGCGAGGGTCTCGTCCCGCGGCACGAACAGTGGACGACCAGGTGAGCCGAGCACCCGAGCCGCGGTCGGACGCGAGCTGATCGAGGCGGGTCAGGCCCTCGCTGCCGTTCGGTATGTCGTGTGACCCAGGCGATCAGGCCGATATGACGCTGACGAAGTCGGTAACCCAGGGCTGATTCGGTGGCATCGATGTCCACCGGCTGGCCGTGCCGAGCAGGATGCGGACGCGTGCGGCTCGGACCGCAGTCTGGGTAAGCAGCCAATTGTCCGCGCTCATGCTGATATGCCGAGATCACCTCGGAGACACGGTCGATATAGCGGAAGCTGACCTCGGCCATGCGCGACGTGACGGCAGCCGTGAGGCTAGCGTCCTGGGATCGGGTCGCCAACTCGTCGATGCACGCGACGGGAACCGGCCGTGACCGACCCGGTAAGCCCGGATAAGCGCGCGATGATCGGCACACCGCGCTGGGCCAGCCGTCTGGCGTATTCAACTGCTGCCGCTGGAGCGCCGATGTCGTCCGGCGCTGACCCGTGCTCGAAACATGCAGCAGAGTTGCCACATTCTCCTCGATACTCGCATCGAGGAGCTTCTCCGACTGATGTCGTCACCACGCAGTTCCGGAATGTCTGTAGTGACGAGCTGCCAGATGTCATGGGTCACGTCGAGGACGTGGTCGCCGACCGCCGCGGCGACCGCTGACAGCTTCACGACCGACGGCGTCTACGCCGGTACTCATGCGGTCATCGTATGGCGCGCGTCGCGTCCTCTTTGCGGACAACCCTCCTGACGGCGGCCACGCGATGCCGCTACGTCAGTACCGAGTCGCATCGAGCCGAGCTCCGAGGCTGGCGCCTTCATACGTGGAGCACGAACCACCGACGGCATGTCAGTGCTCTGGCCGTTGTCGCCCTGTCCCGCGTAACGATGGACTAAATAGAGCAAAGAACCCGGAAAGGGGACGCTAGTGAAACCATTGTCCGAGCAGCTCAGCGAGATCTCCGCGGCGCGCGTCAAGACAGCTGAGGATATTTTCGGCCGGCGGCGCACCAAAAGACCGAGCGGCGCTGGAAAGCTCAACTGAGAGCAGCTGAAGTCCCCGATCAACAAGGCCAAGGATCAGGGCAAGACCGCCGCCGCCGCCATGCAGGATCAGGGCAATCCCGGTGGACAAGACGCGGGCGATGTCGATCAACGGTTCGATACGCTGCGGGCCAAGCGGGATGAGCACCGCGCAGAACGCGATCTGAAAAAAGGCGCAGAACCGGGCCGACGACGCTGAGCTGGACGCGGCCGATGCGGTCGACTTCGCCGCTCTATATGGTCGATCAGGCCGAATACGCCGTTGTTGACGCCGTCATCGCTCGCGCCGACGCCGACGCGCTCGAGCAGCAACAAGACCAACGCTGACCATCCATCGATTCCGGACTGAGCGCGACCGGAGCGCATCCCCGCGCTTCGGCAGCGCAGGTCGAACGAGGGCCGCCCAAATGCCGTGCTGTCGGAGGCTAATGGTCCGTCGCGGTGCCGCCGCGAAGCGCTCGCCGACGGAGGGGCAGCGTCTGGCGGAGGCAGTATCGGCGAGCCACAAACGCGCTGCCGTGCTCTCGCCGCGCGTTCGACGAGACGCTCGTGAACGTCGCGCAGCTTGGCGTGGATCGCCTCTTGCCGCTCAATGTGCCTCGGTGCAGCCGGGCAATCACCTCAGCAGTCGGCTTCTTGCCGTGGTAGCCAGGATGGTGGCGCCAACACAGAAAGAACTGCCCACCGGCAGCCTCGTGGTTACCCACCCGCCAACAGCCGGGCTCATGACAGTTGAACTTTTTATTAGTTGGTATGCGGCGGTCGCGATCGCTCCGATAATCCCGAACTCGGCAATATCCGAACCGAATCCTGACCAGAATCCGTAGTACGGGCCAGGTTCGTTCACCAGTTCCGGTGGTATGCACCGCCAACCAGTGATTGAAAGCGGAGGCATAGAGAACCCAAGCGACAATTCCTGTCGCCACCGCGATGAATACCAGGCCAATGATCAGAGCTGAGACGCCGCGTCATCTGTCTATGCCACCTTCCTCACCTGCCAGAACAGTAGAGCGCTGGCCTGGCCACGATGCGAGGTCCGGTGCACGTACAGCGGACCGTCCCGGTCGCCGAGCGGTGGGTGAGGACGGCGTCGATCTGCAGGTCAGCCCGATTGGTCGGTGGACTCCAATCGAGTGCGAAGCCGGCGACCGCACCCCACTCCTCGACCGCAGGGCTTGCGGGTCGCGGCCGCGAACGCCAGCCGGTCGGCCGTCGCTGCAGCGTAAGTTCTTACGATCGCTGCCGGAGTGTGGGCGCGTGGTACTCCGCCATGGCAGCTATCCGGCGGTGATACCGGGATAGTGGTGGTCGTAGGCCGCTTGTACCTCTTGCTCGGTCAAGGCTTTGCTGGGCGCGGGAAGATCCGGAAGCGCTTTCGCCGTCGTTGGGAACTGGGCTTCGGCGTGGCGCACAACCTTGCGGGGCCTAGGGATCGCCCGCGGCCAACGGCATGAGTTCCGCAGCCCAAACTTGCCCGCCGGCCTTTGTGTCGCCGGTACAACCGGCTGCGACGTGGGGTCGTTAGCGTAACTATTAGAGCGCGTCGACAAGCTCTTGGCGTGTTTGCGCGTGATAAACGCCTCGACGATCTGCCATACCCCCGATGATGATCAGCCAGATGCCGGCGAACACCGCCAGCGCGAAGATCGAGTTAAACGGCGAGACGATGATGATGATTGCCGCCGATGGCGAGGAGGATTCCACCGGTGATCTGCCAGCCACGGTAGGGAATGTACGGAGTAGAGGCGGCGGCGACGGTGCGGCTGATTCCAATGATCAGCCAGCTGGAAGCCGATCCAAAGCGCCAACAGCAGGATGGACTCCGCCGCGCCGCGGAAGCAGAGAAGCCCGAGGAGGATGGACAGCACACCGGTCAGCGCACTCAGGAAGCGAGCGCCGCCGCGCATACCGGGCACGAACGCAAGCATGACCTCGATCACGCCGCTGACCAATAGGTAGATGCCGAACAGTACGCCGACGACCTGTAGCGCGTCTGGCTCGGCCAGACCAGGACTACGACGCCGATGACGATGGCGACGATTCCGAAGATGAGGAGGAACCACCAGCCCCAGCCGAGCCAGGCGCTCCAGGGGCGATTCTGGAGTCCGTACTTTCCGCTGCATAGGCTGTCACGGGCCATAGCATGGCGCACGGCGCTGCTGACGTAAATGGTTCGGCCGCAGGCTTTTCTAGGCGCGGGCTATCCCGAGGGACACGGACTGCCTCGAAGGAGACGTCAGGCCCTGGCGCTCGGGCAAGCGCCTGGCGTTCCGGCAAACGAGCTGTGTTTACCTCGCCCGCCCGGCCCAGGAGCCGGGTACCACGCCGCTGCAACCACCCACGCGAAATCGCCTCGCGATTTCGTGGGGACCACGGATCGCTGGCGCGATTTCGTGGGCGCCCCCAGAGCGCTGGCGCGCTTTTGCGGGGACCTGGGGTGTCCCGGAATGGCGCCGCCATTCGTCTCAAGCGATCCATCCGTCTGGACCGGGCAGCCAGGCAATGACCTCTGCTAGCGGTGCACCAGATGAGCTCGATGGTCTCCTGCAATCGATTCGAGCACTCCGTCCCGGACGATACGGGATACAGCTCGAGGTCTGTGGGCTTGGTTGAGCCGGTCAGAACCGAGGACGGTATCCAGGCTCGGCCTCGATACCGGCGACGCTATGTCGGTATGTCCATCCGGTCTCCGACCATGACCGTCGTTTCTGGAATGTCCCTCGATTCGGTTCAGCGCGCTGCGAAACATCATCGGATTCGGCTTGCCGACAAAGTAGGGAGAACGCCCGGTCGCCTTGGTGATGAGCGCGGCGACAGACCCAGTAGCCGGAACTGACCGTCCTGCGGACGGTCCGGTCGCATCGGGATTGGTCGCAATGAACCGGGCGCCGCGCTCGATCAATCGGATGGCCTTGGTGATCGTTTCGAACGAGTAGGTCCGGGTCTCGCCCAAGACGACGAAGTTATGGATTCCGGTCAGTCAGCGTATAGCCGACTTCGTGCAACGCTGTCGTCATGCCCGCCTCACCGATCACGTACGCCGACCCGTATGCGAAGCTGGTCGGCGAGAAATGTCGCGGTCGCCAGCGCCGATGTCCAGATCGACTCCTCGGGCACCTCCAATCCGGACTGAGCCAGGCGAGCCGCCAGATCGCGCGGAGTGAAGATCGAATTGTTCGTCAGAACAAGGGAATCGTTTGCCACGCTCGATCAGAACGGGCGAGGAATTCAACTGCCCCGGGAAGAGCGTGATCCTCACGGACGAGCACGCCATCCATGTCACTGAGCCAGCACTCAGCAGGCCGCCGCATCAGACGAGCCTAGCGAGGCGTCGGCCGGCGGGCGGTCCGTGATCTCGGAACTTACTGGTCTCCAGCAACATCATGTCCAAGATCATCTAGCGTCCCGGCGCAGGACGCCAGGGAACCATGAGTACGTGCGGCGGCGGTTGAGCTAACGTGCAGCCGGCGCGGGGAAGGAAACACGATCACTTGGCGTGGCCGGCCAAGCGCCGGACGGATAGGCGCAATACCTTGTCCTGGCTACGCCGCGGGCCGGACCAGAGTGCCGAGCACGGCGTCGACGGCGTAAAGCCACGGCGCAGGCGGGTCGCTCGTAGTTGACCCGCCAGCCGACGAAGTCCACCCACGCTTCGGCCGGATCGCGCTCGATGGGGAACTCCACCTCGCGCAGTCGGGCGATGGGCTCGAGGAACTCCCGTAACGTCAGGGTGATTCCCGCGTCCGGGTCCGGCTCGTCGGGCAGGGGATTCCATCGCTCGCGCGATCTGGGTGAGAGCAGAGGAAGCCCGCGCAGGCACAAGCGGGCTGGCACGACCGGCGCGATATTCGGCGACAACGCGAGCAGCATGGCGGCGGAGTGAGCACCGCGAGCAATGCCGTCTACCCATGATGACAACGGCCGCGGTGATCGGAACCGCACCAAGGGCAAGTAGGTGGTATGGCTCTCTGCGACGTCGGCAGCCCACCGTTCCCACCGCTCGTACAAGTCGGGCAACGTATTGATGGTCGACACACCTGATCCCCAGTGCGTAATGGGTACGCGACAACAACGCTCGGTCCCCACGAAGGCACGCCGCCCGCGCGTTGAGCAGCGCAACCTCGGTCTCCCTGCGGTTGAACGCCGCATACAACGCTGGCGATAGGCGATCTGCAGGGTGAGTGATTGCTACCCGGTCCCGGCCGCCGCGAATACAATCACTCGGGCGCGGCGCCGGAAGGCTCGGCGAAGCCCAGGGTGAACAGCGACGACCCGGCCGCGGTGAACGCGGAACTCGAAACCGCCGTGGACGAACGGCACAGCAGCAGCCAGTAACCAACAAACGAAATCCCTAACCACGCTGGTTAGCTGACCGAGCAGGATGGCCGGCGCCTGCGCCGCAAGCAGTCGGTCACGCCGTGGTAATCGCCGATCCGGCGGCCCAGCACCCGGAATACCGCCGTCACGACCTGATCCACCCATCGGGTCAGCCGGCTGCTTACCGCACGGGGCACGATGAGGGCTTTCGACGACGCTGAGTCCCCGGTAGCCAGGACGAGCACAGCGCCGACTACGGCCGCTGCCGAGCGGCGGCAACCGGCACTTCCATCGGGGCCTCCGACGCGAGTGGACCAGCGCGAACGTACTCGGCACCAACCAGTCGGTCCGGCGACCGGGTCTGACACCTGGGAGGAAGGAGCGAATGTCTCGCGGAGGATCGGCGGTGGGGCAGTTGCTGCTTAGGTCGTATTGCTTAGGGTCATAGGGACGGGTCGTTGCGGTTGGAACTGATCTGACCCGAGCGGCGTTGCGCTCGGCTCGACGATCTGCTCGGCGCGAATCACGCGTGCATGACGGCGTTGATCAAGGCGAGATGCGTGAACGCCTGCGGGAAGTTGCCGAGGTGGCGGCCGGCTGAGCGGGTCGATCTCCTCCGCATAGAGCTCGAGCGGGCTGGCGTACGCAGCGTAGCCGTTCACACAGCTTCCGGCGCGCCTCGACTTCACCGATCTCGACCAGCGCCGATACCAGCCAGAACGAGCAGATCGTGAACGTGCCTTCCTCGCCCAGACAGTCCGTCTGTCGGTCTCATGCGTCCACCCGATGGCGCAGGACGAGGCCGTCGGACGGTCAATTCATCGGCGATCGCCAGCACATTTGTCGCGCGCACGCGCGGAGTCTTCCGCTGGCAGGGAAGCGCATCGTCGGCAGCAGCAGCAGCAGCGATGCATCAGAGCGCCGTCGCGCCATGGCGCCGTACGAACACTCCGCGCTCGTCCACGCCGTTAGGTGCAATATCTCGGTGAATCTGATCGGCGAGCGCCTGCCACTTCTCGGCGTACTCTGAATTCTTCATGCATGCGTGGGACCAGCCGGGCACCCCGGTCCATAGCAACCCAGCACATCAGCTTGCTGGATACGAAAGTGCTGCGGTTCCCCGCGCACCTCCATATCCTGCGGTCGGGTTCCTCCAATGCTCCGCGGCGCAATCGACCTGGCGCTTGAGGATCGACCACAACGATTCCGGAAGCTGATCGCGGGCGCGCGCACCGCAGGTATACCGAGTCAAGCACGGCGCCCCAGACATCGTGCTGCTGCTGCTGGTGATATGCCCCGTTGCCTGACCGAACCGGAAACGCGCCCTCGTAACCTGAGAGGTGCGGCAACGATTCTTCGTCGAGTTCCCGCTCGCCGCCAGACGCCGTACATCACCTGCGAGGTCATGGCCGTCGCGGCAGCCGTCGGCGAACGAAGTAGAAGAAGTCGTCCGCCTCGCGGTCGAAGCCCAGCGTGTAGAGGGCCCCACAAGGCGAAGGTCGAGTCGCGCACCCAGGCGTAGCGATAATCCCAGTTGCGCTCTCCGTGCGGGGTCCCCGGCAGCGAGGTGGTGGCCGCCGCGAGCAGGGCGCCCGGTCGGCGCGTACGTCAGTATCCCTTCAGCGTCAGCGCGCTGCGTTGGAGAAAGCTGCGCCAGGGGTGGTCCGGAAGTCGCCGAGCGTGATCCATTGGCGCCAGTACTCCTGCGTCCGCCGCAGCCGCTCCTCGGCCTCCTCCAGAGTTCGCGGCGGCGGCAGCGGGACCACGAGAGCGCGACGAAATGACTTTCGCCTTCGGTCATGCGCGTCCTCGCGTGCAGACCGGCCCCCTCGATACCCGGCCGGAGGTCGGTCGTCACGCGCATGGCGACATTGAGCCCTTCTGGTCCGCGCTACCACTTCGCCGTAGCCAGCGCCTCGTACCACACGACGGCTGGCGCCGACCGTAATCCAGCGCCGGCTCGCAGCTCATCGCCACGTCGACCGAGCCGCTACGATGCATTCCATTGTCCGCAGGCAGGCAAATGCTCGGCATCGAAATCCGTCGGCGACCGGCGATGCGTCCTCGACCGCTCATCGACGTTGTGCCAGGACCCATGCAACAGCGCATCGCGGACGAGCAGCCATCCGGTGCGGGTCTGCCAGGTGGTCTCGAGCACCAGACTGCCGGGCAGGTAGCGGCGAGCTGCCGGCACCACCTCGTCGTACGGGCCGATGCGGAAGCACCGGCGCTCCGGTCCAACAGCGCACTGAAGACGCTCGGCGAGTCCGGACGCGGTACAGCACATCCATTCGACGGCCCCGCTGGGCGCGACCAGGCAGTTGGATTCGCAATCCGACAGGAACGCGTACTCGGCGATCGGCGGGAACGGGCTCTGCCCGGTCGGCTGGCTCGGTGCTGACCCGGCCGAGCCTCGAATGCCGACATAGATTTCGGCCATAACTAATCGTCTCGCATCGGCCCGCGTCAGACCAGTCCCGGCCGACGGTCCGGCTCCGCGCGGTGGCCGGTGCGATCATCGCACGCCGCTGACGCTGATCATCCGGGCGCGTTCATCGACGGTGCGCAGGGAACATCCTCCAGCGCGTTGTCGATTTCGGGCTCTGCCTGGTCCGTCGGACACATGGGCCGGTGACGGTCGCCGGCGGCAGAGGAGATGGAACGATGCTCGAAGCACGTCCCGGCCTTCCGGAGTCAGCCTGATCGCCAACCCAGCACGCGATGAGAATGAGGCTCGGGGCAACCTGGCTCAGGCGGTCTCGGCGCGAAGATCGTCGACCCGGGGAACCGAGTCGGTCAGGTCGAGCGTCTCAACGCCGAGCCGGCCGGCAGCGCCGCCGGCGAGGTCCTCACCGGATTACGTCGTGGTGAGATGCCGCGGACATCGGCGCGGGCCACGACGCTGCGCGGGGCTGCCCCGGACTCAAGGTCCGGCGTCAGCGTCGAGGTCGCCGAGACGGTGCCGATGGCAGGCTGAGCCCGTCGAGTCGCCGTCGATCCGGCGCGCTGGTTTGGCAGCCGCGCGCCGGATCGCGCTTGTCCGCGCCGGATCGCGCTCACCGTCCCGTCGCTCCGGACGCTTGCCGTACCGGATCGCGCCGACCGCAGATCGGATCCGCGCAGGCGGCATGATCCCGGCGCTAGCCATGTTGAGGGTCGTGATCTGACTTGTGGCCGGAGCGACCGTCAGGTCCAGAGCATCAGGGAAGTTCTCGCAGTCAGCGGAGCGGCTGAGCAATGATCGGGCTTACCGGTACCGGCCCATCGGCGCTGCCGGAACGTCCTATCCGCTCGGGCGCAATCGGTCCGGGGCGATCGGACGAACTTCCGCCGTCACATCGAGGCGCCGCAGACAGCATCGAAGCTCTGCCTGTTCGATGCGGCGGCGGCGAGACTACGTGTCCCGTTGGTGGACTACGACGCGGTAGTTTGACGCGTTCGTTCCGGGCGTCGGCGTCGGGCAGAGGTACGGCTACCGGGCCGGCGGAGCCATATGATCCCGGACTCGGGCCTGCGCTTCAACGGCGAGAAGCTGCTGCTCGACCCCTACGCCCGGTCGTTCGTGCGGCGAGGTCAGCGTTCGGGCCGGAGGTGCTCGGGTACGCGGCGGACAACCCGGACGCGCCGAGCACGCTCGATTCGGCCGGGCACATGCCGCGCAGCATCGTCGTCGACGACGCATATCGCGTGGGATGGACGAGCGGCCCAGCCGCCGGTACTCCGACACGGTCATCTACGAGGTGCACGTCAAGGGCTTCACCATGCGCCATCCCGGAGGTGCCAGCCCGAGTTGCGCGGCACCTACGCCGGGCTTCGGGCACGAGGCCGCCATCGGCTACCTGTCGACCTCGGCGTGACCGCGGTCGAGCTGCTGCCGGTGCACCAGAGCGTGCCGGAGAGCTTCCTGGCCGCAGCGCGGGCTGACGAACTACTGGGGCTACAACACGATCGGCTACTTCGCGCCGCACCACGGGTATTCCGCGGCAGTGCGCGGCCGGGCGGCCCGGCGGCCAGGTCGCCGAGTTCAAGGCGATGGTCGGACGCGCTGCACGCGGCGGGCATCGAGGTGCTGCTCGACGTCGTCTTCAACCACACCGCCGAGGCCGATCACATCGGGCCCCACGCTGTGCTATCCGGGGCCTGGACAACGCGGCGTACTACCGGCTGCGACGCCGGCGACCCGCGGTCATTACCTCGACACGACCGGCTGCGGTAACTCGCTCAACGCCGGGCACCCGTGACCCTGCAGCTGATCATGGACTCGTTGCGGTACTGGCTGACCGAGATGCACGTCGACGGCTTCCGTTTCGACCTCGCGCCGACGCTGGCCCGCCAGGACGGCGAGTTCGGGCCAGATGTCCGCGTTCTTCGATCTCGTCGCGCAGGATCCGGTGGTCTCGCCGGCGAAGCTGATCGCCGAGCCGTGGGACGTCGGCCAGATGGACAGCTACGACCTGGGCGGATTCCCGCCCGCGGTGGCGGGAGTGGAACGGCAAGTACCGCGACTGCATGCGCGACTTCTGGCGCAGTCACCAGGTCGGCATCGGCGAGTTCGCCACGCGGTTCTGCGGATCGGCGGACCTGTACGGCCGGGCGCGTCGCCGGCCGACCGCGTCGGTGAACCTGATCACCGTCCACGACGGCTTCACCCTCCGGGACCTGCGTCAGCTACGACGACAAGCACAACGAGGCCAACGGCGAGGCCAACCGCGACGGCACCGACGACAACCGGTCGTGGAACTGCGGCGCCGAGGGCCCGACCGACGATCCGGCCGTGCTGACGCTGCGCGCGCGCCAGTCCGGCGCGATGCTCACCACCTTGCTGCTGTCCTTCGGCGTCCCGATGCTGCTCGGCGGGGACGAGATCGGCCGGACCCAGCAGGGCAACAACAATGCCTACTGCCAGGACAACGAGATCACCTGGTTCGACTGGTCTGCGCCCGACCAGGATTTGCTTGCGTTCACCAGGAGATTGGTCGCCTTACGCAGATCCCATCCGGTCTTCCGCCGCCGCCGGTTCTTGCTTGGTGCCGAGGCGTCAGAGCTGTTGTGGTTCACGCCGGCTGGCACTCCGATGACCGGCGCCGATTGGTCAGATCCGGCGCGCTCTGGCGGTCGCTCTGTACCTCGACGGATCCGACGACCCGGACCGGGCCGACGACGGCTCGCTCATGGTGGACGACGACTTTCTCCTGCTGGTCAACGCCTGGTGGGAACAACTTTCATTCACCATTCCGCCCACGCGTCCCGGCCCTCACGTGGCGAGATGGAGATAGACAGCTATGACCCCGCCCACGGCGGCACTGTCGCCGTGGGCGACCAGCTGACGGTCGGACCTCGATCGATCGTCGTACTTTCGCGGCCTGGCTCCACGAATCCAGTAGTGGATCGTGATCTTGGCTCGCGCCTCATCGTACCACATGTCGAGATCGCCAGCGTGCGGCCGTCAGCTGATCCGAGCCGGACTCAGTGCGGCTGCCGGTCAGAGCAGTGCAGAGATAGCCTGCGCCGCCTTCCGGTGCGCCGTCGGTCTCGACCGGCAGGTAGTCCACCTGCGGCCGAGCTCTTCAGCGATGGCCGCGGCAATCTGCTCCGGGCCGTCTTCGGCGAAGTCCATGCGCCGGCCCGCGCGGTAGCGCTCGAGTCGGTACCGGACGTGGAAGTTCTGTTCGAAGCGGTGGCGCAACGGGAAGTAGAGGAAGCGGCCGCCGGCTGGCGGTCAGCTCCATGGCCGTCGTCAGGCCGCCCTGGACGACCGCGATGTCGCAGGCCGCGAGATGACGGTAGAGGTTGTGTACGTACGCACGAACCTCGAGGCCTTCGGCGGCCGGCAGGCTGGCCGGATCGATGCGGGGGCCGGCGACGACGATCATTCGCAGCGCGGGCAGTTGCCGCTTGGCCAGCGGAAATGCCTCGACGATCCGACGCAGCAGGTGCCGCACCGACGCCACTACCGCCGACAGTCACCGAGGCATACCTGCTCGTCCGGCTGGTAGCCGAGTTCGTCTCGCAGCCGCGGCCGATCGGCGAACTGGGCCGGGTCGAAGCCGGAGATGTAGCCGGTGAAGTCGAAGTGCTGCTCGGTCCATTCGCGGATCATCGGCAGATCCGGGCCGAAGCGCTCAGGCACGATGTCGCCGGCGTTCCCGACGAACAGCGCCCGATCGCGCGTACGCCGGTACCGGGCAATGTGCTCGATCATCTCGGCGTTGTAGTCGGCGGTCAGGTACGCCTCCGCGTCGACCGCCGTCGGGCATCGGCAGCCACCCGACGAAGTCGGTGAGCCATACGTACTGCCGCCCGTTTGAGCTCGGGATTCTCGTGCCAGGTAGTAGTCGAGTTCCCAGGCCTCGTCGCCGATGCCAGAGGTCGTAGCGTGCTCGCGCTCGACGACCTCGTGGAACACCATGAAGTTGGCGAGCAGGATCTCATCCATCCGCCGCCAGCGCCTGGAAGCAGTGCAGGTCGTGTTCCGCGGACTCGGATTCAATGTGCCGCGGACTCGTTGGCCAGGTATGCGCTGGCCGGGTGGATCCGTTCGCCCTCGGCTTCGAGCACCCTCGTCACCGGATCCTGCGCGAGCCAGTCGATCTCAAGTCCGGGATGTAGCTGGCGCAGCTCGCGAGCGATGGCGACGTCGCGCTGAGCATGGCCCAGCCCGATGGGTGAGGGAGATGTAGAGTGCGCGCTGGCGTGCGTCTGCGCCCTCGGGTCCAGGTGGTCACCGCGGCTTCGATTCCGGTCGCTGTGTCGATGAAATCGCGCAGCAGCCGATTCACCTTCACCGGATCACGGGCGTGGGGCGCATGACCAGAGCCTTCGAGCAGCACCTTCGTGCCGCCGAGGAGATCGGCGAACGCGACACCCGCTTGATACGGGTCGGATCGCGTCCGCCGTTCCGTGGATGACGAGCACCGGGCAGCGCACCCGTGTCGGCCAGCGAGCGCAGCGCTCGTCCGCGCTACGGCCCGCGCCGAGTTGCGTGGCGATCAGCGTCTCCGGCATCGGTAGTCAAGCCCCCAGCGCCACCGAGTCCTCGCGTTGCTTGGTTGAGGTGCGGCTCGGTGTAGAGCCTGCGAGAAGAAGAACTCCAGGAAGTCCTCGTAGTCCGACAGCCAGTAGTGACGGTTGTATTTGCCCCAGCCTTCGGTATGAATCGCGCGGCCGGTTGAACCCATCGACCCACTGGTCCTCGCGCGGCACCGTGGGAGGCAGTGGACCGCCGGGCCGATAAACACCACGCCGGCCACGCGCTCGGGATGCTCGGCTGGCAGCAGGAGGCTGCGCTGCGCGCCCATCGGAGAAGCCGACCACTATGGCGCGGTCAGCTACCGGTGGCGTCCAGCACGGCCAGCGCGTCCGGCCGCGAACTCCCGCTCGCTGTACGCATTCGCGCCAGCGGGCGGTCCGAGCTGTCCATTGCCGCGAGGTCGAACGTGATGACCCGGTGAGAACGGGCGAGGTACGGAATCTGCATCTTCCAGCACCGCGAGTGGATGATGGACCACGGTCGGCAGCAGCAGGAACCGTCGTCTCTACCGTCGCCGTACACCTCGTAGAAGATCTTGACGCCGTCCTCGCTCGGCGAATCCATCTGATGTCCGGATAGCGCGCGCGGCTCTGCTCCGTGCTCATTTACCCGCCTCCAGGGCATACCAGCCAGTCGTCGATCCAGCGGAGCAGCTCGCGATGGCCTTCGGAGATGCCGGACAGGCGCTCGAGCAACAAGACCCTGGTTGAAGGTCATCACCAGGCTCACCAACGCCTCGACCGGAAACTGGTCCGGGATCGAGGTGATATTCGGCCGCTGCTTTGCCGAACGCCTCGGTGAGGACGCCGCGCCACTCTGCGGTCATCGCGGCGACGCGATCGCGCATCTCGGGTCGATTCCATCCGAGCGCCTGCAGCTCGAGCCAGACCTTCGGATAGCCAGCGGCCAGGTCCTCGTCGAGGAAGCCCATGGCGGTGCGCCACTTCTGGAGGAACGGCACGTCCGCTGCGTACATCGCTCGTTGCCGGACGATCAGCCGCGCGGTGAACCGCTCGAAGGTTTGCATCATCACTTCGTCCATCGACCCGAGTAGTAATGGACGAGGCCGTGGTTCACTCCTGCCTGCTCCGACAGCCGCCGCGTGGTCACAGCACGATGGCCCTCCGCGATCAGCAGCGCCTCGGCGGCGTCGAGGATCGCGGTGACAGCCTCGGTGCGAGCAGCTGCCCTCGGCGGTATTGCGGCGTGCGGTCACGGCCGGCTCTCGTTAGGTCGATGGATCGCTTGTGCACTTGACTTAGTCAAATGACTAACACGATCTCGAGACGCCGTCAAGCGACCGCTTGTGATCCAGCCCGCACGCCGCGAAATAGGTCTTGACGCGGCCCGTCAGATGCATGTTATCCATTCGACTAAGTCAACTGACTAAGACACTCGTCCAATGGAAGGAACCGGGTCATGACCACTGTCACCGAGAGCTCGCGTCGGAATGGGGTCGACACCGGCGACGCTGTTCGCCACCCTCGATGCGGTCAAGGGTTCAGCCCGAGATCGCGAAGTTCCAGTTCCGGGCCAGCAACACCTGGCTGAGCGGGACGCACAACCGGTCCACCATCTCCGGTTTCTACGGCGCCGGCCAGGAGATGGAACACAAGCAGGTAACGACGGTGGATGCCGATCATCCGGCTGTGTTGGTGGCGGAGGATCACGCCCCGTCGCCGGTGGAGTATCTGCTGCACGCCATCGCGGCGTGCCTGACGGCGGGGATCGCCAACGTCGCCGCCGTGCGCGGGGTGGACTTGACCAAGGTCACGTCAACGGTCGAGGGCGACATCGATCTGCTGGGCATTTCTGGGGTTGTCCGATGGGTCGGTCCGCAACGGCTATCAGCAGATCAAGGTCACCTTCCACATCGAGGGCGATGCCGACGACGCGACGCTGCGCCGGATCGTGGAGCAGTCCCGCAACCGGTCGGCGGTGTATGACGTGCTGACCAACGGCACCCCGGTGCACGTCGACGTGGTCACCGGCTGATCGTCGTCTGGTTTGTCTGCCCGCCCGGCCAGTCATGGCCGGGCGGCGTCCTGGAAGGGGGTGACTGATGACTGAGACCAGACACCGTCATCGTCGGCGCCGGACACGCCGGACTCGCGGTGAGCCGCTTGTTGTCCGCGGCCGGGCACGAGCACGTGATCCTGGAGCGCGGCCGGGTCGGGGAGCGGTGGCGGTCGCAGCGGTGGGATTCGCTGCATCTGGTGACGCCGAGTTGGATGACCCGGCTGCCCGGGTATCGCTACCACGGTGCGGATCCCGGACGGGTACCTGCCGCGCGGCCGCGTTCGCTGACTTCCTCGATGACTACGCCGCCTCGTTTCGACGCTCCGCTGATCGGGTCGGTCACCGGTCGAGAGCGTGTCCCCCGCGGCGCCAGGGTCCGGTCATCGGTATCGTGGTCGTTACGGATGCGGGTGTGTGGCGGGCGCGGCAAGTGGTGCTGGCGACCGGTCCGCACGGCACTCCGCGGGTGCCGGACGCGGTCCGGGCCGGCGCGCTCGGGTCGGTCGAGCTGGTGACCGCGCAGCAGTACCGCAATCCGGCGCAGCTGCCCCCGGGTGGGGTGCTGGTCGTGGGCGCGTCGACGTCGGGGGTGCAGATCGCTGACGAGCTGGCCCGAGCGGGCCGCCCGGTGGTGCTGGCCGTCGGGCGGCACACCCGGATGCCCCGCCGCTACCGCGGCATGGACATTTATTGGTGGTTGGCGAGCACCGGCCGGCTCGCCCGCACCATCGACGACGTGCCAGCGTCTCGGCCGCGCGCCGGGAGCCGTCCCCGCAGCTGGTCGGCCGTGCCGGCGATGGGAATCTCGACCTGGCTGTGCTGCAGGCCCACGAGGTTCGGCTCGCCGGTCGCCTGGAGGGGATCGCCGATGGCCGGGCCTGGTTCCGGGACGACCTCGCCCGGTCGGTGGCCACCGCGGAGCGGCGGATGCACCGGCTGCTGGACGCGGCCGACGACTACGCCGCCCGGGCCGGCCTCGACGCCGAGATCTGCCCACCACGGCGACCTGCCGCCATCCCGCTACCGCTGACGCCGACATCCGTCAACCTCGACGCCGAGCGGATCGGCACCGTCCTGCTCGCCACCGGCTACCGCCCGCATCACCCGTGGCTGCACCTGCCGATCACCGGCCCGGACGGCAGCATCCAGCAATACCGCGGCGTCACGGCCGCGCCCGGGATGTATGTGGTCGGGCAGCGATTCCAGCACCGCCGCGACTCGGCGTTCATCGACGGCGCTCGGCACGACGCCGAGGCGGTCGTCCGTCACCTCCTCGCCCAGGCCGGAGGTCTCGCAGCGCCGTGCGTCGCCTGCGAGGAGCCGGCGGCATGAACCGCTACGACGTGGTGGTCGTCGGTGGCCGGGTCGCCGGCGCCTCCACGGCGCTGTTGCTCGCCCGCGCCGGCGCGCGGGTTGCGCTGATCGACCGATCCCGGCCCGGCAGCGACACCGTCTCCACCCACGGGCTGATGCGGGCCGGGGTGCTGCAATTATCCCGCTGGGGCCTGCTCGACCAGATCGTCGCGGCCGGCACCCCGCCCATCCGCAGCACCACCTTCCACTACCCCAACCGGCCAACCGTGCACGTGGCGATCCGGCCCAGCCCCGGCGTCGACGCGCTCTACGCGCCCCGCCGCCACCTGCTCGACTGGCTGCTGGTCGACGCCGCCGCTCAGGCCGGGGTGCACGTGATCACCGACACGGCGGTCACCGCGCTGCGGTCCGACAGTCACGGCCGGGTCCGCGGCGTACACGTGGTCAGCCGAGGCGGCGAGCCGTGTCGAGCTGCCGGCGTCGATAACTGTGGGCGCGGACGGCATCCGCTCCACCGTCGCCACGCTGACCCGGCCCCCGTCGTTCAGCGCGGCCGGTCCCGTTCGGCGGTTCTCTACCGGTATCTCACCAACATGGCCGCCGACGGGTACGAGTGGGCCTACGGCGCCGGCACCGCGGCCGGCCTCATCCCCACCAACCACGCACAGACCTGCGTATTCGTCAGCACCACCCCGGAACGGATGCGCGCTTCCGCGCCGCACCGGCGCCGAGCACGCCTTCGCCGCCGTGCTCGCCCAAGCGGCCCCTGCATTTCTCGAACGCGTTGCCGCAGCAGAGCCGGCCAGTTCGATCTACGGATGGGGCGGAATACCCGGCTATGTCCGCCGATCCTGGGGCCCGGGTGGGCCCTCGTCGGGGATGCCGGCTACTACAAAGACCCCATCACCACCCACGGCATGACCGACGCCCTACGCGACGCCGAACTACTCGCCGACGCGATCATCGAGTCAATCGCCGGCGAAACGCCTGAGGCACAAGCGCTCGCCCGCTACCAGCAGGCAAGAGACCGATTGTCCAGCGGGCACTTCGCCGCGACCGAAGGCGTCGCCGCCTACGACTGGAACCCGGACGACATTGACGGACTCTACGGCGCGTGAGCTCCGCAATGACCGACGAGGTCACCTACCTGCAGACGCTGCCGAATCTCGCCCGCACAAAGCAGCCGGCGCTCCGCTAGTTGATGATCATGATCGAGAGGCATCGCCATCAGCGGCGACGGCGTCCGACCTCCGACGATCTCTCCCGGACGCGCGAGCGCGGAACCAACCGCGTGAAGGTCATCGTCTGAAAGCGCTGCGGCGAACTGCCTGGATACCACTGACATAGATCAGCGGCGCTTGTCGGAACCGCTCGAGTCCATCCGGCGTCAACACCGCGAATGCCGATCGGGCATCTGTTGATTCGCCTGCCGGTACCAGCCCGGCCTGGGTCAGCTCGTCGACGACGCGGCTGATCCGCGTTCGGCTCAACACAACCCGCTTCGGACAGTTCGGTCATCGTGAGCTGCCGGATCAGCCGCCGCGGACAGCTCGAGCGTTGAGCACGTCGTGTTCAGGCCAGCGGCAGAGCTGCGCGGCGCGAAGCTGCCGGTCGACCGGCACCAGCTCCGCATGCACCTGGAGTAGCGCTCCCCACGCGTCGGCCGCCAACTTCCGCGATGCTGGCAGGGGACCGCCCTTTCGCGACTCTTGGGCACGGGACGCCCCTTCCGGGTCGCCACCGAGCCGCCCTCCGGGTGGGCAAGGCCGCTCTTAGCCGAATCGGATAGGACGCCACCCCTTTCGCGAACTGGTCACGTGCGCATCGTAGCACTTTGCGTGCGCACAATACGTAGTGATAGCGTGCGCACACACATACTTAGGCTCGGCTCGCGGAGGTCACTGCGTTGAAGCTCCTGCATTATCTGCGCGTCGGAGGAACCGCATCCGAATCACTGGCGATCGCGGTGACGTTCCTCGAAACGTTCACTGACGTCCGTCCGGATATCACCGTCGAGCACTGGGATTTGTGGGATGGCAACGCTTCTGCCCTTGGGACCGCAGCGGCTGGCGCCAAGATAAACCATCTGCGGCCAGAGCCGGCTGGCGAGCGGCCGTAAACGCCCAGCCGCGGTGCACCGGGCGTTCGAGCGCTTCTCGCCGCGGCCGACTACTACCCGTTCAGCGTGCCGATGTGGAATCACGGCGTTCCGTACGTCCTCAAAGCAACTTAGTCGACGTCGTCAGTCAGCCCGGCCTGGTCTTTTGGATTCGCATTATCAACACCGGGTACACCGGCCTGGTTAATGGCAAGACTGCCGTGGTCGTCTACACCAGCGCCGTATGGCGACGACCGTGGACCTGAGTTCGGCGTGGACTTCCAGGCGACGTATTTCAACGATCGCATGCGCTGGGCCGGGATCACCGATATCGAGCAGATCACCTTCCGGCCGAATCTTGCCGTCGACGATCCCGAACCGGGTCGGCTTGCGGCTCACGCCGCCGCCTCGCGACGCAGCCAAGACCCTCGCGGTCTGATCGTCCCGTTCGTGATCCCGACCTGATGCCGAATAGCGGCGATAAGTCCAAGATCATCTCGGTGGAGGAAGTCGCGGTCAGCGAGGTCGGCTCAGGCGCCGATCTCGCTGGCGCTGTCGACCGGGCCGGGTGCCCCGAGCTCCGCGCCGATCTGACGGGCCGCTTCGTGCAGCATCGGCGCCGCACGCGCGACAACGTCGTCCGTCATACGCGTGAGCGGTCCGGACATCGACAGCGCCATCGGCCGGGGCGCGCCGGGCACGGACACCGCCACGCAACGCACGCCGACCTCCTGCTCACCGTCATCGACGGCGTACCCGTGCTGGCGGGTCCGCTCGAGGTCAGCGAGGAACTCGGCCGGCGTAGTGATCGTGTGTTCGGTGCGGCGCGGCATGCCCGTGCGCTGCAAGAGAGCGCGCACGTCCCGCTCCGTTCGATCGGCCAGGATCGCCTTGCCGACGGCGGTGGTGTGCGGCATGGTCCGCCGGCCGACCTCGGTGAACATGCGCATGAAGTTGTTGGAGGGCTGAACCTGCGCGACATAGACGATCTCGTCGCCGTCGAGCACGGCGAGGTTGACCGACTCACCGAGGGCGTCGACGACAGTGGTCATGTACGGGTGGCGATCGTGCCCACGAGTTTGGTGCTGGACTCGGCCAGCCGCATCAGCCGCGGACCGAGCGAGTACTGCCGAGACGGCTCCTGCCGGACGTAGCCGAGGTCGACCAGAGTGCGTACCAGCCGGTGGATCGTCGCGAGCGGCAGCTTCGCTTCGGCGGCGAGCTGGGACAGCCCGATGATGCCGCCGGCGTCAGCCATGATCTCGAGAATCGCGAACGCCCGATCGAGCGACTGCACCCCCTCGGGGGCGACTACTGGGGTCGGGCACGACGTCAGCGGACACAGGCTCTCCGGATGGGTAGGGCCGGCTTTCCCGGGTTGGGATGCGGCCTCGAATCACTCTACGGTATCACCTTTCCGCATAACGGAAAGCGAGGGATCATGCCGCGCCAATTTCGTCAGTATGCACCCGGTCCCCGACGTCCACTCCGTCGATCCACACCCGAGCCACGTCGGATGGCGTCGCTAGTGCGAAGGTCTTCGCGAGGGCGTCATCGGCTCCGTTGGCATGCCGGAGAACCCGGCTCAGGGTCCCACCGTCATCCGGATGCAGCCACATCGCGTCGAAGCGCTTGCCCGGGCTCAGATCACCGATCTGGTCATCGAGCTCCAGCGCGGCTGCGCCCCGCGGCGGTGGCGAGGTAAAGCAGGTGGGCTGCGCTCAACGGCACTCCGTCGGCGCCTCGCAGCTGCTGCACAAAGTAGGCCTGCAAGCCTTCCTTGAACAGCGAGAATCCCGTGCCGGCGCCGACATCGCTGCCAAGCGCAACCCGCACGCCAGCCGTTAGATGGCGGTCGAGGGGGAACAGTCCGCTGCCTAACGCCGCGTTGCTCGTCGGGCAGTGCGCGACTGACGAGCCCATCGCGGCCAGCCGGGCGAGCTCGCCATGGGTGGGGTGCACGTTGTGAGCGAGCACGGTGCGGGGACCGACGAGTTTGTGCCGGTCGTAACTGTCGAGGTAGCTGGTGGCTTGGCATAGCTCCCGAACGGCGATGATCTCAGCCGGATTCTCGTTGATGTGCGTCGTGACCCAACTGCCGTCGATGTCGCGATGGAGAGTGGCGCAGGCGTCGAGTAAGTCGTCGGAGCAGGACAGCGCGAACCGGGGGATGACCGCATACCGGGCGCGGCCGACGCCGTGCCACCTTTCCGCAAGCGTCCGTCCCTCGTCATAGGCAATGACCGCGTGCGTGTGCAGGTCATCGCGCAGCATCCTGTCGCTCACAACGAGGCCGCTCGTGATGCGGAGCCCGACATCCGCCGCGGCCTGAACAGGGCATCGACAGCTTTCGCGAAGTGTGACCCGAACACCAATGCCGTTGTCGTGCCGGCGTCGATCAGGCCGGCGACGAACTCCCGCGCGATGGTGCGGGCGTAGTCGAGGTCGGCTAGTCGCGCCTCCTCCGGTAACGCGCACTGTTGGAGCCAGTCCAGCAGAGGCAGGCCCAGCCCCCGATGGCGCGGAGTTGTGGGTAGTGGACGTGCATGTCGATGAAGCCGGGGGAGCAACAGAACCGTCAGTCAGGTCGACGACCGCCTCGGCGGGATGCCGCGCCCGCAGTTGCGCGAAGCGAGCCTCTCGACGATCGCCCCATCGACGACGAGTGAGGCCGCCGTCGTCATCCGCTCGTAGCCCGGCTCCGGTGAACGGGTCGTCGGGCGTGTCGAGAATCCGGCGTGGTACAGGGTCATCTGGCCGCGTCCGGCTCGACCGCGGCGGTGACGCGCTCGCGCTCGAAGGTGCGCAGCAGGCTCGCGGCCACGCTCACCGCGATCGTGGCTGGGTCTTTTCCACCGATCTCGGCAAGTCCGATCGGTGTGCTGATCCGCCCGATGGCCTCGGGCGAGTGGCCATCGTCCGCCAGTCGATGGCGGAACCGGGCCCACTTGCCGGCGGACCCGATCAGCCCGATCGAGCCGAACTCTCCCCTCGCAGAAACCGCATCACACAGCGCGGCGTCCTCCGGCATGATCGTGAGTCATGATCAGCACGTGGGTGCCGGGAGGCAATCTCGCCGAGCACGATCTCCGGCAGCAGCGGCACTTGGTGCACGTGCACCTGGGCCAGTGCGTCCGCGAGTAGCACCGACAATCGCTCCTGCGACAGCTGCTCGGGACGGGTGTCGATCAGGTGCAGTTCGATGTCGTGGCGGGCCAGGATCCGCGCCAGCTCCAAGCCGACATGACCTACGCCGAAGATGGCCACCGCGGGCACTACGGGCAGCGGTTCGAGCAACACCGTGACCTTGCCGCCGCAGCACTGGACGCCGTGCTGGTAGGGCGCCTTGTCCGACAGGGCGACGGTGCGCAGCTCCGGTCGAGTGGCGGCACTCGCGATAAGCTCCCGCGCGTCGATCGATGGCGACGGCCTCAATGTTCCCGCCGCCGATCGACCCCCAGGTATCGCTGGCGCCGACGACCAGCTTGGCGCCGGCGTCGCGCGGTGCGTGGCCCGACACCAGTGGCCAGCGTGACCAGCACGCCGGGCTCCCGCGCCGCTCGGCAGGCGGCGCACCGACTCGATCCAGTGTCGGTCAGGCATGGCTGAGCGCGTCCTGACTTAGTCTCCGACTCCGGCCGGAACGGCCGAGCCCCGACGGGCTGCGGTGGGACGGCCCCAGGCGAACCCTCGTCGACATGGCCGTGTTCGTGGGCAGCCCGGGCCTGCTCCACCGCCCAGTACACGGCCTCGGGCGTAGCCGGCGACGCGAGGTCGACGCTCGTCCCGGGCGGCCCGAACGCCGCCGGCTGCCTGCCGCAGCGCCTCGCGCACCGAGAAGGCGAGCATCAACGGCGGCTCGCCGACCGCCTTCGAGCCGTACACGGCACCCTCCTCGGTGGCGTTCTCGAGCAGCGTGACGTTGAAGACCTCCGGCATCTCCGAGAAGCTCGGCAGCTTGTAGGTGCTCGCCGCCTGCGTCGTCAGCCGACCGCGGCGCCGGGCCGTCCCCGATATCCCATCGCAGATCTTCGAGGGTGAGCCAGCCGGCACCCTGGACGAAGCCGCCCTCGATCTGGCCGAGGTCGACCAGCGGCGAGAGGCTGTCCCCGACGTCGTGGACGATGTCGACCCGCCGCGTGCGGTACGCGCCGGTGAAGCCGTCGACCTCGACCTCGGTCGCGGCCGCCCCGTACGCGAAGTACTTGAAGGGCGACCTTGCATGATCGAGGAGTCCCAGTGCAACCCTCGGTTCGGTAGTAGCCGGCGGCAAAGAGCTGCACGCGCTGGAAGTAGGCGGTCCGGACGAGCTCGTCCCAGGTCAGCCTCGCGAGTCGCGTTGCCCAGGCCCCGCGTACGACGCCGTCGACGATCCGTACGTCGGAGGGATTCGTGCCGAGCTGGACCGCCGCGACCTGGAGCGAGCCGGGACCGGATCTGCTCGCAGGCGTTCTTGACCGCGCCGCCGTTGAGGTCGGCCCCGGAACTCGCGGCAGTCGCCGACGTGTTGGGCACCTTGTCCGTGCGCGTGGGAGCCAGCCGGACCCAGCGCAGCGGGATACCGAGCGTCGTGGCCGCGACCTGGAGCATCTTGGTGTGCAAGCCCTGGCCCATCTCGGTGCCGCCGTGGTTGATCAGCACCGAGCCGTCCTTGTAGACGTGCACGAGCGCGCCGCGCCTGATTGAACGCGGCGAGGTTGAACGAGATCCCGAACTTGACCGGCGTCACGGCCAGGCCGCGCTTGACGTGCTGGTGGGCTGCGGTTGTAGCGCCGGCGATCTCTGTCCGCCGCGCCGCGCGACGTCGGCGCTGTCGAGCACCTGCTGCCAGATCGTCGGCGACCCGCTCAGGGTGCCGAACCGGCTGGCCGTACGGCGTGGTCTGGCCGGCTGGTAGAAGTTGCGGCGTCGCAGCTCGGCCGGGTCGACGCCGAGCAGGGCGCGCACGCGGCCGAGGATGTCCTCGATCACGAGCATGCCCTGCGGCCCGCCGAAGCCGCGGAACGCGGTCTGCGATGTCTTGTTCGTCTTGGCGATCCGCCCGTTCACGCGCACGTTCGGGATCCAGTAGGCGTTGTCGATGTGGCACAGGGCCCGGGCGAGCACCGGCTCGGACAGGTCGAGGCTCCATCCGCCGTCGGCGGTGAGGGTCGCGTCCGAGCGCGCTGCAGCCGCCCGTCGCTCGTCGAAGCCCACGCGCCAGTCGGCGTGGAACCCGTGCCGCTTGCCGGACATCGTGAGGTCCTGCGTTCGGTTCAGCCGCAGCCGGACGGGCCGGCCGGTCAGCGTCGCGCCGAGCGCCGCGATCGCGGCGAAGCCGTGCGGCTGCATCTCCTTGCCGCCGAACCCGCCGCCCATCCGCAGGCACTGCACGGTCACCTCGTGGTTGCGCCGGCCGAGCACGTGCGCGACGATCTCCTGCGTCTCCGACGGGTGCTGCGTGCTGCTCTGCACGAAGATCTGCCCGGCCTCGTCGACCATCGCCAGCGCGGCGTGGGTCTCGAGGTAGAAGTGCTCCTGGCCGGAGAATTCGAACTCGCCCGCTGAAGACGTGCGCGCTGTCCGCCAGCGCGGCATTCGACGTCGCCCCGCTCCATGTGCGGCTGCGCGCCCTGGAAGGCGCTGCGCGGCGATCGCCTCGCCGACGGTCACGAACGACGGCAGCGGCGTCGTACGTCCACCTCGACGGCGGCGGCTCCGAGCCGGGCCGCCTCGAGCGGTCTCGCCGAGCACCCAGCACACCGCGTGGCCGTAGAACATGATCTCGTCCGGGAACAAGGGCTCGTCGTGCTTGACGCCGGCGTCGTTGACCCCGGGCACGTCCGCGGCGGTGAGCACCCGTACCACACCGGGCACCGAGCAACGCCGGTTCCGGTGCGCAGCGCGGTGACCCGGGCGTGGCGCATGCGTGACCTGGACCGGGTAGGCGTGCAGCACATCCTTTGTGCGCAACACCAGGTCGTCGGTGTAGAGCGCGTCTCCGGTGACGTGCAGCGCGGCGCTCTCGTGCGGGATCGTGAGGCCGACCGTCGCCCGCTCCGGACGCTCTGAGAGGGCGCTCATCGGACGTCTCCCGAGCGGGCTCTGCGAGTGGTCGTATGCGGCGATGGTCATAGCGGCCTCCTCCCGTCCGGTGCGGGTGCTCGGCGTACAGCTTGGGCAGGCTCTGGCCCAGCATCTCCGACCCGGAACGCGGCGCTGGCCCGATGGTCGTCGATGCGGGGTGCCCTCGCGGCGGAGCAAGGCGCCAGCCTCATGCGCGGTCTCGGCGGTCCATGGCTGACCTTCCAGCGCTGCCTCGGTCTCCAACGCGCGGATCGGCATCGCGGCCACTCCGCCGAGCCCGATCCTGGCCTTGCGGACGACGGTGCCTCCACCTCGAGCGCGAAGGCGATCGCGACGCTGGAAATGTCGTCGAACCGGCGCTTGGCGATCTTGTGGAATGCCACTGAGCGGGGCGAGGGGCAGCGGAATCCGGATGGCCCGGATCAGCTCGTCCCGCCGGCACACGCTCTGCCGGTAGCCGGTGAAGTAGTCGGCGAGGGCGACCTCGCGCTCGCCGTCTGCGATCAGCCAGAACGAGCCGCGCCTCGAGGGCGAGCAGGGCCGGCGGCGTGTCACCGATGGGCGAGCCGGTCCCGATGGTTTCCGCCGAGCGTCGCGCCGTTGCGGATGAGGCGAGACGCGAACTGCGGGAATACCTCCGCGAGCAGCGGCACCCGGCCGGCCAGCCGTCGCTCGATCTCGGTGAGGGTGAGGCGCGGCACCGATCTCGACCGCATCCGGGTCGACCCGCAGTTCACGCAGTCCGGCCAACCGGTCGTACCGCGACCACCAGTCGATGCGCGGGCGCCGCGGAGGTTCACCTCGACGCCCCAGTCGGTGCATCCCGCGACGACGGTGGCGTCGGGGTCCTCCCGCAGCCGCCGAAGCGCCGCGGCGAGCGTCGCTGGGCGGACGAACTCCCGGCCGTCGCGCTGCAGTACGGTCGCCGATGGGCCGGCGTGCCGGCTGGCCGCGCCGTACGGCGAAGGGATCGTCGGCGGAGGGTGCGTCCAGCGCGTATGCGGCATCGCGGATCGGCCGATAGCCGGTGCATCGGCACAAGTTGCCGCTCAACGCGTGGATGTCGAATCCGTTCGGGCCGTGCTCGCCAGTTGGCGTGCGACTGCGGTCGACGATCCGCCCGGTAGTACTCAGCGGCCATGCTGCAGATGAAGCCAGGTGTGCAGTACCCACACTGCGAGCCACCTCGCACGGCCATCTCGCGCTGGACCGGATGCAGCGCGTCGGGGCGACCCAACCCTTCGGCGGTCACGAGCTCCTGGCCGTCGAACGCGGCGATGGGAACTAGGCAGGCGTTGATGGCCACCCATTCCGTCGCATCGGCTGCGTCGAGTGCGGGCCGGGCGACGAGCACTGAGCAGGCGCCGCATTCGCCTTCCGCGCAGCCCTCTTTGCACCCGGTCAGTCCGCGATCACGCAACCAGTCGAGTGCCGTCGTGTGTGTCGGCACGCCCTCGAGCGAGGCGCTGTGCCCGTTGACCGTGATCCCCGGCGCCACCATCACCAGCTCCTGTCCGCCGTCAACTGGCTGGCCCATGCCACGCCGGATCGATTCCGACGTGGGCATGGTTGGCGGCGCGAGCGGGGCGGCTGGTTATCCATGCCGAACAGCGCGCCGGGCTGGTGCGACTCTACAAGCCGGATCACATTTTCGGAAGAGTTTTTCCGCATAGCGCACCAACCTCTCAGACAAGCTGCCGGCTGAGTGAGGCGTGGCGGTTCACGTCCTTGTACAGCAAGTATCGGAAACGACCCGGGCCGCCGGCATAACACGCCTGCGGACAGAACGCCCGCAGCCACATGAAGTCGCCAGCCTCCACCTCGACCCAATCGCGGTTGAGCAGGTACACGGCCTTGCCTTCGAGCACATACAGCCCATGCTCCATGACGTGCGTCTCCGGAAACGGGATCGCGCCCCTGGGAGGAAGTTGACGAGGTTGACGTGCATGTCGTGCCGCACGTCGGCCGGATCGACGAAGCGCGTCGTGGTCCACGCTCCGTTCGTGCCGGGCATCGGGATCGGTGTCATCTCGCGCTCGTTCGTCACGAACGGCGCCGGAGTCTGAAGTCCATCCACGTGTTGGTAGGCCTTGCGGATCCAGTGGAACCGGGCCGGGTCGTCCTGCCGGTTGCGGAGTGTCCACGCTGCACCTGGTGGGAGATATGCGTACCCGCCAGGACCGAGCTCATGGGCCTCGCTCTCGATCGTCAGCTGCAGCGCACCCTCGACGACGAACAGCACGGCCTCGGCGATCGGGTCGGTCTCCGGCCGCTCGCTGCCGCCGCCCGAACTCACCTCGACGATGTACTGGGAGAACGTCTCGGCAAACCCCGACAACGGCCGCGCGATGACCCACAGCCGGGTGTGCTCCCAGAACGGTAAGTAGCTAGTGACAATGTCGCGCATGGTTCCGCGGGGCAGCACCGCATACGCCTCGGTGAAAACCGCCCGGTCAGTGGTCAGCTCAGTCTGGCCGGGCAGGCCGCCCGTCGGAGCGTAGTAGCTCGGTGTCATCTCTCTCCTCTGCTCAACAGCCGGCCGCGGGGCTCGCCATCCGGGGCAACGCGCTCACCGCGCAACCACGTCTGCCGGACCACACCGGTCAAGCACCGGCCGGCGTAGGCCGACACCGGATGTCGATGCCATAACCGCCGCGGATCAACGACGAACTCATCTTCCGGCGCGAAGACCACCGAGGTCGGCGTCCGCGCCGATGTCGATCCGGCCTTTGCCGGGCAATCCCACCCGGTCGGCCGGGCGGCGGGCCATCCACCGCGTGACATCGATCAACGTGCGCCCACGGGCCCGGGCCGCGGTCCACATCACGGCCAGGCCGAGCTGCACCGACGCCACGCCGCCCCAGGCCTGCCCGAAATCTCCGGTGTCCAGCCGCTTGAGCTCGACCGGGCAGGGTGAGTGATCCGAGACCACCATGTCGAGGTCCCCGTTCGTCGAGGCCGGCCCAAAGTCGTTCCTGGTTGGCGTGGTCGCGGATCGGGGGACAGCACTTGAACTGGGTCGCGCCGTCAGGGATATCGGCGGCGTCCACGGTCAGAGTAGTGCGGGCAGGTCTCGGCGGTCACATCGACACCGGCCATCCCGGGCCGCGCGCAGCTGCCGGTAATACGTCCGCCGACGAGACGTGCAAGATATGGACGCGGCCGTCGGTGCGGCGGGCCGCATCCAGCACCTGGGCGACCGCACGGGTTTCGGCCGCACCCGGGCGGGAACGCAAGAACCGCTCATACTCGACACCTTGTGCCGGCGGAGACTGCGAGATCACCGACGCGTCCTCGGCGTGCACGATCAGCAGGGCACCCGACCGGGCGGTTTCGGCCATCGCGGCGGAGAATCCGGCGCTCTTCCAGCGGCGGGAACTCGGAAACGCCCGAGTCGACGAGAAAGCACTTGAAGCCGAACACGCCCGGCCTCGTGCAGCGGCCGCAGGTCGCTCAGGTTGTCGGGGACCGCGCCGCCCCAGAAGCCGACGTCGACGTGCGCCTGCCCGCGGGCCCGCTCCCGTTTGGCGTCCAGCGCGGCCAGGTTCGTCGTCGGAGGGATGCTGTTCAGCGGCATGTCGACGATCGTCGTGACCCCGCCGGCCGCCGCGGCCCGGGTGGCCGTGTCGAAGCCTTCCCACTCGGTCCGGCCCGGCTCGTTGACGTGGACGTGGGTGTCGACGAGCCCGGGAAGCAGCACCTCGTCGTGATCGAGCTCGATCACCTCGCCGGCCTCGATCGGCGCCTCGAACGGGGCGACGATCGCGATCCGGCCGCCCGCGACACCGACGGCCGCCGAGGTCTCGACGTCGCCCACGATGGCCCGCCGCGCCCGGAACAGCCGATCGACCGTCATACGCCCGCTCCGACCAGGCGTTCGGCCAGACGGGCCCCGATGGCACGTAACAACCGCCCGGCCGAGAGGAAGGACTCGTCCGGGTGTTTCGCCTCGTCGACCAGGTATAGACGCCGTCGAATCCGGCCCGCCGCAGGCTCTGCTCGTCCAACGAGCACCGGCCCGCGACAGCCACGGTGGGCACGTGCGCGGCTTTGGCCGCCGCCGCGACGCCGACCGGTGCCTTACCTCGCAACGTCTGCTCGTCGAGCGAGCCCTCTCCGGTGACAACGAGATCGGCGCCGGCGACTGCGTCGGCAAAACCAACGAGGTCGAGCACCAACGTGACACCCGGTCGCAGCTTCGCGCCGAGCACTGCGGCCGCAGCGAAGCCGACGCCACCCGCCGCTCCCGCGCCGGGTTCGTCCCGACGATCCGCGCCGGTCGCCGCTGCCACGACATCAGCCCAATTGCCCAACGGCCACGTCGAGCAGCCGCACCTCTCGTCGGGGTCGGCACCCTTTTGCGGGCCGTAGGTCACGCGCGGCGCCGTGCGGACCGGTCAGTGGGTTGTCGACGTCGCAAGCGACCTCCACCGTCGCGTGGGCCAGGTCGGGATGCAGCTCGGTGATGTCGAGTCGGGCCGCCGCCTCAGCGCCGAGCCCGCCGGGTCCCACGTCGTGGCCGGCGGCATTCGTCACCCGGGCGCCCAAAGCCTGCAGCATCCCGATCCCGCCGTCGGTCGACGCACTGCCGCCGACGCCGAGAACGAGGTGGCGGCAGCCGGCGTCGAGCGCCGCGGCCATCACCTCACCGACGCCCCGGCTCGTCGCGGTCAGCGGGGCGCGCGACTCGCCGAGCCGCGCCAGCCCCGCCACCGCCGCGAGCTCGATCACGGCATCCTGCCCCCGGCGTACGAAGCGCGACGGCTGGACGGCGCCGATGCGCATCAGCCGCATCGATGGGCACCCGGCGAAAGCCGGCGGCCTCGAACGCGTCGAGCATTCCGTCGCCTCCGTCGGCGACCGGCACAGTGACAAGGTCGACGTCCAGGCGACGCGAGCGGATCCCGTCCGCCAGGTGCTTGCGCGACCTCAGCCGCGGTCAGCGTGCCCTTGAACTTGTCCGGGGCGAGCACCACCCGTGGCATCTCCGCTCCCGTGGAGTCAGTCGAGATTGGCGTATAGCGCGGTCGGAGCGTCGGCGCCCGGATGCGGCGAGTTCCTCGAACTCGGTGATCGCGTCGATCTCGAGTCCCATCGACACGTTCGTGACTCGCTCGAGGATCACCTCGACGACCACCGGCACGCGGTGCTCGACGATCAGCTTCTTCGGCCTGTTCCAGCGCCGGGAGGATCGCAGCCGGCTCGAAGACCCGAATCGCCTTGCAGCCAGGGCCTTCGGCGACCTTGACATGGTCGACGCCATAGCCGTTGACCTCCGGCGCGTTGAGATTGTCGAAGGAGAGCTGCACGCAGTAGTCCATGTCGAAGACGCGTTGCGACTGGCGGATCAGCCCGAGGTACGCGTTGTTCACCAGCACGTGGATGTACGGGATGTTGAACTGGGCGCCGACCGCCAACTCCTCGATCATGAACTGGAAGTCGTAGTCGCCGGAGAGCGCGACAACTGTCGAGTCCGGGTCGGCGGTCGCGACCCCGAGTGCGGCCGGAACGGTCCAGCCCAGCGGCCCCGCCTGACCGGCGTTGATCCAGTGTCGCGGGCGGAAGACATGCAGCAGTTGCGCAGCTTGGATCTGGGACAGCCCGATCGTGCTGACGTAGCGGACGTCCGGACCGAACGCCCGGTTCATTTCCTCGTACACCCGCTGCGGCTTGATGGGCACGTTCTCGAAGTTGGTCTTGCGCCACATGCTGCGCTTGCGCTCCTGGCACTGCTCAGCCCAGGCCGCGCGGCTCGGCAGCGCGCGCTCGCGGGCGGCGGCGACGAACAACTCGAGCGCGTGCCCGGGCGTCGGACACGATGCCGTAGTCCGGGCGCGAAGACGCGGCCGATCTGAGTCGGCTCGATGTCGACGTGGATGAACGTGCGGCCTCGGGTGTAGGTGTCGATGCCGCCCGTGTGCCGGTTGGCCCACCGGTTGCCGATGCCCAGAACCATGTCTGAGGCCAGCATCGTTGCGTTGCCGTACCGGTGCGAGGTCTGCAAGCCGACCATGCCAGCGTTCAGCGGATGGTTGTCGGGGATGGAGCCCCAGGCCATCAGCGTCGGAACCACGGGGATTCCGGTCAGTTCGGCGAACTCGACGAGCAGGTCGGCCGCATCGGCGTTGATCACGCCTCCGCCCGCGACGATCAGCGGGCGTTCCGCCTCGTCGAGGAGGTCGAGCGCGCGGTCGATCTGGGCTCGGGTCGCCGCGCGGCTTATAGGTCGGCAACGGCGAGTACGTTGCGACGTCGAACTCGATCTCCGCCTGCTGGACGTCGATCGGCAGGTCGATCAGCACCGGCCCGGGCCGCCCGGACCGCATCAAGTGGAAGGCCTGCTGGAACGTGCCCGGCACCTGGGCCGGTTCGAGCACGGTGACCGCCATCTTGGTCACCGGCTTGGCTATCGACGGGATGTCGACGGCCTGGAAGTCCTCCTTGTGCAGCTTGGCCACGGGCGCCTGCCCGGTGATGCACAGGATCGGGATCGGAATCGGCGGTGGCCGAGTACAGGCCGGTGATCATGTCGGTGCCGGCCGGCCCGCTGGTGCCGATGCAGACGCCGATGTTGCCGGCCGCGGCCCGGGTGTAGCCCTCGGCCATGTGCGAGGCGCCCTCGACGTGGCGGGCCAGTGTGTGGCGCAGGCCGCCGCTGCGTCTTCATAGCCTTGTAGAACGGGTTGATCGCGGCACCCGGCAGCCCGAAGACATTGGTGACGCCCTCGGCCTTCAGGATCTCGACCGCTGCCTGGGCCGCCGTCATGCGTGCCATCTGATGGTGCTCCGTTCAGCTAGGTGATGTTGGTGTCCCGGGTCAGCGCCGGTCGGTCTTTGCCGGACAGCCGTTCGACGCCCCGCAGCAGCGCGGAATGGTCCAGGCCTCCGTCGCCGCAGGCTCGGGCGGAGGCCATGAGCTGCGCGACGATCGCCCCGACCGGCAGCACGACTCCTGCTTCCCGGCGCCGCTGAGGTCACGATGCCCATGTCCTTGTGGTGCAGGTCGATCCGGAATCCCGGTTGGAACGTCCGGCTGACCATGTTCGCCTTCTTCTGGTCGAGCACCTTGGACCCGGCCAGCCCGCCGCCGAGCACCTCGAGGGGCCGCTTCGGTATCGACCCCGTACGCCTCCAGGAAGACAAGCGCCTCCGCGAGCACCTGGATGTTGGCGCCGACGATCAACTGGTTGGCCGCCTTGACCGTCTGGCCGGCGCCGTTGGGTCCGACGTGGACGACGGTCTTGCCGACCACGTCGAGGATCGGTTTCGCCGCAGCGAAGTCTTCGGCGGCACCTCCCACCATGACCGAAAGTGCCGCGCTCTTCGCTCCGGCCTCACCGCCGGAGACCGGCGCGTCGAACGAGCCGGAACCCTTTCTTGGCGGCGATTTCGGCCAGCTGCGCGGTCACGTCGGGCCGGATGCTCGAGAAGTCGATCACAAGCGTGCCCGGCGCCGCCGCCGCGAAAACCCCGTCGTCTCCAGTGAGGACAGCTGTCGACATCGGGCGAGTCGGGGACCATGACGGCCACGACCTCAGCGCCCTTGACGGCGTCGGCGATCGACGATGCCGCACCGCCCGCCGGCTTCGACCAGAGGTGCGGCCTTGCCGGGCGACTTGTTGTAGCCCGCGACCTGATGCCCGGCATTCTGTAGATGGACAGCCATCGGGCTGCCCATGATGCCCAGGCCGATGAAGGCGATCGCGGTCATGTGCTGGCTCCTTGTTGGTTGGCGACCTGGTGCGGTGCGGCGCGGCGCGCTCGTGGCAGCCACCCCAGGCTCGTCTCGGTGTCGGTGGTGGGCTTGTACTCCAGGCCGACCCAGCCGCAGTAGCCGCGCTCGGCCAGCGCGTTCAGGTACCGGTCGAGGTCGAGCGCACCGGACCCGGGTTCGCCCCGCCCGGGATGATCGGCGATCTGGACGTGGCTGACCACCTCGGCGTGTTGTGCGATCGCCTGGTCCAGGTCGTCCCCGTTATTGGCGAGATGGAACAGATCGCACAGGAATCCGACATTTGGATAGCCGGCGCCGCGCACCGCCTGCACGACTGCGACTGCGTCGTCAGCGGTGCGCAAGGGATACGGCTTCGGTCCACTCACCGGCTCGACGAGGACAGTGGCCCCAATGCGGTTCGCAGCCGTCGCCGCGTGGCCCAGGTTCTCTCGGCCGAGGTCGTCCTGCTCGTCGGGTGAGGCGTCATCGACCCGGTTGCCGTAGAGCGCGTTGAATGCCGCGACACCGAGTTGCTCGCCGATGCCGACCGCCACGTCGATGTTGTCGCGGAAATGCCGCGAGCGACTGGGGATGGACAGCACGCCGCAGTCCGGTCCGGCCAGATCGCCGGCAAAGAAGTTCAGTCCGACCAACTGCACGCCGGCGTCGCGGACGGCTCGCACGAACGCGTCGACCTCGGCGTCGGTGGGCACCGGGCGGTCCGGCCAGGGCCACCAGAACTCGACGGCGTCGAATCCGGCCGCCTTCGCGGCGGCCGGACGTTCTCCGAGTGGGCGCTCGGTGAACAGCATCGAGCAGTTGGCGAGATAGGAAGTCCGTGGTCGGGCATCGGCGCCTCCATCAGGGTTTGCGGCCGGCTCAGACGAAGGCGGGAACGGCGAGCCATGCGTCGCCGGCGTCCGACGCTTCGTCGCGAGCGACGACCGCCTCGATCAGGCCATACGGCCGGTCCGCAGCAATGAAGACCTCGCCGTCGTTCTTGAGCCCGAACGGCTCGAGGTCGACGAGGAAGTGATGCTTGTTCGGCGCGGAGAATCTGACCTCGGCAACGTCGTCGCGTGACTCGAGCACGCGCTGCCCCATGAGGTAAAGCGTCTCCTGCAGCGCTCGGCTATACGTCGTGGCGAAGGTGGCGAGCAGGGTGTTGAGCACGTCGACATGGGCGGCGTTCCAGTCGACGTCGACTCCCTCGTAGCGCCATCGGGCCACCAAGGACGTGGCCAGGATGCGGTCATCGGCCTCCGGCAAAGTGGTATAGCGATCCTTGAGGTAGCCCTTGAACTCGGACCCGGTGGACTTGAGGACGACCAGGTCCTGCACACCGGAGACGACCCAGACGCGCTCGTCCGCGCCACGTCCTTTCACGGTGACGACAGCGGTCCGGACTGCGCCGCCACGCCGCACGAACGCGTGGTCGTGACCCTCTGATCCGACCGGGATGCGATCCCAGGCGTACTCCTCGACCCGGATCTGCGCCGAGGTGCGCGGCGGGGTGGCCTCGAGGAAGCGGCGTCCAAGGGCGATGGCGTAATCCTCCGGCGAGCTGACGCCGTGTTCCTTGGCGTAAGCAAAGGCAGTGTTCTTTTGGGTGTCGGTCGGCAGCACCTCGGCCTGGTCGCCGTCGGTGTGCGCCGCGGTGAATTCGCCCCGCAGTGAGCTGGAGACGTTCAGATCGCGAATCTCGTGTCGCGAGGTGTCGCGGTAGATGCGCACGACCCGGTTCTCTGCCTTGCCGTACTGGTTGCTGCCGAGAGTGATGCCCACCGGTCGCTCCTCACTCATGTATGACTGTATTCCGTGATACGAAAAAGTGCTACCGTTCTACGGAATTCTAAGGTGTTCGGGTCAGCTCGTCAACGGCCTGGTCGGGCCAACTCGGAGATCGCCTCGATCGATAGGCCGGTCAGCTCCTGCAGCTCGGTGGCGTTCGCGGCGCCACAGTTCGCGGCGCGCAGCAGGTAGTCAGCAAGCGCACGTGCGGTCGCCGGCTCGTCGAGTACCCCCGAACCAGTCTGCTCGAGGTAATTCCGCAAGCGGCCGGCCGTCCGAGCAAGGCCGTCACGATAGAAGCCGAAGGTCGCGGCGTATCGGGTCGGCAACTGGGCCGGGTGCATATCCCAGCCCTGGTAGTAGCCACGCTCGAGCGACCGTCGGACGAGCCCGAGGTGCAGCCGCCAGGCATCGCGCACGGCCTCGACATCGCCGACGGGCAGGATGTTGGTCGAGCCATCCGACAGCCGCACGCCGGTTCCGGCAGCGGCCGCCTGCATCACCAATTTCGCGTGGTCGGCCACCGGATGCGCCATGCTCTGGTACTCCGCGGCGATACCGCAGAACGCCGAATAGTCGTAGGTGCCGTAATGCAGAGCCGTACAGCGCCCATCCGCTGCCTGCACCATGCGGGCGACGAGCGCCGTCCCGTCGGGGCCAAGGATCGCCTGTGGGGTCTCCACCTGGATCTCGAAGCGCAATGTTCCAACGTCGAGGGTGAACGCCTGCTCCAGCTGTTCACACACATGCACCATGGCGGCGACCTGGTCGACGCTGGTGGCCTTGGGCAGCGCTCGTCACGAAGCCGTCGAGCGGAACCTGGGCCATTACCAGCCCGCGCACCACGATGACCAGCGTGCGCAGGCCGCGGCGCCGCGTCGGCGCTTCGAGGCACTTCATCCGGATACCGAAGAACGGTGCGGCCGTCCCCTCGCGAATACTCGTCGCCAGCTCACGCGCGGCCGAGGATGCGTGCCCGTCCTCGACCTCGTCGCTCCGCGCGCCGTACCCGTCCTCGAAATCCACCCGCAGGTCCTCGATGGGCTCGTTGGCGAGCTTGCTGCGCACCCGGCCTCGAGATCGACGGCATCTGCACCCTGCTCGTCCATCAGCGCGGCGAACATCGACCTGTGCTCGTCCAGCGTGGCGAGCGCCGCATCGCCCCAATCCCGGCACGCTGTGCGCCGATAACGATCGGCCGGCACGTACACCGTATGGACCGGCTGGCGACCCGGACGATCGCCGGGAAATTGCCGAGCGAGGGCGGCGTCGGCGCGGGCAAGCTGCCGGTCGAGGTCGTCGCCGAGCCGATCGAGGTCGACATCGGTGCGGACCGCCATCGGTACTCCCTGCGCTCAAATCTTCTGTCATGCGGATACTATCTTTCGCACAATGGAAGTCAACGGGTACTTCGGACGCGGGCGGGTCGCGTTCCGCGCATCGTTGGTACCAATGGGGCTGCTGAGGCTTTCAGGTGTGCGCAGTCGTCTCAGCTCGTCCGCGGGACGCGGCCGGTCGTCTGCCATCGGCGGATCGTTTGTAATCGGTGAGCTCGTCCGCGCCGCGCCGACCGACGGGGAAGGATGTCGCTCATGGAGACCTGGGACGCGGTTCGAGCTCGCCGCAACGTGCGCCAATACACCGACGAACCGATCGCCAGGGCGGATCTCGAGCGCATCCTCGACGCCGGGCGACGCGCGCCCTCGGCCGGTAACTGGCAACCGTGGGACTTCGTGGTCGTCAGCGATCGAGCCCGGCTCGTCGAGCTATCGAGGGTCTGGGAGCGGGGCGGACGGCACATCGCACACTCGGCCGCGACGATTGGCATGGTGGCGGCGCGAGCCCGAGGACCGCGCCGTCGCGACTTGTTGTACTACGACTTCGGCCAGGCGACGGCAAACATGATGCTGACCGCGACCGACCTCGGAATCGGATCCGGCCATTCGTCCGTTGGCGATCAGGAGCAGGCGCAGCGCCTGCTCGGCTTTCCGGACGGCTACCTGTGCGTCTTCCTGATCGGTTTGGGCTACCCCGCCGACCGGCCGCTACGGCCGCTGATCAAGCCCAACCGCCGGCCGTTCGACGAGGTTGTGCACTGGGACCGCTGGTAGCTGTCCGCAGCGAGGTGACTCTCGATCAGGATGGAGCACCAGCGCTTGACCGGTGGCAGGTACGACGACGGGCGGGCAGACGTTCCCGGCGGGATTGCCAGGCCGGTCGATGCGTCGTGGTCGTCGGCGCAGGAATTGCCGGACTAAACTCGTTGCCAACCCACTGACGCTGGGCCTTGGCACCGGCTAGCGTAGTCGTCGAGGCTCGCAACCGGACCGACGGCGCCATGACGAGCGGTATCCGCGAAGCGAAACGACTCGCTCGGCCACTCCGCGGTGGGCCTCGGGCGCCTCGCTCACCGACCCAGCCAGGCATATCTGATGTCTGGGGCCTTCTCCTCGTTGCCGGCGCCGTCGGTGCGGTCCACAATGAAACAAACCCGTGTCGCTCGTAGAACGCCTGGGCGCGCCGGTTCGACTCGAACACCCATAGGGCGAGGCCGTTCGGGCGGCAAGTGCTGGCGTGTTGATCAGCGCCGATCCGACGCCTCGTGACTGAGCCACCGGATCGACGAACAACCAGTCCACCTCGGAACCGTCCAATACGAGCAATCCCAACGCGGTCTCGTCCTCCCAGAGCCAGCCAGGTCTCCCGCTGAGCGATCATGACGTTCGCGACGAACGCGTGCGTTTCCTCGTCGGAGTGGATCCCGTACGGCATCGACGGCCAGGCGGCGCGGCGTGACCGCAGGTAGATCGCCCGTAGCCGTGTGACGCATCAGCCGCCGCGGCCCGATCAATCCGCAACACGCATGCATTGTCTCCGCCGATCGCGTGACCGGCGCGCCTCGCGCGCCCTTCTGGTGCGAGTGGCTACTCCTGGGTATCACTTCGGTAACTCGAGTCACATCGATGCGCGCGAGGCGAGAGCGACTACCGGTGAGGAGGACCGACGCCGCATTCGCATCAAGCGTCGCCGGCCGGGCCGGTAACCAGAGTTAGGCCGGAACGGCGGCCGTTTGGACAACAACGACCGGACACCGGGCCTGCGACACAACATGCTGGGTGACGGAGCCGACCAGGACGCCGACGAATCCGCCGTGCCCACGCGCTCCCAGAACCAGCAGGTCGGATTCGCCGGCCGCGTCGACCAGAACCCTCGCGGCGTGCCCCTGAATCACCTCGCTGGTGATTATCACCGGTTCCTCGTCCGCTCCGAGCGTCTTCCGAGAGGGCCTGATCGACAGCCTTGTTCAGGACGTCGTCGACCGCACCCTGAGCCGCCTCGTCCACGACCGGAATTGCTTCTGGCGGAGGGTGAGCTCGCGCTCAATTCGCCCGGAAGCGGACCCCTGACGGCTGGTATCCAGGAGGAAACGCGCCGCCCGTGCCGGAGTAGCCCCAGTTCGGGTGATGGACCCATCCCAACACCGCGTGAACGGTGGAGCCGCGCAACCGTGCTTCAACCATGGCCCATTTCAATGCCGCGTGCGATCCGGCCGAACCGTCGACGCCAACGACGATCCGACCATCCGGCTGCGCATTCCGAACCGTCAGCGTGCTCCGAGACCGGGGCGGTATCTGCCATGACGCTAGTTTGTTCGGATCTGCATACTCAATCTGGTAGGCCCGCATCGCTCGCGCATGTCGATCACATCAGGCCAGCTCGTTGTCTCTCGCCGGATGAGGTGACCAAGTCGGGTCCACGTCGGTTGATTATCCGGTAACTTCCGTCGGACGCTCGGTGAGCAGGAACACGCCGCTTCCGGCGTAGCCCGTGACGTCCACGGTCTTGCCCGCCCACAGGGCGAGCTCGACGTCCACGCCGAAGGGCGGTCCGCCGACGCGACGCAGTACCCAGCTGCGCTCCGGTGTTTGCAATACGACGGCCGGCTGCTCGCTCTTGGAGCCGCGGGCGACCCGCTGCACCGAGACGCACGCCGCGCACGTGCTGGGTCATTACTTGCGCTCCACCACGCGTACTTCGGGCTCAGCACCGGCCTCCGCGTACGACCACCAACGACGGTGGCCGAGTGCTGGCTCGTGGTACGTAGCGCGACGTGCGCACGCGGTGAGGTGCCAGCGGTGTCCACGATCGCCTGTGCTTCTGGCGGTGGCTTCGACGGCGTCTCGGCGTCGAACGTGCGTATCGTCGTCCGCCCGGGCAGTGCGCGCCCAGGAGCCCGGCCAGTGCCGCGACCGTGAGCCCGGCCCGCCGGCGCGGTAGGTCGGCACAGGCGAAGCGTCGATCGGGCCAATGCGGCGCCGATGCTCGCGAGCTGGCCGCGGCGCATGAGAACGACCGGAGATGTCGCCGGTGTCGGAACCGACTTCGGGGCGGCTACGCGCCGACTCCCCGGGAGCGCGGGAGCGGCAGGCGGCAGGGTGACGAATGCCACCGCGGCCGGGTCGCCGAGCAGATTGAACTGAGCCAAGGTCTTGAGGTCGGTGGGGTCGAGGAACGACTGCGCTTGGACGAACCGCTGTCGAGCGACGAGGACCGCTCCGGCCCAAGGAAGCGCCGTTGAGGACCTCGGCTGACGAACATCCGGCAGATAACGTCCGCATACGCGTTCGACGCCGCAGGACCGTACGCCACGGTCGACGCACCGAACACTCCGGCCGCACCTTCTCGCAGGTAGGTCGTCAGCGACGCTCGCCTGACCGTGCGCCGCGGATGGCGGCCAATGCGACGTCCCGTAGCAGCATTCGGAGGCGACGACCGCGCCTCGCGGCACCAGGCCAGGAAGTCCGCTCGCCGCGATGGCCACCGGCAGGTTCCAGTTGTTGGGACTCAGCTGGCCGTACCAGTTCGGGTCGAACTCGGCGCCGTGGCAGTTGACGAAGTGGATCGCCGGCGCCATCTCCGCGGCGGTCCACATCGGCCCGTCGGGTGGTGACGTATGCAGATCGCAGCTGACGTCTGGGAGAGCGGCGACCGACAGCTGAGTCGAGCGCTGCCACACCTTCGCACTCACCGCGAACACCGGCTCGGGAGACGTGCGCATGAGCGATTTCCCTTGTGCGGCGAGAGGAAAGGTTGTCGACGAACACCGCCAGATCGGCGTCGCCGACCAGGTCCGGTATTCGACCGACAACGCGGGTCGGACCGCGGTAATCCGCCGGCGACAGCGTCAACGGACCGTCGCAGGCATAGGGGAAGATCGCTCGGGATGAACTGGTCCGGATCATCCGCCGGGTTACCCGTCCACAACGGGTTGGTGAGGTTGACGGTCGCGACAAGATCCGGGCCGCCGAGCAGCACGATGTACGCGGGCTGCCAGACCGTGTTGATCTGGTCGATCGCGGCCTTGATCGCCGCGACGTCCGTCGGGGCGCTCACCGCCTGCGCGTGCACCTTCTTGGCGTCTGAGGTGGAGTCCAGTGCATACAGGCGGGTGGTGATGCCTCGCGCGCGGTCCGCCTTGATCAGCGCGGTCACCGCGTGCCGGATCTTCGGTCCAGCCCGCACGCCCGTACTTGGCGCGCGCAGCCTCCTGGTGGATCACCAAGACCTTGATCACCGGCACGCTCGGCATCGTCTCGGCTCCTCGATCTGTGCGCTGCCGCGACTGTAGCGCCAATCGCGCACGGGCGGTGCCGGGTAACCGCGCAGCCGCCGCTGAGACCCCACGCTGCCTGCCCGATGATCTCGGACGGGATGCCGATAGCGAACGACAAGTCCAAGATCATCGGGCTTGGGCGCGTCAGATGAACAGGCAGAAAGGATGGCCGGCCGGGTCGAGAGAACCCGCACCCGCTGCTGCGGCTGTACCGGCGCCAGCGACGCGCCGGCGCTGATGGCGTGCTCGACCGCCGCGTCGAGATCGCTGACCTGAATGTCAAGGTGCTGCGTCGCGTGTTGTTCGCCGGGCTCACTCGGCCGAGGTTGGCGGTGTCCATTGCTTCTCGTACTCGAAGTTGAGGGTCGGACCCGCGGCTGCCGTCCCGTTGACCGAATCTGGGCCCAGCCTGCCGTTGGTGGCTCACCCGGACGGGGCCCTTCCTCCGCGGTTACGCGGCCGATCGAGTAGGCGAGCGTAGAAACGCGGCCAAAGACCAGTGGATCCGGCGCCGTGATCGTCACCGACGTGACGTGCAGATGCACGTCGCCCATTCAGCGAGGCTACGTCTGCTCGCTGCGCCCCCTCATCCGGACGCCGCTGACGATCGTGGTCGGATCGGGCAGGTGACGGAGCCAGCTGCGGGTTCCGAGATAGCGGCATTTGATCGATGCGATCTCACAGGCGGCACTGATAGGCCCGATGATGCCGGCATGGCCGGTTTGGGCGGCGAAATAACAGTAAGCACCATGGAACACGTCGCCGGCGCCGCTCGTGTCGACGGCGCGAACCGCAGGCGGTCTGACCGAACCGGACTGGTCACCATGCCACCAGCGCACCGGATCAGCGCCGTCCGTGACCATAACGGTTGGTACACCGAGGCGAACCAGCGCTCGAGCTGACGAATCGGAATCATCGGTTCCCGCATGGCGAAACTCGGCTGAGCAGATCACCGTTTGGGCTCCCGGCATGACCCGGCCCAGAACCGGTTTCCATCGGCCGGCGTCGATGACGAGCGGTATCGATGCCGCCTGCCGCGGCCCGGCTGGCCGCCTCGGCCAGCGCCGGATGATGTCCGTCGACCAGCACGACGTCGGCGCCGGCCAGGACCGAGCTCAGGTCAGGAACGTCGGTGACTTCGGCCGTACCGGCGTCAATCGAGACCACCGAGCGCTCCGCCGTGCGCCGCAGCACGGTGATCGACGAGACCGCCACGCGATCCACCTGCTCGGGCGCCAGGTCGATGAGGCGGATCCGGCACGCGTGGAGGTCGGCAGCGGATCAGTTCGGCCACCGCGCCTTGACCGAGTGCGGTGACCAGAACCGCCTCTCCACCCAACGCCGAGAAGGTGACGGCAGCATTCGTGGCCGGTCCGCCGGCGGCGATGGCCTGCGCGCTGAGCAGTGACCTTCTGGTTGACAGCCGGTGGGGCGTCGACTTGATGGACGACGTCCAACGTGCTCAGACCGACGAAGACGCCAACCGGTACTCGGCGGGTGTCAGCGACGCGACCCGATATGTCGATCACCTACCGAGCGGCAGCGTGCTGGAGCGGCAAGGTACTGGGCACGGCCTGCGGTCCAAGCCGCGATCCGTGTGCTGGGATCAGTGCGATTGCGGCCGACCCAGTCGCGACTTGGTCTGCTCGACATCCATGCCGTGCAGCCGAAGGAGGTTCTCGCCGAGGATCTTGCGCTTGGCCTGGTCGGTGAGCTGCGGGTAGCCGTAGCCGTCGCACAAGTCCTGCGGAATCTCGAAGTCCATGAACGCCCTGATTGCCCACTGGGGATGGAAGAGCGGCGCCTCCGAGCCAAAGATGATCTTGTCCTCGCCGCACCAGAACAGCAGCTTGCCGAGGATCTCGGCGAACATGCGCGGCGCCCGGACGATGAAGTTGACGGTCGCGGCGATCGATGCGTAGAGGTTCGGATAGCGGATCAGCTGCCAGCACGTCTCATCGATGAACGGGCAGGCCGACGTGGAAGATGACGAAGTTGATGTCGGGGAAGTTGGCGGCGGCTCCGTCCATGTCCCAGGTCTGCGTGTGCTCGATCGGCTGCGGTCCGAGCGGTACGCCCTTGTGGACGCCGATCAGGTTGATACCCAACTCCTGCGCCTTCTCGAACACTGGGAAGGCGATACGCGGGTCGTCCATCCGCCACGGGAACGGCTGGCCGTAGTCGTAGCGCACGTTGTAGAACTTGAACGCCTTGCGCGCCGAACTCCTTGACCTGACGTTCCATGAGGTCGAGCGCGCGGCGGCCTTCCAGCGGGTTTACCGAGCCCCAGAAGACCGTGCGGTCCGGGTCGCGCGAGGCGAGCTCGGCGCATTCCTCCCAGGGTGAGAGGCCATCTCGATATAGGTCGGTGAGCGGCAAGGGCATCGCCACGAGCATGTCCACATCGGACTCGTCGAAGACCATCTGGTGGATATCGGCGGGCGTCCAGTCCTTCAGGAACTCCTCGGCCGAAAGCGTTGTCGCCGAGTCGGGGGTCAGCGCGCTGTGGAACGCGTAGAGGTGGTTGGAGAACATCTCCCCAGGCCGGCCGAAGGCGTTCTTCGGAGTGAAGTTGAACGGATGCGCGACTCCGTCGAACACGAACGCATCACCTAGCATCGGCTTGCCTCCTCGGCCGGTTGAGATGGTGTCCGGTGCGCCGCAACGTATCCGTCGCGGTCCGGAACTGATATCGGATCGGGAAGGAAGCGCAGCTTGCGCGCCGCCGACGGGCTGAGCCGGTCGGTAGTCCACGCTTCATCCCAGACCACCGCCGCTTCGGCGCTGGTCACGCCCGGCGCGCCAACGACCGCCCGCTCGACCTCGTCAAGAACCCGCGAGGCAAATGGGCACCAACCCGTGGTAAGCAGCAACTCCACTCGAGCATGCCCATCCGCGACCGCAACGGACTTGACCAGGCCCATCTCCACGACGGAGATGCCCTTCTCTCGGCAACACGGGTCGTATACGTCCGACAGGGCGTCAAGAGCCCACTCGGGTACCGGCGCCGCCATGACCCGAATTGTGCTCGACCGATGTCGTCGTTGGAAGGCCACGACAGCGAGTTTGGGGGTTGTCCTTGCGGCGCAAGGGTCTGGGTCAATGCCTGCTGAAACCCCTTGCGGTACGCGCGCGGCCGTCGTGACACTCGCTACGACCAGCCATCGATCGTGAGCATCGGTAAGGAAAGGGATCGCCGTGCAGGGCTTTGATCCATTGCAAAGCTTCGGCCTGACGTGGCCGCGCGGTATGACGAGGACGCGCGTGGTGACGAGGCCGGAGACAGTCGGAGTTCCTCGCCGAGCTCGCCGGCGACGGGCCGGTCCTCGAGTTCGCCATCGGCACCGGCCGGATCGCGCTGCCGCTCGCGGAACAAGGAGCTGCGAGTCGACGGCATCGAGCAGTCCGGTGCCATGGTGGACGTGCCTGCGGGCGAAGCCTGGGGGAGCTGAGCTGGCGGTGACTGTCGGCGACATGTCAACGGTTGCGCTTCCGGACCGCTACTCACTCGTCTATCTCATCTTCAACACGATCCACAACCTGCTCACGCAGGACGGACAAGTCCGGTGCTTCGAGAACGCGGCTCGCCATCTCAGTGACGATGGCGTTTTCGTCCTCGAGACCGGAGTCCCGTGGGATCGGCCGCGCACGAGGAGCTACCTCGATGTGATCAAGCTCGGACTGGACGAGGTGCGCCTTAAGCGCATATCGAGTACGACGCGATGACCCAGATCCTCGACACCAACCACATGCGGCTCGACGACGTAGCGGCATTCAGATGTCACCGATCTCCTTACGCCTCGTTTATCCCGGCGAGCTCGACCTCATGGCCCGTATCGCAGGACTGCAGACTGCTCCATCGGTGGGGTGGCTGGCGGCGGGAGCCGTTCACCGTCGACAGTCGCAGGCACGTGAGCGTTTACGGCCCACGCCCGGCCTAGGATTCCGGTGCCCGTCCCGCGGCCGAAATGGTTTGGCGGCCGATCGCTGGCGATGAGATCGTGGCGACGTGCAACACCCGAGCAGCGCCGCGCTGGAGGCCGGTCTGGCCTACGTACGCGATTCGCCGCCGGACAACGGCATCGTCGCGCTGATCGTGCGTCGCCCGGCGGTCGACGAACGCGAGGTTCTCGCCGAGGCGACTCTGGCGGCCGGCGCCGGCTTGGTCGGCGACACGTGGCCCGGTGCGGCGCAGCGGCAAGGCCGCGCCGGACCCGGACCGGCAACTAACCGTGATGAACAACCGGGCCGCCTTGCTCGTGGCCGATGAACCTGCATCGGCGGCCGCTAGCCGGGGATCAGCTCTACGTCGAGCTAGATTTGAGTCCGGCCAACCTGCCCGCCGGTACCCGGCTGGCAGTAGGTTCGGCCGTCATCGAGATAACCGGCCAGCCCCATCTCGGCTGCGCCAAGTTCGCCGCGCGGTTCGGCCACGATGCATGGCGATTCGTCAACTCCGGGTCGGCCGGGAGCTGCGGCTCCGCGGCCTCAATGCGCGAATTGTCAGCTCCGGAACGGTCCGCGCAGGCGACACGATCCGCAAACTGCCCGCTCATTGAGGAAATCGTCTCGCGATCGCCCACGCTGACGCGGCTTCGCGACTACGGCGAAGGCTGGCGTGGTTCGCCGCGGTAGGTGCCGAAGGACCATCGGTTACCTTCGGGATCGCGGATCGCAAAGTCGCGCGAGCCGTAGTCGGTTGTATGCAGTCCATCCGTGATCCTCAACGCCGCGGGCCTGCACGCGTTCGAAGAGTGCGTCCGGATCGTCCACAACGACGTAGCACGCCGAAGGTGCCGGGTCGCAGCGGCCAGCGGTCCGTGTCGTCCTCCGCCCGGGCGGACCCGAGCATGATCCCGCCACCCAGCGGCCACGACAGCTGCGCATGATGGACGGCCTCGCCATCGCTGTAGACGACCGTCTCCTCGAAGCCGACGACGTCGACCAGGAATCGGATAAGCGCATGAGCATCACGGGCGCGCAAGCGTCGGCCAGACCTGCGGGGGAGGTGTCTTATCGTGATCGGTCATGTCGCTAAGTCTGGCTCGCTCGGCGCCGCGCTGACTTGAAGATTTCCGACTTCTTCGGCCAGCCAACGAGTGGGGCTCAGGCCGGTAAACGCAACAAACTCGCGGACGAAGTGGGCCTGGTCGGCATAACCACATTCCGCCGCAACCACCGCGCCGCTGTATCGCGGGAGCAGCCGGCGGGCCCGGTCGAACCGGATAACCCGGGCCGCGGCCTTGGGGGTCAGTCCGATCTCACGGCGAAACTCGCGCGCGAGCTGCGCGGTCGCTCCAACCCACCTCCCGGGCGACCTGCGCGATGCTGGCCGTTCCCGACGAGCGCGCGCAGCATTCGCCAGGCTTGGCACACCTCCGCGGGCGGACGGCGGTGCGCGGTTAGCTGCACGTCCCAACTCGCGATCTAATACCTGAAACCGCTCTGGCCAGCTTGCCGCTTCGCACAGCTGCTCACGCACCGCTGCCGCCTCTCGCGCCGAGCAGCTCGCTACCGCACACGTCCATGCCGGCGAGCGCGCCCGCCGGGACACCGAATAGAGCTCGCGCCCCGAGCGGGCTGACTTGCAGCTGGATACCGGCTTGCGACCCGTCATGCTCGATGACGGCCGGAGACGTGTGCAGACCGCCGACCAGCGTCTCGTACGCGCCGGGTGGCTGGGCCGGGTCGACGTGCCGCGCAATGCGCAGCGGTTCATCCAACGTGAAGATCACCGTGAGAAACGGCGACGGCAGGCCGAGATGCCGCCCGGGAGCGACGCCGCGCTGCCGATAGCCGTGGTGCTCACCGACTACCGCCCCAAGCGGCCCAGTCGCCCGGATCGCGACCGCCTCCATGACCACCTCAGCCACGTCGCCATGATCCCACTCGGCCAGTGCAACAGACCACGGTCGTCTGGCAGAATCCGGTAAGTGCCGAGGTCGTCCGAGGCCGAACGCCGTCTCGGCGTCGAACTGAGCAGTCCCAGCCTGCGCCTATCGCGCGGCCGATTGGATGACCGGTGGAATATCGAAGCCTGGGTCGGACCGGGGTACAGATCAGCACGCTGACGATGGGAAGCATGCTGTTGCACGAGATTCCGGACGCGGCCGACGCCGGGCGGCTGTTGGATGAGGCGCTCGACCACGGTGTCAACTCCATTGACACGGCCAATGTCTACGTGCCGCGGCGCGAGCGAGGAACGGCTGGGACAGCTGCTCGATCGCAACGGGCGACGGAACCGTTTGGTGTTGGCGACCAAGTTCCATGCTCGCATGGACGATGACGATCCCAACGCCGCCGGCAGCTCACGTCGGCACGTTATCGATGCGTGCCACGAATCCTTACGGCGGCTGCGCACCGACCACCTCGACATCTACTACATCCATCAGACCGACGAGCCAGGTCCCGATAGACGAGACGCTGGGCGCGCTCGACGACCTCGTCCACGCGGGCAAGATTCGTTATATCGGCACAAGTAGTTTCGCGGCCTGGCAGCTCATCGAGTCATTGTGGGTGTCCAAAGAGTTGCACCTGTCGCGAGTCGTGGTTGAGCAGTCGCCGTACTCATTGGTCGATCGTCGCGTCGAGCGAGAGCTGCTGCCGATGGCTCGAACGTACGGAATCGGCATCACCGTCTGGTCTCCGCTCGCAGGTGGCCTGCTCACCGGAAAGTACTCGGCCGAAAGCTGGCCGCAGGATGCCCGCTTCCCGGGCACTCCGGCCAGCCTATGGGAACAGCGGCATTTCACCCCGAGCGCGAAGGCACTCGTCGCTGTCGTGATCGATCTCGCGGCGCAGAAGCAGTGCTCGCCGACTCAGCTCTCCATCGGCTGGATCCTGCGCCGACCTGGCGTGAGCAGCGTCATGCTCGGTGTACGCAATTCTCAGCAGCTCCAGGATCAATTGGACGCAGTTGCCGTCGAGTTCAGCGACGAAGAACTCGCCCGCCTGGACGAGATCGCACCTCCCGGTCGCGCCACCGTGCCGTACTACCTCGACGACGATCTCGCCGATTGGTCGCCTGCGCTGCATCGCTGGTGAGCACAGCGTCGACAGGTTTACCGATCGCCGGAGGACCCATGCGGCCGATGGGCTGGACGGAGGTGCGCCAGTTCCTCCTTGCTGGCACACGGACCGCAACGATAGCCACTATCGGTCGGGACGGGCACCCGCACGTCGTGCCGGTCTGGTTCACCCTCGATGGGCAGGACGTGGTCTTTTCGACCTCCAGTTCCAGCGCGAAAGGCGAAGAACCTGCGGCGCGACCCGCGAGTGGCGCTCAGCGTGGACGATGACACGCCGCCGTTCGGATTCGTGACCATTAAAGGGCCAGGCTCAGCTCATTCGACGTCCGGATGACTTTCTTGCCTGGACCACGCGCATCGCCCACCGCTACGTAGGCCCTGATCGCGCGGCCGACATGGGCACCAAGTACACCGAGATGGACGACACATTAGTGCGAATCCGCGTCGCCTCGTTCATCGCATACGCTGACATTGTGACGTGAGAGAACATCGCCTGGTGCCCGCGCGGCTCCCGTAGCCAGGCGTCCTGAACGGCGTCGTCGGCTCAACCAGACAGCCTGAGCAGTGCTGGAAGGCGACCGCCCGAGGCTGAACCGGTGCTCCTCGAAGCGATCGGACAGCCAGTATTTTTCGTCCATCTGTCACACCATCCCGGTTTCCGGGGTCATACAAGTGACCCGCTATGGACGATGGATGCACTACCGCGCAGCCGCGGGCGGGACTCGAGTTAGGCCGGGCGCTCACGACATTAGGAGGTAGCAGTGGGATCACCCATTCTGGTCACCGGGTGGCACGGGCACGCTGGGGCGGCTCGTCGTCCCGAGGTTGCGTGACGCCGGTTACGACGTCCGAGTACTCAGCCGCCACAGCCGCGAAGGCACTGAGGGGTCGAGTTCGTGGTTGGCGATCTGCCACGGGCGACGGGATCGAGGCCGCGGCGGTGGCGCCGAGACCATCGTGCACTGTGCAGGAGTAGCAAGGGCGACGAGTGTGGTCAAGGCCCAGCACTTCTGGTACGCGCTGCATCGCAGGCTGGCGCTCGCCATCTGGTGTACATCTCCGCTGTCGGCCGACTGAGTCCCGGTCGTGAGCGGCATCGACTACGATGTTCGGCTACTTCGAATCCGGGGCTCGCCGCAGAGCGCGTGATTGCCCACCTGGCGTGGCCTGACGACACTGCGGGCCACCCAATTCCACGACCTGATCTTTGATGGTTGCGCGGCAGCTCGCGAAGCTGCCCGTGATACCGGCTCCGTCCGGCGTTCGGTGCCAGCCGGTGGACGCCGGGGACGTCGCGACTCGGCTGGTGGAACTCGCAGTTGGCGAGCCTGCGTGGGCTTGGTGCCCGACTTGGCTGGGCCACGGATGTATCAGCTGAAGGAGCTGGTCCGCAGTTATCTTCAGGCCCGCGACCGACGCTGGCCGATCATGCCGGTCCGGCTTCCTGGGCTGCTGCCCGCGCCGTCCGGGCAGGGGCGATCTTGGTTCGTGGACGGGGGCAGGCCGGACTTGGGAGTGACTTCCTGCCGCGCAGGTAAGCGTGCCGAGCGCCGGCGGTCTGGGTGCGAGCAATAAGAGCAGCTCCGGCTCGGATGCGCGATCCGCGTGGAGCGACGGCCTTGTGCATACGATCGCGAACGTGGTGGACGCGCGCCGCCCGGCGGGTACCGGCGACGCAACCTGACGCGTCGATTCTCGTCGGCCCTAGCCACAGGAGGCCGAAGGTGCCAGCGTTCCCGCGCGCGGAAAGGTGCGCACACAGCTAGCACGGACTAGTGCAGTACGCGCGGGTCGTCGCCGACGCGGATGCGTCCGAGATCGAATCGGCCGCTCAGAAGTTTGCTGAGTCGAGACGCTATCTGGCTCCGGTGGCGTGGGCGACCGGCGCCATCGTGCTCGTGATCCGTGGGATCAAGCTGCTCATCTTGAACTGGCGGCTCACATTGATCCAGGTGATCCCGGCCCTCTGGGTGTGGCTGGTGATGTGGGATCTCAAGGCGCACAGCGCTGCGGGCCGACGCGTTTCGAGAGATCACGGTCGGCGGGATGATCCTCCTCGGTGTGCTGGCCGTGGTGCTGAGCATCGCCGCGTTCTGGTGCAACACGGTCTTCGGCTTCGCTATCGACAACAAGGTGCCGAGAATCGCTCCGGCCGCGCGGCAGGCGAACGCGCATCTTGGCATGGTCGCGGTGGCGGGCCTCGCCGTCGGCTTGCTCCTGGCCCTCGCCGCAATCGTCGTCCCGCGGATCGGCTCGACGTGGCTCTATGTCGCCGCGCTCGGTGGGGTGTTGAGCGTCATGCTCATCAGCTTCGTCGCGATCCCGGCTCGGATCATTGGCGCCAAACGGCAAAAGACTTCCGCCACGGCAAGCGGTCGGCAGCTGGGCCACCGGCGGGGCATTGAGCGCGGTGGCCATGACGCCTGGATTCCTGCTCGACCGCATCGGGCTCATTCTGCTGGCACAGCCAGGCTGGGACATTCTCGGATTAGTGATGCTGTCGGCCGGAACCGCGTTATATGCCGCCGGCATGTCGTCCGTAAGGGCCGTGAAACTGGAGCATGAAACTGGTCACGTCCGGTTAGCTTCTGCTGCCTCGGACGTAGCCTCTGACGAGCATTCCGACGGGACGAAGGTCCGCACATCGGGAAAGCGCATCTCGGATGCGCCATACATTCGCGGGACGGGGAGAGGACAACGATGGCGGGCAGCGTGAGCGACCTCTCGCAGGACGTGCGTGTCGCTGTTGCGATGACCGGTGGCGTCAGTCTCGCGGTGTGGATGGGCGGAGTCGCCCGCGAGATCAATCTGCTGCAGCAAGCCAGCAATCTGCGCCCGCGGGCGGCGGCGATCGGCAGGCGCCGGCTGCGGTGCCCGACCCGGGGCTCGACGATATCGCGAACTCGTCGTCTGGATCTGCGCTCCCGTGACCTCTACCTGCGGCTGCTTGACGTTCTGGACGTCACCGTCACCGTGGACGTGCTGTCGGGCACGAGCGCGGGTGGGATCAATGCCGCGATGCTGGGGCTGTCCAGTGCCGCGGGCGTCGATCTCGCCGGCCTGCGGGACTTGTGGCTCACCGCAGGCTCGCTGGATGTCCTGTTGCGCGACCCGGGGAGAAGAGCCCGTCGGCGCTGATGCAGGGCGACAAGGTCCTCTATATGCAACTGGCCCGGGGAATTGAGAAGTTCTACCGGGAACGCGACTCCGCGCCGCGGCCTCCGGATCGGCGTCGACACGACGGTGTACATCACCACGACATTGCTGGCGGGGGAGACGAGCCGGTTCACCGACGACTACGGAACACTTGTCGCGGACGTCGATCACCACGGATTGTTCACATTCACCCAGGACGCGTTGACGCCTCCCGATGGTGAAGGCGATTCGCTGACGGCACTGGCGTTGGCCGCGCGGAGCAGCGCGTCCTTTCCTGCCGCCTTCGAACCGTCCTTTGTGCCGTTCAACGAACAGATCCCCGCCGAATCGGGGATCCCTCGCCGCCCGGACATGGCGCGATACGCAAACGTCACCCGGAGCCACTGGGCGGCAGACGGAGGGATTCTCGCCAATCGGCCGCTGGCGCCGTTACTGGGCGCGGTATTTGCGCGACCCGCCACCCCAGAGGGGCGAGAGGTGCGGCGCCTCCTGGCGTATGTCGTTCCGGACGGTGGTGGCACGGCCAATCCCCAAGACGTGCCCGACAAGGATAAAGTGGTCGAACGCACCGACGATGATTGCAGCGTTGAAGGCGGACCTGAGCGCTCAGTTGTCGCAGTCGATCGCGAGCGACCTAGAGGCTATCCGCAAGCACAACGACCAGATCAGAACTGACCATGATCTGCGACGGACGCTGGCAGAAATCGGGGTGCGGCTGCCCGATCATCGGCTGGTCACGTCTCGGGTGCTCCGCGACTTCGAACGGCAGCAAGGTAAGGGACTGGCCGAGCCGCTCTTGGATGAGCTCATGCGCCAACTATCCACGATCGTCCTGCCCGAGAGATGGGCGGCGGAGTTCGCTCCGGGAAGGAAGTCCACCGAGGCCCGGATCGCGGACGAGATGATGGCCGTGCTTGGCCTCTGGCTGGCGCGAGGGCGAGAACCGAGGATGGCGCGCTACGGGTTGGCGAGGGCGATGGTTTGACCGACCAGATTCCGGAATCTTCGATACCCATCCTCGCGGCCCGGTTTGGCCTGCCGGCGTTTCACGCCGCTCGCGCAACTGCGGTCCGGTTCGTCAAGTGGGCCAACCAGCAGGCGGTTGACCCTGATCAACGACGGGAAATTGCCGAAATGCGGGCCCGGCTGGAAGAGGCATTCGATCCGCCGGAGACCTGGAATGCCCAACAAGACCGAGTCCGACGCCTCGTCGAGGCCGCTGTCACATCGGCGCAGGGCGGTACCGACACGACCTTGCTGCAACTCGCCCACAGTCTCGCCGACACGCGGCGCGCGGAGCTGCTCATCGGCGTCTCAGCGTCTCCGATGTTGGCGACCGGCTGGCTCGGCATCGCGACCGTCGTGGCTGATCTTGTCGAGACGTTACGAACGACGACCAGCACCACGGCGCGGCCGTCCCGCCTCGACGTGCGAGATGCGCTGCAGCCCTACCTGGACTATTTCGACGGGTCCGCCGAGCCGATTCGCGTCTGCGATCGGTTGCTGAACCTGGTAATTGCTGAACGTGCACTGCACCCGGCCGAGCCCAATGTCGATCAACCGGTCGAGTTCATCCAGGTCAGCGCGAACACCCGAACGCTGCTAGCACCTTCGGAACAATCAGTCCCGGCCAGCCAACAGCTGGACTGCGTGGACAAGCTCCGCGGGGTGGAATTCCATCACTTTGCCGCGTTCTACAAGAGCTCCTGGCGGGCGTACGACTGGATGTGGGGCGCGCCTGGACGGCGCCGGATGGCTGGTGCACATCCTGTTGGACCCGCGACGCATCTTGGCCGTTGTCGAGAACGACCGGACATGTCACCGCACGGCGGGCGGGCCAAGCAGTTCGCAAACCGGCTGCGCACTGAACTTGGCCTGCCGATCGGCCTCGCGGATGACTGCCTGGAAGCCGATCTCGGATTCCTCGACATTCCCGGCGCGCAGCTACCGGACAGCCTGCCCAACTCCTGGCTCTCTTCCTCGCTGCGGCCTGGCAGCGCGTAATCGCCGCGAATGAGCTGCCGGTCGTCGCCGAACAAATCCTCGCCGACAGCGGACGGCTGCAACCGCTGACCGATCCGCATATTCACGAGCCCGCGACGGCTGGTCGCATGTCGCACACGACCGCTCGGCTGCGCGATATGTGGTATCGAACCGCCTCGAAAGCGAAGGCAGGGCCGACGGCAGTCCGAACCGCCGAACCGCTGGGCCACCAATGATCGTCAATCTGAGTCGCGACAACGCCGTCCCCCTGGAGGCATACGCGCACGAGCTGCCGGACTGCCCTGTCCGATGGGAGACCGTCGCCAGCCAGATGCACACGGCGGCCTTCGCGCGACACCGCGACCAAGGCAACGGCGGTCAGCACGGCCGCGTTGAGCACGGCGCCAGAGACGCCAACGACGCTCCGATCGACTCTGGCCGGCGCGCGGTCCATTACCCGAACCGGATACCTGGCGACGAAAGCTACCGGTGGCAGCGGATGGAAGACCTTGCTCGCTGGCGCTCGTCCTCGCCGTCGTCGGCATCGTCCTGGCCACCCAAAGCGTGGTTGTGGTCGGGGTGACCGGCACCATCACCGCCCTCGTCGGGCTGTACCTGATCGCCCTGGGTGCCTGGGGCATTCATCGGGGCCTGCTCGGGGCCGTGATCGCGATAACCGCGTTCGCAGCGGTCGGATCGCTGGCCCTCGCCTGGGTGCGCCGGGAGCTATGGGGCTCAGAATGCGACAAACGGCGTGGTGCCGGAGCACGTCCTCCCGTGGCTGCGGGACAGTTGGTGGGGCGGGCTTGCCATCGTCGGCGGTCTGCTCCCTGATCGCCGTGCTTATCAACCTGGTGACCAGACGGCGACCCACCAGCCAGCCAGGCAACAAGCGGCTCGTCCGAACCGGTGCGTCGACAGCGCCGGACCACTCAACCGAATCGCGTACGACGACGATGCACTACGCGCGGGACGACGGATGACTGTGCGTGAGCGTCGGGGTGTCACCGCTCGTGCCAGCAGAGGCCGCGCAGCTCAAGACGCGGAGATCATCGAGCGCGCGCCGATTTTGCGGACACGCCGCGGTAGACGCGTTTGAATCCGGAGACCTCGGTATGGCAGGCTGCGCCGGGGCACGGGGCCGTTCCTCGCGACGCCCCATGGGCGAAGAGGGGCGGATCCATCAGAACAGCTCGCCGTGGCATGCGAATTGCGCTGGCCGGTGCCGGCGTGGCTCTGCTCACAGCTTGCTCGAGCGCAGCCGTCGGTCGAGGGCGGGCAGTTGTTCCGACGAGCCTGGATCCACCCAGCCCGAGCTCCACCAGCCCATCGCCCAGCCCCGTCACGACTACTCCGCTGCCGCCGCGCCGCCGCCCTCGCCGACGGCAACGAAGCCCAGACCGCGTCCGCAGAGCCTGCTGCCCCGTGGCGGCAGAACGATCTTCCCGCGCTATCGGGTGGTCGCGTATTACGGCGCGGCTGGCATGCCCATCCTCGGCGTGCTCGGCACGGCCGACCCGGACACCATCGCGGCCGAGGTCTCCGCCCGGGCCGCGCAGTATGCCTCCGCCGGCCGGACCGTCCTGCCCGCCTTCGAACTGATCACCACGATGGCGCAGCCGTGCCGGGCGGACTTCCCACTGTGCACAAGCGCCATTTCGCCGCAGACGGTTCAGGCCTTATCTCGACGCGGCGCACCGGCACCGGATGATGTTGATCCTCGACATCCAGCCTGGCCGCGGCGAGTTCCTGCCACAGGTTCAAGCATTGCGGCCGTTCCTGAGCGATCCGAGTGTGGGCGTCGCGCTGGATCCGGAGTGGAAGCTTGCGCCGTACCAGTTTCGATCGAAAGCATCGGCTCGTCCTCGGCGGCGAGCATCAACGCCGTCGGCGCCTACCTGTCCGGGATCGTCCAGGCAGCAGAACCTGCCCGACAAGCTTCTCCTCGTCCACCAGTTCGTACCCAGCGAGCTGCCGGACCGGCAGAACATCAAGGTGTATCCCCGGATCGAAACGCTGCTGCACGCCGACGGTTTCAGGAGCCCCGGCGCGAAGGTTGGGGTTTACCAGCAACTGGCATTCCCCTCGCCGCCGTATCGGGTGGGATTCAAGTTGTTCTTCACTCGGGACACGGCCCTGATGGTTCCGGCCAACGTCATGTCGCTGCGTCCGCAGCCCGATCTCGTGTCGTACCAGTAGCCAGCGCACGACATGGCCGGCCGGTGTCAGGCCGGCAAAGATCTGCTTCACATGGGGTTGCAGTACGACTACGCAATGTGCATACTATTGATCGAGTCCAGGTGGTCGTTCCCGTGCGACCACCTGGACACCTCTATGCACGGGGCCGGAACGTGCGAACCAACCAGCCGATAAGCGCTGGACATAGCGCGTTCGCTCACCGTTATCGGAATCACGCGGTGCCTTAACCGAGATCTTACGCGGCCAGGCAACTGGGCATGGACAACCGGCAGCCGCACGTGGGAAGCGGATAAGCGCGATTTCAGCGCGAGCGCCGCTCGACGATCTTGGCGTGCAGCATGGCCAGCGGATCGTACTTTGCGGTCGACGACCCGTTCCTTCATCGGGATCAGGGCGTTGTCGGTGATCTTGATGTGCTCCGGACACACCTCGGTGCAGCACTTGGTGATGTTGCAATAGCCCAAGCCGAACTCGTCCTGGGCCTGCGTCTGCCGGTCGGCCGCGTCGAGCGGGTGCATGTCCAGTTCGGCGATCCGCATCAGGAAGCGCGGACCGGCGAACGCCTTCTTGTTGTCCTCGTGATCCCGAACCACGTGGCAGGTGTTCTGGCACAGGAAGCACTCGATGCACTTGCGGAACTCCTGGGAGCGCTCGACATCGACCTGCGGCCATCCGGTACTCGCCCGGTGCCAGTCCGGGGGTGGCGCAAACGCCGGGATCTCGCGGGCCTTCATCGTAGTTGTACGACACGTCCGTGACCAGATCGCGTGATCACCGGGAAGGCCCGCAACGGCGTGACGGTGATCGTCTCCGTCTCCTCGAACGTCGACATCCGCGTCATGCACATCAGCCGCGGCTTGCCGTTGACCTCGGCGCTGCACGAGCCGCACTTTCCGGCCTTGCAGTTCCACCGCACCGCCAAGTCGCCGGACTGGGTGGCCTGCAGCCGGTGGATGACGTCGAGGACAACCTCGCCCTCGTTCACCTCGACGGTGTAGTCGGCCAACTCGCCACCCTCGGCGTCTCCCGCCACACCTGGAACTGAGCCTTGTAGCTCATTGCGCCACCTAGCCGTTCGTGTGCAGCCTGGCCAGGACCAGACCACAGCGGTTGCCGTCGACAGTGAATCGAACTGGTGCGTTGATCATGGCACGGTCACCTCCGGGCTGAGCAGCGCCCTCTGGCTGCGCGGCGCCCTCGGTGTGGATGGCGCCCTCGGGCTGGGCCGCGACGTCTGGCTCGACCGGAAGTTCCTCCTCGGTGAGGTACTTCGCCAGCTCGGAGCGGTCGAACAGCGCGAGAAGGTCTTCCCGCATTGGCGTCATCGGCTGCTCGAGCACGTCGATATGACCGTTCACGGCCGAGCAGACGAGATTGACCTGCCGCCACCGAGCTTCCATCGTCGGATAGTCGTCCCGGGTATGACCGCCCCGGCTCTCTTGGCGGAGCAGGGCCGCGCGGGCGACGCACTCGCTGACGAGCAGCATGTTGCGCAGGTCCAGCGCCAGATGCCAGCCCGGATTGAACGCCCGAGTGCCCTCGACGCTGAGCTTCTCCGAACGTGACTTGAGCTCCTCCAGCTTCGCGAGCGCCTCGCGCATCTCCTCTTCCTTACGAATGATGCCGACGAGATCGTTCATCGTCTGCTGGAGTTCTTGATGCAACGTATAGGGGTTCTCGCCGCCCGCCGCCTCGAGAGGCGAGAGTGCGCTCCGCTCGGCGTCGGCGACCGAAGCCGGTGAGATGGTCGGGTATTGCGCGTTGAGCCCGGCCACGTAGTCGGCCGCGGCGTCGCCGGCTCGCCGACCGAATACCAGCAGGTCGGAGAGCGAGTTTCCGCCTAGCCGATTCGAGCCGTGCATGCCTCCGGCCGACCTCGCCGGCCGCGAACAGGCCGGGAACCCTGGCTGCGGCATCGGTATCCGGATCGACCTCGACGCCACCCATCACGTAGTGGCAGGTCGGTCCGACCTCCATCGGCTCCGCGGTGATGTCGACGTCGGCCAGCTCCTTGAACTGGTGGTGCATCGATGGCAATCGCTTCGAGGATCTCGGCAGGCGGAGCGCCGGCTCGCGATGTCGAGGAACACGCCGCCGTGCGGCGATCCGCGTCCGGCCTTGACCTCGGAGTTGATCGCGCGGGCCACTTCGTCCCGCGGGAGCAATTCCGGCGGCCGCTTGTTGTGGTCAGGGTCGGTGTACCAGCGGTCGGCTTCGTCCTCGGTGTCGGCGTACTGCCCGCGAAATACCGCAGGCACGTAGTTGAACATGAACCGCTTGCCTTCGGAGTTGCGGCAGCACGCCCCCATCACCGCGCACGGACTCGGTCACGAGGATGCCCTTCACCGATGGTGGCCACACCATGCCGGTCGGGTGGAACTGCACGAACTCCATGTTCAGCAGCGTCGATCCGGCCCGCAGGGCGAGCGCGTGTCCGTCACCGGTGTACTCCCAGGAGTTCGAGGTGACCTTGAACGACTTGTCCGATGCCGCCCGTCGCCAGCACGACGGCCGGTGCGCGCGAACAGCATGAACTCGCCGGACGCTCGGCGGTAGCCGAAGGCGCCCGCGATCCGGCCCGACGAGTCGCGCAGCAGCTCCGTGATCGTGCACTCCGCGAAGACCTGCAGCTTCCCGTCCGGGCTGCCGTACCGACGCTCGTCGTCCTGCTGCAGCGAGACGATCTTCTGCTGCAGCGTACGAATCAGCTCCAGGCCGGTGCGGTCGCCGACGTGCGCCAGCCGCGGGTACTCGTGGCCGCCGAAGTTGCGCTGGCTGATCTTGCCGTCGATCGTGCGGTCGAACAGCGCCCCGTAGGTCTCGAGCTCCCAGACCCGGTCAGGCGCCTCCTTTGGCGTGCAGCTCGGCCATCCGCCACGTAGTTGAGGAACTTGCCGCCGCGCATCGTGTCGCGGAAGTGCACCTGCCAGTTGTCGTTCGGGTTGACGTTGCCCATGCTGGCCGCGATGCCACCCTCGGCCATGACCGTGTGGGCCTTGCCGAACAGCGACTTGCAGATGATCGCCGTGCGCATGCCCGCCTCGCGGGCCGCGATCGCGGCGCGCAGCCCGGCCCCGCCCGCACCGATGATCAGGACGTCGTAGTGAGTGTTTCTCGATCTCGCTCATCGCTACCTCTTCACGCAAGCGCTCACCGGCGGCTCACGGCATCAACCCTAAAAGACATCGCGGATCGCTGAACGCCCCGGTGGCGAGAGGCAGCGGATGTAAAAGTCCGCGACCACGAGCCAGACCAGTGAGGTCCAGGCCAGCAGCGTGTGTCTGGCATTCATCTTCGAGATCAGCGTCAGGCCCGATAGCGCATCGGATGCGCGGAAAAGTGCTTGAGGCGACCGCCCGTTATGTGCCGACAACGAGTGGCAGGACAGCGTGTGCAGGCCCAGATCAGGGCCGCGTTGATGAAGCAGGATCACGGTGCCGAGGCCCATGTGACCCCACTCGCCATTCGTGTCGCGGAAGGAGTGGATGGCGTCCCAGGACAGCAGCACGGCGAAGAGCATCGCTACATAGAGGAAGTACCGATGAATGTTCTGCACGATGAGCGGGAAGCGGGTCTCACCGGAATAGCCCTTGTGCGGCTCGGCGACAGCACACGCCGGGGAGACACCCAGAACGAGCGGTAGTAGGCCTTCCGGTAGTAGTAGCAGGTCAGCCGGAATCCGAGCGGAAATATCAGGATGATCAGCGCCGGAGACAGCGGCCAGCCATCCGTCGGGCACCCACTGTCCGAGGTCCTGGGCCCCGCTGGCGCACTTGTCCGTCAAGCACGGCGAATAGAACGGGGAAAGGTAGGGCTCGGAGAAGTAATGCGCATCCTCGAATGCCCGCCACGTCGCGTAGATCGCGAACAGGAGGAGCACCCGGCCGTGACGGCGGGCTGTACCCACCACCGGTCGACTCGCAGCGTGCGCGCGCCGGATCGTCGCCCGACCGGGCGCGTCCAGTCCTCCGGCTGCAGTCTGCTCGGACCGCTCCCGCGCGCGGGTCACTGGTTCCAGCCGCCGTGGTAGCCGCCGACGCCCTCGTCGTCAGCGTCCATCCATATCGTCGGGTCGACGGGCTCGCTGCCCAGCGGGATGACCTCCGCAACGGCTTGCAGCGGCAGGATCTAGGTCCGCCGCATCGAGGTCGAGCCGCTCGACGTCCCCGACGAGACGCCGTACCGAAGGAATGTCGCCGTGGCGGTCGCGGAGCACCGCCACGCAACTTCGGACGTCGTCGATCGCGCGCCGCAATGACATGAGTTCGGCGGTCTCGGCCATGCGGACTCCCTGGACTCCCGGGCGACACCAGGCGCCCTCGACGCCCCGAGTCTGGCCCTTCGGACCTGCGGTTGCCAAGATCCAAGAGGCGTGTGCTGGCCCACCCTGCCGCTGCGTCTCGGGACGAGGCGCGGCCGATGCTTCGTGTAAGCTCATCGGTCGGCGCTGGCCCCCTTAGCTCAGACGGCAGAGCGTCTCCATGGTAAGGAGAAGGTCTACGGTTCGATTCCGTAAGGGGGCTCGGACTCCGCTCCCGTCCGCTCGCCAGATCGGCGGTGGTGGGGGAGGAGCCTCGCCTGGCGGGGTAGCTCAGTCTGGCAGAGCAAGCGGCTCATAATCGCTGTGTCGCCGGTTCAAATCCGGCCCTCGCTACATCTGCCCGCCGTACGACCGCATGACCATCAAGACGACCTGAGAGGCACACCCGTGGCAGCCACCGACATCCGACCGAAGATCACCTTGGCGTGCCAAGTGTGCAAACACCGCAACTACATCACCAAGAAGAACCGCCGCAACGACCCGGATCGGCTGACGCTGAAGAAGTTCTGCCCGAACTGCGGCAAGCACACCGAGCACCGCGAGACGCGATAGCCACGTCGACACATGGCGCTCGATCCTCGGTTTATCGGCCGTACCTACCCGCCGGCGACCGTGTACGAGGTGGGGCGGGAGAAGATCCGTGAGTTCGCGAACGCTATCGGAGATCCGAACCCCGCCTATCGGGACCCGGACGCCGCCCGCGCCCTGGGTCATCCGGACGTCATCGCTCCGCCCTCGTTCGCGATCATCATGACCCTGGCTGCCGCGGACCAGGTCACGCACGACCCGGAGCTGGGCCTGGACTACTCACGCGTGGTGCACGGCGAGCAGCGGTTCGTCTACACCAGACCGGTGCGGGCGGGAGATCGACTTGTGACGACGATCGTGGTCGAGACCATCCGGTCCGCCGCTGGTAACGACATGATCACGACGCGGGCCGACGTGGCCACCGAGGACGGGGAGCCGGTGGTCAGCGCATACTCAACTCTCGTGGCTCGAGGCACCGCCGGAGGCGGAGGCCGCGGCATCGTGACCGCGCGATCGGACGTTCAGGTCGGCGACGAGCTTCCGGCGCAGAGCTTTCAGGTGCAACGCGCCGATCTCGTCGGTACGCCGGCGCGTCCGGCGACTTCAACCCCATCCACTGGAACGAGCGGGCGGCCACGTCGGTCGGGCTGCCGAACGTGATTGCCCACGGCATGTACACCATGGCCGTCGTTGTCCGAGTGGTGACCGATTGGGTAGGCGATCCGGGTGCCGTCGTGGAGTACGGCGTGCGGTTCACTCGTCCGGTTGTCGTCCCGGATCCGGAGGGTGCCGTCCTGGAGGTCGTGGGCACGGTCGCGGCCAAGGAGGACGACGGCACCGTCCGGGTCGACCTCACCGCGACGGTCGACGGTCAGACCGTTCTGGCCAAGGCACGCGCCGTCGTCCGTACCGGGACACTAGGGCGTGGAGCCGGATTTGCGGGTCGACGTGCCGATGTCCTACCCGGCATCCCCGCACGCGGTCGTCGCCATGCTCGTCGATCGCGCGTACCAGGAGCGGAAGTGTGCCGCACTCGACGCCCGCCACGTGCGAATCACCATTCATCCCGACACCGCGACGCCCACCGTTGTGGCGGACCGGGTGATGCCGCCCTACGGTGCGCCGGACGTCATCCGCGCGATGGTCCCGTCCGGGATCCGTGTCGTCGAGACCGTCAGCTGGGCACCGGCGGCGAGGGACGGCTCGCGGGCCGCCGCGATCCGCCTCGACTTCCCGCACCATCCGCTGATGTTGCGTGGCACCCTGTCGCTGGTCCGCGCCTGACGACGGCACGCGGGCCACGGTGGCCGGCCAGCTTCGGGCGGCGGTGCCGTTCATGGCCGGCCGGATAGAGCGCATGGCGGCAAAGCTGGTCGTCCAGGCGATCACCATCGAGCATGGCGTCGGTCGGGACTGGCTCGCCGGAGACGACCGCCAACACTGAAGAAGCCCCCGTATCGTCGCAGCGCGTGAGACGTCCGGCCTGGCGCTCGGCAGTGGGAACCGTCTCGATCGCCGTCGTGCTCACCGCCTGTACCGCGACCCACGAGGGCCAGGGTCACAGGCCTCGGGCCTAGCTCGGCCGCCAGCCCGTCCAGTGCTCCGTCGTCGTCCGACCCGGCCCGGCCGAGCTGTCCAGCCAGCTACCTCCCACCCCGGCCAGACCGACCGCGCGTCGTGCTCACCTTTGCCGTCGCGCCGGACCTGGCCACGGTGCGCGGCACCGAGCGGATCACGTTCACGCCGGATCGCCCTATCACCGAGCTGGTGTTTCGGCTCACGGCCAACACCGCACCGACATCGGCGAGGGGCACCAAGATCGTCGTCACCTCGGCCGACGCCGACCACGCTGCTGGCGAGGCGACTTTACTCGGCGGATGGCGCCGATCCGTCGACGCAGGGCGGCCTACTCCATATTCCGTTCCAGGGATCTCTGGCTGCGGGCACCCAGGTGACCGCCGACCTGGCGTTCACCCTGACCCTGGGCAGCGGGTCATTCGACCGCATCGGCCGCGTCGATCGGTCAGGCGGCCGGTTCGCCTGGTTCGCCTCGGCACACCCGCTCCTCGCCTGGGAGAACGGTTACGGCTGGCATACCGAGCCGATGCTGCAGTTTGCGGCCGAGAGCGCGACGAGCGAAGCGATGCGCACCGACCTGACGGTGACGGCGCCCGCAGCGGACGCCGTGCTGGCCTCCGGCAACCCCACGACTGGCGACCGGGACGGCGATATGCGGGTCTGGCACGCCACGCTGGACGCTGCTCGGGACGTCAGCGTGGCCGTCGGCCCGTTCCAGGTCAGCGATACCAAGGTCGGTTCGGTGGCGCTGCGCGTCGGCGCACCCGACACGGCGATCCGGGACACGCTCGTCCCGGAGTTCCGTCGAGCGATCAGCGAGCTCTCCCGACGGTTCGGGCCGTTTCCGTTCCCTCGCTGTCGGTCGCACGTGTCCCGGAGGAGGGCGGCGGGATCGAGTATCCGGGCGCCATCCAGATGCTGACGTCAGTCCAACCTCGTTGCCGTTCACGAGACCGCCCACCAGTGGTTCTACGCGATGGTCGGCGACTCCCAGGCCGAGCACGCCTGGCTTGACGAGGCCTTCGCGACGTACGCCGAGCAGTTGGTCGACGGCACGCGGCCGGCGACCGGCGACCTTGCGTTGCCGGGCCCGGTCGACCGACCGACGGCGGACTACGGCGCGGACGCCCAGGACTATTACCGCGTCACCTACGGCAAGGGCGCGGCCGCGCTCCGGGCCGCACGCGACGCGGCCGGGACCGGCGGCGTTCGACGCAGCGATCCGCTGCTATGTCAACGCCAATGCGTGGCGCATCGCCGAGCCGTCCGACCTCGCAAAGGCGCTTCGGGACTTGCCCGCAGCGCTCCGCGTCCTCCGAACGGCAGGCGCGCTGCGCTGACCTCAGCCAGGACCGGCAACCCTCAGCCAGCGTCCGCAACGAGCTTCGCGATGCGGCCGATGCCCTCAGCCAGGTCGTCGTCGCCCAACGCATAGGACAGCCGGACGTATCCGGGGTACCGAAGGCCTCGCCCGGAACGACGGCCACTTCGGCCTCGTCGAGGATCAGAGCCGCGAGCGCTGCGGACGAGTTCGCCACCCGTCCGCGCAGTGGCCGGCCGAGCAGTCCCTTGACCGACGGGTAGGCGTAGAACGCCCCTGCGGCTCGGGACAGACGATTCCTGGGATGTCCGAGAGCAGCGCCACCATCGTCCGTCGGCGCCGATCGAACGCCTCGCGCATCTCCCGGACCGCCGACAGGTCGCCGCGAACCGCGGCGAGCGCCGCCGCCTGGGACACGTTGGCCACGTTGGAGGTGGTGTGCGACTGCAGATTGGTCGCTGCCTTTACGACGTCGGCGGGGCCGATCAGCCAACCAACACGCCAGCCGGTCATCGCGTACGTCTTGGCCACTCCGTTGACGACCACGATCCGGCCGCCGAGTTCCGGAACCGCGGTAGCCATCGAGACGTGCCGCGCGTCCCCGTACACGAGGTGCTCGTAGATCTCGTCCGTGATGACCCAGAGATCCCGCTCCGCCGCCCAGCGGCCGATCGCAGCGACCTGATCGGGCGGGTAGACGGCACCGGTCGGATTGGACGGCGACACGAACAGCAGCACCTTCGTCCGCGGGGTTCGTGCGGCCTCTAGCTGCTCCACCGTCGCGAGATATCCGGCCGTCTCATCGGTGGCCACGGCCACCTGCACTCCGCCGGCGAGCTGGATCGCCTCGGGGTAGGTCGTCCAGTACGGGGCAACGACCAGCACCTCGTCACCCGGATCGAGGAGTGTTGCGAACGCGTTGTAGATGGCTTGCTTGCCGCCGTTGGTGATGAGGACCTGACTGGCCTCGACCGCGTAGCCAGAGTCCCGCAGCGTCTTGGCCGCTACGGCGTCGCGGAGCGCCGGCAATCCTGCGACCGGCGTGTAGTGGTGGAAGGCCGGGTTGCGGGCGGCGTCGACCGCAGCCGCCACGATGTAGTCCGGCGTCGCGAAGTCGGGCTCGCCGGCGCCGAAACCGATCACCGGGTGCCCGGCGGTCTTGAGCGCCTTTGCCTTGGCGTCGACCGCCAGCGTCGCCGACTCGCCGATGGCGCCGATGCGATCAGAGATGCGTACACCCATGCGTCCATCGTCGCAGAGCGAGCCGTGCGCTTTTGCGCGCACGCTCTGTCGCCCCGTTAGTCGCGACCGGAGTTTGATCTTGCTCGAGATCCCGGCCGGCGCGTGATGCCGGAATGCAGGCGGTACCGCCAACGTTGTTACTAATGTCGCCTGTCAGTTGAGCGTGGTGGACGGGTACGCCGACAACCGGACGGGCCGTAGCGAGCGAGTTGGAGCCCGCCGCGGCGGCCCGTACACTCACGATCTGGGGTCCATCGGGGCCTTGCGTCAGCATGCGCCGAATGGGTGCCCGCCGGCCAAGTCGCCTGGTCCTCTGCGTGTAGGGGCGTGGCTCAATTGGTAGAGCACCGGTCTCCAAAACCGGCGGTTGCAGGTTCGAGTCCTGTCGCCCCTGCGGACGTGGCGCATCAGGACGCGCGGCGGGAGTGGACCGATCGCCCGCTGACGGAGGTCAGCGGCATCCGAGAGGAGAGCGTGTGACGCAGACTCGCACCGAGGCACCCTCGGCGCGGACCGCGAGCGCCGGGCGCGGCGGGCGCATCGGACGGTTCCTGCGCGAGGTCATCTCCGAGCTGCGCAAGGTGCTTTGGCCTTCACGGAACGAGCTGGTCACCTACACCATCGTGGTGATCGTCTTCGTCGTGGTGATGGTCTCCATCGTGGCCGGCTTGGACGTCGGATTCGCCAAGCTCGTGCTCGAGGTGTTCGGCTAGCCCGAACCCGCCCATCTGCGTCTGTGACTGCTTACGCACATCAAGGAAGAGAGACTGTGTCCGACTACCAGAGCGTGACCTCCCCGGCGGAGAACGGTGAGCCGCGCGACCTGCTCGCCGAACCGGACGCACCGGAGGATCGCGTCGACGAGGAAAGTACCGACATCGCGAGCGCCGCGCGGGCGCTGGGTGCCGATGAGTCCGAGGCCGTCGAGCTTGGCGCATCAGCCACCGAAGCCGAGGTCGAGTCCGACGAGCATCGTCGAACCGGCGACCGCTGGCCAGCCCGAGGCTGCCGAGGGCGCGGAAGCGCCCCGGCTCAGCGAGGTCGAATCTGACCATAAGGTCGAGGTAGCGTCTGGTGCCGAGCCCGAGGACGCGACTGCGGTTACCGCCCTCCGAGCAGAGCCCGCTCGAGGAAAGCTCGCTCGAGGAGAGCCTGCTCGAGAAGAGCGAGGTCGAGGAGGAAGACCCGGTCGAGGCCTTGCGCCGTGAGCTGCGTACTGCATTCGGTGACTGGTACGTGGTCCACTCCTACGCCGGCTACGAGAACAAGGTGAAGACCAACCTGGAGAGCCGGATCTCGAGCCTCGACATGGAGGAATACATCTTCCAGGTCGAGGTGCCGACCGAGGAAGTCGTCAGAGATCAAGAACGGCAAGCGCCAGCAGGTCCAGCGCAAGGTGTTCCCCGGCTACATCCTGGTTCGGATGGATCTCAACGACGAGTCATGGGGTGCGGTTCGCAACACCCCCGGTGTCACCGGGTTTGTGGGCGCCACCTCCCGCCCGTCGCCGCTGTCGATCGATGAGGTCGTGAAGATCTTGGCGCCGGCCACCCAGCGGGCTGACCGGCAGGCTCGCGGCGGAACGGCCGGCCCCGCGGACAAGCCGAAGGTCGAGATCGTCGACTTCACGATCGGAGAGTCCGTGACGGTCATGGACGGTCCGTTCGCCACTTTGCCGGCCACGATCAACGAGATCGATACGTTGCATCAGAAACTCAAGGTGCTGGTGTCGATCTTCGGCCGCGAGACCCCGGTCGAGCTGGCGTTCAGCCAGGTCTCCAAGCTCTAGACCAGCCAACACACAAAGACAGGAAAGCCAGGGAATGCCTCCCAAGAAGAAGAAACTGACGGCGATCATCAAGCTGCAGATCCAGGCCGGCGCCGCCAACCCCGCACCGCCGGTCGGGCCTGCCCTTGGGCAGCACGGCGTCAACATCATGGAGTTCTGCAAGGCCTACAACGCGGCGACCGAATCGCAGCGCGGCCAGATCGTCCCTGTCGAGATCTCGGTCTACGAGGACCGGTCGTTCACGTTCGTCACCAAGACCCCACCCGCCGCGCGTCTCTTGCTCAAAGCGGCAGGCGTCGAGAAGGGCAGCGGGGAGCCGCAGAAGACGAAGGTCGCCAAGGTCACGATGGACCAGGTCCGGGAGATCGCTAAGACGAAAATGGAAGACCTGAACGCCAAGGATCTGGACAACGCCGCGAAGATCATCGCCGGCACGGCACGATCGATGGGCATCACCGTCGAGGGCTGATCCTCGACGTCTCGCCTGACATCAGGCGGCGCTGGCGGTGGATCAGTTGGCGTCGCCCGATCCGGGCAAGCGCCTGTGGGAGGCGCCGAAGGCCGGCGCCTGCTCGACCACGAGTATGAAATGGAGCATCACGCGTGAAGCACAGCAAGGGCTATCGGCAGGCCGCAGAACTCGTCGAGGCAGGCCGTGTCTACAGCCCGCTCGAGGCGGCCAACCTGGCCAAGACGACGTCACCGACCAAGTTCGACGGCACCGTCGAAGTCGCGCTCCGGCTGGGCGTTGACCCCCGCAAGGCCGACCAGATGGTGCGTGGCACCGTCAATCTGCCGCATGGCACCGGAAAGACCGCCCGCGTCATCGTCTTCGCTACCGGCGACAAGGCGGCCGACGCGGAAGCCGCTGGCGCCGACCGGGTCGGCAGCGACGATCTGATCGCAGACATCCAGGGCGGTTTCCTCGATTTCGACGCCGCGATCGCCACGCCGGACCAGATGGCCAAGGTCGGCCGGATCGCTCGAATTCTCGGCCCGCGTGGCCTGATGCCGAACCCGAAGACGGGCACCGTGACGCCCGACGTCGCCAAGGCGGTATCCGACATCAAGGGCGGCAAGATCAGTTTCCGGGTCGACAAGCAGGCCAACCTGCACCTGGTGATCGGCAAGACCTCGTTCAGCGTGCAGCAGCTGGTGGAGAACTATGCAGCGGCTCTCGAAGAGGTCATGCGCGCGAAACCATCAGCGGCGAAGGGCAGATATCTGAAGAAGGTCACCTTCGCCACCACGATGGGGCCCGGCATTCCGGTCGACGCCAACCGCACCCGGAACATGCTCGAGGACGTCAGCACCTCGGCCTGAGCGGGCCGCTGTCGCGAGCGATTGGCAGCCCGGGCCGCCCGGTGCGTACCATCACCGCAGTTCCACCAAAGACCGCTGGTCGTCGCGTACGTCTACGCGACCGAACGCCTCCGGAGCGCCGGAGCGGCCCGCGCAGGTAGGGACGGTTCGGCCCGCCGCCCCGTGCCCTGCGCCGGGCGTTCGTCTCTCTCGGTGTGGCCAGCCCGAGACACCGAGAGGAGGGAATCATGCCGAATGCCGAGAAGGTCACCGCGGTAGCCGATATCGCCGAGAAGTTCAGCCAAGCCTCCGCCGCGCTGATCACTGAGTACCGCGGCCTCACCGTGAAGCAAGTCACCGATCTGCGCCGGACGTTGGGCAACGAGGCCACCTACGCCATCGTCAAGAACACCCTGACCAAGCGCGCGGCCCAGGACGCGGGCGTCGGGCTCGACGAGAGCCTGCTCACCGGCCCGACAGCTATCGCCTTCGTGACGGGTGACCCAGTCGTCGCCGCGAAAGGCCTGCGGGACTTCGCGCGCGCCAATCCGCTGCTGGTGATCAAGGGCGGCGTATTGGACGGGAAGACGCTCAGCGCGGCCGAGGTCGCGCGGATTGCCGACCTGGAGTCGCGAGAGGTCATGCTCGCGAGGCTCGCCGGGGCCATGCAGGCGCTGCCGAGCCGGGCGGCCGCGCTCTTCCAAGCCCCGCTCTCCCAGATGGCGCGTCTGGCAAAAGCTCTTGAGGAGAAGCAGGCGGCGGGCGCTCCCGCTGCTGCCACCGCAGACCAGCCGGATCCCGAAACCCCCGCCGAGCCGGCGGAATAACCCACCGACACACCTGCCGGCCCATCCGGCGACATACAGAAAGGACGCCATATCATGGCGAAGCTCAGCACCGACGAGCTGCTCGACGCGTTCAAGGAAATGACCCTGCTCGAGCTGTCGGACTTCGTGAAGCAGTTCGAAGAGACCTTCGACGTGACCGCAGCGGCGCCGGCCGCCGTCGTGCAAGCTGCACCGGGCGGTCCCGCGGCGCCGGCGGACGTCGAGGAAGAGAAGGACGAATTCGACGTCATCCTCGAGGCCGCGGGCGAGAAGAAGATCCAGGTCATCAAGGAGGTCCGTACGCTGTACCAGCCTGGGCCTGAAGGAGGCCAAGGATCTTGTCGACGGCGCTCCCAAGCCAGTCCTCGAGAAGGTCAACAAGGAGGCCGCCGACAAGGCCAAGGAGGCCTTGGAGGTGCCGGCGCCACCGTCACGCTCAAGTAGCTGCGGAACTGTTGTACTGGGGTTGTTCGGCCCTCGATGCCTGACACAGTGAGGGTCGAACAACCTGCTGAAGTCCACGGCAGAGCACGGCGTATCGCCGGAACTGCACCATATAGTGGTATATATCTGCTGTGGCCCGCGGGCAGGTATGCCGAAGCGCTTGACGGCAGGCCGCCGGCGAGGCACAGTTTCCACGGACCTGCGATCAGCCCGCGCAAGCCTCCCCGAAGGCAGCGGAGCGGCGGGCGAGGTAGGCTCACGGCCCCCGAGGGTGAGGCCTTGCTTGGCATGCCCAACTTTGTTACTCTTGGATGTTGCGCTGCCTTCGACACCTCTGCGGCCCTGACGGGTCCTCTTCGTGATGCCCGACGGTAGCCTCCGCAGTCTCACTTTTGTCCTCGGAAGGACGAGTCTTGGCATCCTCCCGCTCCGGTAAGTCCACTGCTGCACAAGAGAAGGAATTCGGGATCCCGGGCTCGCCCACCCGGACCTCCTTCGCCAAGATCCGGGAGCCGCTGGAGGTGCCAAACCTCCTCGCGCTGCAGACCGAATCTTTCGACTGGCTGGTCGGTAACGACCGGTGGCGGTCTCGCGTGGCCGCCGACGGCGCCCCGACCCGCAGTCAGGCCTCGAGGAGATCCTTGGCGAGATCTCTCCCATCGAGGACTTCTCTGGCTCGATGAGCCTCTCCTTCTCCAACCCACGCTTCGAGGACGTCAAGGCGTCCATCGAGGAGTGCAAGGACAAGGACATGACCTACGCGGCGCCGTTGTTCGTTACTGCCGAGTTCACGAACAACACCACCGGCGAAATCAAGAGCCAGACGGTGTTCATGGGCGACTTCCCGGTAATGACGCCCAAGGGCACGTTCATCATCAACGGCACCGAGCGCGTCGTTGTGAGCCAGCTCGTCCGCTCGCCGGGCGTGTACTTCGACCGGACGCTGGACAAGACGTCCGATGTCGACGTCTACAGCGTCAAGGTCATCCCGGGCCGTGGCGCCTGGCTGGAGTTCGACGTCGACAAGCGCTCGACGGTCGGTGTGCGCATCGACCGCAAGCGCCGCCAGCCGGTCACCGTGCTGCTCAAGGCGCCTCGGCTGGAGCTCAGATCGCATTCGGGAGCACTTCGGCTGGTCCGAGACGCTTCTCGCCACGCTGGAGAAGGACCACATCGCGACCACGGACGAGGCGCTGCTGGATATTTACCGCAAGCTGCGTCCGGGCGAGCCGCCGACGCGCGAATCCGCGCAGGCCCTGCTGGAGAACCTGTTCTTCAACCCCAAGCGATACGACTTGGCCAAGGTGGGCCGGTACAAGGCGAACAAGAAGATCGGCTCAAACCAGCCGATCTCGCACGGCACATTGACCGAGGACGACATCGTCCGGACCATCGAGTACCTCATCCGGCTGCACGCCGGCGAGGACGGCTACGAGACCGACGACATCGACCACTTCGGCAACCGCCGGCTGCGGACGGTCGGCGAGCTGATCCAGAACCAGATCCGCGTCGGCCTGTCGCGCATGGAACGGGTTGTCCGGGAGCGCATGACGACCCAGGACGTCGAGGCGATCACCCGCAGACGCTGATCAACATCCGCCCTGTGGTGGCGTCGATCAAGGAGTTCTTCGGCACCTCGCAGCTGTCGCAGTTCATGGACCAGACCAACCCGCTCGCGGGCCTGACCCACAAGCGGCGGTTGTCTGCGCTGGGGCCGGGTGGGCTGTCCCGGGACCGCGCGGGTATGGAGGTCCGCGATGTGCACCCGAGCCACTACGGCCGGATGTGCCCGATCGAGACGCCGGAAGGCCCCAATATCGGCCTGATCGGGTCGCTGTCGTCCTACGGCCGCGTCAACTCGTTCGGTTTCGTCGAGACGCCGTACCGCAAGGTCGAGAACGGCCGGGTCACCGACACGATCGACTACTTGTCGGCCGGACGAGGAGGACCGGCATGTCATCGCTCAGGCCAACGCCACCATCGACGCGCACGGCCGGTTCACCGAGTCCCGCGTTCTGGTTCGCAAGAAGGGTGGCGAGGTCGACCTGGTCCCCGGTGACGAAGTCGACTACATGGATGTCTCGCCGCGGCAGATGGTGTCCGTGGCTTCGGCGATGATCCCGTTCCTCGAGCACGACGACGCCAACCGGCGCGTTGATGGGCGCCAACATGCAGCGCCAGGCCGTTCCGCTGCTGCGCAGCGAGGCGCCGCTGGTCGGCACCGGCATGGAGCTGCGGGCCGCAGTCGACGCGGCCGACGTCGTTGTCGCTGACAAGCCCGGAGTAGTCGAGGAACTGTCCGCTGACTACATCACGATCATGGCCGACGACGGCACGCGCAACACCTACCGGTTGGCCAAGTTCGCGCGGTCGAACCAGGGCACGAGCTTCAACCAGAAGCCGATCGTCTACGAGGAGAGCCGCGTCGAGGCGGGCCAGGTGATCGCGGACGGGCCATCCACCGACCGCGGTGAGATGGCACTGGGCAAGAACCTGCTGGTGGCGTTCATGCCGTGGGAGGGCCACAACTACGAGGACGCGATCATCCTCAACCAGCGCCTCGTGCAAGACGACGTGCTGACCTCGATCCACATCGAGGAGCACGAGGTCGACGCGCGTGACACGAAGCTGGGTGCCGAGGAGATCACCCGGGACATCCCGAACGTGTCCGAGGAGGTGCTCGCCGAGCTCGACGAGCGTGGCATCGTGCGGATCGGCGCGGATGTCCGCGACGGCGACGTGCTGGTCGGCAAGGTCACGCCGAAGGGCGAGACAGAGCTGACCCCGGAAGAGCGACTGCTCCGCGCGATCTTCGGCGAGAAGGCCCGCGAGGTACGCGACACCTCGATGAAGGTGCCGCACGGCGAGTCCGGCAAGGTCATCGGCGTTCGCGTGTTCAGCCGCGAGGACGGCGACGAGCTGGCGCCGGGTGTCAACGAACTCGTGCGGGTCTACATCGCCCAGAAGCGCAAGATCCAGGACGGCGACAAGCTCGCCGGCCGGCACGGCAACAAGGGCGTGATCGCCAAGATCCTGCCGCCGGAGGACATGCCGTTCCTGGAAGACGGCACTCCGGTCGACGTGGTGCTCAACCCGCTCGGCGTGCCGAGCCGAATGAACGTCGGCCAGGTGCTCGAGACGCACCTCGGCTGGGTGGCCCGCACCGGCTGGGAGATCGAGGGCAATCCCGAGTGGGCAGCCCGCCTGCCCGAGGACGCGCGCTCCGGCGCGCCCGGCACCAAGGTCGCGACGCCGGTGTTCGACGGCGCCCGGGAAGCGGAGATCACCGGCCTGCTGGCGTCCACCCATGCCACCCGGGACGGCGAGCAGCTGATCGGAGCCACCGGCAAGGCCAGGCTGCTCGACGGTCGGTCCGGGGAGCCGTTCCCGGAGCCGGTCAGCGTCGGGTACGTCTACATCCTCAAGCTGCTGCACCTGGTCGACGACAAGATCCACGCCCGCTCGACCGGCCCGTACTCGATGATCACTCAGCAGCCGCTGGGTGGAAAGGCCCAGTTCGGCGGGCAGCGCTTCGGCGAGATGGAGTGCTGGGCCATGCAGGCCTACGGCGCGGCGTACGCGCTGCAGGAGCTGCTGACGATCAAGTCCGACGACATCAACGGTCGCGTCAAGGTCTACGAGGCGATCGTCAAGGGCGAGAACATCCCGGAGCCGGGTATTCCCGAGTCCTTCAAGGTGCTCCTGAAGGAGCTGCAGTCGCTGTGCCTCAACGTCGAGGTGCTCTCCGTCCGATGGCGTCGCCGTCGAGATGCGGGACAACGACGACGACTTCTTCCGCGCCGCCGAGGAACTCGGAATCGACCTGTCGCGGCGCGAGCCGAGCTCGGTCGAAGAGGTTTAGGCAGCGAACCCAACTACCCATGTATCGCGTTAGTCCCGCAGTTCTCGAATGAAGCGAGTAACTCGTGGAGTAGAGAGAGAAGGAAAAGTTGCTCGACGTCAATGTGTTCGACGAGCTACGGATCGGTCTTGCCACGGCTGACGACATCCGCCAGTGGAGCCATGGTGAGGTGAAGAAGCCCGAGACCATCAACTACCGGACCCTGAAGCCGGAGAAGGATGGCCTGTTCTGCGAGAAGATCTTCGGTCCCACGCGGGACTGGGAGTGCTACTGCGGCAAGTACAAGCGGGTGCGCTTCAAGGGGATCATCTGCGAGCGGTGCGGGGTTGAGGTCACCCGGGCAAAGGTACGACGCGAGCGGATGGGCCACATCGAGCTCGCCGCGCCGGTTACCCACATCTGGTACTTCAAGGGTGTCCCGTCCCGCCTGGGCTATCTGCTCGACCTGGCGCCGAAGGATCTCGAGAAGATCATCTACTTCGCGGCGTACTTGATCACCGCGGTGAACGACGAGGAGCGGCACCGCGACCTGCCTACGCTCGAGGCGGAGGTCAGCGCGGAGAAGTCGACGCTGGAGAAGAAGCGCGACGCCGAGATCGAGGCCCGGGCCAAGAAGCTCGAGACGGACCTGGCCGAACTCGAGGCCGAGGGCGCCAAGAGTGACGTGCGGCGCAAGGTCCGCGAAGGCGGCGACCGCGAAATGCGCCAGATCCGTGACCGGGCCCAGCGCGAGATCGACCGGCTGGACGAGGTACTGGACACGTTCCGCAAGCTCGACGTCAAGCAGCTGATCAGCGACGAGATGCTGTACCGAGAGCTGCGCGACCGGTTCGGCGAGTACTTCGAGGGCGGCATGGGCGCCGAGGCGCTCCAGACGCTGCTGCAGAACTTCGACCTGGAAGCGGAGGCGCAGATCGCTGCGCGAGACGATCCGCACGGGCAAGGGGCAGAAGAAGCTCCGCGCCCTCAAGCGGCTGAAGGTCGTCGCGTCGTTCCTGAACACCACGCAACTCGCCGCTCGGCATGGTGCTCGACTGCGTTCCGGTGATCCCGCCGGACCTGCGCCCGATGGTGCAGCTCGACGGTGGCCGGTTCGCCACCGTCGGACCTGAACGACCTGTACCGCCGAGTGATCAACCGCAACAACCGCTTGAAGCGGCTCATCGACCTCGGCGCGCCGGAGATCATCGTCAACAACGAGAAGCGGATGTTGCAGGAGTCCGTGGACGCGCTGTTCGACAACGGTCGCCGCGGCCGCCCGGTCACGGGGCCGGGCAACCGCCCGCTGAAGTCGCTGTCCGACCTGTTGAAGGGCAAGCAGGGCCGGTTCCGTCAGAACCTGCTCGGCAAGCGCGTCGACTACTCCGGACGTTCGGTGATCATCGTCGGGCCGCAGCTCAAGCTGCACCAGTGCGGCCTGCCCAAGCGGCATGGCGCTCGAGCTGTTCAAGCCGTTCGTGATGAAGCGGCTGGTCGACCTATCGCACGCGCAGAACATCAAGTCTGCCAAGCGCATGGTCGAGCGGGCCCGTCCGGTCGTGTGGGACGTGCTCGAAGAGGTCATCAGCGAGCACCCGGTGCTGCTGAACCGCGCTCCGACGCTGCACCGGCTCGGCATCCAGGCGTTCGAGCCGCAGCTGGTCGAGGGCAAGGCGATTCAGATCCACCCGCTCGTCTGCACCGCGTTCAACGCTGACTTCGACGGCGACCAGATGGCGGTGCACCTGCCGCTGTCCGCCGAGGCGCAGGCCGAGGCCCGCGTGCTGATGCTGTCCACCAACAACATCCTCAAGCCCGCCGACGGCCGGCCGGTGACCATGCCGACCCAGGACATGATCCTGGGCCTCTACCACCTGACCGCGCTACGGCCGGAGCAGGAGGGTGCCGGTCAGGTGTTCTCGTCCGAGGCCGAGGCGATCATGGCCCGCGACGGCCGAGACACTCGCTCTGCAGGCCCCGGCGAAGATCCGCCTGACCGGCGTCACGGTGGTCGACAACGGCGTGAAGGCCGAGCCCTGGGTGGCGCCGGACGGATGGCAGCCGGGTGAGCCGCTCGTCGTGGAGACCACGCTTGGCCGCTGCCTGTTCAACGAGGCGCTGCCGCTGGACTACCGGTTCGTCAACTACGAGGTGACGAAGAAGGAGCTCGGGCAGATCGTCAACGACCTGGCCGAGCGGTACCCGAGGTGGAGGTCGCCTCGACGCTGGACGCGCTCAAGGCGGCAGGTTTCTACTGGGCGACCCGCTCCGGCATCACGATCGCGATCGACGACGTCGTCACGCCACCGAACAAGGCCGAGATTCTCGACCGGTACGAGAAGGACGCGGAGAAGATCGAGGAAGCAGTACCTGCGCGGCGTGATCACCGAAGAGGAGCGGCGTCAGGAGCTGGTGGAGGTCTGGACCAAGGCGACCAGCGAGGTCGCCAAGGAAATGGAGAACAATTTCCCCAAGACCAACCCCGTCTACATCATGGTCAACTCGGGTGCCCGGGGAACATGATGCAGATGCGCCAGATCGCCGGCATGCGTGGCCTGGTCGCCAACCCCAAGGGCGAGATCATCCCGCGGCCGATCAAGGCGAACTTCCGCGAGGGCCTGTCCGTGCTCGAGTACTTCATCGCGACGCACGGCGCCCGCAAGGGTCTCGCCGACACGGCGCTGCGCACCGCCGACTCCGGCTATCTGACCCGTCGGCTCGTAGACGTCTCGCAGGATGTGATCATCCGGGAGGAGGACTGCGGAACCGATCGGGGCGTCATGCTCCCGATAGCGCACGCCGCCGCCGACGGCACCCTGGTCAAGGACGTCCACGTCGAGACGTCGGTGTACGCGCGGGTCCTGGCCGAGGACGTCGTCGTTGACGGCGCCACGGTGGCCGCGGCCGGTGCGGATCTCGGTGATGTGCTGATCGACGAGCTCATCGCACGGGGTGTCTCCGAGGTACGGGTGCGGTCCGTGCTGACCTGCGAGTCGGCGTTGGGGACCTGCGCGATCTGCTACGGCCGGTCCTGGCATCGGGCAAGCTCGTGGACGTCGGCGAGGCTGTCGGCATCATCGCCGCGCAGTCCATCGGCGAGCCGGGTACCCAGCTGACCATGCGGACGTTCCACACCGGCGGTATCGCCGGTGAGGACATCACGCACGGTTTGCCCCGCGTCGGCGAGCTGTTCGAGGCCCGGGTACCCAAGGGCGTGGCCCCGATCAGCGAGGCCGCCGGGAGTGTGCGGGTCGAGGAATCTGACGGCACGAAGGGCTCGACCCGTCGCATCGCCATCACCCCAGATGACGGCGCGGAGGAGAAGGAGTATCCGATCTCCCGTCGCGCCCGCCTCCTGGTCAGCGACGGTGACAAGGTCGAGGTCGGCCAGCAGCTCGTCGCCGGTGCGGTGAATCCGCACGACGTGTTGCGGATCATGGGCCCGCGTGAGGTGCAGCTGCACCTGGTTCGCGAGGTCCAGGAGGTCTACCGCAGCCAGGGCGTCGCGATCCACGACAAGCACATCGAGGTCATCGTCCGACAGATGCTCAAGCGCATTACGGTGATCGACTCCGGCGCGACCGAGTTCCTGCCCGGCTCGCTCGTGGAGCGGTCGGCGTTCGAGTCGGAGAACCGGCGAGTGGTGGCCGAGGGCACGAGCCCGCGTCCGGCCGGCCAGTGCTGATGGGCATCACCAAGGCGTCGCTCGCCACCGAGTCGTGGTTGTCGGCAGCCTCGTTCCAGGAGACGACCCGGGTGCTCACGGACGCCGCGATCTCGGCGAAGAGCGATTCGCTCGTCGGCCTGAAGGAGAACGTGATCATCGGCAAGTTGATCCCGGCTGGTACCGGCATCGCCCGGTACCGCAACGTCGAGGTCAACCCGACCGAGGAGGCCCGCGCTGCCGCGTTCTCCATGGTCGGATACGACGAGGCGACTACTACGGGTTCGGCAACGCCAACGCCACGCTGGGCCCGGCGGTGCCGCTCGACGACTACGGCTACGACGGCGACTACCGGTAGCCGCCGACAGCGATAGGGGACGGAGGTGCTCGCCCCGCGAGCATTTCCGTCCCCTATTTCGTGTTTGCGCTTCCGACCGCATTTTGGTCGTGATCTTGGCTCCTTGGTAGTCCTGGCGCGACGATAAGTTCAAGATCATCGCCAGCAGTCAGGTGTGTGAATGCAGCGGAGGGTCGGGGCCCATGGGCGCGCAGGCCAGTTAGTGGACGCAGGCCGTTAGTGGGCGCGCGACTGCTTGATCAGGGCCTTGCCGAAGTCCCAGATCATCGCGTTGCCGGCGTGTGCCTCGTCCATCACCGACACGAACGCGGTGAGGAAGCGATCCACCTCGGCCTCGCCGATGATCAGCGGCGGGATGAGCTTGATCACCTCCAAGTGGTCGCCGGAGACTTGGAGTGAGGATGCCGTGCTTGTGATAGAGCGCGTGCACGATCAGCTGCGCGAACAGGCCTTTGCGGGCCGCCTGTAGCGCCATCCACGACGCCCGCAATCGCCACGACGAGGGCGGCCGAACTCGATGCCGATCATCAGGCCGCGACCGCGAACGTCGGCGAGCAGTTCATATCGATCGACGAGCTCGGTCAACCGTGACTGCAGCAGGTCGCCCATCTTTCGCGCGTTGGCTACTACGGCGTCCTGCTCGAAAACCTGCAGAGTGGCCAGCCCGGCCGCCATGGCCTGGGCGTTCGACCCGAATGTGGAGTCGTGGACGAGTACCCGGTCCATTGACGAGTAGACCTTCTGGAATATCCAGTCCCGGCCGAGCGTCGCGCCCACCGGCACATAGCCGCCCGACAATGCCTTGGCAACCGCGACCAGATCCGGTTGCACGGACTCGTGGTCGTAGGCATAGAAGTCGCCCGTGCGCCCCAGCCCGCATTGCACTTCGTCCGCGATGAGCAGGGCCTTGTGACTGGCCAGCAACTCCGCCGCGGCGGGCAGAAACCCGGGTGGGCTCACCGCGACGCCTTTGCCTTGAATGGGTTCGATGAGGAATCCGGCGACGTCTCCCTTCGCGAGTTCGTGTCGCAGCCGATCGATATCCCCGAACGGGATCACCGTGTCGGGGAGCAGCGGGTCGAAGCCGCGGCGGAATTCCTTGGCTCCGTTGACCGAGAGGGAACCCGCGGTCAACCCGTGGAACGCGTGGTCGCAATAGACAATGCGTCGGCGGCCAGTGGCGTAACGGGCGAATTTCAGCGCGGCCTCGACGGCCTCCGTGCCGCTGTTGCCGAAGTAGGCCCGATCCAAGTGCGGCGTCGTAGGCGAGCAGCCGCTCGGCCAGTACGCCGGCAAGCGGCGGCGCGTCGAACTGCGTCAGGTCGGCAAGATCGGCATCGATGACATCGTGAATGGCCTGGCGGACGACCGGATGGTGGCGCCCGAGAGCGAACACCCCGAAGCCAGCCAGCATGTCGAGGTATTCGCGGCCGTCCGCGTCGTAGAGGTAGGCCCCTGAGGCGCGCGTGTAGAACTGATCGAACCCGATAGTGTGCAGCATGCGCGACAGCTGGGGGTTGAGATATCTCTGCTGCAACGCGTAACGTTCCCCGCCGCGCTGCCGCAACACCTCGGTCACGTCGAACTGATCCACGATCCGTCCCCACTCGTCCGGCCACGGCCGCGCACCTACGATGGTCCGCGGCGCCCCGACGCCGCCGAAACTTGGTGCGTCCTGCGCACCTAAGCTTAGGGAGTAGCGACATTGGGTTTGACCGGAAGAGGGACGGACAGGACGACGCCGTGATCCGACGTGGCTCCCCGGCCGAGGCGTCGCCGGAGCAGCGGCGCGTGCTCGATGATCTCGCCGACCGGGCCGAAGCCCAGGCTACGGCCGAGAACTTCCCGGTGGCACTGCGGATTCTGCCGCGTCGTGCTCGCGAAAACCTCATGCACACCTACCGTTACGCGCGCTTCGTCGATGACGTCGGCGACGCGGCGGTGGGTGATCGGCTGGCTCTGCTGGATGCAGTCGAGGCTGACGTTCGCGCGTTGTGGACCGGCGGCGCGCGGCTCGCACCGGTGACTGGTCTCGCGGGCTTGGTCGCCGATGGCCTGCCGGCGCAGCCACTGCTCGACCTGATCCACGCCAATCGCATGGACCAGACGATCCGCGGGTACGCCACCTTCGAAGATCTGCTCGACTACTGCCAGTACTCGGCCGCGCCGATCGGTCAAATCGTGCTGCACATGCCGGCCGCGCCACCGCGCAGAACATCGCCGACTCCGACGTCGTGTGTAATGCCCTGCAGGTGCTCGAGCACTGCCAGGACGTCGGAGAGGACGCGCGGGCCGGACGGGTGTACCTGCCCGGAGAGGACCTCCGAGAGCAGGGCGTCGGTGGTGCCGCGTTGCGCTCGGCTGTGGCGAGGCCCGGCACTGCGCCGGGTGATCGGCCGCCAGGTTCGGAGGGCCTGGACGATGCTCGAGACCGGGCGACGCGCTCGTCGCTCGGTTGTGGGGTTGGCCGCGGATCGCGGTAGCCGGCTACGTTGCCGGCGGTCGCGCGACGGCGGACGCGTTGCGGGATGCCGACTACGAGGTTCTCGCGGCAGCGGTCCGACCGACGAGGCGGCGAACCGTGCGCCATGCCCTGCCGTTGCTGGTCGCGCGGTGACCGCCGGGGCAACGTTGCCGGCCGACATCGCCGCCGCATACCGCACGTGCGAGCAGATCACCGGCGATCAAGCGCGCAACTTCGCGTGGGGCATCCGGCTGCTGCCCGGCACCAAGCGGCGCGCGTTGTCAGCCGTGTATGCGATGGCTCGGCGCATCGACGACATCGGCGACGGCCAGCTGTCCGCCGAGCACAAGCTGGCCGAGCTGGCGGCGGCGCGACGCGCCGCGACCGACCCGACCGACCCGGACGACCCGGTGCAGGTGGCTCTCGCCCACGCGGCAACCGTGCTGCCCATTCCTCTCGACGCCTTTGATGAACTGGTTGACGGCTGCGAGATGGACGTGACCCATCGCAGTTACCGTGATCTAACGGAACTCATCGACTACTGCCGCTGTGTCGCCGGGTCGATCGGCCGGCTCTCGCTGGGCGTGTTCGACCCGCCCTTGCGCGGCGACGACGACGCCGAGGCGAAGCGGTTGGCCAATACGCTGGGCGTCGCCTTGCAGCTCACCAATATCCTGCGGGACATCCGGGAAGACCTCGCCGCCGGCCGGGTCTACCTGCCCACGCGGGATCTCGAGCTGTTTGGCGTCGAGCTGCGGACGGCGGTCGACGGCTCGCTCGACCCGCAGGACGGCCGGCTCGCGGAACTCGTTCGCTTCGAGGCCGCCCGGGCCGCCGGGCGTTACGACGAGGGATTGCAACTGCTGCCGATGCTGGACTGGCGCAGCGCGGCCTGCGCGGGAGCGATGGCCGGCATCTATCGAGAACTGCTCAGCCGCATCGCCGCCGACCCCACCATCGTGATGCGCCGACGAGCCGCTCTGCCGACGCGGGACAAGCTCTGGGTGGCGACCCGGGCGATGGCGCGGAGAGGCTGAGCATGGGCACAAGCGCGATCGTTGTCGGAGGCGGGCTCGCGGGGATCGCGGCGGCACTGCGGTTGGCCGACGCGGGCGCAACGGTTCAGCTCGTTGAAGGGCGCCCGCGACTGGGCGGAGCCGCTTTCTCCTTCCGGCGGGGCGATCTGTCGGTCGACAACGGCCAGCACGTGTTCCTGCGCTGTTGCGAGGCGTACCGCGAGCTGGTTCGCCGCCTCGACGGCGAGGAGAACGTTGTGCTGCAGCCCAGGCTGTCCATTCCCATCCTGGCGCCGGGCGGCCGTAGTACGAAGCTGTCCCGGCTACCGGGCGTGCCAGCGCCGCTCCACCTCTCGGCCGCGCTCGCCGGATACCGCCTGCTGTCGGTAACCGAAAGGGCGCGGGCGGTTGCGGCGCGCTGGCGTTGCGCCGGCTCGATCCGGCCGATGCGGCGCTTGACGCGCAGACGTTGGGTGCCTTTCTTCGGGATCACGGGCAGACCGATGCGATCATCGCCGCGCTGTGGGGTGTCGTCGGTACGGCGACGCTGAACCTGAACCCGACGAGGCGTCGCTTGCCCTTGCGGCGAAGGTGTTCCGCACCGGCCTGCTCGACCACGCGCCGGCGTCCGACGTCGGCTACGCCGCCACGCCGCTGCGGCGCTCTGCACTCGGAGGCCGCGGCTCGGCGCTGGACGCTGCCGGCGTCGAGGTGCTGCTCGCCCACCGAGCGGAACGGGTCGAGCCCGTCGACGCCGGGATGAGCGTTGCGGCCCGTGACTCGCGACGGTTCCCGCCGGCTAGTGGCCGACGCTGTTGTTCTCGCGGTACCGCACTACGAGGCATTTCCGGCGGCACCGGTTCTCGCCGATACGCGGGCGGCGCGCCGCGGCGGATCTCGGCTCCAGTGCAATCGTCAACGTGCATGTCATCTACGACCGTCGCGTCACCGACTTGCCGTTCGCCGCCGCGGTTCGCTCGCCGGTGCAATGGTTCTTCGACCGCACGGACACGTCCGGGCTCACGCAGGGGCAGTACCTGGCGGTCACGGTCTCGGCGGCTGACGGGATCGTCGACGAACCCAGCCGGTCGTTGCAGGCGCGATACGTCGCCGCTCTGGCCGACCTGCTGCCGGCCGCGACCCGCGCGACCGTCGTCGACGCATTCGTCACGCGGGAGCGGCGGGCGACCTTTCGCCAGGCGGCCGGCAGCGCGTCCCGGCGCCCAGTGGCGAACACCGGCATCGACGGGCTCTGGCTGGCCGGCGCCTGGACCGACACCGGATGGCCGGACACGATGGAGAGCGCGGTACCGCAGTGGGGTGGCCGCTGCATGACGGCGTGCTCGGTGCCGCCGGCAGCTCGCGGATCGGAGCTCGCGGCGTGACCCGTTCGATTCCCACCGCCATCGGCCGCGCCCGAGATGTGGTCATTCCGGCGCTGCGCGCTGCCGTCGCCCAGCTAGAGCCCCGGATGGCGCTGGTGGCCGGGCTACCAGCTCGACTGGAACGACGAAGTTCGGCAATCCGATCGAACACGGGGGTGGCAAAGCGCTGCGGCCCACGCTCGCCATCATCAGTGCCGAAGCAGCGGGCGGCACGATCGCCGATGGCGTGCCTCCGGCGGTCGCGGTTGAGCTCGTCCACAACTTCTCCGCTGCTGCACGACGACGTCATGGACCGCGACCTGGAACGGCGGCACCGGCCGACCGGGTGGGTGGTATTCGGCGACGGTCAGGCGATCTTGGCCGGCAACGCCATGCTTACGCTCGCGTTCGACGTGTTGCTGTCCCACGGCGAGCGCGGGGTGCGGGCCTTGCCGTGCCTGACCGAGGCGGTGCACCAGCTGATCAGCGGGCAGTCCGACGATCTGGCGTTCGAGGGATCAGCAACGGTTGATCCTCGCAGGCGTGCTTGCACATGGAGGCCGGCAAGACCGGGCGCTTCTCGCCTGCTCCGCGGCGATCGGTGCGGCGGCGGTGCGCGGTCGAGATCAGCTCGTCACCGCGCTGTGGCGTTATGGCGCCGAGTTGGGCATGGCCTTCCAGCTGGTCGACGACATCCTCGGCATCACCGGGACCCGGTGATCACCGGGAAATCGTCGTCTTCTGACGTTCGTGCGGGAAGCACGCAGTGCGCCGGTCGTCGCCGCCCTGACGTCGGGAACAAACGCCGGCCGGCGGCTGGCAGTCGCTGCTCGGGGATGGCCGACCCGACTCTGAGGAGAGTGCGGCTCGCCACGGAACTCATTACCGAGGCGGGAGGGCTTGGAGTGGGCAGCCCGCGAGGCGGATCGCCGGCTGGGGCGGCCCCTGGCCGCGCTGGACGGACGCGTCATTGCCCAACGCTGCGTTACAGGATCTTGTGACGTTGGCGCGATACGTTGTCGAGAGCGCGATCATTAACAACTGGAAGCCATCACCGGTGACGACTCAGCTAGGGGCAAGCCCTCGGCCACGACGAAGTGGGCGAGGCGCTGACGAAGCGTGCTCGGGCGTACTGTGCTCGGGCGACAGAACCCCGCGGGCTGGTGGAAAGGCGAGCTGCGCACGAACGTCACGATGGATGCCGAGGACCTGCTACTGCGGCAGTTCCCGGGCATTTTGCGGAACGGAGGAGACTCGAGCAGGCCGCGCGCTGGATTCGCTCGCAGCAACGGGCTGACGGCACCGTGGGCGAACTTCGAGGGCGGCCCGGCGGATCTGTCGACGACGGTCGAGGCCTACGTAGCGCGCTTCGCCTGGCCGGCGATGCCGTTGATGATCGCCATCTCGCTTTCGGCCCGGGAGTGGATCCGCGAGCACGGCGGCCTGGAATCCACGCGAGTGTTCACCCGGATCTGGCTCGCATTGTTCGGTGAGTGGTCCTGGGATGAGCTGCCGACGATGCCGCCCGAGATCGTGCTGTTGCCGCGGTGGCTGCCGCTCAAGCCTCGTACGACTGGGGCTGCTGGGCCCGCCAGTCGGTCGTCCCGATCACCGTGGTCGCGTCGTTGCGGCCGGTGCGCCCGTTGCCGTTCACGGTCGCGGAGCTGCGTACCGGCGGCTTGCCGGCCGAGCGTCGTCGAGCGCCAGCGCGCAGCGTTGCCCGCGCCTTTCAGCTACTCGACCGCCGTGCTGTACCGCTACGAGCGCTCGCGGGTGAAGCCGGGGCGGTCGGCCGTGCTGCACCGCGCCGCCGAGTGGATCATCGCCCGGCAGGAGGCCGATGGCGGGTGGGGCGGGATCCAGCCGCCGTGGGTGTATTCGATCCTGGCCCTCCACCTGCTCGGTCTATCCCCTCGACCATCCGGTGCTGGCGGCCGCCATCCAGGGACTGGAGGGGTTCCTCGTCCACGAGCGGACGCCCGCCGGCGTCGTGCGGCGCCTGTCAGGCGTGCCAATCACCGGTCTGGGACACCTGCCTGGCGGTTATCGCCGCCTGCTGATGCGGGCGTGCCGGCCGACGACCCGGCGCTCGCGCCGCGCGGCGAGCGGCTGCTGGGCGAGGAGATCCGGGTGCGTGGAGACTGGTCCGTGCGGAGACCGGATCTCCCGCCGGGAGGGTGGGCGTTCGAGTTCGCCAATGACGGCTACCCCGATGTCGACGACGACACAGCGGAAGTCGTTCTGGCGCTCGACCGGCTCGACTCGACGGTGCCTGCCGCAGATGCGATCGAGCGCGGCGTCGCGTGGGTCGGTCGGCATGCAGTCATCCGACGGTGGCTGGGCCGCCTTCGACATCGACAACACCGGCGGCTTATCGAGAAACTGCCGTTCTGCGATTTCGGAGCCGTCATCGATCCACCGTCGGCCGAGCGTGACCGCGCATGTCGTCAGATGCTCGCCGCCCGGGGCCTGGCGCGTACCGAAGCGGCCCAGGACGGCGTGCGGTGGCTCCTGGATGCGCAGGAGCCAGACGGCTCGTGGTCTCGGCCGATGGGGCGCGAATCACATCTACGGCACCGGCGCCGCCGTTCCGGCACTGGTCGCGCGCCGGAGTCGCCCCGGATCCGCCGCCCGGCTAGACGGGCCGTTCGCTGGCTGCACGGGGTGCAGAACTTCGACGGTGGATGGGGTGAAGACCTGCGCTCCTACGACGACGCATCGTGGCGAGGACGGGGCGCGTCAACGGCCTCTCAGACGGCATGGGCGTTGCTTGCGCTGCTCGCCGCGGGCGATGAGGCGCGACGCGGTCGACCGCGGGATCAGGTGGTTGGTGGATACCCAGCAGGACGACGGCGGGTGGGACGAATCGCTGTACACCGGCACCGGCTTTCCCCGCGCCTTCTACATCAACTATGAGATGTACCGGCACCTGTTCCCCGTTCAGCGCTTTAGGGCCGCCACGCTCGCCGGCTCGGGGGTGATGACGGGGTGACCGAACTACTGGGTCGTGACTGCGCTGCTGCACGGAATACGCCGCGTTAGCCGGGCAAGCTGCCAGGTGCGCTGGTCGAGCGGTGCGGCATGGGAATGAAGCGCGTGCAGGCCTGGGTGCCTCGGATCGCCGAGCTCGCGCCGGAGGCGGTCGTGGTGGCCGGGGTCGGCGGCGGCGTGAGCCCGGAATTGCGGGCCGGCGACGTGGTCGTGGCGAGCGAGGTCCGCGACGACATCGGGCGCACCGTCCTGCCGCTGCCGCGCCGCTGGTGGCCGCGTTACGGCAGCAGGGCCTGCGAGTGCATATCGGGCCGATGGTGAGTACGGATCACATCGTCACTGGGCACGGAGCGCGAGCGGTTGGCCCGCACCGGAGCGCTCGCGGTCGACATGGAGTCTTCAGCGGTCGTGCGAGCGCTGCCTACCCGGGACCTGCCGGTGGCGGTGGTGCGCGTGATCGTGGACACCGCGTACACGCCGTTGGGTCGATTGCGCACGGTGGGCGCGGGGGCGAAGGCACTGAGGGTGCTGCGCCGGATCGGTCCGTCGCTGCGGGTGTGGGCGGACCTGGCCGGGCCGCGATCGATCGTATTGGCCGGCCCTCGGTCATTCTGCGCCGGAGTCGATCGGGCGATCGACATCGTCGAGCAGGCCTTGCGCCGATACCCGCGTCCGGTGTACGTGCGCCGGCAGATCGTCCACAACGCGCATGTCGTCTGCCGATCTGCAGCGGCAGGGCGCGGTGTTCGTCGACGAGCTGGACGAGGTGCCCGACAACACCGCCGTCGTGTTCTCCGCGCATGGTGTTCCCCGCCTGTCCGCGCGGAGGCCAAACGCCGCAACTTGACGGTTGTGGACGCGACCTGCCCGCTGGTTGCGAAGGTCCACACCGAGGCGCGACGGTTCCTGGGCCGGGGGACACGGTTCTGCTCGTTGGGCATGACGGCCATGACGAGACCGAGGGGACCCTCGGCGAGGGTGACATCCAGCTGGTGCGCACCGCCGTAGACGCGGCGCGGGTCCAGGTGGACGACCCGTCGCGGGTGTCGTACCTGACGCAGACCACCCTGGCCGTTGACGAGGTGGCTTCGGTCGTCGACGTGTTGCGCGAGCGGTTCCCACTCCTTTCGGGGCCGCCGACGGAAGACATCTGCTACGCGACCACCAATCGCCAGCACGCGGTACTCGCCATCGCCGCAGGACTGCGACGTTGTCATCGTGGTTGGGTCGCAGAACTCGTCGAACTCAAGCGGCTGGTCGAGGTCGCTGAGCGGGCTGGGACGCCCGCCTACCTGGTCGACGACGCGTCCAGCGTCGCACCAGAATGGATCATGAATGCCCGCCGGATCGGCCCTGACCGCCGGCGCATCCGCACCGCCTCACCCTCGTCGACGAGGTGATCGGCACATTGCGTGCGCTCGGTCGGGTTGACGTCGTCGAGCGTGAGGTGACCCGCGAGGATATCCGGTTCACGCTTCCCAAGGAGGTCTCGGACTGATGGCCATTCCCATGCGGCAGAGTGCTCGCATCGGTTGGCACCTGATTTCGAAGAAGATCCGGCGCGTCGAGAAGTTTCCGCTGATCGTCGAGCTGGAACCGCTGTTTGCCTGCAACCTCAAGTGCCACGGCGCTGCGGGCAAGATCCAGCAGCCGCATCGATCTGCTCCGGCAGCGGATGCCGGTCGAACGCGCGGTTGCCGCCATCGAGGAGTCTGGCGCGCCGATGGTGTCGATCGCCGGCGGCGAGCCGATGATGCACCCGCAGATCGACGACATGGTCAACGAGCTCGTCAAGCGGAAGAAGTATCGTCTACCTGTGCACCAATGCCGGAGCTCGTCCGCAAAGCGCTGGGACAAGTTCGACTTCACGCCGTCGCCGTATTTCGCCTTTGCCATCCACATCGACGGCCTCCGGGAACGGCACGACGAGTCCGTCGCCAAGGAGGGCGTGTTCGACGAGGCCGTCGCGGCCATCACGTTCCTCAAGGAGAAGGGGTTCCGGGTCACGACCAACTCGACCTTCTTCAACACCGACACGCCGCAGACCATCATCGACGTCCTGAACTTCCTGAACGACGAGGTCAAGGTCGGACCAGATGATGATCTCGCCGGCCTACGCATACGAAAAGAGCGCCCGACCAGGACCATTTCCTGGGCGTCACCGAGACCCGGGAGCTGTTCGCCAAGGCCTTCGCCGGCGGGAACCGCAAGCGCTGGCGGCTCAACCACTCGCCGCTGTTCCTCGACTTCCTCGAAGGAAAGGTTGACTTCGAGTGCACGGCGTGGGGCATCCCGTCGTACTCGCTGCTCGGTTGGCAGCGCCCGTGCTATCTGATGTCGGACGGCTACGTCTCCACCTATAAGGAGCTGGTGGAGACCGACCGACTGGTCCAAGTACGGTCGCGGCTGCGACCCGCGCTGCAATAACTGCATGGCCCACTGCGGCTACGAACCGACCGCGGTTCTTGCCACGATGGGGTCACTGAAGCAGAGCCTGCGGGCCATGCGGGAGCAGGGCTAGTGACGGAGCGCCACCGGTAGGCCACATCACGACCTGACCGGCTGAGCGATCTAATCAGCTAGACCAACCCGATCCGCGGTCAGCCGCGCGGTTGGAGGCGAGGATGTCCAGTGCCGCAGTCGGCGAGCGCCTTGGACCGGCCAGATGAAGATGACGCCGACGATCATGGCCACGATGCACGCGGCCTCGGCGGCCAACCCGGCGATCGACAAGGAGACCTTGTCACCCAGAAAGCACTATGCCGAGCGCTATCCCGGCGATGGGTTCCGCGGCCGCGATAGGTGGCAAGGAGAAGTCGAGTCGAGCGGCTTGGAACGCGCTTTGCGAGATAGCGATGCCGACGATTGCGGCGCCGATAACGACGTAGACCCACGCGTGCAGGAATACCTCGCCCCACGCCCTCCCGGTTCGAACGTGAAGGACGCGGCCCGGGTGCTGACGTCCTGGAGCCCGTACAGCAGGCCGGCGCCTCGTCGCGAACAGGACGGAGCGGACGACGAGCCCACGGCGATTGCCGATCATCACCAGCGTGGCGACGACACCGGCGACGACCGCTATGGCGAGCACGACCACAGCCCGGTTGGCCTTCGGGTGGTCTGAGGAGAGTGGATCGCCGACGGCGAGAAATACGCCGAGCGCGGAGCTCACCAGGAGAGCGCCGAGGATCTCATGCCATCGCACGCGTTGTTTGGACAGGAACGCCGCGATGATGAACGCGAACAGAAGGCTCGCGGACAGCAGCGGCTCGACGACCGCGACCGATGCGAGCCTGAGCGCGAGGCCACCTAGCAGCTGGCCAATGATCATGACACCGATACCGGCCCACCACGCCCGTTGGTGCATCAGGTCGAGCAGCAGCCGGAACGCATGCCCGGACGATTCCTGCGACCGCGCTGCCACGCGTTGTTGGAGCAGGCATAGCCGAGACCGAGGCAGATAGCCGCGGCAATCCCGACAAAAAACACCATGCGCGGTCACCTATCCGCAAGCCGTGGCGAACTGGCAGACGGCGCGCATGGGTTCAACGGTACTGGGCCAGCGACTCCTACAGGCTGTGGATGGTTGCGGAGTGGGCTCGGCGGCGAGCTCGGATGAGCCTGGAGCGGCCGGCCAAATGATGACCAGCGGACCGAATGTTGACAAGCGCCATTGTCGCCCGAGTCCGGACGGATCGCCCGGCGGCGGACCGGTCAGTCGGCGGCTTTCGACCGCTCCGACCCCACGAGTATCGTTGTAGTCGTGCCCGGAGCGATCCGGGCCTGGACTCGTGCCCGCCGACGGCCGGTCGGTCAGCGGTCCCGCCCGAGGACCGGGCCACCGGCGACGAGCAGGGACCGGGCACACCGTCCAGACCGGAATATTCCGGGCTGGCCTGCGGGTTGGGTGCGACGACACCCGACCTCGGGGACCAGTGAAGCAACATCCGCACCATCCGTATCACCCGTGGCGACGCTCGACAACCGCTGACGACAGAGGAGATTGCAGGCCGCATGCCTACGATCCAGCAGCTGGTCCGCAAGGGCCGGCAGGACAAGATCGGCAAGACGAAGACGCCGGCTCTGAAGGGTTCTCCCCAGCGCCGGGGTGTCTGCACCCGCGTCTACACGACGACGCCGAAGAAGCCGAACTCTGCGCTGCGCAAGGTCGCCCGGGTCCGTCTGACCAGCGGCATCGAGGTCACCGCCTACATCCCGGGCGTCGGCCACAACCTCCAGGAGCACTCGATCGTGCTGGTCCGCGGCGGCCGGGTGAAGGATCTTCCGGGCGTCCGCTACAAGATCATCCGCGGATCGCTCGATACCCAGGGCGTCCGCAACCGGAAGCAGGCCCGAAGCCGCTACGGCGCGAAGAAGGAGAAGAGCTAATGCCCCGCAAAGGCCCCGCTCCCGCGTCGTCCTCTGGTCATCGACCCGGTCTACAACTCCACGCTCGTCAGCCAGCTGGTCAACAAGATCTTGGGTCGCGGCAAGCGCTCGGTGGCCGAGACGATCGTCTACGGCGCGCTCGAAGGCGCTCGCGAGAAGACCGGCACGGACCCGGTGGTGACGCTCAAGCGAGCGCTCGACAACGTCAAGCCGACGATCGAGGTGAAAAGCCGCCGGGTCGGCGGTGCCACCTATCAGGTGCCGGTCGAGGTCAAGGCCAGCCGAAGCACGACGCTGGCTCTCCGCTGGTTGGTGGGCTACTCCCGTCAGCGCCGCGAGAAGACGATGACCGAGCGTCTGATGAACGAGCTGCTGGACGCCAGCAACGGCCTGGGCGCGAGCGTCAAACGCCGTGAAGACACACACAAGATGGCCGAATCCAACAAGGCATTCGCACATTACCGCTGGTAGCGCGCCCCACGAAGTTGCTCGCTGCGCTCGACAACTTCGCCGGTACCCGCTCCAAACCCAACGTTTAGCAAGAAGGAAAGATGGCCAGGAACGCCGAACTCGCCAAGACCCGCAACATCGGGATCATGGCGCATATCGACGCGGGCAAGACCACGACCACCGAGCGCATCCTCTTCTACACCGGCATCAACTACAAGATCGGCGAGGTGCACGACGGCGCCGCGACGATGGACTGGATGGAGCAGGAGCAGGAGCGCGGCATCACGATCACGTCCGCGGCCACCAAGTGCACGTGGAAGGGTCACACGATCAACATCATCGACACGCCCGGCCACGTGGACTTCACCGTCGAGGTCGAGCGGTCGTTGCGCGTCCTGGACGGCGCGGTAGCCGTCTTACGACGGTGTCGCGGGCGTCGAGCCACAGACGGAGACGGTGTGGCGGCAGGCGGACAAATACAACGTCCCGCGCATGTGCTTCGTCAACAAGCTCGACCGTACCGGCGCCGACTTCTTCCGTTGCGTACAGATGATGATCGATCGGCTCAATGCGACGCCGTTAGTGCTCCAGCTGCCAATCGGAGCCGAGAGCGACTTCATCGGAGTCGTCGACCTGATCGGCATGCGTGCGCTGACCTGGCGCGGCGAGACGAAGAAGGGCGACGACTACACGATCGAGGAGATCCCGGCCGAACTGGCCGGACAGGTGGCCGAGTGGCGCGAGAAGCTGCTCGAGACGCTGTCCGAGGCCGACGACTCCATCCTCGAGGCCTACCTGGGTGGCGAGGAGCTCGTCCGATGCGACGCTGAAGGCCGCCATCCGCCGGGCCACGATCGCTGGCAAGCGTTGAATCCGGTCCTCTGCGGATCGGCGTTCAAGAACAAGGGTGTTCAGCCGATGCTCGACGCGGTGATCGACTATCTGCCGTCACCGCTGGACATTCCGCATGTCGACGGCACGCCTGCATGGACGGCGAGACGCCGGCCAGCCGAAAGGCGGACGAGACCGAGCCGCTTTCGCCGCACTGGCGTTCAAGATCGCCACTGATCAGCACCTCGGCAAGCTCACGTACCTGCGCATCTACTCGGGCGTGCTCGAGAACGGCTCGCAGGTCCTCAACTCCACGAAGGACCGCAAGGAGCGCATCGGCAAGATCTACCAGATGCACGCGAACAAGCGTGAGGAGCTACCCCGCGCCGGCGCCGGCGACATCATCGCGGTCGCCGGGCTCAAGCAGACTACGACCGGCGACACCTCTCCGACTCGCAGAAACCGATCGTGCTCGAGTCGATGACGTTCCCGGCGCCGGTCATCTACGTGGCGATCGAGCCGAGGACCAAGAGCGATCAAGAGAAACTCGGCATCGGCTATCCAGAAGCTCGCCGAGGAGGACCCGACGCTTCCAGGTACAGAACCGACGAGGACACCGGCCAGACGATCATCTCCGGCATGGGCGAGCTCCACCTGGAGATCCTCGTCGACCGGATGCGTCGCGAGTTCAAGGTCGAGGCGAACGTCGGAAAGCCCCAGGTCGCCTACCGCGAGACGATCCGGGGCGCGGTGGACCGCGAGGAACTCACACGCATCGGAAGCAGACGGGTGGCTCCGGCCAGTACGCGAAGGTGCAGGTCAAGCTCGAGCCCCTGGAGATGACGCCGGACGGCCCGAGCTACGAGTTCGTCAATGCCGTGACCGGTGGGCGTATCCCGAAGGAGTTCATCCCTTCGGTGGACGCCGGCGTCCAGGAAGCCATGCAATACGGGGTCCTGGCCGGCTTTCCGCTGGTCGGCGTCCGGGTCACCCTGCTCGACGGCGGCTACCACGAGGTCGATTCGTCCGAGATGGCGTTCAAGATCGCGGGCTCCATGGTGCTCAAAGCCGCGGCCCGAAAGGCCCAGCCCGGTGCTGCTCGAGCCGATGTTCGCCGTCGAGGTCACGACGCCCGAGCCGAATATGGGCGATGTAATCGGCGACCTGAACTCACGTCGAGGTCACATCCAGGCCATGGAAGAGCGCGGCGGTCCTGCGTGGTCAAGGCGCTGGTGCCCCTGTCGGAGATGTTCGGTTACGTGGGCGACCTGCGCAGTAAGACTCAGGGCCGCGCGAGCTACTCGATGCAGTTCGAGCGGTATTCGGAGGTGCCGAGCAACGTGGCCAAGGAGATTATCGCGAGGGTGACGGGCGAGTGAGCATGCCCAGAGTTTCCGTACCAAGTCCAACCAGCCGGACCTGGAAGACCGGCACAGCCAAGAGGAAAGGGATCCACAGTGGCGAAGGCGAAGTTCGAGCGGACCAAGCCGCACGTCAACATCGGCACGATCGGTCACATCGACCACGGCAAGACGACGCTGACGGCGGCGATCACCAGGGTGCTGCATGACAAGTTCCCGGCGATCAACCCGTTCACGCCGTTCGACCAGATCGACAAGGCTCCGGAGGAGCAGCAGCGCGGCATCACGATCTCGATCGCGCACGTCGAGTACCAGACCGAGAAGCGCCACTACGCGCACGTCGACTGCCCTGGTCACGCCGACTACATCAAGAACATGATCACCGGCGCGGCCCAGATGGACGGCGCGATCCTGGTCGTCGCCGCCACCGACGGCCCCATGCCGCAGACCAAGGAGCACGTGCTGCTCGCCCGCCAGGTCGGCGTGCCCTACATCGTCGTCGCGCTGAACAAGGCGCGACATGGTCGACGACGAGGAGATCCTGGAGCTCGTCGAGCTCGAGGTCCGTGAGCTGCTCAACCAGTACGAGTTCCCGGGCGACGACGCCCCGATCGTGCGCGTCTCGGCGCTCAAGGCCCTCGAGGGCGACGCCGAGTGGAGCGCGAAGGTCCTGGAGCTGATGGACGCGGTCGACGACTCGCATCCCGCAGCCGGTGCGCGAGCGTCGACAAGCCGTTCCTCATGCCGATCGAGGACGTGTTCACCATCACCGGTCGCGGCACCGTCGTCACCGGCCGCATCGAGCGCGGCGTGCTCAAGGTCAACGAGCAGGTCGACATCGTCGGCATCCACCCGCAGAAGCAGACCACGACGGTCACCGGCATCGAGATGTTCCGCAAGCTGCTCGACGAGGGCCAGCGCGGGCGAGAACGTCGGCCTGCTGCTGCGCGGCATCAAGCGCGAGGAGGTGGAGCGCGGCCAGGTCGTCATCAAGCCGGGTACGACGACGCCGCACACCGAACTTCGAGGGCACCGTCTACATCCTGTCCAAGGACGAGGGTGGCCGGCACACGCCGTTCTTCAACAACTACCGCCCGCAGTTCTACTTCCGCACCACGGACGTGACCGGTGTCGTCGACCTGCCCGAGGGCACCGAGATGGTCATGCCCGGTGACAACACCGAGATGAAGGTCGAGCTGATCCAGCCGATCGCCATGGAGGACGGGCTGCGGTTCGCGATCCGCGAGGGCGGCCGAACTGTCGGCGCGGGTCGAGTCACCAAGATCGTCAAGTAACGAAATCGATCAGCCATGCAGCGGATCTTGATGATGCGCAGGCGAGTGCCGCCCAGTCGGGCGCATCAAGATCCAACGCAGCCAACGCGCTCCGGCGTGCAGCCGCGAGCTCCGAGACCTGCTCGAAGCGACCAGCAACAGTGAAGGTGAGCTAGCCCATGGCGGGACAGAAGATCCGCATCCGGCTCAAGGCCTACGACCACGAGGCGATCGACGCCAGCGCACGCAAGATCGTCGAGACGGTCACCCGGACCGGTGCGCGGGTCGTCGGCCCGGTGCCGCTGCCGACCGAGAAGAACGTCTACTGCGTGATCCGGTCGCCGCACAAGTACAAGGACAGCCGCGAGCACTTCGAGATGCGGACCCACAAGCGGCTCATCGACATCCTCGACCCGACGCCGAAGACGGTCGACGCGCTCATGCGTCATCGACCTGCCGGCGTAGCGTCGATGTGAACATTCAGTAGGGCTGGAGCACGGCGAAGCGACAACACCGCCGGCGGACTTCGCGAGCCTCGCTCGGCAAAGGGCATTCTGGGCGAGAAGCTCGGCATGACCCAGGTCTTCGACGAGAACAACCGGATCGTGCCGGTTACCGTCGTCAAGGCCGGGCCATGCGTCGTCACCCAGATCCGCACGCGGGAGAAGGACGGCTACAGCGCCGTCCAGCTCGCCTATGGGCGCGATCGACCCGCGCGAAGGTCACCAAGCCGGTCGCCGGCCATTTCAAAGCGGCCAGCGTCACCCCGCGCCGGCACCATCGTCGAGCTGCGGACCGATGCGCTGGACGGCTACGAGATCGGCCAGGAACTCGGTCCGGACGTGTTCGACGCGGGCGCCGATGGTCGACGTCACCGGCACGACCAAGGGCAAGGGCACCGCTGGGGTCATGAAGCGGCACGGCTTCCACGGCCTCGGCGCGGGCACGGCACCCAGCGCAAGCACCGCGCGCCCGGCTCGATCGGTGCCTGCGCCACGCCAGCCCGCGTGTTCAAGGGCGTGCGCATGGCCGGCCGGATGGGCCACGAGCGCCAGACCACGCCCGGCCTCACGGTGCACAAGGTTGACACCGAGACGGGGCCTGCTGCTGATCAGGGGTGCGCATTCCCGGCCCCAAGGGCGGCGCTGGTCATCGTCCGCACCGCGGCGAAGGGGGCGTGATCGTGAGCCTCATCCGTGACCGTCCAGCGTCCGGTCGACGCGACGCCGCCGACGTCGATCGTCGAGCTGCCCGCCGAGGTCTTCGACGTGCAGACGAACATCGCGCTGATCCACCAGGTCGTCGTGGCGCAGCTCGCGGCCGCCCGCCAGGGCACTCATTCGACGAAGACCCGCGGCGAAGTCGCCGGCGGCGGGCGGAAGCCGTATCGGCAGAAGGGAACCGGTCGGGCCCGGCAGGGCTCGAACCGGGCGCCCCAGTTTGCCGGCGGCGGGATCGTCCACGGACCCCAGCCGCGAGCGTACGACCAGCGCACGCCCAAGAAGATGAAGGCAGCCGCCCTGCGTGGGGCGCTATCCGACCGGGCCCGCAACGATCGCGTCCATGTCGTGTCGTCGATCGTCAGCGGCGATGACCCCGTCGACCCGGACGGCGGCGCAAACTCTGGCCGCAATCGTCGAATCGCCGCACATTCTCGTCGTCGCCGAGCGCAGGACGACGAGCTGACCTGGAAGAGCCTGCGCAACGTCCCGAGCGTGCACCTGCTCGAACTCGGGCCAACTCAATACCTACGACGTGCTGATCAGCGATGACGTGGTCTTCACCGAGGCCGCGCTCAGCGACCTTCCTCGGTGGCCCGCCGCCCAGCACCCCGGTATCGGCAGTGCCGGATGGCGGCCGTGGTCGACGACGCGGTGGCTGCCCGACGCAGACGACGGTCGACGGCCGACGATGTGGCGGCGTCGAGCGTCGGACTAAGACGAGCAGACGCAGATGCGGGCGACGAGGCGGCAGCCTCCAGCGTCGGACTGACTGGCGGCGCGAAGGAAGAGGACAGCTGATGTTCGACGACCCGCGCGACGTCCTGCTCGCTCCGATCATCTCGGAGAAGAGCTATGGCCTGCTGGACGAGAACAAGTACACCTTCGACGTACACCCGCAGGCCAACAAGACGCAGATCAAGATCGCGGTGGAGCGAGTGTTCAACGTCAAGGTCACCGACGTGAACACCGCTCAACCGGCCAGGCAAGCGCAAGCGCACCCGGCTCGGCTACGGCCGGCGCCGGAACGTGAAGCGGCGCGATCGTCACGCTGCGGTCTGGCGACCGCATCGACGTGTTCGAGGCAGTAGGACGAGGTAGACCAATGGGCATTCGTAAGTACAAGCCGACGACTCCAGGGCGTCGCGGCGCCAAGCGTGGCCGACTTCGTCGAGATCACCCGCGACGAGCCCGAGAAGTCGCTCGTCCGCCCGCTGCACAGCACGCGGTGGCCGCAACAACTCCGGTCAGATCACGACCCGACACCAGGGTGGCGGCCATAAGCGCGCCTACCGGCTGATCGACTTCCGCCGGGACGACAAGGACGATGTTCCGGCCAAGGTCGCGCATATCGAGTACGACCCGAACCGCACCGCTCGCATCGCGCTGCTGCACTACGCCGGACGGCGAGAAGCGTTACATCCTCGCGCCGCGCCTGCTCAAGCAGGGCGACACCGTGGAGAGCGGCCCGCGCGCCGACATCAAGCCGGGCAACGCCCTGCCGCTGCGCAACATCCCGGTCGGCACCGTCGTGCATGCCATCGAGATGCGGCCAGGAGGCGGCGCCAAGATCGCCCGTTCGGCTGGCGCGAGCGTGCCAGCTGGTGGCCAAGGAAGGCCCGTACGCGCAGCTGCGCATGCCGTCGGGCGAGATCCGCAACGTCGACGTACGCTGCCGAGCCACGGTTGGCGAGGTGCGGCAACGCCGAGCAGTCGAACATCAACTGGGGCAAGGCCGGCCGCATGCGCTGGAAGGGCAAGCGGCCGTCCGTCCGCGGTGTGGCGATGAATCCGGTCGATCACCCGCACGGCGGTGGCGAGGGCAAGACATCCGGTGGACGCCATCCGGTCAATCCCGGAGGCAAGCCGGAGGGCCGTACCCGGCGGCGCAAGGCCAGCGACGCATTGATTGTCCGCCGTCGACGCACGAACAAGAAGAGGTAATCAAGCGATGCCGCGCTCGTTGAAGAAGGGTCCGTTCGTCGACGATCACCTGCTGAAGAAGGTGGATGCGCAGAACGACCGAAAGCACCAAGGCCGTGATCAAGACATGGTCGCGCCGCTCGACGATCATCCCGGACATGCTCGGGCACACGATCGCCGTGCACGACGGTCGCAAGCACGTTCCGGTGTTCATCACCGAGGGCATGGTCGGCCACAAGCTCGGTGAGTTCGCGCCGACGCGTACCTACCGGGGCCACGTGAGGGACGACCGTCGCGCACGGCGCGGCTAGAGAGACGAAGAAGAGGACATCATGGCTGCCAACACCGACACGGACGAGGTCCGCACCGCGTTTGCGCGCGGGACCTACGTGCGTGTCTCGCCGATGAAGGCGCGCCGCGTCGTCGGATCTCATCCGCAATCTGCCCGCGCAGGAGGCGCTGTCGGTGCTCAAGTTCGCTCCGCAAGCCGCGAGCGAGCCCGTGGCGAAGGTGCTCGCGAGTGCGATCGCGAATGCGGAGCACAACTTCTCGCTCGACCCGGACACGTTGTTCGTATCGCAGGCGTACGTGGACGAGGGACCGATGCTCAAGCGGTTTCGGCCGCGCGCTCAGGGGCGGGCCTACCGCATCCGCAAGCGCACCTCCCACATCACCGTGGAGGTCGAGGCATCGAGACGCCGGCACCGAAGGGACGCGGACGGTCATGAGCGATCAGCGCAATGCCATGAGCAGGAATGAGGCGCGCAAGTAAATGGGTCAGAAGGTCAACCCGCACGGGTTCCGCCTCGGCATCACCACCGACTTCAAGAGCCGGTGGTTCGCCGACAAGCAGTACGCCGAGCTACGTCAAGGAAGACGTGGCGATCCGCGGCTGATGACCAAGGGCATGGAGCGTGCCGGCATCGCCAAGGTCGAGATCGAGCGCACCCGGGATCGCGGTGCGGGTCGATATCCACACGGCCCGGCCCGGCATCGTGATCGGCCGCCGCGGCGCCGAGGCCGACCGCATCCGTGGCGAGCTGGAGAAGCTCACCAGCAAGCAGGTGCAGCTGAACATCCTCGAGGTGAAGAACCCCGAAGGTGACGCCCAGCTGGTGGCGCAGGGCGTGGCCGAGCAGCTGTCGCAACCGCGTGAGCTTCCGGCGCGCGATGCGCAAGAGCATGCAGTCGGCCCTCAAGAGCCCTGGGATCAAGGGCATCCGGGTGCAGTGCTCGGCCGCCTCGGCGGCGCCGAGATGAGCCGGTCGGAGTTCTACCGCGAGGGCCGGGTGCCGCTGCACACGCTGCGCGCGAACATCGACTACGGCTTCTACGAGGCGCGGACCACGTTCGGCCGGATCGGCGTGAAGGTCTGGCTCTACAAGGGCGAGGTCCCGACTGGATCTCGCGCCGAGCGGGAAGCGGCCGCGGCCGCGGAGGCGTTGCGGCAGCGCCGCGAACGCCCGGCGACGAGTCGTCGCGCGCCGTTCCGGCTCGCAGGGCACGACGGGCACCGGCACGGACGTCGGCCGGTCAGGCGGCGGAGCCGACCGCTGCCGCCGAGCGGGCGCACGCGATCGAGAGGCCGCCGTCGTGGCTGACGAGGCGACGCGGATCGCGGCCGAGGAGGCCAAGGTCGAGGCTCGGCAGGGCAGCGACTCGGCGGCCACGCTGGCTGCCGAGACCGAGCACGCCGACGAGCGGAAGGAGAGCTGAGCCATGCTCATCCCGCGGCGGGTCAAACACCGCAAGCAACACCACCCGAGCCGCAGCGGCATGGCGAGCGGCGGCACCCGCGTCGCCTTCGGCGAATACGGCATCCAGGCGCTGGAGCCGGCCTACGTGACGAACCGGCAGATCGAGTCGGCGCGTATCGCGATCAACCGCAGAATCCGTCGTGGCGGCAAGGTCTGGATCAACATCTACCCGGACCGTCCGCTGACGAAGAAGCCCGCCGAGACCCGGATGGGCTCCGGCAAGGGCTCGCCGGAGTGGTGGATCGCCAACGTGAAGCCAGGCCGGGTGCTGTTCGAGCTCGTCGTTCCCGAACGAGGTCGTTGCTCGGGAGGCGCTGTACTCGCGCGATTCACAAGCTGCCGATGAAGTGCCGCATCATCACGCGCGAAGCAGGTGACTTCTGATGACCAGTCAGCCCAGCGAGCTACGCGAGCTGCACGACGACGAGTTGGAGACCCGGCTGCGGGAGGCCAAGGAGGAGTTGTTCAACCTGCGGTTCCAGATGGCGACCGGGCAGCTGGACAACAACCGCCGGCTGCGCACCGTGCGGCACGACATCGCGCGGATCTACACCATCCTGCGGGAGCGGGAGCTCGGGCTGTCGGTGGCACCAGACGAGCAGGGGTATCGGCATGAGCGAGCATCGCAGCGAGCGTCAGCGAGCAGGACGCACCGCGAAATCGCGCAGCGATTTTGTGGGTGCAGGTGCGAGCGATGCCGGCGATGAGCGCTCGCGCGAAGAGCGAAGGTGACTCGGCATGAGCGAGCGTCGCGGCGAGAGCGTGCGGACGTCGCATCGCAGACCCGCGAGGGCCGGGTGGTGAGCGACAAGATGGACAAGACCGTGGTGGTGGCCGTCGAGGATCGGGTCAAAGCACCCCCTGTACGGCAAGGTGATCCGCCGCACGCAACAAGCTCAAGGCGCATGACGCGACCAACACCGGTGACGATCGGAGACCGGGTCCTGATCATGGAGACCCGGCCGCTGTCCGCTACCAAGCGGTGGCGAGTCGTCGAGGTTCTCGAGAAGGCAAAGTAGTCGCGATCGCGACGTGCGGGCACACCGCGCGGCTCGGTCCAGAGGCATGGAGTAGGCAGTGATTCAGCAGGAGTCGCGACTGCGCGTCGCCGACAACACCGGTGCCAAGGAGATCTTGTGCATCCGGGTGATGGGCGGCTCCGGCCGGCGCTACGCGGGCATCGGCGACATCATCGTGGCTACGGTCAAGGACGCGCTGCCCGGTGCCGGTGTGAAGAAGGGCGATGTCGTCAAGGCGGTCATCGTGCGCACCGTCAAGGAGCGCCGCCGGCCGGACGGCAGCTACATCCGCTTCGACGAGAACGCGGCCGTGCTCATCCGGGCGGATGGCGAGCCGCGCGGAACGCGCATCTTCGGCCCGGTCGGCCGCGAGCTGCGCGACAAGCGATTCATGAAGATCATTTCGCTGGCCCCGGAGGTGCTGTGAGATGACTGGCAACAGCAAGGTGAAGGCATGAAGGTCAAGAAGGGCGACGACGGTCGTCGTCATCGCCGGCAAGGACCGCGGCGTCAGGGGCAAGGTCATCGCCGCTGACCCGATCCGCAACCGGGTCGTCGTCGAAGGCGTCAATCGGGTCAAGAAGCACACCCGGGTGTCGACGACGCAGCGCGGCGCCAAGGCCGGCGGCATCGAGCACGTCGGAGGCGGCCATCGCACGCCAGCAACGTCATGGTCATCGATGGCGGGGCAGCCGACCCGAGTCGGCTATCGGCGCGACGAGGAGACCGGTCGCAACGTACGAGTTTCCCGTCGCTCCGGGAAGGATCTGAAGTGACCGCCGCAGACCGAAATTCCGGTGCCACGGCTCAAGACCCGCTACCGGCGACGAGATCGTGCCGCAGCTGACCGAGCGCGCTCGGCTACGCCAACCCGATGCAGGTGCCGAAGCGTGGTCAAGATCGTCGTCAACATGGGCGTCGGCCAGGCCGCGAAGGACGCCAAGCTGATGGACGGCGCCGTGCGCGATCTCTCGCTCATCACCGGCCAGAAGCCGCTGGTGCAGCGCGGCGCGCAAGTCGATCGCGCAGTTCAAGCTCCGCGAAGGGCATGCCGATCGGCGCCAAGGTGACGTTGCGCGGCGACCGGATGTGGGAGTTCCTGGACCGGCTGCTGACGCTCGCGCTGCCGCGCATCCGGGACTTCCGGGGCCTGTCGTCCGCTCAGTTCGACGGCCAGCGGCAACTACACCTTCGGCCTCACCGAGCAGTCGATGTTCCACGAGATCGACCCGGACACGATCGACCGCCCGCGCGGCATGGACATCACGGTCGTCACCACAGCCAAGACCGACGACGAGGGACGAGCGCTGCTGCGCGCGCTCGGCTTCCCGTTCAGGGAGAGCTGACGAATGGCGAAGAAGGCACTGCGTCATCAAGGCGGCAGCGCAAGCCGAAGTTCGCGGTCCGCGGCTACATCCCGCTGCCAGCGCTGCGGGCGACCCGCGTCGGTGCTATCGCAAGTTCGGCCTGTGCCGAATCTGCCTGCGGGAGATGGCGCACGCCGGCGAACTGCCCGGCGTCACCAAGGCCAGCTGGTGACGACCGACAACTGAATATCCGTTTCCACCGCTTCGCCGGCAGGCCGCACGCGGAACCGCTGCGAGAAGAAGATCAGTCGTGACCGAGCTCTGCCAGGCCGAAGAAGTCGACCGCCTGCATGACGATGACCGACCCGCATCGCGGACATGCTGACCCGGCTGCGCAACGCGAACTCGGCGTACCACGACGAGGTCGGCATGCCGCACGTCGAAGCTGAAGGAGAACATCGCCGAGATCCTCAAGCAGGAGGGCTACATCGCGGGCTTCCACGTCGCCGACGCGCCGAAGCGCCAGATCGGCCGGGTGCTCACGCTCGACCTGAAGTACGGGCCGAACCGGGAGCGCAGCATCGCTGGCGTGCGCCGGGTGTCCAAGCCGGGCCTGCGCGTCTACGCGAAGTCGACCGGGCTGCCGCGGGTGCTCGGCGGCCTGGGCGCGGCGATCATCTCGACGTCGTCCGGACTGCTGACCGACCGGCAGGCCGCCAAGCAAAGGGTGGGCGGGGAAGTCCTCGCCTACGTCTGGTGAGCGACGAATGACATGTCCCGCATCGGGAACGGAATTGGCCGGCTTCCGGTCGCCGTCCCAGTGGGGTCGAGGTAACCATCGACGGCCAGCAGGTGACAGTGAACGGGCCGAAGGGGCACCCTGCGCCACGTCGTCGCGAGCCCATCTCAGTGCGTCGTGGAGACGACGGCGCGCTGGAGGTGACCCGACCGGACGACGAGCGGGAGTCGAAGGCGCTTGCACGGCCTGTCGCGCACGCTGATCGCAAACATGGTGACCGGAGTCACCGCCGGGTACACGAAGACGCTCGAGATCGTCGGCACGGGTTACCGGGTCGCAGGCGCGTGGCAGCGACCTCGGAGTTCGCGCTTGGGCTACAGCCACCCGGTGCTGGTCGCGCGCGCCCGACGGCATCACCTTCCGGGTCGAGGCGCCCACGCGTTTCGCGGTCGAGGGCATCGACAAGCAGAAGGTCGGCGAGGTCGCCGCGAACATCCGCAAGCTGCGCAAGCCCGACCCGTACAAGGGCAAGGGCGTGCGGTATCGCCGGCGAGGTCGTCCGCCGCAAGGCCGGAAAGACGGGTAAGTAGCGATGGCCGCAGCAGCAATCCTCAAGAAGGCTCGCCGGTCGGCGGCGTGTCCGCGTCACGGCGCGTCGCGCGGTCACGTCGGCACTTCCGGCTGCGGAAGAAGGTCGTCGGTACCGCCGAACGCCCGCGCGCTGGTAGTCACCCGGTCCTCGCGGCATCTCTGCGCGCAGATCGTCGACGACTCCACCAGCACGACCCTGGCCTCGGCGTCCGACCTAGCCAAGCTCGGCGCGAAGGCGACAAGACCGCAAAGGCCAAGGCTCGAGCGAACGTCGCTGCCGACCGGCCGAAGGCCGCGGGTATCTCAAGGTTGTGTTCGACCGGGGCGGCACACCTACACCGGACGGATGGCTGCGCTTCGCCGACGCCGCCCGCGAGGCAGGCCTCGGAGTTCGAGCGAGCGAGCAACGTCAATGATGCCATCACGATGGAAGGAAATAACTGATGCCCGGACCGCAGCGGGGACCCCGCACGGCTGGCACCGAGTCCGGCGGCCAGCGCGACCGTCGCGACCGCCGAGAGGGTGGTCGGCGGCGGCCGGGACGGGCGCCCGGAGAAGAGCCCATCTCGAGCGGGTCGTGACCATCAACCGCGTCGCCAAGGTGGTCAAGGGTGGGCGCCGGTTCAGCTTCACCGCGCTGGTCGTCGTCGGTGACGGCGATGGAACCGGTCGGTGTGGGCTACGGCAAGGCCAAGGAGGTCCCTGCGGCGATCGCGAAGGGCGTCGAAGAGGCCAAGAAGAACTTCTTCAGGGTGCCGCGGATCCAGCAGACCATTCCGCACCCGGTGCAGGGCGAGGCCGCCGCCGGCGTGGTCTTGCTGAAGCCGGCGAGCCCCGGTACCGGCGTCATCGCCGGCGGCCCGGTGCGAGCGGTGCTTGGAGTGTGCCGGTATCCACGACGTGCTGATCGAAGTCCCTGGGCTCGGACAATCCGATCAATATCGTGCACGCGACGGTGGCGGCGCTGAAGGCCCTGGTCCGGCCCGAGGAGGTCGCGGCCCGGCGCGGTCTCCCGCTCGAGGACATCGCTCCCGCCGGGCATGCTTCGGGCGCGCGCCGGACAGGCCGGATAAGCGGTGACCATGACACGGCTGAAGATCACCCAGATCCGGTCCGGAATCGGGAACAAGCAGAACCAGCGCCAGACCTTGCGTTCGCTGGGCCTCAAGCGGGTCCATGACGTGGTCATCAGGAAGACCGACCGGAGATCCGCGGCATGGTCGCCACCGTGCCGCATCTCGTTTCGGTCGAGGAGGTCGACTGACATGGGCGGACCGCTCAAGGTTCACCACCTGCGCCCGGCAGCGGGCGCGCATACCAAAACCCGAGTGGGGCGTGGTAACGCGTCCAAGGGCAAGACCGCGGGACGTGGGACGAAGGGCAGCAAAGCTCGCTCCCGGATTCCGGCCACCTTCGAGGGCGGTCAGATGCCGATCCACATGCGGCTGCCCAAGCTGAAGGGGTTCAACAACACGTTCCGGACCGAGTATCAGGTGGTCAACGTCGCCGCGCTGGCGGAGCTGTTCCCGCGTGGCGGCCCCGTCGGCGTCGACGCTCTGGTGGCTGCCGGGGCGGTACGCAGGGCGCAGCCGGTCAAGGTACTCGGCCACGGCGAGATTGGGCTCGGTCAAGCTCGACGTCACCGCGAACGCATTCTCAAGCACGGCCCGCGACAAGATCGAGGCTGCTGGCGGCACGGTCACCAAGCTGTAAGCCCTGATCGTGGCCGCTGCGGCTGTTAATCTGAAGGTCAGAGTCGACCTCCGCAGCCGCATTGGCCGGGATCTGCGGGGACCATCGCTCGCGACGACCGTCCGGTCGGCACGCTCAAGCCGCACAGGAGGATGTCGTGCTCAGCGCTTTTGCATCGGCGTTTCGAACGCCCGATCTGCGCAATAAGCTGCTTTTCACGCTGGGCATCATCGTGCTCTACCGGCTCGGCGCCTCGGTGCCGACGCCGAACACGGACGTCAAGAACATCAACGACTGCATCCAGATCGCCGGTAGCGGAGCGTCAAGGACGTCTATTCGCCTGATCAACCTGTTCTCCGGCGGCGCGCTGCTCAGGCTGTCCGTGTTCGCGCTGGGCATCCTGCCCTACATCACCGCGAGCATCATCATCCAGCTGCTCGTCGTGGTCATCCCACGGTTCGAGCAGCTGAAGAAGGAAGGCCAGGCCGGTCAGCAGAAGCTGACCCAGTACAGCCGGTACCTCACAATCGGGCTGGCGGTCCTGCAGTCGACCGGCTTCATCGCCCTGGCCCGATCCGGTCAGCTGTTCCAGGGCTGCAACGAGACCGATTCTCTACAAGACGGACGTCTTCACGCTCTCGACGATGGTGATCTGCGATGACCGCCGGCACCGGCGTGATCATGTGGCTGGGCGAGCTCATCACCGACCGTGGCGTGGGCAACGGGATGAGCGTGCTCATGTTCACCTCGATCGCCGCTCGGATCCCCAACGAGGGCCAGACGATCCTGCAGAACGGGGAGGCTTCGCGTTCACCCTGATTCTCGCGCTGGGCCTCGCCATCATCGCCGCGGTCGTGTTCGTCGAACAGGCCCAGCGGCGCATACCGGTGCAGTACGCCAAGCGGATGATCGGCCGGCGACAGTACGGCGGGACGTCGACGTACCTGCCGCTCAAGGTGAACCAGGCCGGCGTCATTCCCGTCATCTTCGCCTCGTCGTTGCTGTACATCCCGCAGCTGATCAGCCAGCTGCAATCCAGCAACGGCGGCGGCTTCCAACGTTCGGGTCAACAACTATCTGATCAACCAGCGAGTCGTGGGTGCACATCACGATCTACTTCGTGCTGATCATCTTCTTCGCCTACTTCTACGTCGGCATCACGTTCAATCCGGACGAACGTGCCGATGACATGAAGAAGTACGGCGGGTTCATCCCGGCATCCGGCCGGGCCGCCCGACCGCCGAGTACCTGCAGTTCGTGCTGTCGCGGATCACACTGCCCGGGGCCGTTGTACCTCGGTATCGTGGCTATTCTGCCGAACTTCTTCTTTGCGATCACGGAGCGGTAACAACCAGAACTTCCCATTCGGCGGGACCGCGGTGCTGATCATGGTCGGTGTCGGACTCGACACCGTGAAGCAAATCGAGAGCCAACTGATGCAACGTAACTACGAAGGGTTCTTGCGGTTAGCGCGATCCGACTGATCCGCAGGGAGATCAGGCCAATGACGAGAGGCAGTGCTTGTGCGAGTAGTCCTCGTTGGGCCGCCCGGAGCGGGTAAGGGCACGCAGGCCGAGTTCATCTCGGAGCGCTACGAGATCCCGAAGATCTCCACCGGTGACATCTTCCGGGCGAACGTCTCCGGGGGATCGGAGCTCGGTGTGCTGGCCAAGAAGTTCATGGACGCCGGGGACCTGGTCCCGGACGAGGTCACCAACGCCATGGTCCGCGATCGGCTGGAGTGGCCTGACGCCGCGGGTGGCTTCCTCCTCGACGGATTCCCTCGCAATGTCGCCCAGGCCTACGAGCTGGACGGCATACTCAACGACCTGGCGACATCGCTCGATGTCGTTCTTGAACTGGAGGTCAGCGGCGACGAGGTGGTGCGCCGCTTGTCCGGCCGCCGGACCTGCAGAAGTGCGGGCACGTCTGGCACCTCGAGTTCGACCCGCCCAAGGTCGCGGACATCTGCGACCGGTGCGGCGGACAGCTGTATCTGCGCGACGACGACCTGCCACAAACGGTGCGGCACCGGCTCGAGGTCTACGCCGAGCAGACTTCTCCGCTGGTCACTTTCTACACATCCCGCGGCCAGCTCCGGCAAATCGACGCCTATGGGCCGGTCGAGGACGTGACCGAGCGGGCGATCGCCGCGCTCGCCTCGTTCGCCGAAGCCCGAGCCGGGGCCGACCGGGGCACATCCGATGGCCTATGAAGCGACGCCGAGGGCGTGATCCCTTCGAGCTGAAGTCCGTCGCGGAGCTCGCCCTCATGCGGGAAGCCGGCCTGGTCGTCGCCCAAGCGTTGTCCCAGATGCGGGACGCGGTGGCGCCAGGCGTATCGACGCATAGACCTCGATCGCATCGCTCGGGACGTGCTGCGAGCGGCTGGGGCGACATCGAACTTTCTCGGCTACGACCTGGGGTCAGGACCGTATCCGGGTGTTATCTGTGCCTCGGTGAACGACCGGATCGTGCACGGCATCCCGTCTTCGGAGGTACGACTCCAGGACGGCGATGTGATCTCGCTCGATGTCGGCGCAGTCGTCGGGGGCTGGCACGGCGACGCCGCGATGCACCGTTCCGGTCGGCGAGGTCTCGGCCGACGCTCAGGCGCTTTCCGACGCCTGTGAACGCGCCCTCTGGGACGGCTTGGCTGCGGTGCGAGCTGGGGCGCGCCTCGGCGATGTATCGCACGCTGTCGAGACGTCTGTGCGTGGCTCCGGGCAGTACGGCATCGTCACCGGCTACGGCGGCCATGGCATTGGCTCGCGGATGCACATGGACCCGCACATCCTGAACTACGGCCCGCCCGGACAGGGTCCACGGCTCGTTCCGGGCATGGTGCTCGCCATCGAGCCGATGGTCACGCTGGGCAGTCCCAACTCTCGCGAGCTGGGCGATGGATGGACCGTCGTGACGGCTGATGGCTCACTCGCTGCGCATTGAGGGCACACCGTGGCCATCCTGGCTGACGGGCCCTGGGTGCTCACCGCCGAGGACGGCGGCCGAGCCGAACTGCAGATGCGCGGCGTGCCACTGTCCGATCTCGCCGCCTGAGTGGCGGATTAGCGAACCGGGCCGAGGCTCGGTACAGTGGGATGTGGCGCCAGCCGCCCTCTACCCATGCCTGCTGTGGCCGCGGGTCGGTGAGGTGGGACCCTCGGGACGACGCCGGTGAGTTCGAGCCAGCCAAAGCAGTAGCAGTACGACGTGTGACGGTCAGAAAAGCGGAGGATATGCCCAAAAGGATGGGGCCATCGAGGTCGAAGGCCGAGTGGTGGAACCACTTCCTAATGCCATGTTCCGAGTGGAATTGAGCAACGGGCACAAAGTGTTGGCACATATCAGCGGGAAGATGCGCCAGCACTACATTCGTATCCTGCCTGAGGACCGCGTGGTCGTCGAACTGTCACCGTACGACCTGACTCGCGGGCGCATCGTTTACCGCTACAAGTGAGCCCCGACCACCAAAGGAAGTCACGGCCGTGAAGGTCAAGCCCAGCGTCAAGCCCATCTGCGACAAGTGCAAGGTGATCCGTCGCCACAACCGGGTCATGGTCATCTGCGAAAACCCGCGCCACAAGCAGCGGCAGGGCTGAGCAGGCACGACACCTTCAATGCGCATGCCTAGCCGCCGTCCGGGCGGTGATCACCCTCGGTCGGAGGCCGGGGCCGGCACTCGAGCCGCGCTCGAGGTAAGCCGGACGGATGCGCACCACACCTCCACTGAAGCTCAAGGAGAGCTGCTACCGCATGGCACGACTTGCCGGCGTCGATCTCCCCGCGACAAGCGGATGGAGATCGCGCTCACGTACATCTACGGCGTCGGAAGACCCGGGCCCAGCAGACGCTCGAGGCTACGGGCGTGAGCCCGGACCTGCGGACGCGCGATCTGTCCGACGAGGATCTGGTCAAGCTGCGCGACTACATCGACGCGCAACTATCAGGTCGAGGGTGATCTGCGGCGTGAGGTCGCGGCCGATATCCGACGCAAGATCGAGATCGGCTGCTATCAGGGCATCCGGCACCGCCGCGGTCTGCCCGTACACGGTCAGCGCACGAAGACCAACGCCCGCACCCGCAAGGGCCCGAAGAAGACCATCGCCGGCAAGAAGAAGGCAGGTAAGAAGTGAGCGAGCACCGCTAGCACATGCCGATTCGTGACGAGCGGAGTGATCTAGCATGCCGCCGAGGGCTCGCGCTGGCGCCGTGAAGAAGGTCCGGCGCAAGGAGAAGAAGAACGTCGCGCACGGTCACGCGCACATCAAGAGCACTTTCAACAACACGATCGTGTCGATCACCGACCCGCAGGGGAACGTGATCAGCTGGGCGTCGGCGGGCCACGTCGGCTTCAAGGGTTCCCGCAAGTCGACGCCGTTCGCGGCGCAGATGGCTGCGGAGAGCGCAGCTCGCAAGGCGCAGGAGCACGGGTTGCGCAAGGTCGACGTCTTCGTCAAGGGCCCCGGTTCCGGGCCGTGAGACCGCGATCCGGTCGCTGCAGGCGACCGGACTGGAGGTCGGGATGATCTCCGACGTCACGCCGCAGCCGCACAACGGCTGCCGTCCGCCGAAGCGCGTCGGAGGGAGTGACCCAGATGGCCCGTTACACCGGACCGGCAACGCGCATTTCGCGTCGTTTGAACACCGACCTCGTCGGTGGTGACAGCTCGTTCGAGCGCCGGCCGTATCCGCCCGGCCAGCACGGCCGCTCGCGGATCAAGCAGAGCGAGTACCTGCTGCAGCTGCAGGAGAAGCAGAAGGCGAAGTACAGCTACGGCGTGCTGGAGAAGCAGTTCCGTCGCTACTACGAGGAGGCAGTGCGCCGCCCCGGCAAGACCGGCGACAACCTGCTGCAGATCCTTGAGTCGCGATTGGACAACGTCGTGTACCGGTCAGGCCTGGCGCGCACGCGCCGAGCCGCGCGTCAGCTCGTCAGCCACGGCCACTTCCTCGTCAACGGCGAGAAGGTCGAACATCCCGAGCTATCGGGTTACCCAGTACGACATCATCGACATCAAGCCGAAGTCGCTCGAGACGACACCGTTCCTCATCGCGCGGGAAACTCAAGGCGACCGGCCGATTCCCGGTTGGCTTCAGGTCGTGCCGAACCGGCTCCGCGTGCTCGTGCACCAGCTCCCCGAGCGAAGCCAGATCGACGTGCCGCTGCAGGAGCAGCTGATCGTCGAGCTCTACTCGAAGTAACCTGCCGCCTCCGCCACCCGCGTTGGAGGCCACAACTGAATAAGCCCATTGGTGGACGTCATATAGCGGGCGTCCCTGCGAAAGGATCCAACCAGTGCTGATCTCTCAGCGTCCCTCGCTCACCGAGCAAGCCATCGCCGACAACCGCTCCAGGTTCATCATCGAGCCGCTCGAGCCCGGCTTCGGATACACGCTCGGCAACTCGCTGCGCCGCACCCTGCTGTCCTCGATTCCCGGTGCCGCGGTCACCAGCATCCGTATCGACGGCGTGCTCCACGAGTTCACCACGGTCGAGGGGGTGAAGGAGGACGTCACCGACATCATCCTGAATCTCAAGGAGCTCGTGGTCAGTTCCGAAAGCGATGAGCCCGTCGTCATGTACCTGCGCAAGCAGGGACCGGGCGAGGTCACTGCCGCCGACATCGCGCCGCCCGCAGGCGTCGAGGTGCACAACCCGTGACTTGAAGATCGCGACGATCAACAAGAAGGGACGGCTGGAAATCGAGCTGGTCGTCGAACGTGGGCGCGGCTACGTCACCGCGGTGCAGAACAAGCAGGCTGGTCAAGAGATCGGGCGGATTCCGGTCGACTCGATCTACTCGCCGGTGCTGAAGGTGACCTATGCGGTAGAGGCGACCCGCGTCGAACAGCGCACGGACTTCGACCGCCTCGTGGTCGATGTCGAGACCAAGCCGTCGATGTCTCCGCGCGACGCCGTGGCCAGCGCCGGACACACCTTGGTCGAGCTGTTCGGCTTGTTCCGCGAGCTCAACGACGACGCCGAGGGCATCGACGTCGGGCCCTCACCGGCCGAGGTAGCCGACATCGCGGCGTTCTCGATGCCGATCGAGGAGCTGGACCTGACCGTGCGGTCATACAACTGCCTGAAGCGCGAGGGCATCCACACGGTGGGTGAGCTCGTCGGGCGCAGCGAGGCGGACCTGCTCGACATTCGCAACTTCGGATCGAAGTCCATCGACGAAGTCAAGATCAAGCTCGCCAGCCTTGGCCTGTCCCTCAAGGACAGTCCGCCCGGATTCGAGCTGGCCACCGCGGTCGAGAGCTACGGTGACGACGACTTCGACGGCGGTGACTCGGACTTCGCCGAGACGGAACAGCTCTAAGCACCGTACGAAATCGCTCCGCTGGCGCTCCACGATTTCGCGGGACTGACCTGCGGGGCGAGTACCAGCCCAAACCGCTCTCAGGAGTAACAGATGCCTACGCCCACGAAGGGTCCGCGCCTCGGCGCGGGTCCTGCGCACGAGCGGCTGATGCTTGCGAACCTCGCGACATCACTGTTCACCTACGACCGGATCACGACGACCGAGGCCAAGGCGAAGCGCCTGCGGCCGCTGGCTGAGCGTCTGATCACCTTTGCCAAGCGCGGAGATCTGCACGCCCGGCGCCAGGTGATGAGCGTGATCCGCGACAAGGACGTGGTACACAAGCTCTTCGCGGAGATCGGGCCCAAGTTCACCGAGCGCGCCGGTGGCTATACCCGCATCGTGAAGATCGGCCCGCGCAAGGGCGACAACGCGCCGATGGCAGTCATCGAACTGGTCGAGGACCGCACGGCTGCCCAGCAGACAGTCCGCGAAGCCGAGCGAGCCCGCGGCACGAAGTCCGCGCCCCGTAAGGCGCCGTCCAAGCGGACGGCGGAAATCGCCGAGGAGGCACGGGCCGAGTCGCCGACTGCCGATGCAGTGGCGGCCGGGCCGTCCGCCACGACGATCACGGCGCCAGCGGAGACTGCGGATCTGGTCGACACCGACAGTTCTGTGGAGACCGAAACCTCTGTCAGCGAAGGCTCGGCGACGTCCGACGATGACGAGGCCGAGCGAGCGGCCACCGATGTCGAGCCGGATGCCACCGACATCGAGCCGGCGGCCAGCGCCGACGTTGCCGATGTCACGGAAGGCGCCGCCCCGGACGCGTCGACGCTCGATGATCAGGCGAACGAAGACGCCGGCTCGAAGGACACGCGACCCTAGGTGTGTTGACTCGCGACGAGCCCGCTGCCCCTACCCGGGACGGCGGGCTTGTTCGTGTTCGGTTGATTTAGGCTATGACGGAACGGCATTCTCCGGCTGGGCCGTCCAGCCGGACGAAGAACGGTCCAAGGCGTCGTTCAGTCCGCGCTCGAGCGCATTACCCGCATCGCGCCCATCCAGCTAACGGTCGCTGGCCGGACCGACGCCGGCGTGCACGCTACGGGCAGGTCGCACACGCCGACCTGCCCGTCGCAACCTGGTCAGAACTGGCGACAACCGCGTTGCGCCGCTTGGCTGGTGTACTGCCCGCGGATGTACGTGTCTTGCGCATTGCCCAGGTGTCGTCTGAATTCGACGCCCGGTTCTCCGCGCTGTGGCGACGCTATGTCTATCGCGTCGACGATGCCGAGGGCGGCGTGGACGCACTGCGCCGCCATGTCGTGCTCGGTTGGCGCCGTCCGTTGGATGTCAGCATGATGGCCCGCAGCGCGGAGTCCCTGCTCGGCGAGCACGACTTCGCAGCGTTTTGCCGTCCGCGCATGGGCGGTTCGACGATTCGGACGCTGCAATCGCTCGACGTCCGCCGTGAGGCCTGCGGGGAGGTGAGCTGCACCGCCCAAGCCGACGCGTTCTGCCATTCAATGGTGCGATCGCTCGTGGGGGCGTTGCTTGCGGTCGGTGATGGTCGTCGGCCGCCGGAGTGGATGGACACCCTGCTGGCCCGCACGTCCCGGGCCGACGAGATTGCGGTCGCTGCGGCCCACGGGTTGACACTCGTGGCCGTCGGCTATCCGTCGCCCGATCAGTACGCAGCCCAAGCGGCGGTCGCCCGCAGACGACGAGGCGGTTAGCGGCTCATACCAGGAACGCGAGTTTGTCTCGGCTGCACCAGTCCAGCATCGCGGGCCATGGCCCATATCCGGCCGCCACGTTCAGGTGGCCACCGCCGGGCACCATCGTTGTCGGCAGCCTCAACGGAAGTCCATAGGCGACCTGTGCTCCCTCGGGGCAGTAGGGATCATCCGTTCCGCAGGCCAGCACAGTCCCGTCCGCCGCCCGGCGGACTTCGTCAATGACCAACGGGACGGGCAGAAAGTCCGCCAGTGCGGGAACAGTCACGCGGGGGACGGCGGGGCGACGAGAGCGACCCGCGCGGGTCGCGGCGCAGTCGGGCCGCCGGCGACGTGGTGCAGCCAAAGCAGGCAGCTGAGCGAGTGACAGACGACGTCGAATTCCCGTCGGTCAAGTCGTCGAGCGTGGTGCGAAGGACGTCGAGCCAGGCCAACCGCTCGGGTTGGTTCGCGTCGGGTAGCTCGGGATATCGAACCTCGCGGCCGGCGGCCTGCAACTGCTCGGCCAGCCAGGTCTGCCAGTGTTCGGGTTCGTTGCCGTCCAGTCCGTGCAAGATCACCGTGGGCGCCGTCCGAGTCGCACGTCTGGGCACGTCCGGCAGCGTAGAGGACGCTCGTGCTGATGATCTTGACGATGTCGTCGCAGACACGGCCCGGCCGCCAGCACCGATATTTGAGTCCGTCGCGTTCCGCGCACGCTTGGTGCCAGTAGGCATTGTTGGGATTCTCATCAGTCCCACCGGTACCAACAGCGCGCGGGACACGACGCTTGCGGTGGCGACCCACTCGAAAAGTGTCGACAGCGGAGGATCACCATTCGGGTACGGACCGCGAAGGCGCGGCCGTCAGTCACCGGTGAATCACACATCCATGGGTTGAAGTTTCTGTAGGTCGTCTATCGCGAGGCTGGGCCGCAAGGCAGCAGCAGGTAATCGCACGGTGATGACGTCGGCACCACTGGTTACAGTTCTCGGCCGGAACGCCCGATCTGGCGTCATGCGCATCTCGTACCGTCCGGCGATGGTGAGTAGTATCCCGCGGATATGCCACGTGATCGGGCAACTCGTCCCGTCCGTGCCTAAATGGCCTTGGAGGCGCCACTTGCGATGACTGGCAGGCATAGCGCTCGGATCGCCAGCCGTGTTCGTCTGCGGGCCCCTTCGCCACACAGAGGTCGACGTATCGCTTTAGTAGCCGCCGTGGCCGTCGTAATCGCAGCGGCAGCGGTGACCGTCACGGTCTTGCGAACGGACCACACATCTGGACCACCTGCAGCGGTCACGAGTTCTTACACCTGCCAGAACGGAGTGCCGCTCAGTGTCATCACCGCGCCGCAAGTTCAAGCGGCGACTCAGGCCGTCGCCGAGGCATGGGCCGCGACCAGGCCGACCGTGAACGGAAAATGCATCACGGTCACCGTCGACCAGGAAAACCCCAGTGCGGCAGTCCAATCGCTTGGCGTCTCGCCGGCGAACACGGTCTGGATTCCCGATTCTCGATTCTGGGCGGACCAGTTGCGCGGGGCCAATCCGGCGCTCCGCTCGACGGTCACGGTCAGCGGCTCGGTCGGCAGTTCACCGCTCGTGGTGGCAACGGCGCCATCCCGCGCGACGTCAATCGCCGCTGCGGCCAAGACGGGATGGGCCGGCGTCTTGATGGGGCCGGCCGTTGTCGCCGTGCCCGATCCCCTGACCACAACAGAAGGCGCGTTGTCCGCCTCGCCGTGCAGTCGGCCGTCGGATCGCGCCCGGACTCGTCGGCCATGTTGGTCGGTGCATTTGCGCGACTGGCGACGACTGCGATAGCAGCAGACGGTCCGACCGGCTTCAACGCGATGCAGAGTAGCCCAGCATCGGCGCCGGCATTCGTGGCCAGCGAGCAGGACGTGGTGCAAGCCAACCGGGGCAAGAAGGCGCCGATGGTGTCGGCCGTATATCCCAATGGTCCGACGCCGGTGCTCGACTTTCCGGTCGTCCGGATAACCCTGCCGAGCGCCGACCTCAACGTCGCCGCGGCCCAAACGCTGTTCGTCTCGCAGCTCGGCACCACCGCCGCCCGTATGGCGTACTCCGAGGCCGGGCTGCGCGCAGACCCTCGCCTGCCGCTCGGGGCCGGGGAGAACGCCATCGGGGCGGCGCAACGTCCAGTTACTGCGGCTTCCTCGCCCGCTGCCGCTCAAGTCGCCGTGGCCTCACGGCTCTGGGTCGCCGCGGTCAAGCCGTCCAACCTGCTCGCCGCCATCGACGTGTCCGGGTCGATGGGGAGTACAACGGGCACGGGGCTCAGCAAGATCGCACTGGCGGCCGCGGCGGCCCGGACGGCGATGACGATCGTGCCGGACAGCTGGACGCTCGGCCTATGGGCGTTCTCGGCTCACGATCCGCCCGCAACGGACTGGACCGAGATCGCACCGCTCGCCAACGTCGGTAGCTCCCGAGCGCAGCTGGCCGCAGCGGCCGCGACCTTACCGGGGCGCGTCGGCGGCAACACCGGGCTGTACGACACCGCATGGGCCGCCTACCAGGACGTCACCCGCAATTACAACCCGGCCGACGTCAACGTCGTGGCCATCCTTACTGATGGTGCGAATGTCGATCCGAACGGCATTGACTTACCCACCCTTACGTCGAGACTCAAGGCGACCTACAACCCGGCGCGGCCCGTGCGGATAGTGACGATAGGGATCGGGGCACAGGCAGACGCTGGTGCGCTACGAGCGATCTCCAATGCCACTCACGGTCAGTCGTACATCGTGCTCAATCCGGTAGACATCAAGAGCGTGCTTCTGCAGTCGATCGTCGCGAACAATTGACGGCCGTTCGCTACAGCACGGCACCCGGATTCAGAATCCCCTGCGGATCAAGCGCATTCTTTATCCGACGGCTGACCTCCATGACGTCCGCTCCGACATAGGCCGGCAACCATGCCTTCTTCAGTCGCCCGACTCCGTGCTCACCGGTGATCGTGCCGCCGAGCGAGGTTGCGAGGTCCATAACCTCGCCGAATGCCACCTCGGCGCGCGCAGTGGCATCCGGATCGGTCGCGTCGTAGACGATGAGCGGGTGGGTGTTTCCGTCGCCAGCGTGGGCAACGACGGCAATGCGGGTATCGCGGGCCGCCGCGATCCGCTCGACGCCACGAACGAGCGCCGGCAGGGCGGGCAACGGAACGCCCACATCTTCGAGCAGGAGGTCGCCGAGCTTCTCGACCGCGGGGAAGGCCGCCCGGCGTGCCGCGGCGAACATCTCGCCCTCAGCCGGATCGTCAGTCGTGAACAGCTCAGTTGGCCTCGTATCGCCCACACGCTTGGGCCATCAGGCCGACCTCGGTCGACGCGGCGCCACCTGGCGCATCCGACCGCGCGATCAGCAACGCGCCCGCGGAGCGATCGAGACCCATGCCAATGAAGTCCTCGACCGCGTTGATCGACGCGTTGTCCATCAGTTCGAGCATGGACGGACGCAGCGTCGACACGATCGCCAGAACCGCGCCCGCCGCAGCCTCAATGGAACTGAACGACGCGACCAGCGTGCTCGCCGGCGGCGGGGCCGGAACCAATCGGAGCGTCAGTTCGGTGATGACGCCGAGTGTCCCCTCACTTCCCACGAACAACTTGGTCAGCGATAACCCGGCGACGTCCTTCAACCGCGGACCACCGAGATGCAAGGCGGTGCCGTCAGCCAGAACCACCTGCATGCCCAGCACGTAGTCGGTCGTGACGCCGTACTTGACGCAGCACAGGCCGCCGGCGTTGGTGGCGGCATTTCCGCCGATCGAACACATCTCGAACGAGGAAGGATCCGGCGGGTACCACAATCCTTCGGCGGCCGCGGCTTGCTTCACCTCGACGTTGAGCGCGCCGGGCTGGGCCACGGCAACGCGGGTGGGGACGTCGACAAAGACCTCACGCATTCGTTCGAGGCTGAGCACGATGCAGCCGTCGACCGCACTCGACCCCCGGACAGTCCGCTACCGGCGCCGCGCGGCACAACCGGTACGCCGTGTCTGGACGCCCACCACGAGCACTGCTTGACGTCCGCCGTGCAGGTGGCGCGGACGACAGCCACGGGTCGGCCGGCGTTCGGATCCCGCGCCCAGTCCCGGCGGTACCCTCCGTGATAGCAGCGTCGGTGACCAAAGCACCGGCTGGGAGCGCATCCGCAAGTTCGGACAGCTCGGTCGCAGTGGCCGTCATACCCGGCGATTGTGCCCTCATATCCGAGGCCAGGCAGGTGGCTGTACGGGAACACTGGTCGATCGTGGGGTACATCGAGGTCGTCGGCGCACGTTACGTGCTCCCGGATGGCCGAGTGTTGCTCGACGACGTGAACTTCCGGGTCGGCGAGGGCAGCAAGGCCGCTCTGGTCGGAGCCAATGGTGCCGGCAAGACGACCCTGCTGCGGGTCATATCGGGTGACCTGAGTCTCCAGGCGGGAGCGTGGCCCGCTCAGGCGGTCTCGGCGTGATGCGCCAATTCATCGGTTCCGTGCGGGACGCCACCACCGTGCAGGAATTCCTGGTGGGACTGGCGCTCATGCGCCAGCGCGAGGCCTGGGCTGCTGTGGAGGCTGCCGAGCTGGCCCTCATGGACCGGGACGATGAACGGCACCAGTTGGACTACGCGCACGCCCTCACGCACTGGGGCGATGTAGGGGCTACGACGCCGAGGTGCTGTGGGACACCGTCGTTGTCGCGGCACTGGGAATGCCGTTCGACCGCGGCAAGTACCGTGAGATGGCGACCCTGTCCGGCGGCGAGCAGAAGCGGCTCGCCGTCGAGGCCTTGCTGCGCGGGTCGGACGAAGTGCTCCTTCTCGACGAGCCCGACAACTATCTCGACGTCCCGGCAAGCGGTGGCTCGAGGATCGCCTGCGAGAGACGGCCAAGACCGTGCTTTTCGTGAGCCACGACCGGAGTTGCTCGCGCAGGTTGCTGACCGGATCGTCACCGTTGAGGGCGCCACCGTCTGGGTGCACGGCGGCGGGTTTGCGTCCTACCACGAGGCCAGATCGGCTAAGCATGAACGAATGGCCGAGCTGCGTCGTCGATGGGAGGAGGAACACGCGCGGCTGATCGAGTTGGTGCGCACGCTGCAGCAGCAGGCGAAAGTCAGCGACGGCCATGGCTGCGAAGTACCGCGTCATGGTCCGCCGGCTCGAGCGATTCGAGGCGGCTGGACCTCCGCCCGACAAGCCCACCGAGCAGCGGGTCACGATGCGGCTGCGCGGCGGCCGTACCGGCGTGCGCGCGGTGATCTGCGAGGGCCTGGAGCTCGTCGGGCTCATGCGGCCATTCGACGCGGAGATCTTCTATGGCGAACGGATCGGGGTTCTCGGTGCGAACGGGGCCGGGAAGTCGCACTTTCTTCGGCTGCTCGCTGGCGAGCCGGTGGCCGCGTCTGGGTAGCATGGCGGCTTGGCGCGCGGGTCGTGCCGGGCCGATTCGCTCAGACCCATGCCCACCCCACCTGGACGGGCCGGACGCTCGTGGATCTGCTCTGGCATGGCGAGCCGGGACGAGATGGGGTTGATCGCGGACGGCGATCGGGGCGCTACGTCGGTATGGCCTGCAGCAGCAGGCGGACCAGACGTTCGGTTCCTTGTCGGGCGGGCAGCAGGCCCGCTTCCAGATCCTGCTGCTGGAGCTGTCCGGAACGACATTGCTCCTCCTCGACGAGCCCACTGACAACCTCGATGTGATCAGCGCCGAAGCACTCGGAAGAGGCGCTGGCAGGTTTCGAGGGCACCGTGCTCGCCGTCACCCACGATCGGTGGTTCGCTCGATCGTTTCAGCGCTTTGGTGTTCGGTGCCGACGGCGCAGTGTACGAATCGGACGAGCCGGTGTTCGACGAGGCGCGAGTCAATCGGCCGGCGCCGTAGACACCCGGACGTCGGCGGACCTGCGTTAGCTGACGGTGGCGCACACCCACGTCGCTGTCCGCCCGGATCGGTTGGTGGTCGGCCATTGTTTGCATACCGCCAGGCGGCTGCTAGGCCGGCGCGTAGACTGGCGCGCGGACGTTGGCGGCTTTCCCGCCATCCCCGGGCGCTCGGAGACCGATGACGAGCCACACCAATAACGACGGACATTTCAGCAGCGGGCGTGAGCGGATCAGCCAAGCTGCATACGAGCTGTTCAGTCGCGACGGTACGCAGAGTGTCGGTATCGACGCCGTTATCGCTCACGCCGGCGCGGCGAAGATGACGCTGTACCGCAACTTCCGCTCGAAAGACGAGCTGATTCTGGATTTCTTGAGGCGGCGCGAGCAACTGTGGACGCCGGGAATGGTTGCAGGCCGCAGGCGCAGAAGCGGAGCCGCATGCGCACGGCGCGGCTGCTGGCGATATTCGAGGTGTTCGGCGAATGGTTCGCCGATCCGGAATTCGACGGCTGTGCATTCCTGACCACAATGATCGAGATCAAAGATCCGGAGAGCCCGGTGCGGCAAGCGAGTGTTCAACACCTGGGCCAACATCAGGGAATTCATCACGGCGCTTCGCGGCCGACGCCGGTATCTCGGACACCGACGCGTTCGCTCGACAGTGGCACATTCTCACGAAGGGCTCGATCATGGTCGCCCACGAGGGCGACCTTGCGGCCGCCTGTCACGCTCGGCGACTCGGCGTGCTGCTCTTGCGCAGTCATGACTCAGATGTGACGTAGCGCTCATTGCCCGGTCGGGCATCGAGGGTCGGGCGACTGAAGACAATCGAGGCACCGGATCCTGGTCCGGCTATGGCGCTGGGTCGTCCGCGCCGGGTTTCGGCTAGATTTGGCCCGGGTCCGAATCGGCCGGTATCGTAAACAGGCTGTGCGCGTCGCACCCCGCGTTGTGCTGTGCGCGCCGAGCAGCCTCTAGCGAGTACCTCTCCGGCGCGGCGTGCCGGAATCCGGCTCGCGCTCATACGTTCACGAAGAAGGCAGGACAGTGTCGCTCAGCACCAGGACGTACAGGCCCCAAGCCCGGCGAGGTGACGCGCCGGTGGTACGTGATCGACGCCGACGCCGCGGTGCTTGGCCGGCTTGCCTCGCACGCCGCTACCCTGCTGCGCGGAAAGCACAAGCCGCAATATGCGCCGCATGTGGACACCGGCGACTTTGTGGTGATCGTCAACGCGGAGAAGGTGGTCGCTGTCTGGCGCCAAGCGCGACGGAGTTCCGTTACCGGCACTCCGGCTACCCAGGTGGCCTGTCGAAGCGGACGGTCGGAGAGCTGCTTGAAACCAGGCCGGAGCGGGTGGTCGAGCTGAGCCGTCAAGGGAATGCTCCCGCAAGAACACGCTGGGTCGTAAGCAGTTGAGGAAGCTCAAGGTGTACGCCGGCCCGCATCACCCGCACCAAGCCCAGAAGCCTGGAGCCGTTCCAGATCACCCAGATCGCCCAGTAACTCGAGGATATTGATGACCAGCCTTCATCCCGCTCCGATCGTCGGTCGCCGCAAGGAAGCCATCGTTCGAGTCCGGCTCATGCCGGGCACCGGGCAGTTCACGCTGAACGGCCGCAGCATGGACAGCTACTTCCCGAACAAGGTGCACCAGCAGTCTCATCCGAGAGCCGCTTGTCACGCTCGACCGGGATGGGCAATTCGACGTGATCGCCAGCCTGCGAGGTGGTGGCGTCACCGGCCAAGCCGGCGCACTTCGCTTGGCCATCGCGCGGGCACTCATCGATCTGCAGCCGGACGATCGCCCAGCCCTCTAAGAAGGGCAGGTTTCCTCACTCGCGACCCACGGGTGAAGGAGCGCAAGAAGTATGGCCTCAAGAAGGCGCGCAAGGCCCCCAGTACTCGAAGCGCTGATCCGGTCCGCCCGTGGGCCGCTACTTCGGCGACCGACGGCGTTCGCGGTCTCGCGAACGGTGATCTCACTCCTGAGCTCGCCCTCGGCATCTCCGCGCAGCTGCCCGGGTGTTGATAGGGCACGATCCCGCCAACCGTCCGGTCGCGGTAGTTGGGCGGGACCCTCGCGCGAGCGGCGAGATGCTGGAAGCAGCCGTCGTGGCCGGCCTCGCGCGGCCGGCGCCGATGTGCTGCGGGTGGGAGTGTTGGCCGACCCGGCCGTTGCCTTCCTGACCGCCGACCTACGGGCCGACCTGGGCGTCGTCCTGTCGGCCAGTCACAACCCGATGCCGGACAACGGGATCAAGCTTTTCGCTCGGGGCGGTCGCAAGCTACCGGACGACCTGGAGCGGAGATCGAGGAGGTCTACGACGCCGGAGTAGCGGTCGATCGACCGCTCGAGCCGCGCGGTCGGCCGAGTCCGGGACGCCGCCGGGGCCACGGATCGCTACCTCGATCACCTGCACCATGCCATGCCGCGGCCACTTGGCGGCGCTGCACGTCATCGTCGACTGCGCGCACGGGCGCTGCCTCCGGATCGTCGCACCTCATGGCATACCGACGAGCTGGCGCCCGCGTCACCGCGCTGGCGGCGGAGCCGAGACGGGTTGAACATCAACGACGGCGTCGGCTCAACCCACATCGACCAGCTGACCAAACACGTCGTCGGCCGAGGGCGCGGATCTGGGCATTGCCCACGACGGCGATGCCGACCGCTGCCCTTGCCGTCGATGCGAATCGGCGCAGATCGTCGACGGTGACCAGATCTCGCGATGTGCGCGCTGGCGTTGCAATCGGCCGGGCGAGCTGCGAGAGAGCACGGTTGCTCGCCACGGTGATGAGCAACCTCGGACTCCATCTGGCCATGCAGAAGGCCGGCGTTCGCGTGGTGACCACCGCGGTCGGCGACCGCTACGTGCTGGACGGCGCTGGTCGAACGGGATCTGTCCCTCGGCGGCGAGCAGAGTCGGACACATCGTCTTCATGGACGCGGCGACGACCGGCGACGGGCTGCTCACCGCTCTTCGGGTGATGGGCTGCATGGCGTCGTCCGGCCGCCCCCTCGCCGAGCTTGCCGCAGTTGTCCAGCGACTGCCCCAGGTCCTGCTGAACGTCCCAGTCACGGACAAGACGGCCGTGTCCGCGTCGGCAGAGGTGGCCGCTGCCGTGGCACGGCTCGCCTGACGGAGCTCGGCACCGATGGGCGGATCCTGCTCCGTCCGTCAGGCACCGAGGAGCTTGTCCGCGGTCATGGTCGAGGCGCCCACCCAATCACAGGCGACGCAGGTCGCTCGACGCGTCGCGGACGTGGTCGAAGCCCAATGACAGACGGCCCCGTGAGGCCGTTGAACCGGATTTCGCCGACCCTGCGGTCGTCCGCGATCCTAGATAGGTCAGCGCCAACGACAACCGACGCCAAAATGAGTCAGGATGACCCCTAGCCAGCGGAACCGCCTCGATCTCTCGGTCACGCAGGTGGTCGCCAGCGCGTTCGCCGCGGTTACCGCGACGATCGGCGCTCCTTTCTCGGCGTAGCCGGGACGGTCATCGGCGCCGCGGTTGCGAGTGTTTTGACCGTCGTTGCCGCAATGTAGGTCTACATCGCCTCACTGCACCGCACGCGAGACCGACTTGCCGGCATGGTGCCCGCCCAGACCGGATCCCGTGCCATCCCGTGGCCCGGCGCACGCAGCAGCCGCGTGGCGCGAAGGTCCGAGGTCGACCCATTCCCTGGCGAGCTGTCGCCGTCGGGGCGCTGGCTGTGTTCGCTGGTGCTCGTCGGATTGATCACCATCGTCGAGGCCACCGCTGGGCGTCCGCTCAGCGACATTCTCCGCAACCAACCCGGGAACGGCACGTCGTTCCTCGGCGGCGACTCTGGTGGCGGTGGATCCAGCACGCCGACGCACGCCCCATCTGCCTCGGTGACCACTCACCGCGTGCGCTCCTGCCCTAGGCTCGGTGACGGCGACACCGAGCACGCCGAGCAGCGTGCCGAGTTCCAGCTCACCGGCCGCGAGCGTCTCTACGAGTCCCTCGTCAAGCTGCGGCGCAAGCAACCTGGCACGCCTACCCCCTGAGAAGCTACGGCGTCGCGCCGTCTCGGGTGACGGCATCCTCGGCGGCGGGACAGAAATGGCTCCGGACTCGTCGCCAGGCAGCGCTTCAGCGAGCTCCGGCGCTTTGTTGGGGCACCGGCGATGAGGTCCATCGTGCGCGGATTCGAAACCGGTCCATTTTGCCGTGCCACCGTGCCTCTCGGCGCACCAGCCCGAGCCATGCGCTTCGGGCGCGCTTCATATCGCCAGCGCGACCAGACGCTCCGCGGCCGAGCGAGGCGGATGGCGCCTGACAAGTACGAATAGCGGGATCATGATGCCCAGCAGGGCGGTCCAGACCTTGCCCTTGAGCAGCGTGATGACGACCAGGAACAACGTGATCGTCCAGCTGGCAATGCAAGCGTCCAGTGTGTGTCGTCCGGACTTCGGCCGCCGAGTGGGACCTCGCCGATCAACAGCAGCCCGATGAGCAGCACCGACGAGGAGCACGGCGTCGAGTGAGCGTCGGCCCTCCTCGGCCCAATAGACGTCCTCCAGATGGAGGATGAGCGCGAACTCGTCCAGCACCAGGCCGACGCCGATGCCGAACAGCAGCGCCAGCAACTCTCGGTACGGACGCCCGTCGCCGCGAATCGCGAAGTTGCCGATGCCGCCGATGAGCAGGAAGACCAGACCCGAACGACCACGTGATGTATGTGCACGCCGCCGGGCGTCACGTTCCGGGCCACCACTTGACTCTGCGCCCGGATCATGCGGGTGCTCAAGCGGATGAACAGGAACGAACCCACCGACGCCGACTAACACCATGAAGATGAGTTCGCGGCCGGACCGCACGATGTGGTGTTGGTAGGCGTCGAGCAGCCAATGCATACGGGCGTCCTCCTCTCGCCCCGCGGTCGTCCCCGGTGACCGGTGTCCAGCTTGACACGTCCGAGAAGATCCGGCGCCGTGTCGGTCGAAGTCGAGCTCGTTGAGACTCGTCAGAATGCCGTACCCTCTGTTCCCATGTGCGGAATCGTCGGCTACGTCGGCCCTCGGGATGGGTTGGAGGTCGTCCTCGATGGCCTGCGGCTACTCGAATACCGCGGGATACGACTCGGCTGGCATCGCCGTAATCGACCGCGATGGCACGCTGCAGGTCGCCAAGAAGGCCGGGCGGATCGAGAACCTGGAGAAGGAGCTCGCGCGACCGTCCGGTGAGCGGAAGGACCGGCATCGGGCACACCCGATGGGCGACCCATGGAGCGCCCAATGACCGCAATGCCCATCCGCATACCGACCGGAGCTGGACGCATTGCCGTTGTCCACAACGGCATCATCGAAAACCACGGCGAACTGCGCGCCGCATTGGCAAGCCGAGGGTGTCGAGTTCACCAGCGAGACGGACACCGAGGTCGTCGCGCACCTGGTCGCCCGGACGTTGCAGCGCGGCACCTGGTTCACTCGGGGACGCCGTTCGGGCCAGTCCGCAACGAGCTCGCCGGCGCCTTCACGCTGGTTGTCCTCGACAAAGACCCAGCCCGATCGTCGTCGTCGGAGCTTCGACGCAATTCACCCCTGGTGCTCGGTGTCGGCCAGGGCGAGATGTTCCTCGGCAGCGACGTAGCCGCCTTCATCGAGTTCACCCGGGAAGCGGTCGAGCTCGGCCAGGACCAGGTCGTGCGAGATCTGGCCCGATCGTTACGCGATTACGTCGTTCGATGGGCAATCCGTCGATGGCACGCATTTTCACGTCGGCTGGACCTCGCGGCCGCCGAAAAGGGTGGCTTCGACTACTTCATGCTGAAGGAGATCCAGGAGCAGCCGCGCGCCGTTGCCGACACCCTGCGCGGCCACCTGGTCGGTGGGCAGATTGTGCTGATGACGAGCAACGCGTCGACCGTCAAGACCTTCGTGACGTCGACAAGGTCTTCGTGGTCGCGTGCGGCACTGCCTACCACGCCGGTCTCATCGCTCAAGCACGCGATCGAGCATTGGACCCGGATTCCGGTCGAGGTCGAGATGGCGTCCGAGTTCCGCTACCGCGACCCGGTTCTGGATCGGCAGACCCTCGTCGCGGCGATCAGCCAGTCTGGTGAGACCGCGGACACGTTGGAAGCGGTGCGGCATGCCCGATCGCAGCGCGCGAAGGTGCTGTCCATCTGCAATACGAACGGGGCGCAGATCCCCGAGAGTCCGACGCCGTGCTCTACACGCACGCCGGGCCGGAGATCGGGGTGGCGGCAACCAAGACCTTTACCGCGCAGATCGCTGCGGTGAGCCTGGTGGGTCCCGCGCTCGCGCAGACGCGGGGCACCAAGCATGGCGACGAGATCAGCCGCGAGTACGCGGCGCTCGCCGCGATGCCGGAGCTGATGGCGCAGACCCTGGGCGTAGTAGATCCGGTCCGCGAATTGGCGCGCGAGATCGCGCTGGCCAAAGCCGTGCTGTTCTTGGGCCGCGGTGTGGGCTACCCGGTTGCGCTTCGAGGGCGCGCTCAAGCTCAAGGAGCTGCGCGTACATGCACGCCGAGGGTTTTCCTGCGGGCGAGCTGAAACACGGTCCGATCGCCCTGATCGAAGACGGCCTGCCGGTCGTCATCGTTATGCCCTCACCGATCGGTCGGCGTGAGCTGCACCGGAAGATGCTGTCCAACATCGCCGAGATCCGAGCGCCGCGGCGCGCGCACTATCGTCATCGCCGAGCGAGGGTGACGAGGCCGCTCGCGCGCATGCGGCCCATCTGATCGAAGTACCTGCGACGCCAAGCCTGTTCGCGCCGCTGGTCGCCACGATCCCGTTAGCAGGTCCTGGCCGCCGAGATTGCGCAGGCCCGCGGCTACGACGTCGACAAGCCACGCAATCTGGCCAAGTCGGTCACCGTCGAATAGCCGCCCTCCGCATTATCCGTTGACTCCGCCTCGACCGCACCCGGATGCGTGTCCGCATGGCAACGCTGATGACGCAGTACGTGATGGGCCAAATGGGCGAACTCCGCTTCCAGCCGACGGCGAAGCGCATCCGCGTCCTGGCCGATGGCGAGACCGTCGCAGACACCACGCGCGCTGTGCTCGTCTGGGAACCCAGGCGAGTGACGCCGCAGTATGCGGTGCCCGCCGCCGACCTTCAGGCCGACCTCGCCGACGCGCCGCGGGACGACGACGCCCGCGAGGTGCGCGTCGTGATATCGGCTGGCGGCCCTCCCGTGGTCGATCCGCGATCGTCCTTCGGTTTCCACACCGTCGATGGTCAGCCGCTTACCGTCCGCACCACGCCGCGGCGGACCGAATTGGTGCCGGCTATCGGCTGACCGACCCCGACCTCGACGGCCTCGTGGTTCTCGATTCTCGATGCTTTCGACTGGCTGGAAGAGGAGGAACCTCCTCGTCGCGCATCCGCGGGATCCGTTCCACCGCATCGATGTGCGCCGGAGCACGCCGCCGGGTTCGGGTCGAGTTGGCCGGCGTGGTGCTTGGCTGAATCGGAGCGCCCGTCGCTGCTGTTCGAGGACGATGCTGCCGGAGCGCTTCTACCTCCCAGCCCGAGGACGTTCGATCTCGACCTGCTCACTCCCGACCGATAGCGGCGACCTCTTGCGCCTGCAAGGGAACGGCGCGCTACTGGTCGTATGCGCCGGCGGCCGAGGACGCGGCGTCGACATCTGCTGGCAGTATCCCGAGCCGCTCGACGACGCCGACAAGATCCGCGGGATGGTGGCTGTTCTTCAACGAGCGCGTCGACCTGACCGTTGACGGCCAGCCGCGGGAGCGGCCGGTTTCTCCGTGGTCGCCGTCCGACGCCGAGCGGCGTCCAAGCGTCGCTCCCGCGCAGACGCGTCGGCTCCCGCGCGCATCGGTGTGACTGCGTGTTGCCACTGGCGGCGCTGACGAAGACGCGACCTGCGGCGTGAGCGACGGCGCGAGCCCAAGGCGCGGGGAGAGCCGCAAGCCGAAGGCGCGCGGGAAGCGGCTAGGCCGGGCGGGCGCGGCGCGCAATGAGCTCGGTTACGCGGCCGGGCCCGCGCGGCCGCTAGCATCGCCAGGGTGAGTGACCACCCGACTGTCCGAGTCCGTCGACGTGCTGATCGTCGGCGCCGGTCCCAGTGGGCCTGTTCGGGGCCTACTACGCCGGGGTGCGCACTTTGTCGGTGGCCGTGCTGGACTCGCTCGAAGAGCCCGGCGGGCAGATCACCGCGATGTACCCGGAGAAGGCGATCTTCGACGTGGCCGGGTTCCCCGGCGATCCGGGGCCGCGAGCTGGTCGATCAGCTGGTCAAGCAGGCGGCGCCGTTCTCGCCGAGCTACTGGCTCGGCCACCAGGCCGTCGGGGCTCGAGCGCGGCGACGGGAAGTTCGCGGTCACGACCTCAGCCGGCGAGCGGATCGAATGCCGCGCGATCGTGATCACCGGCGGAATCGGGACGTTCACGCCGCGGCCGCTGCCGGTGGGCCAGGAGTATCTCGGCCGCGGCTTGGTGCACTTCGTTCCCGACCCGGCTGCCTACGAAGGACAGCACGTCGTGGTCGTCGGAGGCGGCGACTCGGCGGTCGACTGGGCGTTGATGCTCGAACCCATCGCCAAGGCGGTGACGCTCGTGCATCGCCGGGCGCAATTCCGGGCCCACCCGCACTCCGTCGAGTTGTTGCGGGCATCGACGGTCGAGTCTGCTGACTGACGCCCAGATCGCGGCTGTGCTCGGCGACCCGGATGTGACCGAGATCGACATCAACGTCGCCGGCGAGATCCATCGCCTCTCCTGCGACAAGCTGGTCGCCGCGCTCGGCTTCACCGCGAATCTCGGGCCGCTGCTCGAATGGGGCATCGCGATCGCCGGCCGGCGGCATATCGCGGTCGACACCCAGGGTGCGACGTCCGTCCCCGGCGTGTACGCGGCCGGCGACATCGTCGACTACGACGGCAAGGTCCGGCTGATCGCCACTGGCTTCGGCGAGGTGGCCACGGCGGTCAACAACGCCGCGGCATACTCTCAACCCGTCGGTGTCGGCGTTCCCGGGACACCTGTCGGACTACGCGCCGCCGGGCGCCACAGCGTCGCCGACCGCGTGATCGTAGGCGTCGGGATCGACGTGGTTCCGGTGGCGCGGTTCGCCGGTGCGCTCGCCCGCACGCCGACCCTGGCCGACCGGTTGTTCACCCCGAAGGAGCGCGTTACCGACTCCGGCGGCGCGCGGTCGGCCGAGTCGCTGGCTGCGCGGTTCGCGCGCGAAGGAGGCGCTCGCCAAGGCGTTGGGCGCACCCGGTGGCATGCGCTGGACGGACGCGGAGATCGTGGCTGACGATGCCGGGCGTCCGCACCTCATCGTCACCGGAACCGTCGCGGCCCGAGCTGCCGCCCTAGGCGTTCGAGCACTGGCATCGTCTCGCTCTCGCACGACGGCGGCATCGCGTCGGCCACCGTCATCGCTGAGGGAGGCTGACGTGCACGGCGTGTGGACGGTCGAGCAGGTCCGGGCGCGCCGAGTCGGCTCTGATGGCCACGCTGCCCGAAGGCGTGCTCATGCAGCGTGCCGCGCACGCGGTCGCCCTCCATTGCGGTGACCTGCTCGGATCGGTGTACGGCGCGTCCGGTCGTGCTGCTCGTCGGCAGCGGTTCCAACGGCGGCGACGCCCTCCATGCCGGCGCCAAGCTCGCCCGCCGCGGCGCGCAGGTCACCGCGATCTTGCTGCAGCCGGATCGCGCCCATCCTGGCGGACTCGCCGCGCTGCGCCGCGCCCGCGGCCGCGTCCAGGAATGCGGCACGCGCAAACCAGCTATCAAGCGGGCCGACGTCGTCATAGACGGGATTCTCGGCATCGGTGGCAAGGGCGATCTGCGTGGCGCGGCCGCGAAGGCGGCCGCGGTCGCCGCCGATCGGCTGACGGTCGCCGTCGACCTGCCGTCCGGAGTCGACGCTGATACGGGCCAGGTCGGCGACACGCACATCCGGGCCGACGCCACCGTGACGTTCGGCGCGCTCAAACCAGGCCTGGTGAGCGGCGCTGGAGCGCAACAGGCGGGCGAGGTCCGGCTCGTCGACATCGGGCTGGCGAAAACGCTGCCCGAAACGACGATCCACGTACTCGAGGAGGGCGACGTCGCTGGCCTGCTCCCGCAACCGACGGCGGCCGACGACAAGTACACGCGAGGCGTGGCCGGCATCATCGCCGGCTCGGCCGCAATACCCCGGTGCTGGAGTGCTGTGCACCGGATCGGCGCTGTACGGCGGTTGCGGAATGGTGCGCTATCTCGGCCTGGCCAGGATGAGGTACGCGCCCGCTACCCGGACGTGGTGGCGCATCCCGACGCCCGGCCGCACGAGGTTCAGGTGCAGTCCTGGGCGGTCGGGCTCCGGTCTGGGGACCGGCGACGACCGCGTTGGCGTTGCTCTCGGACGCGTTGAGGCACCGACATCCCGGCCGTCGTCGACGCTGACGCGATCACGCTCGTCGGGCGGTCACCCGGCTTGGTGCGCGAGCGGAGCGCAGCTACCGTGCTCACCCCGCATGACCGCGAGTTCGCGCGGGTGGCCGGCGAGGTGACCGCGGACCGGATCGGATCCGCCCGACGGGCAGCCGCCGACCTCGGCGCGACGGTGCTGCTGAAGGGCAACGCCACCGTGGTCGCGGACCCTGATGGCCGGGTCCTCGTGAACCCGACCGGAACTCCATGGCTCGCCACCGCCGGCAGCGGCGATGTGCTGACCGGACTGATCGCGTCACTCCTCGCCGCCGGTCTCGCGCCAGGTGCGGCCGCCGCCGTCGGCGCTTATGTCCATGGCGTTGCCGGCCAGCTGGCCAGCGCGAGCGGGCCTCCGACCGCGACCGACGTGCTCCTGCGCGCTGCGCCCCGCCCTGCATCGGATCGAGCGACGTTCGGCGGGCTGAATACAGCCGACGCGCGGATCATCCGCAAGACTGGACAGCGTGTCGCGCGCCGAAGCCCTGATCAACCTGACGCCGTCCGGAGCAACGTGGCCACCCTGAAACGGGCCACGCCCGCTGAGGTCATGGCCGTCGTGAAGGCCGACGGCTACGGGCACGGTCTCCTGCCAGTGGCCCGGGCCGCGCTTGCCGGTGGTGCGACGTGGCTTGGCACGGCGATCATCGACGAGGCTCTGCTGCTGCGCGCGGCCGGAATACCAGGTCCCGATTCTGGCGTGGCTGTGGAGCCCGAGCGAATCCGTGGCCGTCGCCGAGGCAATCCGCGCCGGCATCGGACCTGAGCGTCAGCAGCACCTGGGCCCTGGACACCGTGCTGCGCCGCTGCGCGCGATGCCGGCCAGCGAGCAAACGTGCACTTGAAGATCGACACGGGGCTGTCCCGCAACGGCGCATACATCGACGATTGGCCTGATCCTCGTCGCCGCCGCGATCAAGGCGGAGACGGGCGGCGAGGTCGCCGCGGTCGGCGTGTGGAGCCATTTCGCCTATGCCGATGATCCTGGGCACCCGACTGTCGCCCGGCAGCTGGAGCGGTTCCGCGAGGGAGTCGCGCTCGCCGAGCGGAGCGGACTGCGCCGCGGCTGCGCCACCTAGCGAACTCGGCGGCAACGCTCACGAACCCGGATACGCACTTCGATCTGGTGCGTCCCGGCATCGCTGTCTATGGCTTGTCGCCGGTGCCGACGCATGGAAACTTCGATCTGGTTCCGGCCATGTCGCTTCGGGCCGAGGCGGCGCTGGTCAAGCTGGGTTCAGCCCGGCGAAGGCGTCTCCTACGGTCACGTCTACCACACGGCCGCCGCCACCACGCTCGTGCTCGTGCCGCTCGGCTACGCCGGACGGCATCCCGCGGCATGCGGGCAATCGGGCGCCCGTGCAGGTCGGCGGCACTCGGTTTCAGATCAGCGGAAGAGTCTGCATGGACCAGTTCGTGATCGACGTCGGCGATCAGGCGGTGGTCGCCGGCGATACGGTCGCTGCTGTTCGGCGCCGGCCTGGACGGTGAACCGACGGCGCAGGACTGGGCTGACGCAGCAGACACCATCCACTACGAAATCGTGACTCGAGTCGGGCCGCGCGTGCCCCGTCGATATGTCGGAACCGCCGGGTGAACGTGCGGATCGACTCCCATCGGTGGCGCGGTCGGACTGGTGGCTACGACGTGCCGCAGTGGCGGTCGCCGTCGATCGGGCCGCAGCGGCCCGTCGCCGCGCCGAGGAGAGCGGCGGCACCGAGAAGTTCGCGGATCTGCCAGTCGACCGCAGCGGGGTGATCGTCGCGGAAGACGGCGCCGGGCTCTACTACGAAGAGGTCGGCCCGCTCGCCGCTCCGTTGACGGTCGTGTTCGTCCACGGGTTCGCGCTCAACCTGCGGAGCTTCTTCTTCCAGCGACGCGCGATCGCCGACGAGCTCGGCGAGCGCATCCGGATGGTGTTCTACGACCAGCGTTCCCACGGTCGGTCTGATCGCAGCTCTGCCGAGCGAGCGTCGATAGACCAGCTCGGCCGGGATCTCGGCGGGATGCTCTCCATGGTCGCGCCCTACGGACCGATCGTCCTGGTGCGGTCACTCGATGGGTGGCATGACAATCCTGGCGCTGGCCGATCAGCAGCCGGATCTGTTCACGCGCCGCGTCCGCGGCGTGGCGCTCGATGTCAACGTCGACCGGCAAGCTCGCCGCCGTGACGCTCGGCCTCCCGGCGCTGCTCGCTCGCGCGAAAGGCCATTCGCTGCCACTGGCGTTGCGCACCGCTCGCAATCACCCGGGCTTGGTCGAACGAGGTCGAGCGCTCGGGGTCGACATCGCCTGGGAGATTCACCCGCAGGCTCAGTTTCGCGACTGAGCGACGTCGATCCGGCCACCGTCAACTTCGTCACCTCGATGATTGCTGCTACTCACATCGAGGTCATCGCGGATTACTACCCGGCGCTGATGGCGCACGACAAACTCGCCGCGTTGGACCATCTCGCCAGTGACCGAGGTGCTGATCCTCTGCGGCGACCACGACCTGCTGACTCCGCCGTCGCACAGCAGGGAGATGGCGGACCGGCTTCCGGACGCTGAGCTGGTACTCGTCGACGAATGCTGGCCATGTCGTCGCTGCTCGAACGTCCGGAGCCGACGAACGGTGCGGTGATCAAGCTCATCGAGGATGCGCTCGACCGACGTCGGCGTGCCGCGGGGGCCGCGCCGCCCGTGACAAGCAGCTCGATCGCCCGGCAGCTCCCGACGTCCGACGACACTCGTCGCCTCGGTCGCGAGCTTGGGGCGCTGCTCCGCGCCGGCGATTTGATCGTGCTCACCGGATCTCTTGGCGCAGGCAAGACCGTATTCGTCCAGGGGGTCGGCGCTGGCCTCGGCGTGCGCGGCCCGGTCGTGTCGCCCACGTTCGTCATCGCGCCGAGTCCATCGCGACGGCCGGGTTCCGCTCGTGCACGTCGACGCCTACCGGCTGAGGTCCCTGGCCGAGGTCGACGACCTCGACCTGGACGTCGATCTGACCGACAGTGTGCTCGCCGTCGAATGGGGCGCAGGGTTGGTGGAGCAGTTCACCGACAGCCGGGTTGAGGTGCAGCTGACGATCGCCACCGATGGCGAGCAGCGCTGCGCCGTGCTCGTCCCGTACGGTGCCGACTGGGCCGCTCGATTGCAGAAATTAGGCTGACGGCTGTGTACGTCCTCGCGATCGATACCTCCAGTGCCGCCGTCACGGCTGCCGTGGCGGAGCTATCTCCGAGGCGGCATCGAGGTACTCGCGGAACGCGTGACCGATTGACGCCCGGGCGCACGCCGAGGTCCTGACGCCATCGATCGAGGCCTGCCTCCGCGCAGCCGGCTGGACCGTCCGGGACCTGGCGGCGGTCGTGGCAGGAGTCGGACCCGGTCCGTTCACCGGCTTGCGAGTCGGACTTGCGACGGCCGCGGTCCTGGGCGACACGCTGGGCATCCCGACGTATGGCGCGGGATCCCTGACGCGATCGCGGTGCGTCTCACACCGGACCCGCTGCTTGTCGCGGGCGACGCGCGTCGCCAGGAGATCTACTGGGCTCGCTACGCGGACAACTCGCGCCAGGCCGGGCCGGACGTCGGCCGCCCCGAGGCGATCGATACCACCTGGCTCGCGGTCATGGCGGGTGCCGGAGCTCGCCGCTACGCCGACGTGCTGGGCCTGCCGCTGCTCGATCGGGATTACCCGGCGGCGATCGGACTGGTCACGCTCGCCGCGGAGCGGAGTCCGGCAGGGTGCGGACTCCGAGGTGCTCACGCCGCTCTACCTGCGCCGTCCGGACGCCGTCGAACCGGGCGCGCGCAAGGCGGTGCTGCAGTGAGTGAGCCCGGGACGGTGTCGGTGGTGCCGATGACGGCTGGTCACGTCGGCGCGCTGATGCGCTACGAGGACGAGCTGTTCGGGAGCGAGGCGTGGAGTGCGGACGCGTACCGCGACGAGATCGCCGACACCCGCTCGCGGCATTACCTCGCTGCGGTCGACGGTGCCGGGGAGTTGCTCGCGTGGGCCGGTATCCGGGTGATCGGAGACAGCGCCGAGGTGCTGACGGTTGGCGTGATCCCGGCCGCTCGCCGGCGAGGCATCGCGCGCCGGATGCTCCGGACGCTACTTGGGAGAGCAACGGGCCCGAGGCGCCCACGAAGCCTTCCTCGAAGTACGGGTGGACAACCTGGCCGCGCGCCGGCTCTACGAAGCGGAAGGGTTCGCCCAGGTGGGCCGGCGGCGCGGCTACTACGACGCCGGTCGCGTGGACGCGGTGGTCATGCGCAAGGAGCTGCCGCGATGACCAGCGAACAGAACAACTGTGATGCGGTCACCCGCACCGAGGCGTTGGTCCTGGGCATCGAGACCTCGTGCGACGAGACTGGGGTTGGCCTCGTTCGGGGCCGGACACTCCTGGCCGATGCGGTGGCGAGCAGTGTTGACGAGCACGCCCGGTTCGGCGGGGTCGTGCCCGAGGTCGCCAGCCGGGCGCACCTGCAGGCGCTGGTCCCGACGGCCCACCGGGCGTTCGCGACCGCGGGCCTGACGCCGAGTGACATCGACGCGGTGGCGGTCACGGCCGGCCCGGAGCTCTCCGGCGCGCTGCTCGTCGGGGTGGCCGCGGCCAAGGCGTACGCCCTCGCCCTCGACAAGCCGCTCTACGCCGTCAACCACCTGTCGGCGCATGTCGCGGTGGATCTGCTCGGTAACGGCCCACTCGAGCAACCCTGCGTCGCGTTGCTCGTCTCGGGCGGCCACTCGTCCCTGCTCCTTGTCCCGCGCATCGGGGGCGAGGACGTGGTCGAGCTCGGCGCTACGGTCGACGACGCGGCGGGCGAGGCCTACGACAAGGTGGCCCGGCTGTTGGGCTTGCCGTTCCCGGAGGCCCGCCGATCGACCGGCTGGCGCTCGTCCGGCGATTCCGGCCGCGATCGCCTTCCCGCGGGGCATGACCGGTCCGCGCGACGAACCGTTCGCGTTCTCCTTCTCGGGGTTGAAGACGGCAGTTGCCCGGTGGGTGGAGGCGCGTCAGAAGGCCGGCGAGACGGTGCCGGTCGCGGATGTCGCGGCGTCGTTCCAGGAAGCCGTGGTCGATGTGCTCACCGCCAAGGCGGTGCGGGCCGCCCGGGAGAGCGGCGTCGATTACCTCGTCATCGGCGGCGGAGTCGCCGCCAACTCGCGGCTGCGCGCCCTGGCCCAAGAGCGGTGCGATGCCGTCGGGCTGCGGCTGCGGGTTCCGCCGCCCCGGCTCTGCACCGACAACGGGGCGATGGTGGCGGCATTAGGCGCTCAACTGGTGCAAGCCAACGCGGCCCCGTCCGAGCTGAAGCGTGGCCGCCGACCCGGCGCTGCCCATCACCGCGGTGCCTCATCTCAGAGGCGGTGGCAGCATCCCGGTGATGAGTGTGCTGATGTGGGAGGTTCGGGCTGCGGCCGGCCGGCTCGATGAGCTGTTGCACCATGTGCTCGGCCAGGCCGATCCGGCCGCCGAGGTGTATCGAAGCAGCGCGGGAGAGCCTCGCATCGTCGTCATCGACCCCACCGGTCGGGGCATTCCGACCTCCCGGCCGGCCTCGCCGCGCGGCCCCGCACTCCTGGAGCTTCGAGCCGGTGCCACGGGACACTCCCACGTTGAATCGCTGGCACTCGGAGGGTTAGAGTGCCAGTCGGGCCTGGTTGACCCCGCGACGGCAGCCGGCGGCCCGCATCCACTCTGACTGGATAGACCCGAGAAGGGAGATCGACTCATGACCGCCACGAAGGTCAGCATCAAGCCGCTCGAGGACCGCCTCGTCGTCCAGGCCAATCGAGGCCGAGACCACGACCGCCTCGGGCATCGTTATTCCCGGACACCGCCAAGGAGAAGCCGCAGGAGGGCACGGTCATCGCCGTCGGGCCCGGCCGCTTCGACGACAACGGCAAGCGCGTCCCGCTTGACGTCAGGTCGGCGACGTCGTCCTCTACAGCAAGTACGGCGGCACCGAGGTCAAGTACGCCGGCGAGGAGTACCTGGTTCTGTCGGCTCCGCGACGTGCTCTCGCGATCATCGAGAAGTAACCGCGCCGAACCACCCCGGCACGCCCCGGACGCGCGCATCGACGTGCGACCGGGCGTTCTCGGTTACCTGGTAACAGCTCACACGAACCGGAGAAAGGAACTCAATGGCGAAGATCCTCAGCTTCGACGAGGACGCCCGCCGCGCCCTGAGCGCGGAGTCGACCAGCTGGCCAATGCGGTCAAGATCACCCTCGGCCCCCGCGGCCGAAACGTCGTGCTCGACAAGTCCTTCGGGCCGCCGGTCATCACGAACGACGGCGTGACGATCGCCCGCGAGGTCGAGCTGGCCGACCCGTACGAGAACCTGGGCGCCCAGCTGGCCAAGTCGGTGGCCACCAAGACCAACGACGTGGCCGGTGACGGCACGACCACCGCCACCGTGCTCGCTCAGGCCATGGTCAACGTCGGCCTGCGCAACGTCGCGGCAGGCGCCAACCCGATAGCGCTCAAGCGCGGCATCGACGACGGCCGTCGAGGCCGTTACCGCCGCGCTCGACGAGATATGCCACACCGGTCGAGCGGTGAGAAGGAAATCGCCTACGTAGCAACGGTTTCCGGCCAGGATCCGCGGATCGGCGCGCTCATCGGCGAAGCGTTCGACCAAGGTCGGCAAGGACGGCGTGATCACCGTCGAGGAGTCCAACACGCTGGCCACCGAGCTCGAGTTCACCGAGGGCATGCAGTTCGACAAGGGCTACATCTCGCCGTACTTCGTGACCGACCCCGACGCGCATGGAGACGGTGCTCGAGGATCCGTACATCCTGATCACGACCCAGGCAAGATCTCCGCGATCGCGGACCTGCTGCCGCTGCTGGAGAAGGTCGATCGAGACCGGCAAGCCGCTGCTCATCGTCGCCGAGGACGTCGACGGCGAGGCGCTGTCCACGCTGGTCGTCAACAAGATCCGCAGGCACCTTCCCATCGGTCGCGGTCAAGGCGCCCGGTCTTCGGCGACCGGCGCAAGGCGATGCTGCAGGACCTCGCCGATCGCTCACCGGCGCCCAGGTGATCGCCCCGGAGGTCGGCCTCAAGCTCGACCAGATCGGGCTGGACGTCCTGGGCCAGGCCGGCCGGGTCGTCGTCACCAAGGACACGACGACGATCACGCATGGCGCGGCGGCGCAGTCGACGATCGACGAGCGGATCGGTCCAGATCCGGCGCGAGATCGACGAAACCGACTCCGACTGGGACCGCGAGAAGCTGCAGGAGCGGCTGGCCAAGCTCGCCGGCGGCGTCGGCGTGATCAAGGTCGGTGCGGCAACCGAGGTCGAGCTCAAGGAGCGCAAGCACCGCATCGAGGACGCCGATCTCCGCGACGCGCGCCGCTATCGAGGAAGGCATCATCGCGGGCGGCGGGTCGGCGCTGCTGCACGCCGGCGGCGCAGTCGCTCGACGACGTGACCTCGCCGGCGACGAAGCGACCGGCGTCGACATGGTACGCGGCGGCGATCTCCGAGCCGCTGCGCTGGATCGCCGCCAACGCTGGTCTCGAAGGCGCGGTCGTCGTCCAGAAGGTGAGCGGCCTGGGCACGAACCGCGGGTTCAACGCCGAGACCGGAGACTACGAGGATCTGCTGGCGGCCGGGGTGGTCGACCCGGTCAAGGTAACCAAGGCAGCGCTGCGTCAACGCGGCCAGTATCGCCGGCACGATCCTCGTCGACGCAGGGCGCGGTCGTCGAGAAGCCGCAGGGGCCTGAGCACGAACACGCGATGAACGGCCACGGGCACAGTCACGGGCCCGGAGGCCACGTCCACTAGATCCGGTTGCCGATCCGGTCTAGATCCGGTTGCTGGTCCGTTCTATCCTCCAGTCGTGATCTTGACTTATCGCCCCTGGACGGCATTAGGTCCAAGATCATCGACGACCAGCGGCGGCCCGTCTCGACGCCCCCCGGCATCGAACGGGCCGCCGTCAGGCCAGGCGCTGCCTCGGACTGCAACGCCTGCCGCCTCGACGGACAGTGCCGCCCCAGACGCCGTACGGTTCGCGGGTCTCTAGCGCCCACTGAAGGCACGGTCCGACCACCGGGCAGGCCTGGCAGATCCGCTTGGCTTCCCACTCGCGGCGGTGCCGGGTCGGCCCGCGTTCGTTCCTCGGGTGGTAGAAGATCGCTGTGTCCATGCCACGGCAGGCAGCCAGGGACGTTGCCAGGCCCAGTCGTGTCGCGCCGTGAAGTACGCCACCGCTGGTTCCGCCCGTGCCTGCCGCCCTCCTCCGGTCCGCCGATGAGGAGGGATTCGTGCCGGTATGCGCCGACCGGTTCCGTCCTCAGCCGAGAAATTTCTGAGGATTTGCACACCCGCCTGCTGGCGGCGTCCCGACGACGTCCGGCCGAGGTCCGGACGAGGACCGGTCAGCGGGCGCTGCTCAGCGCAAAGCGCGAAGCGGGCGGACCAATCGATGTGGCGGGGCGCGCGTCAGCGAGGTCGAGCGGCACCATCGGTCGCGTCGGTGAAGCCGCGGGCATAGTCCCAGCTGACGTACGCGTCCGGTGTGGCTCGAATGCCGGCTCGTGGACGTTGGTGCGTCCTTGACCGATCAACGCCTGCAGGTTGGCCGCCATGAGGGCCCAGCCGAAGTAGTGCTGCTCGCCGCAGTCGGCGCACTCGACGGATATTCCGCGGATGCCGCGCGGCTCGAGAGCGGCGCGGAATTCGGCGAGCCTCGAGATCGGCGAGCACGTCAGCCCGCCCCTCCTCGCTCAGCGGCTCGACCGGATCGACCTCGTCAAGCACCGCGGTCGGATCAGCCGGATCGTCCAAGAAAGGGTCGAGCGGGCCGTCGTCGAACGTCACAGCACCACGGTAGAGGGAAAGCACCGCTTCTGGCCAACTTTCATCGATCCGGCCGAGTGCCACCTTCGTCGGATCGGGCTGTCGTCCCCTCAACGACCGTAGGATGGGTTTCCGGCGCACCCAAGGAGTTCCGTTGAGTAGCGACAGTGGTCTGCCCGTTCGATTCGGCCCGCTCGGCCTCACCTTCGACGACGTCCTGCTCCTTCCTGGAGCCTCTGACATCCTGCCCAGCGACACCGACACCACGGCCCGGGTCACGCGCCGCATCTCCGCGGCGATCCCGCTGTTGTCCTCCGCCATGGACACCGTCGACCGAGGCCCGGCATGGCTATCTGCCATGGCCCGTCAAGGCGGCGTCGGGGTGCTGCATCGCAACCTTTCGGGCCGAGGATCAGGCCTCCCAGGTGGACCTCGTCAAGCGGTCCGAAGCTGGCATGGTCTCCAATCCGGTGACATGCGGGCCCGGACTCCACGCTGGCCGATGTCGAAGCCCTATGCGCCAGATACCGGATCTCCGGAGTGCCGGTGGTGGACGGGAGGGGAATCCTCCTCGGCATCGTCACCAACCGCGACATGCGCTTCGGAGACCGACGCGTCTCGGCCGGTTCGCGAGGTCATGACGCCGATGCCGCTCGTGACCGCTGGTCCGGAATGTCGGGAAGGATCAGGCGCTCGCCCTGCTCGCCCGGCACAAGGTGGAGAAGCTGCCGCTCGTCGACGACGTGGGGCGGCCGCGGGCCTGATCACGGTCAAGGACTTCACGAAGAGCGAGGCCTTCCCGAACGCGACCAAGGACGCGCGCGGCCGACTCGTCGTCGGTGCCGCTGTCGGCGTCGGGGAGGACGCCGTACAAGCGCGCCTGCTTCTCGTCGAGGCCGGCGTCGACTTCGTGGTGGTCGACACCGCGCACGGTCACTCGCGAGACCGTGGTCGAGATGGTCGCCCGCCTGAAGAAAGACACGCCTGTCGATGTCGTCGGCGGCAACGTCGCCACCCGAGCGGGCGCCGCAGGCACTGGTCGACGCCGGCGCTGACGGGGTCAAGGTCGGCGTCGGTCCGGGCTCGATCTGCACGACTCGCGTGGTCGCGGGCGTCGGCGTGCCGCAGGTTACCGCCATTTACGAGGCACCTGCGCGTGCCGACCGGCCGGCGTGCCGGTCATTGGCGACGGCGGCCTGCAATACTCCGGCGATATTCCGAAGGCGATCGTTGCCGGTGCCGACACGGTCATGCTCGGGTCGCTGCTGGCCGGCTGCGAGGAGTCGCCCGGCGAGCTGATCTTCATCAATGGCAAACAGTTCAAGTCCTACCGCGGAATGGGCTCGCTCGGTGCAATGCAGTCTCGCGGGGAACGGCCGTCGTTCTCCGAGGACCGATACGGATTGCAGGGCGTTGCGGACGATGCCGACCTCGTGCCCGAGGGCATCGAGGGGCAGGTGCCCTACCGAGGTCCGCTCGCCGCGGTCGCCCGCCAACTGGTCGGTGGCTTGCAGGCCGGGATGGGCTACGCGGGCGCGACGACCATCGCCGAGCTGCAGGAGAGCGGGCAGCTGATACGGATCACCGCGGCCGGCCTGAAGGAATCCCACCCGCACGACATCCAGATGACCGTCGAGGCACCCAATTACTCCAGCCGCTGATCGGTCGGGTCGACTCCATACGGATACGCGACGCGGCCGTCAGGCAGACCTAGGGCGCTGTGCCAGACACCGTAGAGATCGGACTGGGACGCAGCGCCCGTCGCGGCTACCACCTCGACGAGGTTGCTCTGGTACCCACCCGGCGCACCCGTGGAGCATCGGTCGTGTCCACGACGTGGCAGATAGATGCCAACTCGTTCGACCTGCCGCTTGTAGCCGCTCCTCCGACGCCGTGGTCTCGCCCGAGACCGCCGCGCTCATCGGTCGCCTCGGCGGCCTCGCCGTACTGGACGGGGAGGGCTTGTGGACACGCCACGAGGACGCCGGGGACCGCATCGCGGAACTAGGTCGGGGCGACCTCGACACCAGAATGCTGCAAGCCGCGTCATGCCACGCCGGTGTCGCCCGACCTGCTGCGACGCCGGATCGCCGAGCTGCTGGGCAACCAGCGAGGTGATCGCCGTTCGACTCTCCCCCAGCACACCGTCGAACTCGCGCCCCACGTCCTGGCGGCCGGCGTCGACCTACTCGTCGTGCAGGGCACGGTGATCTCGGCCGAGCACGTCGGAAGTACCCCGGATGAGAAGGCAGGCGGTACCGCACTCAACCTCAAGACGTTCACCGCTGAGGTCGACGTGCCGATCATCGTCGGCGGGTGTACCAACTACCAGACGGCGTTGCATCTCATGCGGACCGGTGCCGCTGGCGTGATCATCGGCTACGGCGCGCACGTGGGGTCGACGACGCATTCCGCACTCGGCATCGACGTGCCGATGGCCACGGCGATCATTGACGCGGCGGCCGCCCGGCGCGACTACCCTCGACGAGACCGGCGGCCGATATGTGCACCTGATCGCATACGGCGATCCTCGTGACCGGCGGAGACGTTGCCAAAGCGCTCGGGTGTGGTGCCGAGCGCGGTGATGCTCGGGGACGCGCTCGCGACGGCCGCCGAAGCCCCCGGCGCCGGATGGTATTGGGACACCACGGCTGCCCATCCGCGGGTACCCCGCTCGGCCGTCGTAAGGCTGCCTCGGGGAGACGCTCCCGCCCCGAGCCTCGAAGAGGTTGTTATCGGTCCCACGAGCGACCCGAGCGGGCAGCGCAACCTCTTCGGTGCGTTGCGCCGCGTTATGGGCAAGTGCGGCTACTCGTCGGTCAAGGAGTTCCAGAAAGCCGAGCTGATATTGACGGGCGTACCTGATTTCGACCTGATTGGCGACGCCGGGTCACCGCAGGGTGAACTCGGTCACGTGATTTTCGGCGCCCGTTCGACGCGTATCTCACACCTCGACGCGTAGGTTCGCCGCATGACGTGGACCGCGGCGCAGATGCCGCGGCTCGGGGACGGGTCGCGGTCGTTACTGGAGGCAACTCCGGAATCGGCCGAGCGACCGCAACCGAGCTGGCCCGGCACGGGGCTCGCGTCATGATCGCGTGCCGCGACGTCGAGCGCGGCAAGCAGGCAGCCGACGACATCCGCAGCCGGGTACCCGACGCCGACATCGAGGTCCGGCACATCGACCTCGCCGACATGACTTCCGTCCGCGAATTCGGCGAGGGCTACGACGGCCCGCTGCACCTGCTCGTCAACAATGCCGGAGTCATGAGCCCACCGCGGCGGACCGTCACCGCGAACGACTTCGAGTTGCAGTTCGGCACGAATCACCTCGGGCACTTCGTGCTGACCGGCCTGTTGCTGCCCGCGCTGCTCGCGGCCGACGGAAGCCGCGCGTGGTCACCGTCTCATCAAGCGCGCATCACGGTGGCACGGCGGACGTTCTCGACGGCAATGCCGTCGGCCCCTACCGACCGCAGCGAGCCTATGCGAACTCAAAGCTCGCCAATTTGCTGTTCGCGTTCGAACTGCAGCGGCGAGCCTCGGCCCACGGCTTACCGCTCACCTCGACCGCTGCGCACCCCGGCTTCTCCGCGACCGGACTGGTTGCCGACCCGGAAGGCGCCGGAGCGAACCGCCTGGTGCGGGCCGTCCTCCCGCCGCTGGTGACGGCGTTCACTCAGTCCGCGGCGACGGGCGCCCGAGCGATCTTGTTCGCAGCATCGGAGGCCGAACCCGGCAGCTTTACCGGGCCGCAGCGACTGCACGAGACCCGAGGGCCGATCGGCGCCGCCGAGGCGTCAGCGCTTGCCCGCGACGAGAAGCTGGCTCGGCAGCTGTGGCGGGTGAGCGAGGAGCTGACGGGATTCCGTTACCGGTGGTCCGTCCAGCATCGGTAAGCCCTCTCGTAGACTGGCGCGATGAAGCCGGACGTCGTCCTGGTTGTCGACTATGGAGCCCAATACGCGCAGCTGATCGCGCGCCGGATTCGCGAAGCCCACGTCTACTCCGAGATCGTGCCGCACACCGCGGCGGTGGCCGACATGCTGGCCCGCGAGCCCAAGGCGATCGTGCTGTCCGGCGGCCCGGCCAGCGTGTACGTCGAGGATGCCCCGCAAGCGGACCCGGCCTTGTTCGAGGCGGACGTACCGGTGCTCGGCATCTGCTACGGCTTCCAGGCCATGGTGCAGGCACTCGGCGGCGAGGTCGCGGCAACCGGCGGGAGCGAGTTCTGGACGGACCACGCTCCGGGTGCTCGAGCCCAGGCGTGCTGCTGCGTGGATTACCGGCGAGCAGCAGGTGTGGATGAGCCACGGTGATGAAGTCACCCGAGCCCCGGCCGGCTTCGTAGTGACGGGTAGCTCGGCCGGCGCGCCGGTAGCCTCGTTCGAGAACGTCACCCGCCGGCTCGCCGGGGTTCAGTTTCATCCCGAGGTCCTGCACACGCAGCACGGCCACGCAGATTCTGCAGCGCTTCCTGTTCGACATCGCCGGAGTCCGCCCTCAATGGACCGAGGCCAACATCATCGACGAGCAGGTGTCGCGGAATCCGGGCCCAGGTCGGCGGCAAGCGGGTGATCTGCGGGCTGTCCGGTGGTGTCGACTCCGCGGTGGCCGCGGCGTTGGTGCAGCGGGCGGTCGGTGACCAGCTCACCTGCGTGTTCGTCGATCATGGGCTGCTTCGGGCCGGGGAGGCCGAACAGGTCGAGCGAGACTACGTCGCCGCCACCGGGCGTACGGCTGAAGGTGGTCGAGGCGGCGGACCGATTCGTCCGCGCGCTTGCCGGCGTGATCGATCCGGAAGAGAAGCGCAAGATCATCGGCCGGGAGTTCATCCGCGTGTTCGAGGCGGCCGCTCGCGAGGTCGTCGAGAAGCCGGCGAGACCGGCGCGACTGTCGACTTCCTCGTTCAGGGGACGCTGTACCCGGATGTGGTCGAGTCCGGCGGCGGAACCGGCGCGGCGAACATCAAGAGCCACCACAATGTCGGCGGATTGCCGGACGATCTGCAATTCGCCCTCGTCGAGCCACTGCGCGACCTGTTCAAGGACGAGGTACGCCGGGTCGGCGAGCAGCTCGGCCTGCCGCCCGAGATCGTATGGCGGCAGCCGTTCCCGGGACCTGGCCTCGGGATCCGGATCGTCGGCGAGGTCACGGCCGAGCGGCTCTGCCGTGCTTCGGCGTGCCGACGCCATCGTGCGGGCCGAGCCGTCCTCCGCCGGGCTGGATCGGGATATCTGGCAGTGCCCGGTGGTCCTGCTGGCCACGGTGCGGTCGGTCGGGGTGCAGGGTGACGGCCGAACCTACGGGCATCCGGTGGTGCTCCGCCCGGTGTCGTCCGAGGACGCGATGACCGCGGATTGGACCCGGCTGCCGTACGACGTGCTCGAGCGGATCTCCACCCGCATCACAAACGAGGTCCGCGAGATCAACCGGGTCGTGCTGGACCTGACGTCCAAGCCTCCGGGAACGATCGAATGGGAGTAGCCGGCCGGCTCAGCTGAACAGCGCCGCGATCAGCGCGCCGGCCGTGAACGAGGCGGCGGCAATCCAGATCCAGGTCGGCAGCCGGTCCACAATCATCACATCACCCCGCTACGACCGAGTTGTCGACGATGTGAACCGGCACGGCGGGCAACGGCGCAGGTGGCCGGGCCATTTCGCACCGCACCGGTTGGTTGCGTCGAACGCGCTGTCGTGGCACGGGCAGGTGATCAGCCCGTTCTGCACATTGTTCACCAAGCAGGCCTCGTGAGTGCACACCGCGGAAAACGCGGCTATCTGGCTCCCGGTACGGGTCAGGACGATCTTGGCCTTGGTGAGCACGACGCCGCCGCCGTCCGGGATCTCCGCCACTGGGGCGAGAACTGTGCCGCTGCTGATCCCGCCACTCGACGAGCTGTACGGCGCGTCGTGCCCGCCCGGGCCGTAGACCGTGTAGCCCACGGCGCCGAGCACGCCCGCGCCGACCGCGATCCCCGCACTCTGGAGGAGATTGCGACGTGAGACGCCCTGCTCGCTCATGTCAACGGCCGCCCGGGCTGGGTGAAGTACCACAGGGACGCGGTAAACCACAGCAGCGACGAGCAGCGCCGCGAGCAGGCCGCCGAGGACCGGCAGCGTCCAGCCGGGCAGGCCGCGCAGGCGCAGCGAGAGCATCTTGGCCGCGAACACGCCGTAGAACAGGCAGCCGGCTATCGAGTGGATCAGGGTGCGGGCCGAGTCGGTCGCGAACCCGAGCGACCAGACGCAGTGGAACACCACTGGCATCGTGATTACGAACGCCAGGGTGCCGGACCAGCGGTGGAGAGGGGCCGCCCAGGAGGGCTGCAGGCGGCCGAGGCGTCCCCACATCGCGCCCGCGGTGAGCAGCTGCACGATGACGAGCGCGGTGGCCGCGCTGGTCAGCCATGCCTTCATCGGCAGAAGAGCCGAGAAGCCGAGCGGTCGTAATGGTTGCGCCGTCGCCGGGGCTTGCGTGCGCGTAGCCGGCCAGGGCGGCGCGCGACCGCGATCCCGAGACCGCCTACCGCGGCCAGGCCCCACTGCGGCCGCGATCGGGTTGAGGAGGCATCCGTCAGCGGCGGTCATCGCCCCCAATCCGCCGCGCACAGTCGGGCGACGCGATCAGCATGGCATGAGAGGCGGTCCCGGCCTAGAGCGTGCTGAGCCGGGACCGCGTCTGCGCACTCAGGACGCACTAGCGCCGCGCGGGCGATGCTCACCTGACCGTCGGAGAGCTCCACGTCGACGGTCAGCCGGTCGACGTTTCCGGGACCGAACACGACATCGCGGTCGAAGTTGAAGCCGGATTGCACCTCGATGCCGTCGACCTCGACCTGACCCAGCCAGATGTGGTTTCGCATGGTCACGTCCATGTTCTGCGGGACGATGATCCTGACCTGGCCCGGCGGCCTGTCGCACGTGCACCGTCCGCGTGCCGTCGAGCGGTGACCGACGTCGGGTCAGATCCAGCGTCGACTCGGCCGAACGCTTGGTGGTAGGTCGGCTTCAGCTCGGTGCTGGATGTGGGTGTGTAGGTTCGGTCACCGGATCCGTCGTGGAGGCTGGCCGACGTCCCGCCCAGCACGAACATCAGCACGAACGCCGGGACGAGGATGGCCGAGAAGCCCCCACACCGGGCGGCGGATCGCCGCGCCGACGATCAGCCCGGCAATCACGATGCCGACGACGACCCACAAGTAGGTCGGAATGGCAATGCCGGCTACCGCGTCCGCGATGCCGAGGCCCAGCAAGGCCAGGGTCAGCGCGCTCCAGACGGCCAGTCGCATCGGCCGGTTCGCCGTGCGGCGCCGAACGCGAGCGTTGCGGGACTCTGACATCCAGGCACTGAAACTCGGTCTGCGCGCCGGTCGCTGGCGGTTGTGGGTAGGGAAGGGTCGGTGCGGTCTCTTCGACTCCGGCTGCGCTGGCTGGCAAACGGATAATCCGTCAGCGACGTGCTCGTCGGGGCAACGTTCGGCGGAGCGACCGGCGGGACGGTGCCCGCTCCGTGCGCTGCGAGACGCTGGTTTCGATTGCGCTCGAGTACCACGACGAGCAGGATCGCGACGATCAGAAGTGGGAAGAACGGCCACGGTCGCCACCAGCTGAACAGCGCCATCCAGGCCACGATGGCCGCGGCCGCGACCGCGACACCGAACGGAACGCGACGCTGACGCAGCCACCGGGCGGCCCCGTCGAGCGGCGCCGACGGGGCACCACGCTCGGGAATGACCGCCCAGGCGACCAGATAGGCGATGATTCCGACGCCGCCAAAGAACGCCGACGTCGCGAACAGCACTCGGAACAGCACGGGGTCGACGCCGAAGTACTCGCCGAGGCCTGCCGGAGACACCGGCCAGCACCCGGTTGGTGCTGCTGCGCCGCAGGGGCGGGCGCGGCGCTGGCTCGGGCGATCCGTACGGGCCGGCCGGACCAGCGGCCGGCGGTGGCGGCGGAATTGGCGGCATATCGCCAGGCGGCGGCGGGGTGGATCCGGGAGGCGGCGAGCCGGGCGGCGGCGAGCCGGGCGGCGGCGGAGCCGGGCGGGAGCGTGGGCCGCCGGCGGCGTCGAGCCGGGCGGCGTGGCAGTGGAATCGGACACGGTCGTCATGCATCCCACGATGCGGTCGAACGGGTTGTCGGGGCATCGGGCACGCCCCTGATCTCACCCTGAATCACGTGACTACGCGAGATCGGGGCAACGCCCGATGCCACCGCGGCTGCGAACCGGCGATCATGGTGGGGTGACCACGGCTGATCACGCCGCACCCGAGGCAACGCCCGCGCGACCCCGCGGCTGTATCGGCGCAGTCAGCATCGCATTCTCGGCGGCGTGGCCGGCGGGATCGCCGACCACATCGGGGTGTCCGCCCGGTCGGTGCGCATTGTCTTCGTCCTGCTCACCCTCTTCGGCGGCGTGGGCGTTGTTCTGTACGGCGTGTTCTGGATCGTGTTACCACCGCCCCCTGGCCACCCCGAGCGGATCCGGGCGACCTGGCTGCAGTGGGTGCTGGGCGCAATCCTGGCGGTCGTTGCTATCGGCGTCGTCGCGTACACCCTGCCCTCGGCTCGTTGTTCGTGCCGTCGGTCCTAGCGATCTTCGGGGCGGCATTGATCTGGCGGCAGGCCTCGGAGACTCAGCGAGCGCGCTGGTGGCGGCTATCGAGGTCGTCGCTGACAGCCGAATCTGGCCAGCGGATCGGCTTGCTACGAGTCCTGATCGGCATCTCCCTGGTTGTGCTGGCGGCCGGTGCCGTCGTCGTCGGCACGGATCTGTCCGCCGCGCGTGAGGCATTCGTTGCCGTCATCGTGGCCGTGATCGGACTTGCGCTGATCACCGGTCCCTGGTGGATCCGGCTGGCCTCGGAGCTCAGTGAGGAGCGGGCCGAGCGCATCCGTTCGCAAGAGCGAGCTGAGCTCGCCGCACATCTGCACGACTCCGTGCTGCAAACGCTCGCGCTCATTCAGCGCAACTCCGATTCGTCGCGCGAGGTCGTTCGGCTTGCCCGCGGGCAGGAGCGGGAACTGCGCACGCTGCTGTACGGGACCCGCACGTCCAGCGGCCAGCTGGCCGACGCCGTGAGCGGCTGCCGGCGAAGTCGAGGACGACTACGCGATCCAGGTTGACGTCGTCGTGGTCGGGGACGCGGTGGTCGATGACAAGCTTGCTGCCGTTGTCGCGGCGAGCCGCGAGGCTCTGGTGAACGCGGCCAAACACGCTGGGGTCTCGACGGTGTCGCTTTATGTCGAGGCGGACGAGCGCGGCGCCACGGCGTTCGTCCGCGACCGAGGATCCGGGTTCGACATCGATGCGGTCGGCGAAGACCGACACGGCCTCCGCAGCTCGATCATCGAGCGGATCGAGCGGCACGGCGGAAAAGTGGACGTGCGCAGCACGCCAGGGACGGGAACCGAGATAGAGATCAGCATGCCGCGATGAAGTCTCGGGCCAGAGCAAAGGACAAGGTTGTGAGGGAATGAGCGCGCAGCAGCCGCGGGTGTATCTCGTCGATGACCACGCGATGTTCCGCGCCGGTGTGCGAGCCGAGCTGGGTGCGCTGGTCGATCTCGTCGGCGAGGCCGGTACGGTCGCCGACGCCGTTGCCGGAATCACGCAGCTCCCAGCCGGATGTCGTGCTGCTCGACGTTCATATGCCGGACGGTGGCGGGCTGGCGGTCATCGCCGGCGTGGGAGAGACCAGAGTTCGATATCTGGCGCTGTCCGTGTCGGACGCCGCCGAGGACGTGATCGCCATCATCCGGGCCGGCGCTCGTGGCTATGTCACCAAGACGATCTCCGCCGCCGGAGTTGGCGGACGCCGTGCGCCGCGTCGCGGCCGACGACGTGGTGTTCAGCCCGCGGCTGGCCGGGTTCGTCCTCGACGCGTTTCGTGATGCTCCCGTCGTGCCGTCGATCGACCCCGAGCTGGACCAGCTGACGCCTCGCGAATTGGAGGTATTGCGCCTGCTTGCGCGCGGCTACGCCTACAAGGAGATCGCGACCGAGTTGTTCATCTCGATAAAGACAGTGGAAACGCATGCGTCGAACGTGCTGCGCAAGCTCCAGCTCTCCAACCGGCACCAGCTGACCCGCTGGGCGGCCGACCGACGCATGCTCTGAGTCGCACGAGCTCAGTGCACGCCGCGAGACACCCGCAGCACGGCCTCACCGAGCACAGGCCCGTCAGGACCCAGGGCGGCCCGGTAGCGCTCGAGGATGATCCGCTCCCGGCCGAGCTGCACCCGGGTGCCGCCCGAATTCAGGCGCAGCGTCTGGATGCGCCGGGAAAGCCGAACCCGTTCGGCGACGAGCCGCGCGATGGCCGTATCGATCGCGTCGATCTGGTCTCGCAGGATCGGGATCGTCTCGGCCGATTCCGGATCGGTCGGCAGTTCCGGCGACGGTGTCATCTCGTCGGTGTCGGTCGTCGTGACGGTGTGCATGGTTTCGTCCTCTGGCTGGTCGGCCGGTCCCTACACCCCGGGCACTAAAAACGCCCCGGAGGCGTGAGGCCCGGGGCGTCGTCGGTTGTCGTCAGCCGCAATCGACGGGCACCGGAGGCCGGTACCCGTAAAAAACCTGGCGGTGTGGCTTGACACGCTCCACATGGTGACATGCAAGTCGCCGCCCGGCAAGTTCAGTGGCGTCGTGGTGTTCTTTAAGCTGAACGGGAGATGAGCCAGGTTAGCCAGTGAGCGCAGAGGTCGGCGGCCTATTCGTGCTGCCTGCAGACGAGCCGGGCGCAGCGCCCCCTCCCCGTAAGCGGATGGCCGCCGATCCGGCCAAACTGCTTGCGGGGCTCAACCCACAGCAGCGGGCCGCCGTGGTGCACGCCGGCAGCCCGCTGCTCATCGTCGCCGGAGCGGGTTCGGGCAAGACGCGGGTTCTGACCCACCGGATCGCGTATCTGCTCGCTGAGCACGGCGTGCAACCGAGTGAGATCCTCGCGATCACCTTCACCAACAAGGCCGCCGGCGAGATGAAGGAACGGGTCGCTGCTCTCGTCGGCCCTCGAGCGCGGGCGATGTGGGTCGGCACGTTCCACTCGATGTGCGTGCGCATCCTCCGGGCTGATGGCAAGCCGCTGGGGCTGCGGTCGTCGTTTTCCATCTACGACGCGGACGACTCGAAGCGATTGATAACCCTCGTCGGTCGAGAGCTCGACCTCGACCCGCGACGCTATCCGGCCCGAAGCCTCGCCGCGCAGGTGAGCAACCTGAAGAACGAGCTGGTGTCGCCGGCGGCGTGGGCGGACCAGGCGACGATGGCGCACGAGAAGGTGCTCGCCGAGGTCTACGCCCGGTACCAGCTGCGCCTGGCCGAGGCGCAAGCGCTCGATTTCGACGACCTGATCATGACGGCGGTCCGCCTGCTGCAGGAGCTATCCGGCCGTCGCTGACCATTACCGGCGCCGGTTCCGCCACGTCTTGGTCGACGAGTACCAAGACACCAACCACGCGCAGTACGTGCTGGTGCGTGAACTGACCCGCCCGGCCGAGGACTTGCCACCCGGCGAGCTGGCGGTCGTGGGTGACGCTGACCAGGCGATCTATGCATTCCGCGGCGCGTCCATTCGCAACATCCTCGAGTTCGAGCGCGACTATCCGAACGCGACGACGATTCTGCTCGAGCAGAATTACCGATCCACGCAGACGATCCTGACCGCTGCCAATGCCGTGATCGCCCGCAACCCGGATCGCAAGCCAAAGAACCTGTGGTCCGAGGCCGGCGCGGGTGAACCGATCGCCGGATACGTCGCTGAGAACGAGCACGACGAGGCGGCCTGCGTGACGCAGCGCATCGAGGAATTGTCCGACGCCGGCATCGCCAAGCCATCGGATGTCGCCGTGTTCTATCGGACGAATGCGCAGTCCCGAGTGTTCGAGGAAGTGTTTATCCGCGTCGGCTTGCCGTACAAAGTGATCGGCGCCGTGCGCTTCTATGAGCGGCGCGAGATCCGCGACGCGCTGGCGTACCTCCGGGTTGTCGCCAATCCGGACGACATGATCAGCCTGCGGCGCATCCTGAATACTCCACGCCGCGGGATCGGCGATCGGGCCGAGGCGGTGGTTGCGGCCTTCGCCGCGCAGGAAGGCATCTCCTTCGGTGCTGCGCTCGATCGCGCGGATGTCGCTCCGGGCATGAATCCCCGATCGTTGCACGCGATCCAGGACTTCCTCATCATGATGACCGAGATCCGGGCTGTCGCCGTGGCGGGCACACCAAGCGAGATTCTCGAGGCGGTTCTGGACAAAACCGGATACGTACGGGAACTCGAGGCGAGCCGTGACCCGCAGGACGAGGGGCGCGTTGACAACCTACGTGAGCTGATCAATGTTGCTCGCGAGTTTGAACAAGCGCGCAGAGGGGACGGCGGAGGCCGGCGATCTGAACGCATTTCTCGAGCAGGTCTCGTTGGTCGCGGACGCTGACACCGTTCCGGATGCGTCGGGTGGCGTGGTCACGCTCATGACCCTGCACACCGCGAAGGGGCTGGAGTTCCCGGTCGTTTTCCTGACCGGCATGGAGGAAGGCGTCTTTCCGCACGCCCGCACGCTCAGCGACCCGGGCGAGATGGCCGAGGAACGCCGGCTGGCCTACGTCGGCATCACGCGGGCGCGTTCGAGGCTGTACCTGTCGCGAGCGCTATCGCGCACGGCGTGGGGCGCGCCGCAGTGGAACCCGCCGTCCCGGTTCCTGGACGAGGTGCCGGCTGAGCTCGTCTCCTGGACCGGCGAGGTTCATCGCGCACCGTTTGTCCCTTCGTATGGCGACGATGTCCCGGCCCGTTACTCCGATCACGGCTATCGCGCGGATTCCGGGGTTCGCCGGTCAGCGCAAGAACAGCTGGCCGCGTCGCGACTGGGGAGCTGGCGCCGGCGGCAGTGCAGGCCGGGGGTTGCGCGGCGGCGTCGGGAACCGGCCGATACCGCAGCTGCAGCCGGGTGATCGCGTCACGCATGACTCGTGGGGCCTCGGCACGGTCGTTGGGCTCCGTGGCGCTGGCGACAAGGCCCAGGCCCAGATCGACTTCGGCAGCGCCGGCGTCAAGTGGCTCGTGCTTCGCTACGCCGCCCTCGAGAGGCTGTGAGGCGGTTTCCGCGGCGTCGCGATACTCCCGCCAGTAAAATGATCTTGTGATCGGCCGCCCTGAGCCGGTCCTATTGGCGCAGGCGCTGGGAGTTGATCAACTCACGCCGCGGAGCCCAACACTAATCGAGGAAAGTATTGGCGGGCGGGAATTCATGAGGGAACCTCATCTTTGGCCGTTCAAGTTTCTCCGATTGAACGGTCGGGGGCATTACCCGTGTTGAGAGTCATGGACACTCGTTCCGGTTGCCGGCGTTGCGACCGGGCCGCTTACGCGCGCGGGACGAGCCCCATTGTTCGACCGTTCCCGACAACGCTCGCGTATGTCACGGACAGGGCGGATCGGGGTCCGTGACCCGTGCAGGACCTGCGAGGACAGCTGGCCGGCCCGTTGGCTCTCGACGGGCCCCTCGCTCTGCTCTTGGCCGGCGAGGCCCTCATCAGCCTCACCCCCGGCGCACCTGTGGCCGGTGGTCGTGCTTGCGCTCGCTGGCACGCTGTGCGTGGCCTGGCGGTGCCGCGCGCCCTGAGGCCGTGCTGGCGTGGAACGTCGATCACGTTCATCATCTGCACTGCGTCCGGATATTTGACGCCACCGCTGCCGTTCGCGCCGCTCGTCGCGATCTACACCGTGGCCGTGTACCGACAGCCGTCGATCTCGATCAAGGCCGGAGGCGCGGCTGCCGTCGGCGTGATCGCGGGCTCGATATTCGGACCAAACGGGCTGAACGATGACTCGTTGCTCGACTATCCACTGTCCCTCGTGGCGGCGTTGACCATCGGGTACGGCGTGCGCGTGGGTCGGGCGCGAGCCGCGCTGCTTGAACGGCAGTCAGCGCAACTGGCTCGCGAGCAGGCGGCGCTGACTCAACTGGCCGTCGAGCAGGAGCGGGCCCGAATCGCCCGCGAGTTGCACGACATCGTCGCGCACCACGTGAGCGTCATGGTGGCGCAAGCCAGCGCGGCGCGGGTGGTGTTCGATGCTCGGCCGCAACAGGCCCACGAGGCTCTCGGCTCGATCGCGGCCGTCGGACGCGAGGCCATGACTGAGATGCGGCGATTGCTCGGTGTGCTTCACCCGCGTGGCGCGCAGGTTGACCGCGCCCCAGTGCCTGGGCTCGACCGGCTACCGACGCTGATTGCCCAGATCGAGCAAGCCGGGCTGCCGGTGCAGATGGCGGTTGCCGGCGAACGCAGGAGGCTACCGGCCGGCGTCGAGCTGAGCGCATATCGCATCGTCCAGGAAGCGCTGACGAACAGTCTCAAGCATGCCGGGCCAACAGAAGCCCACGTTCTTCTCGGTTATCACGATGAATTCCTCGAGTTGCGCATATCTGACACCGGTCACAACGGCGACTCGAGCGAAGAAAAGCGGGAATGCCGTACCGACGGGCGCGGCCTGGTTGGGATGCAGCAGCGGGCTGCGTTGCTCGGCGGACAGGTTGCTGCTGGCCCAGCGCCAGATCGCGGATTTGTCGTGACCGCACGGCTTCCCGTCGAGGGTGCAGCGCCATGACAATCCGGGTGTTGGTCGCCGATGATCAACCCCTGATGTGCTCCGCCTCGAGTACGTGCCTATCCGCGGAGCCCGACATCGAGGTGGTCGGCGAGGCTCGGACGGGTTTCGGGCGATCGACTTGGCCCGGGCGCTGCGTCCCGATGTGGTTCTGATGGACATCCGCATGCCGTACCTGAGCGGCCTCGCCGCGACCCGGGCCGTGACCGACCTCTCGGTCAAGGTATTGATCATCACGACGTTTGACCTCGACGAGTACGTGGTGGAGGCGTTACGGGCCGGGAGCGAGCGGCTTCCTGCTCAAGGACGTGATGCCCGACGAGCTCGTCCACGCGGTCCGGGTGATCGCCGACGGCGAGGCGTTATTGGCACCCGCCGTCACCCGGCGGCTGCTGGATCGCTATGCCCGCCGCCTGCCGTTGCCCGACTCCACCGACTTCGGTGCTGTTAGAGCGCCTCACCAGCCGCGAGCGGAACGTGCTCGAGCTCGTCGCGCTCGGTCAGTCGAATATTGAGATTGGCCAGACGTTGCACATCGCGCCCAGCAGCGTGAAAACGCACGTGGGACACCTGCTGACCAAGCTCGGCCTGGCGGATCGGGTGCATCTGGTGATCTTCGCCTACGAGAACGGGGTGATCGAACCGCACACGGTCTAGCTGCAGGCGGCCAATCGCTTCACCGGCGGGGTGTGCGCGTAAACGCTCTTGGCGACCCGATATCCGCGCCGGTCCTGTGCGATCACCGCGTCGCGAATCTTCGCCAATGCGGCGGCGTTGAGCGTGCTCTTGCTCGCCAGAGTCAGGACCTCAGCGTTGACACCGCCTGCGGCGGCAACCTTGATCGAACCCACGCCCGGCGCGTAGTACTTCAGCTGATGCCCACCTTCAGGATCGAGTGGCGCCCACTCGTCGATCACGAGTACCTCGTTGAAGCAACCAACTGGGACACAGACATGCTGGTGGGTCTTGGCCACCTTTCCGCAGTCGAAGAAGTCGACGGCCGGCGCGCGCCCTTGCTGGTAGCTCGGCGTGCCTGGCTGAGGATTCGCCAGCATGCCGACTCCGGCTGTGGCGCGCGCGACGCCCGAAAGCCAAGTACTCGGCGCGCCCGTCAGCTTGCCGTTCTCGTATTCCTCGGGATACTCACCGATGTTCCAGACGCGCCCAACCCGATCCTGCGCCTCGAAGGCAAGCTCGGATTCTTGCAGCTGCTCCGTCGTCGAAGTCTCGTTCGAAGACGACCAGCGTGCGGACCCCGTTGATCGTCTTCGTCAGATCGGTGACGGTGGCCACGATGCTGTGCTGGTGCAACGTGCCGTCGTCGCCTCGACCGTGCCACTCAACACGGTGTTGGCGCCTGGTACGAGCGGCAGCCACGTGTTGTCGATCTTGGGACGGTCCGGGAAGTGGTTGGCGGAGAACGACGCGATCGGGTCGCACGGTGGACTGGCGGCACTTTTCGCCAGGGGCCGCCGACGAAGTGGCCCTCGCGGATTGCGGTACGGCGACCACGAGCGGCAGCACGATAACGGCACTGATCAATACCGACTGTCGACGAATGCTGACCATCGGACGTCCTTTCTGTGTGGGCCTCAGGTGGAGGTTGCTTGGGGGGCCACGCTGCGGCGGCGGCGATGGGCGAAGCGCAGGTAGAGCGACGGAACGACGAAGAGATTGAGCAAGGTCGAGGTCACCAGGCCACCGATAATGACAACGGCCAGTGGGTACTCGATCTCATGACCTGGTCGGTCGCCCAGGACCACCAGCGGCACGACGGCAAGCGCGGTGGCGAGCGACGTCATCAGGATCGGTGAGAGCCGTTCCCGTGCCCCTCGCAGCACCAGGGCAGGCCCGAACGGTTCGCCCTCATGTTTCTCGAGATGCTGGCAGTGGTTCACGAGCAGGATTCCGTTGCGCGCCGATATCCCGAATACCGTGAAGAACCCGACGAGGGATCCCAGCGAGATGACGCCACCGGCAAGATAGTTCGCCAACACGCCACCGACGAGAGCCATCGGCAAGGTCAGGAAGATCAGCAACGCCAGTCGCCAGCTGCCGAAGGACACCTGCAGCAGCAGAAGGATCACTAGCCCGGCGATGATCGCGATGCGGTAGAGGTGGCCCTGCGCCGCCTGGCGCTCCTGATACTCGCCGAGCAGCTCGGCGTGGTAGCCGCGCGGGAACTCGATGCTCCGCATCGCGTTCTTGACGTCCGAGACCACCGAGCCCAGATCGCGATGCCGCACATTGGCGGCGACGTCGAGACCGACGGCGAGTCGTTCTCGCGCTCGATCGCGTTGGGCACCGGCCCTACGGTCACCTTGGCTACGTCGCCGAGGCGCACAACCTTGCCGGCCGGTGTGTCGATGGGAAGCTCGCTGACAGCTTGAACGCTGGCGCGCGACTGCGGAGTGCTCCAGACGACCGTGTCGTACGCCTTGCCATCCCGGAAGATGTCACCGACTTCCTCGCCGGCGACGAGCGTCGATGCCGCCCGGCGGACGTCGCCGGGCTTCAGCCCGTACTTGCGCCGCCTTGGCCAGATCCACCTCAACCTGTATCTGCGGTTGATCGAGCGAGATGTCGACGTGATCGTCGATGATGCCTTGATTCCGGCGAGCTTGTGCTGCAACTCGAGGCCCTTACTCCGCAGGACGGTCAAGTCCTCGCCATATAGGCGGATGACGATCGGCTCTTTCGATCCGGTGAGGACCTCTTCGATGCGCTCGTTGAGATAGGTGAGCACATCGCGGTAGACGCCCGGGTAGCTGTCCACGACGCTCCGAATCGCCTCGATGGTCTTGTTGTAGTCCGCCTTCTCATCGATGCTGATCCAGTTCTCGGCAAAGTTCACGCCGGCGACCTCTTCACCGAGGAACGCCTGGCCGATGTGTGATCCGAACGTTCGGACACCAGGGATAGCCCGCAGGTCGTGACTGACGCTTGTCGTTATCCGCGCGGTCTCCTGCGGTGACGTGCCGGGGGTGGCGATGAAATGGATCAGGAAGTCGCGTTCCTTGAAGCTGGGGAACAGGCTCTGCCCGAGCTGAGGCACCACCAGCAGTGCGATCACAACGAGTGCGCCGCTGGCCGCATAGGCGCGGCGAGGGCGTTCGACGATGCGGGACAACGCGGCGGTATAGATCCGCTGCAGCCACTTGACGAGCGGTGACTCGCGCCGCTCGACGGGCGCCCGCCGCAGCAGGATGAGCGAGAGCGCAGGCGTGACGGTCAGCGCGACCGCCATGGACGCGATGATCGCCAACGTGTAGGAGACCGCGAGCGGCCGGAAGAACGAACCCGTCAACCCCGGCAGCAAGAAGATCGGCACAGCGGCCGCGACGATGATCAGCGTCGCGTAGACGATCGGACCGCGTACCTCGAGCGACGCCTCGAGGATCACGGAGGCGATCGGTCTGCTGCTGGCCGCTGCGGCGATCCTGCCGCACCCTGCGCAGGATGTTCTCGACATCGATGATCGCGTCGTCGACCACAGCCCCTAAGGCGATCACCAGCCCGGCGAGGGTCATCGTGTTCACCGTTGCGCCGCGCCAGTACAGGACGAGCATCGCCGCGATCAGCGACAGCGGGATGGTCAGCAGGCTTATCGCGGCAACCCGCCACTCGTACAGGAAGGCCAGCAGGATCACGACAGACCAGCAGGAATCCGAGCAGCAGCGCCACGCTGAGGTTATGGATCGACGTGTTGATGAAGTTCGACTGGCGGAAGATGGTGGTGTCGAACGTGATCCCGGGCAGGCCGGGCTTCAGCGAATCGATCACCTTGTTCACGTCCCGCGTGACGTTGAGCGTGTTGCCCCACGGGAGCTTCTCCACGACCAGCAGCAGGCCCGGGCCGTCCTTGATGACGGCGTCACCGATAAGCGGCTGGTGATCGATCTTGACGTCCGCGACCTCACCGAGGCTCACCCGAGCGCCGGCTCTTGTTGTCGACGGTGACGCGGGCGAGGTCAGCCGGCGCGACGACCGGCAGCACATGCCGGATACCGATCCGCTGAGCCGGCAGCTCGATCGCACCGCCGGTGCCGATGATGGAGCCATTGGAGAAGCGCAGCAGGCCCGAATCGACCGAGTCGGCGGTGGCCTCCATGACCCCGTCGAGCGTGACCCTGTTTCGCCTGCATCCGCTTCGGGTCGAGCTGCACTGGTCATCATCTGCAGCTGCTCGCCCCACATGGCGACGTTCGCGACGCCCTCGACCCGCATGATGCGAGCGCGGATCGTCCAGTAGGCCATCATCGACATCGCGATGACGGACTGATCTTTCGAGCTCATGCCGATCTTCATGACGCGGGCGGTCGCCGACACCGGCGGCATCATCACCGGTGGCGCGGCCCACGTCGGCAGACTCGGCGTCACAATCGCCATCCGCTCCTGAACGAGCTGGCGGGCGCGTTGCAGATTCGTGCCCTGCTTGAAGATCATCTGAATGGAAGACAGCTGCGGAACTGATTTCGACCGAAGGTCCTGGAGCCCCTCGATCCCGTTCAGCACCTGCTCCAACGGGACCGTGACGAGCGACTCGACGTCTGTCGTCGACAGGCCGAGACATGCCGTCTGGATCTCGACCTGTGGTGGCGCGAACTCCGGAAAGACGTCGACCCGCATGTTCGGGATGGACAACACGCCGAGCGCCATCAGCCCGGCAGCGAGCGCCACGACGAGGAATCGGAACCTCAGGCTGGAGCGGACGATCCATCGCATGAGCGTCGGCCGCTCGGCCGGCTGCCCAGTCATTCGCCTTCGACCACATACTCGGTGCCGAGCAGCTCGGCACCGCCCACCGTGACAACGAGCGTTCCCGGCGGCGGCCCGGACCGAAGCACGGCGTTGTCGCCGTCCACGTGGTCGATGACAACCCGCTGCCGGATATAGGTAAGCGACTCCGGGCTGGTGTAGACCCAGCTGACGCCGTTGTGCGTCGTAGAGCACCGCCGCCAACGGGACCACTGTGCGGGCCGACGTCGCGGATACCGCTCGTCGTCAGCACCCGCACTGGCTCGGTCTTCAGGCCGATCCGGCTGGCGCCCTCGCTCGGTGACGGTGACTTTGCCGACCTCGCTGCCCTCGATCGCCTCGACGGACGCAGGCTCGTCACCAGCTGATTCACTCGATCCCCTCGAGGCGCAACCGGTGAGGACGAGTGCCGGCGAGAACGACGATCATGGCCAGCCAACCAGTCCAGCGCCGCATCACAGCCCTCCCTCCGATAGGCGAGGCGTCGCGCTCGGCGTCCGCGGGATTGCGTCCGGGCGGACGGCCCTGGCGAGAACCGCAGGTACAGCGCGGGCACGACCAGCAGCGCGAGCAACGTCGACGTGACGAGACCACCAATCACGACGACGGCGAACGGGAACAGAGCCTCGGTTCCGGCCACCCGTCCGAGGAACAGCAACGGCAACACCGCGGCAACCATCGTCAACGCGCTGAGCACGATCGAGGCCGCCCGGTCGCGAACGACGCGGTCGACCGACTCGCGCATCGGCCGGTGTGTCACGCCCGAGCTCCTGACCAGGAGAACCGCGTTCCGGGCCGCGACTGCGAAGATCGCGAGCAGCCCCATGAGCGCGCCGAGGAGCGAACGCCTCCGACGAAGCTCGCGGTCAGCACGCCGCCGACCGTGGACAGAGGTAGCACGAGGAAGATCAACGCGGCCAACCGCCAGCTGCTGAAGGCAGCCTGGAGCAGTAGGAAGATCGCCAACGCGGCCGCAAGGGCCGCACCCCGACACGCCAGAACAGGCCTTGCTTTTGCAGCGTGTCGCTGTGCACCTCGGCGTGGAACTCCAACGGCATCGCCATGGCATGCACGCGAGCGCGTACCTCGTCGACCACCGTGGCGAGATCTCGGCCACGGACGCTCGCCGTGACGTCCAGGCTCCGCGAGACATTGTCGTGCTTGATCACCGTCGGATAGGGGCCGATCTGGACGCTCGCAACATCACCGAGGCGAACGTGGCCTCCGCCGGGCACGTCGAGCATCGAGATCCGCGACGTTCGACGGCGTATGCCGGACCGCGGGCGCGCCCCACACCACCACGTCGAAGATCTTTTGTTCCTCGTAGAGGCTGCCGACCGGCAGGCCGGCGAAGAAGCGTTGCCGAGGCTCGGCGGACATCACCCGGCTTGATCCCGTACTTCTGCGCCTTGGCCAGATCGACCTGGATCTGGACGGTCGGCTCCGTCGACTGTGCCTCGACCGCCGGTCTCGAGATGCCCTTGATCGTCGACAGCAGCTGGCGGACCTGGTCGGTGGTCCGATGCAGGCCGTCAAGGGTGTTGCCGTACACGCGGACGACGACGTCCGCATGGGTGCCGCTCTCGGCCGCGTTCGACGCGCGCCTGCGCGTAGGTCTGGACGTCGCCGCGCAGGCCCGGGTAGCCGCGCACGGTCCGATCAACCGCCGAGACCGTCGAGCCGTAGTCCGCGGATTGCGCAACGTCCACCCAGATCTCGGCGGTGTTCACGTTGGCGGTCTGGTCGGACATGATCGCGCGTCCGACGTGCGAGCCGACGTCGCGTACGCCTGGCACAGCACGCAACTCCTGGGTGGCCGCCGCCGTGATCCGCGACATCTCGGTGATCGACGTGCCGGGGTATGGCCTGCCAGCGCACGAGCAGGTCCCGGTCCTGCAGTCTCGGCAGCGTCGGACGTGACGTGAGCTGCGGCAGTACGGCCAGCCCGCAGACGAGAAGAATGCCGACCGCGGCGTACGGCCCGGCGCGGCCGCTGGACGTGCCTGGCGATCCACCGGTCGTAGACCGCGGCCGACCAGAGGGCGTGAGTCCCCGCGATCGAGCCGCCTGGTCGATTCGTTCCCGAGCAGCAGCAGTGCTAACGCTGGCGTCACGGTGAAGGCGACGATGAGCGAGGCCACGACGCGCCAAGGCGTAGGACAGGACCAGCGGCTTCGCCAGAGCTCCGGTACACCGCTCAGCGCGAGCGCTGGCAGTGCCGCCACCAGAATGATCAGCGTCGCGTAGACGAGCGAACCACCAAACGACGCCATCGCGTCGGCGATGACCGCCCGGGTCGACCGGGATCCGTCAGGCTCATGACGCTCCCGCAGCCGCCGCCGGATCGCGTCGACGCCCGACCACGGCGTCGTCGATCACGATGGCCAGAGCGATCGCGAACCCGGCGAGCACCATGAGGTTGAACGTGGCCCCGCGCAGGTAGAGCACGAGAGCCGCCGTCACGAGGGAGCACAAAAGCGCTACCAGACTGGTCAGCGCCGTCCGCCAGGACAGCGTGAAACCGGTGAGCAGTGCCGATCGACGAGCAGCAGGCCGGCCAGCGCCCACCAGCCGAGATTGTGCAGCGCCGTCTGCAGGAACGTGGGCTGGCCGGTAGAGGCTGGTGTCGATCTGGATTCCGGACAAGCCTGGGCGCATCTGGTTGAGGGCGTCCTCGACCGCCTTCGTGACGGCGCGGGTGTTGGCCTCGGGGAACTTCTCGATGACCAGCATCAGTCCGGGACCGCTCACCCAGGACGGCGTCGCCGATGAGCGGCTGATGATCTTCCACCACGTTCGCGATCTGACCCAGCCGCAGCGTCTTGCCTTGCGTGTCCTCGACGCTGACCGCCGCCAGATCCGGCCGCCGTCGTGATGGGCAACACGTGCTGGATGGCGAAGCGTTGCGTCGACGTGTCGATGAAGCCGCCGGTGCCGGGCGTCGAGGCCTCGACGAACGTCAACGGCGACACCCACAGCGCGTTGCCGGTCGTCTCGATGACCTGGTTGCAGCGAGACACCGTACTGACGCTAGCCGCGCCGGGTCCACTTGCACCTGCAGCTGCCGATCCCGCTGGCCCCAGATCGCCACGTTGGCCACGCCCGGTAGGCCGAGCAGCCGAGGCTCTGATCTTCCAGCGGGCGAGGATGGACAAGTCGATGAGCGACAGGTCCTGGCGCCGAGGCCCGATCATCATGACCCGGCTGAGCGAGGACACCGGCTGGACCATGACCGGCGGGGTGCCCACCTGGGGCAGCGCGTGGGCCTGGGAGAGATGTTCCGAGACGAACTGCCGCGCGGTGAGGATGTCTCGTACCGCGGCTGGAAGATGAGGTCAATCGATGAGAGTCCGGGCACGGACTCCGACCGGATCTGATCGAGCCACGGGATTCCGTTGAGCAGGTCCTGTTCGAGCGGAACCGTGATCAGCTGCTCGACCTCGGCCGCGGAGAGTCCCAGCGCCTCGGCCTGAATCTCCACCTGCGGCGGCGCGAACTCCGGCAGCACGTCGACGGATGCGTTCCGGACCTGGGTGATGCCGAGACCCAACACGAGCACGGCGGCGCCGACGACCAGCACGCGGAACTTCATGCTGAGGAGGACGAGCCCACGAATCACCGCAACCCCCCGAGTGGTGAGTCACGCCTCGCGACCCCAGCCCGGGAGTTTCGACGCGCGATCCCGAAGTTAAGCGGCAACCCTGCGCGCTGTCTTCCCCTCAGGTACGGCGTTACCTCATCCCGGGAGGCGTAGCACCCGGTACCTGAGGAGGATGCGATCGCTGCAGAGCGTCAGGCTCGCGCAGCACTGCCGCGACACCGCGCCGCCCGATAGCGAGCAACACGATGCCGAGCGCGACTGCCGACGCCGCCACCACCAGCACGGCCAGGGCGACGAGCGCTGCCCGACGGAACGACCACGAGCGGAGGTGGCAGCGCGAAGAACAGATTGAGGACACGGATCGTGATGATCCCCAGCCCGATGCCGACCGGCACGCCGATGACGAGGCTGCCGATCGAGGCCACCGCGCCTTCGAGCAGCGGGCCGGCGAGAACGTGACGAGTGTCAGCGCCGAGAGTGCGGAGAATGGCCAGCTTCGCGGCGGCGTTCGAGCACCAGGAACGCACCGAGGACGCCGACCCCGATGGCAGCGATGAGACCGGCGCCCACCACTTCGATGCGGCTGAGCCTGTGGAGATTGACTGCCGTCAGCCCGCGCTGCCCTGGCGGATGTTCTCGGCAATCGTCGTCACCGAGAAGGAGCTGTGGTACCGATTCTGTCGCGCAGATCGGGCGGCGACCTCGTCCGGACTGCGCGCCCCGCGCGACGCGGGCCAGGTAGAAGTCCGGCGCTGGCAGCGGATCGCGTCAGCGCCGCCGTCGTCACGACCAACTTCCGAGAGCGGATCGGTCGGCGGAAACGCTCGATAGACGCCGACCACATGAAGGTCAAGTTGCTGCGAAGCGCCGGGTCGTCGGGAAAACACCGTGACCGGCAACGCGTGTCGCCGGGCGCCAGCTGGAAGCCACGCGCGACCTCCTCCGGCGATGAGGACGCCCGACCGGTCAGCGGCTAGCGCAGCAACGCCTCCGCCGCGGGTGATCTGCGGAGAGACGGCAGCCGCGCGTAGGAGTCGGCCTCGATCGCCATGATGTTCTTACGGTCGGAGCCGGCTCGTCCCGGGATCGTGCGAATCGGGGCCGTGGCGACGATGCCCGGGCCGAGCGTCGGCAGGTGCGCCCGCGCGCCGGTCGGCGTGAGCCCGAAGGTCGGCACCGAACGCGGCGCGCGCGTCGGCCCTCGCGCGTGGCCGTACGTTGCGACGAAGGTGGCCACTTCCGTGCCGAGCGGCGACCGTGAGCGCGCCGAGCACGATGGTAACTGAACGTTCGCGCGACCGCCGTCCGAGCCAGCGCAGGAGGGTCGCTCGCCAGGTCGGTCAGCGGTGCAGCTGCTCCGGGCCGGCTGTGGCGAGCCAGAGAGGCCGAGCAGGCCACGGACGATGAGCAGCGTCGCGCCGATCCACAGGGCGAGCGGCGCCAGCAACACGTAGAAGGACAAAGCGACCGTTTGGCCCTCGACCGGCGTCGGCTTGAGGCCGCCGATGAGGAGGTTGCCGCCGAGGATCGCGGCGCCCACCAGCATCAGAATGCGACGTCCACGCGCGACTGCGAAGCCAGAACGGTGCGCGCCGGTCCTCGAGATGGCGGCGGGCCGCCACGAATCGCAGATCGTCGACCTGATCGCAGCATCGGCACGAGCCGGGCAGCCGATGATGACGGCACCCATTACGACGGACAGCAGCACGGTCTGTGCCAACCGCCCGGGCAGGAACGTCGCGCCACACCGTGTGCCTGACGACCGCTGAAACACCACCGCGGCAGCGAGCAGCCCGAGGACGATCCCGGCCATGCCCGCCAGCAATCCCTGGTCGGCGGCCAGCCGGACGAGCTGGCGGTCAGTGGCGCCGCGCAGCCGAAGCAGCGCGTCCTCGCGGCGATGTGCCTCGGCGAGCGCGGCAGCGGCGGTGAGACCGAGGGCGCCTGCGACCACGGGCACCCGGCACGCCGAGCAGGATGAAGAGGATCTCGCGTTGTGGCATCAACCGCTGCCCGCTGAGCGGCTCGGCCGCATTATCGGCCACGATTACGTCGCCGGCGGACACTCGTTCGAGCACCCTGCGCAGCCTCGCTGACCACGCCGCTGCCGCGGCTGGATCTGCGGATACGCCCGGTGATCGACGGTCATGTGTGCTTCGCTGCTCGCCGGCGGCAGGTCGGACAACCCCGGATTGGTGACACTCGTACCCGGACCGAGTGACCGGCGCAGCGCGGGAAGGATGCGACGCTCGAATGTCTGGTAGTCGACGACGATGGCGCGCGGCGTGACAGCCAGGTCACCTTGCACGTCGCCGCTCGGGATGGCGAACCACGTCGACGCCTCGCGCAGGTCGACCTGCCCGGCTACCGGCAGGGCGAGACTTGAGCGGCACGGCGCTTCCCACCAGATTGATCGAAACCGTCGGCGCTTCAATGGATTCGCTGAGCCAGCGCGCGCTGACCAGCGCGCCACGGCGCAACGATCGCCCGTGGTGTGCACCCAGTTGTGGTGCTCGAGATAGGACTGGTCGACGGCGAACAGCCTGCGCTGGGATCGCGTGCCGGGCGACCCGGCACGGAGATGCTACATCGGCCGAGCCAAACAGATCCACGCGTTCGACGTCGGGCACGGTGCCCAACCGACGGGCAGCACCTGTCGCATGTCCGTGTCGAGCGATGCGCCCAACGCGCGCATCTCCACCTGTACGGGCTGCAGCGCCATACGCGTCATGGAACGCAGGCTCGTGTCGATGAATAGCAAGGTCGCGGCGAGCGTCGCAACGGCAACGCGACCGCTACGGCGGCGAGGAGCAGCCGTTGCGGCGCGCGCGCACGGTCGGACGAACGAGCCAGAACATCGCTATTCGCCTTCCCGGCCGCGCGGCTCTGCCGTCGCGCGAAGCCGCCCCGAGTGGAGAACCAGGATGACGATCGGCCTGGCTCGCGACGGACGGGTCGTGCGTCACGATGATCACGGCCGCTTGGCGTTCCCGCGCAGTCCTCGAGGACCAGATGGACGATGTCGATAGCCGTCTGCGAGTCGAGGCTTCCTGTCGGCTCGTCGGCGAGGACGACAGCGGGTCTCATTGACGAGCGGCGCGGGCGATGGCGACGCGTTGGCTCGCCACCCGACAGCTGGTCGGGAAGCTTGCCGCCGCTGGCCGTCAACCTCACCTGCTGCAGTACGCGCGCGTGACCCGAGCGCCGCGCGCGCCGGCTCCATGCCGTCGAGCAGCAACGCGACCTCGATATTCTCGGCCGCGGTGGCCTGCGGTAACAAGCGCCGCTCCCTGCAGGACGAAGCCGCAGCTTACGGCGTCGGAAGCGCGCCCGACGCCGAGCCCCGCACGCGGTCCGCCAATCCACGCCCGCTACCTGCATCGCGGCCGCAATCGGGCCGGTCGAGCCCGCCGACGAGCTGCAGCAGCGTCGTCTTGCCGGAACCGCTGGGGACCGGTCACGGCGACGACCTCGCCCCGGCCCATGCATCGAGCGAGCGACACGTCGTCGACGGCGCGCAACACGCGGCGGCCCGTCATGGTGCAGCCGCGGGTGAGCCCGACAGACGCACGCACCAGGCGGCGACGTCCAGGCTGCATCGACGACCAGTCCCGTCCTGTCGCGACGAGCCGCCGGTCCGCCGCGCGCGGCGACGAGCGGATTGTGCGTCACCGTCAAGATCAGCCGTTCCCTCCTGGTCCCTCACCGTGCTGTACGTAGATCGAGGACGTCTGCAGTCGTCCCTTCGTCGGGTTCGCCGGTGAGCTCGTCCGGCCAGCAGCACCGCTGGACCGCAGCCGCGACCGCAGCGCGCGATCGGCCACTCGCTGCGCCTCGCCTCGCCAGATAGCTGGCGCGCGGACTGTCGGGCTCGGTCGGCGAGTCCGACTTCATCGAGCAGCTCCGACTCACCCGAGCGCGAATCTCGGACGCGGCGGGCGCGAGTCGAGACGCAGGCCCAGACGCGACGTTGCCTCCGACATCGAGGGAGCGGGTGGAGGTTGTCGCGCTGCAGTACGACGCACTGATCTGACGCCGCCGCCGCAGCGCGCGCTCCATCGTGGTGGAGCCGCGTCAGGTCGTCGCACCGTCGATGAGTACCGAGCCGCCGCTCGGTTCAAGCAGCCCGGCGAGAATGTGGCACAGGGTGCTCTTTCCGCTGCCTGAGCGAGCCCATCAGGCTCGTCCAGGACCCGGCCTCGAGGCTGATCTCAGCCCCGCGCAGCGCGACCGTTTCGACGTCGCGCTCGCGGTAGATGTGATAGAGGCCCCTGGCCTCCACCACTGGCCACGTTCGCTTTGTCTCCGTGCAGCGGGCACCCCCAGGTCCGTGCACCGGCCATGGTCGTCGTGAGCGGCCTAAACGCGACCTAAGAACGGCGCCGGCTGGGCTACCGTCGTAGCCAGCGATGGTCCGAGTCCTGTGGACGTCGGGTGCTCGTCGTCGAAGACGACGGCGAGCTCGCGAGCGTGCTCGCCCGCGGCCTCACCGCGGAGGGCTTCGAGCGTGAGCGTCGCCGGCGACGGGGCTCGGCGGCGTTGACTGCTCACCCGCCGACCAGCGCTTCGACGCGATCGTCCTCGACCTGATGCTGCCGCGCCTGAACGGATTCGACTTCTGCGAACGGCTGCGTTAGCCGGCGGAGACGCCACGCCGGTCCTCGTGCTGACCGCGACGGGCAGGACGAACGGGACGAGGCCTGCGGCGCTCGACACCGGCGCCGACGACTACCTGACGCAAGCCCTTCTCCTTCGTCGTCCTCGTCGCCCACCTGCGGGCGCTGCTGCGCCGGCATCGGACCAGGCCGACCCGCGGCGTATCGCGCCGGAGACCTCGTGCCTGGACGTCGCTGCGCACCGAACCTGGCGCAGCGAAACCGAGATCGCAGCTCACGCCCCGTGAGTTCGCCCTGCTCGAGTTCCTCTTCGCCCGAGCGTGGCCAGCCGGTGGCAGCCGGCGCACCGTTGCTCGGCGAGGTCTGGGACTGGGCGATCAGCGACAGCTCCAATCTCGTCGAGGTCTACATCGGTTACCTGCGACGGCAAGATCGACCTCCCGTTCGATCGATCCGCCAGTCCAGACCGTGCGTGGCCTCGGCTACCGCCTCGACGCCGACGGGAGGATAACCAATGCTCCGCACTGGTCCGGGCCCGCAACAGCCCTGACCGCGGTGGCAGGTCATGTCCACCGCCGTCGCTATCGCGTCGTTCGCCTTGGTGATCTTGCTGCAACGGTCGCTGCTTCGCGACGTCGATGCGCGAGCGGAGTACGCCTTCGCACGACCTCGTCGCGATCACCGAGCGGGATCAGGCCCCGCCGGTGCTAGCAATACGTAACTGAACGAAGCATAC